>Ga0256829_1000104_pt1 | contig 110524 bp, 104 predicted proteins | sample 131447metaG_FD_185979 | JGI IMG/M metagenome (GOLD analysis project Ga0256829, IMG submission 185979) | Hydrothermal vent microbial communities from Lau Basin, Pacific Ocean - 131-447 | ecosystem: Environmental > Aquatic > Marine > Hydrothermal vents | place: Pacific Ocean: Lau Basin... | reverse complement strand
AGTTGCGCAGAAGGTCAAAACCAGTCAATCATAACCCCCGTTCGAGCCCCCTAATGGGCACGCCAAAGTGGCCCCATTAAGCCGATCATGGGTGGCTCCATTAAGGCGGTCAGTGACAGGTTGAGCCCGGATCGCCGCGGGGCCGCCCCGGGGGACGGGGTCCGAACCGGCCGGCGACTGTGGGCGCGACAACTTGTCGCACCTCTTACTGTGCGACATCTTGTCGCAGTGGACATTGATCCAGCGCAAGGGGGATGCAGAGGGGGAGGCGCAGTGGGCGCGGGGGTCGGAGTCGGCGCGCGGAGGAGGAACTCGAAAGGCACCGCGCCGCCGTGGGCGTGATGACTCCGACCCGGAGCACGGAAGCTGCGTTGGCGGTTACGGGGTCAGAGTCACCGCCCCTCATCCGCGGCGGAACCCCGCGACGTCTCCCTCCGGGCGTTGACTCCGACCCCGGGGCTGGGGCGGGGTCGGAGTCGTCGCGCGGAGGAGGAACTCGAAAGACACCGCGCCACCGGAGGCGTGACGACTCCGACCCCTGTCGGGCGCGACCCGCTGTCGAGCGCGACCCCTATCGAGCGGCGCCGCTCAGAACGGCAACCAGGTCTTCTTACGCGTGTAGTGCATGTAGCCGAGGTTCACGCCGGCACGCAGCCCGACGCCGAGGCGGATCGGCGCAAGCACGATACCGTCGGCGCGCTGATAGTTGATGCTCGCGCCCGCGACGTAGTAAAGGCTGCCGTCGACCGCCGGGAAACGCTGGAAGATCGCGTTCAGGCTGGGCAGGTGGTAGACGAGCACGTAGACCTTGGAGGCGTTGGCCCCGGCGTCGAACCCGATGGAGGGGCCGGTCCAAAACACCTTCTCGTGGGCCCCGTTCTTCATCTCCAGCGTCCCGTCGCCGTAGCGCAGCCCGACGACCAGGGCACCGCCGACCTCCTCCCCCTTGATGATCGCGTTCGGCCGCCCCTGGTCCTTGAAGGCCTTGGCGATGACCTTGGCGATTCCCGCACTGCCCTTGCCGAAGAACTCGACCGCGTCGTGGATCACCGTGTCCTGATTGTACGTAGACGATTTCGACCCCTTCGCCGGCGCGGAGGCGGTCGTCGCGGCCTGCGCGCCGGCACCGAACGCCGAGAAAATGACAAGAAGCGCCAGCGCCCGAATCAAGGGCGCAGGGACCAGCCGGTGCTTTGTCGTCATGGTTCGACCTCACGCAGCAGTAGGAAGGGGGCCGGGTCGCGCACATGCGGCCGATGAGCCGCGCAGCCCCATCCTCCGACAGACCGCGGGCACCCGGCCCGGGTTCCCGCCGGCACGGCGGGCTTGACCTGTGCGCGGGATACAGGTTGCACAGTCGGTCCGGCCACGCCCCAACGGGCCCAACCGCGGAGGATACACCATGACCGGGATCAAGTCGCTGACGATGGCCGCCGCACTGGCGATTCTCGTTCCCACCGCCTACGCCGCCACGGAACATGGCGGCACCGCGATGCCGATGATGCAGATGCAGGAGCGGATGCAGCAGATGCAGAAACTCATGGACCGGATCCGCGCCACGAAGAACCCGCGGGAGCGCCGGAAACTGATGCAGGAGCACATGCGCGACATGCGCCGCGCCATGTCCATGATGGGCGGCGGCAAGGGCGGCATGATGATGGGCGGCGGCATGATGGGTTCCGGGAAGGGCGGGATGATGGGCGGGGCGAACGGCCGCCCGATGTCGCCGGAACGAATGCAGGAGATGATGCAAAAGATGGCCGACCGCCAGCAGATGATGGAGATGATGATGAATCAGATGATGGAGCACATGAGCGCACAGAGCGGCGGGAAGTAGCGCGAGGCCGGGCGGGCCCGGCCCTGCGCGACGTGCAACGCCGCACCGATCGGTAGGGCGGGGCTTGCCCCGCCGACGGTGCCGATAAGTGCGACATCGGGACGGCCAACGGCCTCGGCCGGGCAAGCCCGGCCCTACCCCACGGCCAACGCCGCGGATTGCGGTTTCCCTTCGGCGCGGCGGGGACCTTCGAAAACAGACAAAGGCGCCACGGAATCCACGGAACGCACGGACAGGATGATTCATTCCGTGCGTTCCGTGGATTCCGTGGCCTCTTCCCGCGCCGTCGGCCGGGCAAGCCCGGCCCTACCCCACCTCATCACGCCACGGAGCGGGCACCGTAGGGCGGGGCGCAGGCGACCTGGAAATCGCGTGACCTCAGGGCCGCTCGATCGCCTCGATCCGCGCGCGCAGTTCCGGCGGCAGCTCGATCTTGCACCCGCGGCGGCGGTCGAAGGCGACGACCACCGCCCCGCCCTCGGCGGCGATGCGTGCGAGCTTCGCGCTCGCCACGGCGTATTCCATCGTGACGCGATCGGCCCCGATGTCCGTCACCCGCGCACCCACCGCGAGTTCGTCGGGATAGGTCAGCGGCGCACGGAAACGGCAGTGCGTGGAGGCGAGGATGGCCGCCACCCCGGCGGCCCCGAGCGTCTCGATCACGCCCAGCCGCTCGAGGTAGGCGATGCGTGCGATCTCGAAGTAACGGAAATGAACTGCTCCCGCCAACCTTACGGTATGGCGTGAGTTTCGTGCTTCAGCGCGGCGAAACCTCCGCCGCTCCACACCTCGGACGGTTCCCGCCCGGAGCCGGTTACACCGGCCAATCTTTCTTCCAGCCAACGCAACAACACCAGCGCCGCATTTTCGTCGCGGCCGCAGGTGGCGCCGCAGTGCGGGCAGTGGTGTTCCCGGTCCGAGAGCTTTTTCTTCCCGTCCGGCAACTTCCAGCACGCATGACAGCGTTGCGTGGGCTTGATCTCCCGTGTCGGCGCTTCCTCGTACCAGGCCCCAGCCTCTTCCGCTTTGGTCCTGATCATCTGGAGGAAAGCCGCCGGCGCGGCTGCATGAATCTCCCGATTCAATCCTTTCTTGTGCGCTCCACCGCTATGCACCATGTCTTTCACGGCCAACGCTTCCGTGGCAATGGCCCCGAATCGCTTCACCAGTTCCGCGCTCCTCTGGTGCAGAAAGTCCTTGCGTTGCCGGGCGACTTTGGCGTGCAGACGGGCAACATGTTGAATCGCCTTGCGGAGATTAGCTGATACCGCAACTCCCTTCTCCCGGCCGCTGAGTTTCTGCGCCATGCGGATCTTTCTGGAAACCGATTGGCCTAGCCGCTTCAGTTCGGCCAGTTGATTCTTGAGATGGCGGGGATTGGATACGGTCTCGATACCCTGTGGGGTGGCGATGGTGAGAAATTCCGTGAGACCCCAATCGAACGCGCCTCTCTCGGTGCCGCATGCACGCCGTATCGTCTCGATTTCCAGCGTAACAGACGCATACCACTTGCCCGCCTTGTGCAGAATCTCGCAGGTCACAGGCATGCCTGCGGTTCTCGCCCGGCCACGAATGGGCACAAGACCGATGCCTTGCACATACAGCTTGCCGTGCCTGCCGTTCTCGCCAGGATGCAGTTTCCAGCCGTCGCCGTGGGTCTTGTATCCCCATCCAGAGAAACGGTGCAAACTCTTGAAGCGCGGGAAACCGGGTTTCTCTCCGTTTTTCACCCGACGAAAGAAGTGCTTGAACGCAAGATCCAAACGTTTGAGCGTCACCTGTTCGGATTGGGCGTTTACTGAACGCAATCCGGCGCTGTTCTTGCGCCATTGGGTGAGCGCCTTGCATTGGCCGGCAAAAGACAGGTTCTTCCCCGTTTCCCGGTATACGCGAATGCGCTCCTCCAGCGCGGCATTGTACAAGCGCTGATGCAAGCCCAGCGTTTCCCGCAACCGGGCTTCTTGCTCGACGTTGGGGTACAGGCGATATGTGATTTTGCGGTTCAGCATGACTTCATTATACTCGGTTACCATGACGCCGCAAACGCTAAACACATTATATCATTGTGTTTACAGCCTGAACTATCATTTGGTTCTGGTCACGAAGTACCGCCGACGGTGCATGACCGAACCTATGCTGGACCGCCTGGAGACCATCTGCCGCAGTACGGCTGCAAAATGGGGGTGCGAGATACTGGAGTTCAATGGCGAAGCGAACCATGTGCATCTGCTTTTGGCGCTCACTCCCAAGGTATTGCCCTCTTCTTTCGTCAACAATCTCAAGACGGTCACCAGCCGTCTGCTCCGCAAGGAATTCAGCGAGCACCTGAAAAAGTATTACTGGAGCAAGCCGGTATTCTGGAGCCGCAGTTACTGCATCCTGACTGTGGGCGGCGCGCCACTGTCCGTGCTCAAGCAATACATTGAGCAACAGGAAAGGCCGGAATGACCGCCCTGCGGGCGATAGCGCCGCTTCACCACCCCCTGAACCGCTTCGCCGTTACAGGCGGAGCACTGCGGCGCGTTCTGGTAGACGACGTTGTTGACATGGCCCAGGGCATCCATGTCCCCCCACGCCACGGGGATGCGCACGACGACCGGGTAGCCCGCAAGCGGCTCCGATGCGGGCGGCGCGCTCACGCCCGCGCCCGGTCCGCCTCCGGGGCGGACCGAAACCAGTCGAGGGTGGTGCGGACGGCATCGCGATGCGGCGTCGGCTCGACCCCGAACGCGGCCCGGAAACGGCCGTGGTCGAGCACGAACGGGCGCTCGAAACCCAAGGCCGCGGCGCGCAGGACCCGAGCCTGCGGGTCGAAGGCGCCGAGCAGCGCCAGCCGCCCGCGTCCGATGGCCGAGATACGCGGCGCCGTACCGAGCGCCTCGAATACCAGTTCGGCGAAGCGACGGGGGCTCATCGGTTCGGCGGACGGCGCGTGCCAGGCGCAGCCGTCGGCCTCCTCGTGTTCGCCCAAGGTCACGAGGGCGCGGGCGAAGTCGTCCGCGTACGTGAAGGTGTGGGGCAGATCCGGATTACCCGGCAGGCGAACGGCGCGCCCGGCCAGGGCGCGCAGGAAGACCTCACGCCCGAGCAGTGAGGTGGCGCCCCAGGGGCCGTAGAGGTCCGAGGCGCGCCCGATCACCGCGCGCACACGGCCGGCGGCATGCGCCTCGAGCAGCAGCGCGCCCGGACGCGCGCACCCGGACGCGGCGGGCAGCGGCACGGCGGCGTCCTCGGTCAGCGGACCGGCACCGCCGCCGTAGAAGGTCGCACACTCCCCGTACACGACCCGGGCGCCGGCGCGCGCCGCCGCCTCGATCACCCCCTGCATCAGCCGCTCCGGATGCCGCAGGCCGGCGGCGGGGTCGGGGCGCGCGCAGTGATACACGACCGTGGCCTCCTCGCAGGCCTCGCGCAGCGTGGCCGCATCGGCGGCGTCGCCCTTGAAGACGTAGATCCGCGTGGGGACATCGGCGATCCCGGAGCGGTTGACCATACGCACGCGCTTGCGCCGGGCCAGCAGCTCCCGTCCCACGGCCATTCCGAGGGCGCCCGATCCGATGATGACGTGCAGTTCGGCGACGGCGTTCATGCGTTCGACACGAGCAAGGTACGGGGTCGGCCGCCCGCAACAGCGGGCGCGCGCCCGGAGGGATGATACACCATCCGTCCGGCGCTTCGCCCGCCGTTCGATGTCCCGCGGCGGGCTCGCACTCCTCGACGGGCGCAGCCGTTCCACCGCCGGGGACCCACACGCGGGTCAGGATGCCCGTGGCACGACCAGAATCCAGCCGTCCATCACGTACGGGAAGCCCGCGTAACCCCGACACAAACGCCCGCGCAGGTGGCCCGGATCGACCACCCACAACCCCTGCCGGCCGTAGCTACCGCACGGGACGAACGTATGCGCAGCCGGCGTTGCGTGAAGCGGACAGAAACAGTGATAGAGACCGGGCGCCGACAGCGTTAGGAATTCCTTGCCACCCCCTGGATAGAGGTAAAACCTTTGGAACCGACCGCGTCGCTCAAATATGCGCCCGTGTTCATCGTGCAGCACTGGATAAGGAGCGGGCGCGACCGCGTGGAGCATGCCGTCATGATTAACGAACTCGATCGCCGTGCCGGTTTGAGCGACCAGGATCCACGGCCGGAAGGTCATGCTGGAAGCGGACACGCCGATTGCGCCAGTGCCGCTGACCGGCACCCCACCGCCGTTCTTTCCCGTGACCGCGATCACAGCGTAGGCGGGAATCGGAAACTCGGGTGAACGACGCTGCGCCCGGGGTTGATCGACGGCGAGCCCGCCGATACGCAAGCCGCCGAACGCGGTAGTGGTGGCGTCGTAGAGCACCTCAACGCCGAGTCGCGTCGGGCGAAGCGCCGCCCCGCGGTGCACCGGCACGCGCAAGGTGCCGAGCACGCGCCCGCGCGGCGATACCCGCACTAGGTCCAGGACACGGTCGCTCGCGTTGACGATGCGCAGCGGCGTGCCCGTCCGCACGACCGCTCCCATCGGCGCGAATCCCGTCCCCGTGTAGCGGATCACGCCCGCCCCGGCCGAAGCGGTCGCTGCAGAACAGGCGGCACCGCTCCAGAGCGCCGCGAGCAACACCATCGCACAGCGCCGGGTGTGGTGCGTGGGAGGATTCACGCCACAGTCGGCTCCGGGTGTGCCAGGCGCAGAGCGCCATTCGAGTCCACCGGCGCGGGAGCGGGGACCGCCGCGACCGGCCGCCGGTCGGCCGGCGGCACCGCGTGGTGCAGCAGGGCGGCGGCCAATAGCACAGCCACGGCCAACCACGCCTCCACCACCACCGCGCGTGCCGCGCGCCGGACCCACCGGGCCGCCTCCGCGGGAACCGACCGCCGCAGGGCCGGAAGTTTGACCCAGCGGTTGTGCGCCCCGATGGTGACCATGATGGCGACGAGTCCGAGCTTCGCGAGCAGGATGCGCCCGTAAGCGCTCGTCCACAGCGCAGCGGGCCGGCCCAGCCCGTGCCAGGCGTTGTAGAGGCCGGTGGCGACGACCAGGGCCAGCGCCGCGCCCGCCAGGGCCGACAGACGGCCGAAGAGGGCCGCGAATCCGGGGACGTCGCCCGGCGCGCGAAGGCGGGGAAACACCACAGCCGGCAGCACCAGCAGCGGACCGACCCAGCCGGCAGCGGCGACCAAGTGGGCCATGTCGATCCATACGGGCACGGCGACCATGCCGGTGTCGCCGGCATGCCCGGAGGCCGCCCGCGCGAAGGCGCCCACCGCACACGCGGCGATCAGCGTCACGGCGGCGCCTTTGGCGAGCCGACCGCGGACCAGATAGGGCAGGGCCGCCACCCAAGCGACGGCCAGTGCGTAGCCGCGTACGCGCCACAACGCGCCGAACCTCGTCTCGCCCACCACAAGCGGCAGATAGCGGCCGAGTCCACTCCACCCCGCCCCGCTCATCTCCAGGGTGCGCGCCACGCACAACACGATAGTGGAGGCGGTGAACAGCGCCAGCGCCGCTCCGAACCCGATCCGTAGCCGATATGCGACCGGCGCCGAAGGCTCGGGCAGCAGCCAGGAAGTGCATGCTGCCGCCCCGACCGCGATGCACAACGCGGTCACATCGAGCCAAGTGGCCCCGACGAACAAAATCTGCATGGGAGTCTAGCGAACCACGAATCGGAAGCGCCCCTCGGTGTGGTGACCGTCCGCCGCCACCACGCTCCAGGCGACGAAATAGGTCCCGGGTGCGAGTGCGCGCAGTTTCACGGTCAGCTCCCGCGGATGCCCGGCGGGCACGCGGGCACGACCCACGCTCACCTTGCGTCCGTCCGCCGCGGTAACCACAAGGTGCGAGAAGAACGGCGAGAGATCCGCGTCGAACCAGATCGTCATCCGTTTGGGGGCTACCTTCAAAACGGCGCCAACCGCCGGTGCTGACCGCACCGGAAAGGCATGCGCCCAGGCCACCCCGGAAACGGCCAGAACCCCGGAAAGACACAGAGCGGCGAGGCCGCACGCACGGGGGAAAAGGCTCATCGCCACAGCGCCCGCCCCAGACTGTGCGGCAGCAGGTCGTCGAGGTAGAGATCGACCCCGAGCAGGAAGCCCACGCCCGAGCCCGATGCCGCGTTGACCGGGATCTGCGCCTCGAGTCCGATCTGATAGTAGTGCCCGAGCCAGATGACCCCGGGATTGATCGTGCCGGTGGTACGGCCGGCGACGGTCTGCAACGGGAACTCCACGATCGGAATCATCCGGCTGAAGGGCCGCCCGAGCCCGATGTAGCGGACGAAATCCTGCAGGTAGGCCAGATTGTACTGGACGGAAAAGGCCCAGTTCAGCACGTCGGGATCCGGGCCCGAGACCGGAAGATCCCCCGAGACGGCGCCGGTCACCGCGAAGGGTCGCAGGTAGCGCAGGCCCCAGGGCAGATCGCCCATGCCCTTGCCGAATGCGAACTCGGGCGAGATCGTGGAGTGCGCGTCGGCGACCGCGGCGCTGCCGGTGCCGCCCACGGACGCACCGAGCCCGAGGAGCCCGATCGCCTCGCGGGGGCCGTCGACGAAGAGCTGATATTGCGCCCCGAGCGCGAGATTGTCCCATCCCCGCACGGCCCCGCCCGCGTCGGGTATCTGCCACAGGTAATCGCCGCCGACCGACAGCCCGAAGCGGCGGGTGAGCGTCTTGGAATAGTCGAGGGACAGGTCCTTCTGCACCTGTCCCGGCGCCCGCATACGGCCGAACACGGCGGAGAACTCGTTGGCCACCCCGGGATCGTCGAAGCTCAGCGTCGCGGGAAACACGCGCATGCCCGCGATCGCATGCGCGTGGGCGGCGCCGGACAGGATCGACGCGGCGGCGAACAGCAGGGCGTACAAACGACGCGCGGCGACGAACAATCGGGACCCCCTCTGCGCACCGGCCCTGTTAGGCGGCGGTAAACGGCGTGGGATACTAGCAACCGGTCCGGGCCGCTACAATGTGACCGATCGTCGCGCGGCACACGGCCGCACGCCACGGCGCAGGATCCGGAACTTGCCCTTTTCGTTCACGGCTGCGGGCGCGGAACCCTCGGCGGCGCAGAATCTGCGCCGCCTGTTCGCGTTGCGCAACGCCGCCGTCGTCGCACAGGCGCTGGCGGTGCTCGGTGCGGTGTACGGCTTCGGCTTCGCGCTGCCGCTCGCGCCGATGGGCGGCATCATCGCGGCCCTGGCCCTGTTCAACGTCTACACGTACCGGAGGATCCGGCGCGGGGGCGAGGTCCGGCCGGCGGAGTTCCTGCTGCAGTTGCTGGTCGACATCGGCGCCCTCACCGGGCTGCTATACTTCTCCGGCGGCGCCTTCAATCCGTTCGTGTGGCTGCTGTTGCTGCCGATCACGATCGCCGCGACGGTGCTGCCGCCGATGCACACGCGCCTGCTCGCGGCCGTCACTGTCCTGTGCTACTCGGCGTTGATGTGGGAGGAGATGCCATTGTCGCGCGACACGCGCCTGGCCGCGCAGTCCTTCGAACTGCACATCATCGGCATGTGGGTCGGCTTCGTGTTCAGCGCGGGCCTGCTCGCCCACTACGTCGCGCGCATGGCGGGCACCCTGCGCCGGCGCGACCGCCTGCTCGCGGAGCGCCGCGAGCGGGCGCTGCGCGACGAGCGCTTGATCGCCCTGGGGACGCTCGCCGCCGGCGCCGCCCACGAACTCGGCACGCCGCTCGCCACCATGGCGACGGTGCTGCGCGAAATGGAACGCGACGACGGATGCGCGACCGAGGCCCCGCGTCTGCACCTGCTGCGCGGGCAGGTCGACCGCTGCAAACAGGCGCTGGCCGCCATCGCCGCCGCGGCCGGGAGCGCACGCGCCGAAGGGGGCCGCCCGCTGCCCGCGGACGTCTTCATCGACGAGGTCGTCGCCGGCTGGCGGGCGTTGCGCGGGGGCGCGGCGGCGCGCGTGTCCTTCGAGCGGGATCGCCCCGGCCCGCGCATCCTCGCCGAGCAGACCCTCGAGCAGGCGCTGGTGACCATCCTCAACAACGCCGCCGACGCCTCGCCGGAGGCGGTGGAGCTGAGCGCGGACTGGGACGCGCAGCGGCTGCGCATCCGCATCTGCGACCGCGGCGCGGGTCTCGCGCCGGCGGCCTCGCGGGCCGCCGGTCGCGGCCCCTACACCAGCAAGGCCGAAGGCCTCGGGCTGGGTCTGTTCCTGGCCCATGCCGCCATCGAACGCCTCGGGGGGACGGTCACCCTGCAACCGCGCACCGGCGGCGGCACCTGCGCGCACATCGAGCTGCCGTTGCGGCGGCTGGGTACGGGCCCGGAAGATGATCGCGCCTGAAGCCGCGGACGACGCCCCCCGCCTGCTGCTCGTCGACGACGATGAGACCTTCTGCGGGGTCCTTTCCGAGGCGCTGGGGCGGCGCGGCTTCGAGGTCCTCACTGCGCTCGACCTGGACGGTGCGCTGACGCTCGCGGAACGCTGCGCGCCGGAGTACGCCGTCGTCGACCTGCGGCTGGCGGAGCGCTCGGGGCTGGAGCTGGTGCGGCGGCTGCACGAACTTGACGAGCACATGCGCATCGTCGTGCTCACCGGCTACGCCAGCATCGCCACGGCCGTCGAGGCGATCAAGCTGGGCGCGACACACTATCTGACCAAGCCCGCCGACGCCGACGAGGTCCTCGCGGCGCTGCACCGCGGGGACGGCGACCCGTCGACCCCGGCGGCGGAGCGACCGCTGTCGGTGCAGCGGCTCGAATGGGAGCACCTGCAACGGGTCCTGCTGGAACACGATCACAACGTCTCCGCGGCGGCGCGGGCGCTGGGGATGCACCGGCGCACGCTGCAGCGCAAGCTGCGGCGCCCGCCGCCGCGACAGTAGCGACACGCCCCGCGGGGCGTGCGGATCGCGGGGCCGGCCGCAACGGCCGCAGGCAGACGACCGACACCGACCACGCAAAAGGGGGGAACCGTCATGTCCATTCATCGCCCGGGATTCGCGTTGCTGCTGGCCGCCGCCCTCGGCCTGATTGCACAGGCGGCGCAGGCCGTGCCCTTCAGTCGCCTGTTCGTGCTCGGCGACAGCCTCTCGGACAGCGGCAACGTCTTCCTCGCGACCGGGGGCGCGATCTCCACCCCGCCGTTCGCGCCGATCCCCTCGCTGCCCTATGCGGGAGGGCGCTTCAGCAACGGTCCGGTGTGGGTGGAAGACCTCGCCGGGATGCTGGGGCTTCGCGCGGCGCCCTCGCTCGCCGGCGGCACCGACTACGCCTTCGGCGGCGCGCGCACCGGCCCCCTGACCGCAGGACCTTCCCCCTCGCTGCTCGCGCAGGGCGCCGCCTTGCGTAGGGCCAATCCCGGAGGCCTGCCGCGCGACGCGCTCTACGTGGTATGGGGCGGGGCCAACGACGTGCGCGACGCGCTCACCTCCGCGGACCCGCTCGCCGCGGTGAACACCGCCGCCGCCGATGTCGGTACCGTCGTGAGGGACCTCCTCGGCGCCGGGGCCGGCACGATTCTGGTACCCAATGTCCCCGACCTCGGGCTCACCCCGGCGGCGCGCGCCGCCGGGGCGTCCACCGGCGCGACGCGCCTGTCCGCGGCCTTCGACGCGCTCCTCGGCGCGGAACTCGGCAACCTGCGGGTGGCCAACCCCGATGCCCATATTGTGGGGTTGGACGTCTTCGGCCTCACCGACCGGATCGCGGCGGATCCCGCCGTCTTCGGCCTCACGGACGTGACCGGCCCGTGCCTGCGCTTCGGGGTGGCGGATCCGGCGGCCGCGGTCTGCTCCGACCCTTCGCGCCATCTTTTCTGGGACGCCATCCACCCGACCGCCGCGGCCCACCGCATTCTCGCGTCCGCCGCGCGCACGGCGATACCCGAGCCCGGTACGGCGCTGTTGATCGTACTCGGCATGGCGTTGCTCGGGTCGGCACTGCACCCCAGCGGCCGTTCCGGCGGCACGATTCAACCGGCGCCGGCCGCCCGCGCCAGGCGCCCGACCGTGAGCCCCTGAACGAGGATCGAAAAGACCACGACGATATAGGTCACCGCCAGGATCACGGGGCGATGCGGCCCGGGCGGCAGCGACAGGGCGAGTGCCACCGAAATCCCGCCGCGCAGGCCGCCCCAGGTGAGCACCGGGACGGCGTGCGGGCTGAACTCGCGCGCGCGACCGATCAGCCGTACCGGGACCCCGACGCTGACGAAGCGCGCCACGAGCACCAGGGGTATGGCGAGCAGACCGGCGACCAACAGGGTCGGGGTGAAGGTCAGGACCAGCACCTCGAGCCCGATGAGTACGAACAGAACCGCATTGAGCGTCTCGTCCACGAGTTCCCAGAAGGTGTCGAGGTGCGCGCGCGTCGTCGCCGACATCGCCAGCAGACGGCCGTGGTTGCCGATGAGCAGGCCGGCGACGACAATGGCGATCGGCCCGGACAGGTGCAGATGGTCCGCAAGGGCATAGCCGCCCGCCACCAGGGCCAGGGTGATCAGCACCTCGACCGAGTAGTGATCCACTCCCCGCAGCATCCGGTAGGCGACATAGCCGGCGGCGAGCCCGAACACGGCGCCGCCGAGCGCCTCGCGAGCGAAGAGCAGCCCGATGTCGCCGGCGCGCACGCCGCCTCCTTCCGCGGCGATCCCCAGCAACACCAGGAAGACCACCACGCCGACTCCGTCGTTGAACAGCGACTCTCCGGCGATCTTCGCCTCCAGATCGCGTGAGACGCCGACGCTCTTGAGCACGGCGAGCACCGCGATGGGGTCGGTGGGCGAGATCAACGCGCCGAAGAGGAGGCAGTCGATCAGCGGTACGTCGATACCCAGTATCCCGAACAGGCCGTACGCCCCGATCCCGATCAGCGCCGTGGACACGATCACGCCGCCCGTCGCCAGCAGTCCCACGGTCCACCGGTTGCGGCTGAGGTCCTCGAGGTTGACGTGCAGCGCCCCGGCGAAGAGCAGGAACGAGAGCATGCCGTGCATCAACACCTCATTGAAGTCGATGTGCGCGAGGAAACCGCGCACCGCGTGCGCCGGCGCAAGGCCGAAGCGACCGAGGACCGCCAAGGCCAGCGACATCACCAGCGCGATGAACATCAAACCGATGGTGGTGGGCAGGCGCAGGTAGCGCTCGTTGAGGTAACCGAATGCGGCGGCGACGGTGAGCAGGACGGAGACGACGCTCAGCGGATCCATCCGCCGGCCCGCTCAGACGTCCGCACCCGGGCGCGCGATCGCCGGCAGATCGCCGGACAGGCCGCTGGCGCGGCGCATGATCAGGCGCTTGAGCGGGACTGCGGCGTCGGTGAGATCGAGCCCGAGGTTGCGCAGACGACGCACCGGCACGAGCGGCGAGCCGAACAGGTGCTTGAAGGCGTCGAGCACCTGCGCCGTCGCCAGGTTGTCACCCTTGCGCCAGCGCTCGTAGCGGCGCAGCACGTGCAGTGCCCCGAACGCACGCCCCGCGGCGCGCGCCTGCACGAGCACCTCGGCGAGCGCCGCGGCGTCGAGCAGGCCCAGGTTGACGCCCTGACCGGCGAGCGGGTGCACCGTGTGGGCGGCGTCACCGGCCAGCGCCAGGCCCGCACGCACGTAGGCGCGCGCGCGCAGCAGGCGCAGCGCGAACGCCGCCCGCGGTCCGGCCTCGAGCACGCGCCCGAGGACCGCCTCCGAGGCCTCCTCCACGGCGGCACGAAAGTCCGCCTCTTCCATCCCGAGCAGGGCCTCGGCGTGCGCCGGGGAGGTCGACCACACCAGTGCGCAACGCCCGTCGGCGCGCGGGAGCAGGGCCAGCGGACCGTCGGGCAGGAAGCGCTGACGCGCGACCTCGCCGTGTCCGATCTCGGTACGCAGGTCGGCCGCCACCGCCGTCTGGCCGTAGCCGCGCACATCGGCGGCGATCCCCGCCAGCCGCCGCACCGCGGAGTCCGCCCCATCCGCGCCGACCACCAGCGGCGCGCGCAGGACGCCGCCCGCGTCGAGCGCCACTTCGACCCCATCGGCACGGAAGTGCAGCCCCACAGGCCGTGCCGGGCGGATGCGCGTGACGGCGGGGCGTTCGTCGAGCTCCGCCGAGAGCGCCGCCTGCACGCGGGCGTTGGCCACCATCGACCCGAGCGCCGCGGCGCCGATGTCGGCGGCGTCGAAACGGATCCGCCCGCCGCCGCCCGCGTCCCACACCTCCAGCTCGCGGAAGGCCCCGATCGCGGCGGGTTCGATCCGCCGCCAGGCCCCGGCACGGCGCAGGATGCGCTCGGAGGCGAGCGTCAGCGCCCACACCCGCGGGTCGCGCGCCTCGTCCGGCGCCTGCGCGCGCGCCTCGACGAGGGCGATGCGGAAGCCGTCGCCGGCGAGCAGGCAGGCGAGCGTCGCCCCCACCGTGCCGGCACCGACGATCACCACGTCGTAGTGGTCGCTCACAGCGGCAGACCCCGCGCGAGCCGCGGCAGGCGCCCCGCAATTCCCATCGTGCGCCGCGCCAGCCAGTGGCGCGCGGGGGGACACAGGTCGAGGGCGAGGAGCCCGGCGTTGCGCGCCGCCGCCACCGGCGGCAACGGCAGCGCGAACACCCGCGCCAGCGCATCGGTGAACAGCGCCGTGCGGCGCTGGTCGCGGCGGCGCCAGCGCGCATAGGCGTCGAGCACGGCGGGGGCACCGGGGTCGTCTCCACGCGCGCAGGCACCGCCGATCAGCTCGCCGAGCACCGCGGCGTCGCGCAGTCCGAGGTTGAAGCCCTGGCCGGCCACCGGGTGGAGCGTGTGCGCGGCGTTGCCGATCAGGGCCACGCGCGGGCGCACCGGCTCGAGCGCCAGTGTCAGCGCCAGCGGCTGCGCGCTGCGCGCCCCCACGCGTACGAACCGGCCCAGGCGGTCGCCGAAGCACGCCTGCAGGGCGGCGAGGAACCCACGGTCGTCAAGGCCCAGGACCTTGGAGACCTCTTCGTCGCGCCGCGTCCACACCAGGGCGCAGCGGTCGGGGCCGAGCGGCAACAGCGCGAGCGGTCCCTGTTCGGTGAAGCGCTCGTAGGCGACGTTGCCGTGCGCGAGCTCGGGGGTGACATTGGCGAGCACCGCGGTCTGGCCGTACTCCCAGCGCCGCGTCGGGATGTCCAGCGCCGTGCGCACCGCGGACTGCGCGCCGTCGGCGGCGACCAGGAGCCGTGCGCGCAGCGTGCGCACGCCTGCCCCCTCCTTGACGCGCACGCGCGCCGACCCGTCCTCGACCGCGAGCGACTCCGGGGCCGCCGGGCAGATCCACTCGACCGTGTCGAGAGTACGGAGTCGATCCAGCAGTACGCGCCCGGCCTCACGGCTCTCGACCACATAGCCCAGGGCCTCCACGCCCTCTTCGTCGCGGTCGAGGCGGGTGACCCCGAAGCGGCCGCGCTCGGAGACATGGATGCGGTGAATCGGCGTCGTCGCCGGCGCGAGCGCGTCCCACAGGCCCATCCCCGCGAAGATCCGCCGCGAGCCGTAGGCCAGCGCCAGACTGCGGTCGTCGTAACCCGGCCCCGCCCCGACCGGCGGCGCGAGCGCCTCGACGACCGCCACCCGCAGCCCGCGCGCGCCGAGCACGCAGGCGAGGCTCGCACCCACCAGCCCGCCGCCGACGATGGCGATGTCGAAGGTCGCGGACATGAGCTTCAGTCCGCCCCCGCCATCCAGGCCTCGATCTCCTCGGCCGAACGCACCAGGCCGTCGGTGAGGACCTCGTGCCCGTCGCGCGTGACCAGGACGTCGTCCTCGATGCGCACGCCGATGTTCCACCACTTGCGCGCCACGCCCTTGCTGCCTGCCGGGATATATAGCCCGGGCTCGACGGTCAGGACCATGCCGGGTTCGAGCAGGCGCCACCGCCCCTCGACCTTGTAGTCGCCGACGTCGTGCACATCGAGCCCCAGCCAGTGCCCGGTGCGATGCATATAGAAACGCCGGTAGGCGCCCGACTTGATCAACTGCGCCGGGCGGCCCTTGAGCAGGCCGAGGCGCACCAGCCCCTCGGTCAGGACCCGTACCGCCGCCTGATGGGCGTCGTTCCAGTGGTTGCCGGGACGCACCTTGGCGATCGCGGCCTTCTGCGCCTTGACGACGAGGTCGTGGATCGCACGCTGCTGCGGCGAGAAACGCCCGTTGACCGGAAACGTGCGGGTGATGTCCGCGGCGTAGCACCCGACCTCGGCGCCGGCGTCGATCAGCAGCAGATCGCCGTCGCGCAACAGGGCGTCGTTGCGTGTGTAGTGCAGCACGCAGGAGTTCGCCCCGCCGCCGACGATCGGCGGATAGGCGGCCTCGGCGCCGTTGCGGCGGAAATGCGCGATCAGCTCGGCCTCGACCTCGTATTCGGCCGCCCCCGGGCGGCAGCGGCGCATCGCGCGCCGGTGCGCCTCCATGGAGACCCGCGCGGCGGCGCGCATCAGACGCAGCTCCGCCGGCGACTTGAACAGGCGCATCTCGTGCAGCAGCGGATCCAGGGACACGAACTCGCCGGGCGGGTGCGCCCCGGAGCGGGCGTTTTCGCGGATCCGGTTGACCCACGCGATCAGGCGCCGGTCGAAGTCCGGCCGACGCCCCATCGTGTAGAACACGCGCTCGCGCCCCTCGAGGAGTCCGGGCAGGATGTCGTCGAGATCGTCGATCGGGAACGAGTCGTCCGCGCCGAACTCGCTGACCGCGCCCTCCTGCCCTACCCGCGGGCCGGTCCACACCTCGCGTTCCGGATCCCGCGGCCGGCAGAAGAGCACGAACTCGCCGTGGCGGCGACCCGGGGCGAGAACGGCGACCGCTTCGGGCTCGGGAAAGCCGGTGAGGTAGTGGAGATCACTGTCCTGGCGATAGGGATATTCGACGTCGCGATTGCGCAACCGCTCCGGCGCCGCGGGGAGGATCGCGATGCTGTCGTTGCCCATCATGCGCATCAGCTGGCGCCGGCGCCGGGCGAACTCGCTCGTTTTCATGGTCGACGCCACCGGGTCGGGCCTGAGCAACCTCAGAGTATACGGCCCCGGGTCGGACGGCGCATCCACCCGGCGCCCCGCGGAGAATGGTAGAATTCCCTGCGTTTGCATCTACCTTCGCACCGGCCGCGGCCGTTCCCGCGGGGTCTCCCGGTAAGTTTCGCGCCGACGGCGCGACTGCACCGTGGGGGGCGATCTTGCCCCGAGGGGAGGACAGCCCGGAATGAAGATCCGAATCGGCGCCGCGCTGTTGTCGGTCGCACTCGTCTCGGGGATGACGCTGGGCGGGTGCGCGAATCTGTCCGGCTTCCACGACCGCTTCCGCGACCCGTACGAGCACGTAAACCGCAAGATCTATCACTTCAACGATACCCTCGACCGCTATCTCCTGCGCCCGGTCGCGCGCGGCTACGTACGCGTGACCCCACAGCCGGTCCGGGTCAGCGTCGCGAATTTCTTCAGCAACCTCGCCGATATCAACGTATTCCTGAACGACTACCTGCAGGGACGCTGGAAGCAGGGCGCCTCCGATACGGGCCGTTTCCTGACCAACTCGACGCTCGGCATCGGCGGCCTGTTCGACGTGGCGACCCAGATCGGGATGCCGGCGCACGAGGAGGACCTCGGCGTCACGCTCGCCGGCTGGGGGATGGAGACGGACAACTATCTGGTGCTGCCGCTCTTCGGTCCGTCGAGCACTCGCGCGGTCTGGGGGCTTGGAATGGGGCTCGTCACCAATCCCGTGTTCTACGCGCCGCTGCTCGTGAGCTTCCCGCTGACGTCGTTGAACGTGATCAGCCAGCGCGCGCAGGCGCTCGCGGCGACCAATGTCCTCGCGGTCGGCGCCATCGATCCATACACCTTCGTGCGCCAGGCCTACCATCAGCGCCGGCTGTACCTCATCTATCAAGGCAATCCCCCCCAGCCGCGTTTCCGGCCCGGCGCCGAGGATCGCGTCCCGCCCCCGCCCCTCCCCGGCCGCGATCGCTAGCCGTCGTCGGCCCGCCCCAAACAATGTCACACCGATCCACGGCGTCGGCCGGTAGGCCGGGCAAGCCCGGCCCTACAACCATATCCCACGCCGACCCGGGCACCCGTAGGGCGGGGCTTGCCCCGCCGACGACGTTCGATCCAAACAGCGTCGGACCAGGAAGCGGCCGCGGCCGGGCAAGCCCGGCCCTACAACGCCGACGACGCCCGATCGAAACGACATCCGTTCAATCCGCGACCGCGGCCGGGCAAGCCCGGCCCTACCACCACATCCCACGCCGACCCGGGCACCCGTAGGGCGGGGCTTGCCCCGCCGACGACGTTCGATCCAAACAGCGTCGGACCAGGAAGCGGCCGCGGCCGGGCAAGCCCGGCCCGACGACGCCGATGCCGTGGATCGTCAGCGCAGTTGCGCGAGCAGCTCGTCGATCATGGCCTCGGCCTGGGCGCGATAGCCGCCGCCGAACAGGTTCAGGTGATTGAGGATGTGGTAGAGGTTGTAGAGGACCCGGCGCACGCGGTAGCCGGAATCGAGCGGCCAGGCCTCACGGTAGGCGGCGTGGAAGCGCGGGTCGAAGCCGCCGAAGAGTTCGGTCATGGCGATGTCCGCCTCCCGGTCCCCGTAGTACACCGCCGGATCGAACACCACCGGCACGCCGCCGCGCGTGACGCCGAAGTTCCCGCCCCACAGGTCCCCGTGCAGCAGGGAAGGTTCGGGGCGGTAGCCTTCGAACAGCGCCGGGAAGGCGTCGAGGAGCCGCTCGCCGCGTGCCTGCAGGCGCCCGCCGTGGCCATTGCGCGCGGCCAGCGCGAGCTGGAAGCCGAGCCGACGCTCGCGCCAGAACCCGACCCAGTCGTCCGCCGGCGCGTTCTCCTGCGGCGTCGAACCGATGGTGTTGTCGCGATGCCAGCCGAAACGGGTGCCGACGGCGCCGTGCACCGCCGCCAGCCCGCGTCCCAGACGCTCGGCGGCGGCGGCGTCGGCACGCCCCCCGAGGTCGAGATACTCCAGGACCAGAAACGCGTGCCCGCCGTGGGTCCCGGTGCAGACGGGCCGCGGCACCCGCACGCCGCCGGCGGCGTCGATCTCGCGCAGCCCCTCGGCCTCGGCCTCGAACATCGACGCCAGGGACGCCCGGTTGAGCTTGACGAAGTAGCGCTGGGAGCCGTCCTCGATACGCCAGGCGGAGTTGATGCACCCGCCGCCGAGCGGTTCGCTGCGGCGCATCGCGAACGCACCCCCGCGGGCCTCGGCGATGCGCGCGGCGACGGCCGCCCAGAACGCGCTTCCGGGTTCGATTGCCATCAGTCTCCTGATCCGCTGTGCCTGCGATCCGGGCGCCGCCGCGGGGACTCGAGCGGCGCGCAGCGCCGGGCCAGCGTCCCGCCCAGGCCGAGTTCGCGCAGCAGCCGCTCCAGCGACCGCGGGCGCACCCCTTTCCATTCCAGGTCCCGCGGCGTACAGCGCAGCGGCGGCGGGTAGAGCCGGGCGAGGCGTTGCGAGAGGATCGCCTGGGTGCGGTACCGGTGCAGGCGCCCGGCCAACGCCTGCGCCCCGCGAAACTCCGCGCCGCCGATCTCGCCGATGCGCCGGTAGACGGTGTCCAGATCGCCGAAACGCCGCAGCAGCCGCACCGCGGTCGCGAGCCCGATCCCGGGCACGCCGGGGATATTGTCGACCGGATCCCCGGTCAGGGCCAGCAGGTCGGCGATGGCCCCGGGCGGCACGCCGTAGCGTTTCCCGATCGCCTCCACCCCCAGGCGGCGGTCGCGCGCGTAGTCCCAGAGCAGGTCATCGCGCCCGATCAGTTGTGCGAGATCCTTGTCCGGAGTGACGATCGCGACCGCGAGCCGCGCCCGGCGCAGGCGCCGCACGAGGCCGGCGATCAGGTCGTCGGCCTCGTAGCGGCGGCTCGCGAAGGTCGCCAGCCCGAACGCGCGCGCCACGCGCCGGCAGTGACGGAACTGGGTGCGCAGCTCCTGCGGTGCGGGTTCCCGGTTGGCCTTGTAGGCGGGATACCAGCCGTTGCGCAGTCCGGTTCCGAAACTCCCGTCGAAGGCCACGGCCGCGTGGCGCGGGCGAGCCTCCAGCAACAGCCGGCGCAGGAATTCGGCGAAGCCGTAGACGGCGTTCAACGGCTGCCCCGCGCGTCCGACGATGGTGCCGGGCAGGGAAAACCACGCCCGGAACACGTAGGGGCTGGCATCGATCACGACCGCGCGGCGTGTCTCCCTGCGCAGGGCGCGCCCGGCGGGGGGACGGACTCCCAGGAGCCTGTCGGACTCAGGCATGTTCTACCGCGGCGGTGTGAGATCGGCCCATCGTTCCGATCGTTTTCGTTGAATAGCGATCACTATTCGCCTCAAACGATCGCAAAACTGCCCTCGGTCTCCCGCCGCCTCGCTACGAACACCGAAGTCCGACCGGTTCCTAGATACGGCGTCGCAGCCGCTCGTGCAGCGGGCTCGTGCGCGGGAAATGTGCGAGCAGGAACTCCATCTGGTCGGCCAGCACCCGGTGCCCCTGCAGATAGATGTACTCCGCGTGGGTGGGGACGAACGGCACCGCCAGGAGTTCCATCCCGGCCTCTTCCGGCGACCGACCCGCCTTGTGGTTGTTGCAGCGCTTGCAGGCGGCGACCACGTTGCTCCAGACGTCGTCGCCGCCGCGGCTGAGCGGGGTGACGTGATCGCGCGACAGGTCCCGGTCCGCGAACCGCTGCCCGCAATACAGACACAGGCGCCCGTCGCGCTTGAACAAGGCCTGATTGTTCAGCGGCGGGACGTAGTGGTCGCGAGCCTTGGCGAGGGCGTGGTTGTTGCCCACGGTGGCGATGATCGAGTTGACCTCGATGAGGCTGCGCCGCCCGGTTCGGGCGTTGGTGCCGCCGTGGATGCGATAGAGGAGCGTACCGCAAGTGTAGGCGACCTGTCCGAGATGATACAGGCGCACCGCGTCCTGGTAGCCGATCCACTCCAGCGGCATGCCGGCCACGTCGGTGCGCAGAACCTGTTGCGTCAGATCGACCACGAGTCGTCTCGAATCCCGATCGCGAATCCTCATCCCGGGGCCACGGCGCCGGTGCACGATTCCGGCCGCCCCCCGGGTTATCGGCCGCGCGCGCGTGTGCCGTAGACCCCATCGCCCGCGCGCCAAGCCAGCGGCGCGGGAAGGTTATCATCTTTGCGGTTTTTCGGCCACATCGGACCGTTGCGGGACGACGCGGGCGGGCGGCGCCGGGGTCCGCTCCGGCTGTTTTGACCCGGGGGCGGAATACGCTATCATTCCCGGCTCCGCCGCGGGGGCCCGACAATGCCCCGAGAACGCCCGCCGGGTGGCTTGTCGCGCGCAGAACGATCGCACCCCGGCCGGGCCCGTTTGCCCGCCCGTGGACCGGCCGCGGCCCCTCTCGAAATCGAACGACACTCCGGACAAGAACCGGCCGGAACGAGGAGCGAGCATGCCGATACGCGTGGCCGTCGCGAAGGAACACTCGCCCGGGGAACTGCGGGTCGCCGTGGTCCCGGCCGTCGCCGAGCGCCTCTCGGGCCTCGGGGCGGAGGTGCTGGTCGAGTCCGGCGCCGGCGATCGCGCCCACTTCCCGGACGCGGCCTACACCGGCGCACGGATCGTCGCGGACGCCGCCGAACTCTACCGCAGCGCCGGGATCCTGCTGCGCGTCCTGCCCCCTTCCGAGGAAGAGATCGATCGCCTCGAGGAAGGCGCGGTCGTCGTCGGGTTCATGCTTCCGCACCGCTATCCGGAACGGGTCGCGCGCCTGCGCGACCGGGGCATCACCAGCTTCGCGATGGAACTCATCCCGCGCATCTCGCGCGCGCAGAGCATGGACGCCCTGTCCTCCCAGGCCTCCGCGGCGGGCTACAAGGCGGTACTGATCGCGGCCAGCCTGACCGGGCGCTTCTTCCCGATGCTCACCACGGCGGCCGGAACGATCCGCCCCGCCAAGGTCCTCGTCATCGGCGCCGGCGTGGCCGGCCTGCAGGCGATCGCCACCGCGCGCCGCCTCGGGGCGATCGTCGAGGCCTACGACGTTCGCAGCGTCACCAAGGAACAGGTGGAATCGCTGGGGGCGAAATTCGTCGATGTCGGCGTCGACGCACAGGCCGCGGGCGGCTACGCACGCGAGCTGACCGACGAGGAGAAGGCGCGCGCGGCGGAGGTCCTCGGGCGCCACGTCGCCGCCGCCGAGGTCGTCATCACCACCGCGGCCGTACCGGGACGCACCGCGCCGCGCATCCTGACCACGGCGATGGTCGAGCAGATGCGCCCCGGCGCGGTCATCGTCGATCTCGCGGCCGAGAGCGGGGGCAACTGCGAGCTGACCAAGGCCGGGGAGAGCGTCGAGCACGGCGGCGTGACCATCCACGGCCCGCTCAACCTCGCAAGCATGCTCGCCGCCGACGCCAGCGAGATGTACGCACGCAACCTGCTGAACTTCCTCACGCTGATGATCAAGGACGGGGAGTTCGCACCGGACTGGAACGACGAGGTGATCGCCCAGAGCGCGCTCACCCACGAGGGGACGATCCGCCACGAGCCGACGCGCAAACTGGTGGAAGGAGACGCTTGATGATCGAGGGCTTCACCGCGCTGTACATCTTCATGCTGGCCGCCTTCACCGGCTACGAGGTGATCGCGCGCGTGCCGGTGATTCTGCACACGCCGCTCATGTCGGGATCGAACTTCGTCCACGGCATCGTGCTCGTCGGTGCGATGGTCGCCCTCGGCCATGCCGATTCGAACCTCGAGCGCTGGATCGGTTTCTTCGGGGTGCTGCTGGCGTCGATGAACGCGGTCGGGGGCTACGTCGTCACCGAGCGGATGCTCGAGATGTTCAAGAGCAGCAAGGGGGACCGCTGATGGGCGCGGTCATCCAGATCAGCTACTTCCTGGCCGCGGTGCTGTTCATCCTCGGCCTCAAGCGCATGAGTTCTCCGGTCACCGCGCGCGGCGGGATCGTGTGGGCCGGCGTCGGCATGCTCGTCGCCACCTTCGTCACCTTCTTCTGGCACGGACTCGACAACTACACGCTGATGATCGCCGCCATTGCAATCGGCTCGATCGCGGCCTGGGTCTCCGGCAAGCGGGTGGCGATGACGGCCATGCCGCAGATGATCGCCTTGTACAACGGTATGGGCGGCGGCGCGGCGGCGGCCATCGCCGCCGTCGAGCTGGTGCGCGGCGCCGACGGGCATTCGCAGGCGGTGATGGGCCTGGCGGTCGCCGGCGGGTTGATCGGCACGGTGTCCTTCAGCGGCAGCCTGATCGCCTTTGCGAAGCTGCAGGGGCTGATCAAGCGCTCGATCGTCTTCCCGATGCAGCAGCCTTTCAACCTCGCGGTCCTCGCCGCCGCCGCGGTGATCGGTGGGATGCTCCCCTTCCAGGAGGCGGGCGGGACCCTGGTGTTCGTCTTCTTCGCCCTGGTGCTGGCCTTCGGGGTGCTGATGACGCTGCCGATCGGCGGCGCCGACATGCCGGTCGTCATCTCGCTCTACAATGCACTCACGGGACTGGCGGTGGGCTTCGAGGGCTTCGTGCTCAACAACGCGGCGATGATCATCGCCGGCACCGTGGTGGGCGCGGCCGGCTCCCTGCTCACCCAGCTCATGGCCAAGGCCATGAACCGCTCCATCGCCAATGTGCTCTTCGGCGCCTTCGGCCACGCGCCCCAGGCGGCGGCGACGGATTCCGAGGGCGGGACGCTCAAGCCGATCGACCCCGACGACGCGGGCATCATGATGGCCTACTCGAGCAAGGTGGTGGTGGTGCCCGGCTACGGCATGGCGGTCGCGCAGGCGCAGCACAAGATCTGGGAGCTGGCCGAACTGCTGGAGGAGCGCGGGGTGCGCGTCAAGTTCGCCATCCACCCCGTCGCCGGGCGCATGCCGGGGCACATGAACGTGCTCCTCGCCGAAGCCGGCGTGCCCTACGACAAGATCTACGACCTCGACGAGATCAACCCGGAGTTCCCCACCGCGGACGTGGCCCTGGTCATCGGCGCCAACGACGTCGTCAACCCGGTGGCGCGCACCAATCCGGAGAGCCCGATCTACGGCATGCCGATCCTCAATGTGGACCAGTCCAAGAACGTCCTGGTGATCAAGCGCGGGCAGGGCAAGGGATTCTCGGGCATCGAGAACGCCCTGTTCGGAAAGGACAACACGCGCATGCTCTACGGCGACGCGCAGGACATGGTCGGCAAGCTGATCCAGGCGGTGAAGCGGCTGTAGCCGCGGCACGGCGGCGCGGGGAGGACCGCCCCGCGCCCGCTCAGCGCGGGTGCCCCGCCCCGAAGTGCGGCCGCCGGCGTTGCAGGAACTCCCGGCGCTGCTGCGGACTCAATCGGCGCCAGCGCTCGCGCAGCTCGCGCCGGCGCTCCGGCGGCAGGCTCCGGAACCACTGGTATCGGCGCCGGATTCGCTCCTGATCCGCCGGCGGCAGGCGGCGGAACTCCTCGAAGCGCCGGCGGATACGCTCGCGTTGCGCGGGACTGAGTTCGCGCCAGCGGCGGAAGCGTTGGCGCACGCGCTCGCGCTGCTGCGGGCTCAGGTGTTCCCAGCGTTCGGCGCCGCGGCGCAGCCGCTCCCGGCGCTCGGCGGGGAGACGGTCCCAGCGCCCCGCGAACGGCCGGAGGATCTCGCGCTCGCGCGGGCTGAGCTGGTCCCAACGCGGCGCGCCCGAACCGGAGGCGGCAAAAGACAGCGCCGGGAGCGGCGCCGCGCATACCGCCAGCACCAGCAGCCACCGGCACAGCTTGCGTCGCCCGCGATTCATTGCTTCGCCCCCGCTCGCCCGGCGGTCTCCGCGCGCCCGCCGTCCGCATCGCCGCGCCCGCCGGGGCGCGCCGCTCCGCTCCCCGACGCCGGCGGATCCGCCAGACGGGTCGGGTCGATCCACCGCCCGTCCGCCGTCTGGAAGGTACCGAGAAACTCCAACAGCGCCGGATCGGGCGTCTGGCGGGTAGGCTGCGGCGACGCGCCCGCACGACCCGCGTCCGTGTCCGTGCCCGCCGTCGCCGCGGCCGGGACCAGCGCCAGCACCAGCGCCAGACACTCAGCCGTGCCCCGAACCATGGGCGAGCCAGGCGTAGAAATCCAGGTTCTCATAGAGATCGAGATTGGCGTTCCCCGCCAGTACATCGACCGCCTCCAGGCGCGCCGCCGCCGAGCCCGCGGGCACCGCCGGTTCGGATGCCCCGCGCCAGCCGATCCACAGGGCGGTCACGACCACCCCCGCCGCCACCGCGGCCGGGACCCAACCATCGAGGCGGCGCCGGCGCGCGCCCGCGGCCGCCACCGCCCGCGACCGCGCGCGGCGCAGGCGCACGGTCGTTTCGGCATCGAGCCCCTCGATACCCGCGTCCAGCGTCGCGCGGACTCGCTCCACGAAGACCTTCTCCTCGGCCGAAGGATTCATCGATACTCCTCCAGGCGCTTGCGCAGGGCCTCCAGGGCCCGGGCGTAATGCGTCTTCACGCTGCCCTGCGAACAGCCCAGCGCCCGCGCCGTCTGCGCCACGTCCAGCCCCTCCCACGCACGCAGCAGGAAGGTCTGCTGCTGGCGGCGCGGCAGGGCCCGGAGGGCGCGCTCCAGGGCCTGCATCGCGCCGGCCTGCGTCATCGCCTCCAGCGCGTCGCGCGCATCAGGATCGGCGACCCGGTCCATGGGATCCCCTCCCGGCTCCTCGTCGCCGTTGTCACCGCCGCCGAGCCAACCGTGGAGGCGTCGGCGCAACGCCTCGCGTCGCCCCCAGTCGCGGATCCGGTTCTGCAGGATCCGATGGAACAACGGCGGCCACTGCTGCGCCGGACGGTCCGCGTAGCGCGAAGCCAGCCGCAGCATCGCGTCCTGGACCAGGTCCAGTGCCTGATCCCGGTCGCCGACGGCGAACTCGGCCATGCGCAGTGCGCGGCGTTCGATACTCGCCAGAAAGCGGTCCAGCTCGCCGTCGCCGTTCAGCGATCACCCTCCCCGCGCCGGCCCGCGCCGCGCTCCCTGCGGCGCGGGAATGGTGTGGCTTTCCGGCCTCAGCGGCGACGTCCGACACGGTGTTCGACCCGTTCCGCCCGGCGGTCCATCCGCCGCTCGAACCGATCGCCGCGCCGATCGAGCCGGCGCTGGATCCGGTCCCCGCGACGGTCCAGGTGCCGCGCGAAGCGCTCGTGACCGTTGGCGGCGGCCCGCGCCGCGCGCCGGTCGAAGCGCCGGTCGATACGCGCCCCGCGACGGTCGAGGCGCCGCTCGACCCGCTCGCCGCGATGCTCCAGACGGTGCTCGGCCCGCATCCCCGGCCCGGCCGGGTCGGCGCGTACCACCGCCGGCGCCACTACGATCCCCGCCGCCAGCATAGTGTACGCCAGCAGGGCACCCCCCTTCAGACGGCTTCTGATCTTCATCGGCTTCGCTCCTCGGGTTGCAACGATTGCACCCTTCAAGGACATCAACGGCCCGGGCGTAACCCGGTTGACATGGATTGCGCAACCGATGACGGATTTCCGCCGCCCACGCCGGTTATGCACAACGCGTCGCCGCGGTCAACGGTTGCCGCGGAATCCCTTACAAAATCGGACCCCGGACCTCGGAAAAACGCTTTCCAATTGTTTTTATTGATTAATATTACCTCGTCGCCGCCTCCGTCAAACGGGTGGCGCCGCGCAAAAATCCTCCGCGCAATGGGTACTTCCGAATCCATCCACAAAGTTTTCCACAGCTCTTGTGGGTAACTCGGGCCCCTCGGGAGCGCCGCCACCATGCCCCGGAGGGCGGCGCGCCCGCTGGTGTAGAGTAGGAGCGCCATGAGCCCCCGGCCCGTTCTCCAGATCGCCGTCCCTTCGCCCCTGTACCGGACCTTCGATTATCTCGCGCCGGCGGACGGAACCGGGGATCCGCCGGCGCCCGGAGTACGCGTGCGCGTCCCGTTCGGCCGCACCCGCGCCGTGGGCGTGCTCCTGGGCTGCGCGCGCGAGAGCCGCATCGACCGCGGCCGCCTGCGCCCTGCCCTCGAGATCCTGGACCGCGAGCCGCTCATCGACCGCGAGCTGCTGGAACTGCTCCTCTGGGCCGCCGACTATTACCGGCACCCGCCGGGCGAGGTCATCGCCGCCGCGCTTCCGGGCGCGCTGCGCCGCGGCGGCCCGGCCCGCGCCGAAGTCACCCGGCGCTGGACCCTGACCCCGGAAGGGCGCGAGGTACTGCGCCGCGGTCTGCCGCGCGCGCCGCGCCGGGCGCGGCTGCTGGCCCTGTTCGACGCGCACGGCCCTGAAGGCTGCACCGAGACGGCGATCCGGGCCGAAGGCGGCGACTGGCGCAGTGCGTTGCGCGCGCTCGCCGCCGAGGGATGGGTCACGGCACGCACGGAGACAGCCGCGCCCGATGTCTGCGACCCGGCCCCGTCCACGGCCGGCGGGACGGGGGAAACGCCGGACGCCGCGCCGCACCTGACGCCGTCGCAGGAGGGGGCCGTGCAGGCGGTTCGCGCCGCATTCGGGGGCTACGGCGCGTTCCTCCTCGACGGCGTGACCGGCAGCGGCAAGACCGAGGTCTATCTGCGCGTGGTCGAGGCGACGCTGCACGCGCAGCGCCAGGCCCTGGTCCTGGTCCCCGAGATCGGGCTCACCCCGCAACTGGTCGCGCGCTTCCGCCGGCGCCTGCGGGTACCGGTAGCGGTGCTGCACTCCGGCTTGAGCGAGGGCGAGCGCCTGCGCGCGTGGCTCGCGGCGCGCAGCGGCGCCGCCCGGGTCGTGATCGGCACCCGCTCGGCCGTCTTCACCCCGCTTGCGGCCCCGGGCGTGGTGATCGTCGACGAGGAGCACGACACCTCGTTCAAGCAGCAGGAGGGCTTTCGCTACCATGCACGCGACCTGGCGGTGCTGCGGGCGCGGCGCCTGCGTATCCCGGTGCTGCTCGGCTCCGCGACCCCGTCGCTGGAGTCGCTGCACAACGCCGCGCAGGGGCGTTACCGGCGGCTGGTGCTTCCGGAGCGCGCCGGAGGCGCCGTGCACCCGCGCGTGGAGGTGCTCGATCTGCGCCGTCGACCGCTGGAGGAGGGCCTCTCGGAAGAGCTGCTGCGGCGCATCGGCGAACACCTCGAGGCCGGCGGCCAGGCGCTGCTGTTTCTCAACCGGCGCGGCTACGCCCCCACGCTCCTGTGCCACGACTGCGGCTGGATCGCGCAGTGCCCGCACTGCGACGCGCGCCTGACCCTTCACCTCGGCCGCGGCCACACGCGCTGTCACCACTGCGGCGCGCAACGCCCCCCGCCCCGCCGGTGCCCGGATTGCGGCGGCACGGACATCCGCGCCGTCGGCCACGGGACCGAACGCGTCGAAGCGGCCCTGGCCCGTCGTTTCCCCGCCGCGGAGATCGCGCGCATCGATCGCGACAGCACGCGGCGCAAGGGGGCGATGGAGGCGCTGCTCGAGGACGCCCGCAGCGGACGCAGCCGCATCCTCGTCGGCACCCAGATGCTCGCCAAGGGCCATCACTTTCCCGACGTCACCCTGGTCGGCGTGCTCGACGCCGACCAGGGCCTCTACGGGGTCGATTTCCGCGCCGGTGAGCGCATGGCGCAACTCATCGTGCAGGTCGCCGGGCGCGCCGGGCGCGCCGACCGGCCCGGGGAGGTCCTGGTGCAGACGCACCACCCCGATCACCCGCTGCTCACCGCGTTGCTGCGCGACGGCTATGCCGCCTTCGCGGCGCAGGCCCTGGCGGAGCGGCAGGCGGCGCAACTCCCGCCGTATTCCCGCCTCGCGCTGCTGCGCGCCGAGTCGACGGCGGCCGACGCGCCGGCCGCCTTCCTGGATGCCGCGCGCGCCGAGGCGCTGCGTCTGGCCGGCGACGCGGTGGCGGTACTCGGTCCGGTACCGGCGCCGATGGAGCGACGCGCCGGCCGCTATCGTGCGCAGCTCCTGGTGCAGGGCCGCGCGCCTGCCGCACTGCAGCGGCTGCTGGAGGCGTGGGTACCGGCGCTGGGAAACCTCGTCGGCGCGCGCCGCGTGCGCTGGTCGGTGGATGTGGATCCGGTGGATACCTTCTGACCGTCGCGCTTGCAAGACGACGGCGCTCCCGCATAATAGGCGCCTTCGAGACCCGCATGATCCGCCGCGCATGGGGGCACGGTCGAGCGCCGCCCGCGGCCCCCGCCACTTCGCTTCCGCAGCCGGGCGTCCGGCGGGGCCCCACCACGCCGACGAGGTGGAACGATTGAAATCGCTGCTGCAGCAAAGGCTCCACGACGCCCTCGCGCAACTGCACGCCGACGGCGTACTCGCACAGCTTCCCGCCGGGCCGGTCCCGGTGGAGCGCACCCGCGACCGCCGCCACGGCGATTTCGCGAGCAACGTCGCACTGACGCTGGCGCGCGGCGCGAACCTCGCCCCGCGCGAACTCGCGCAGCGGATCGTCGCCGCGATCCCCCCGGACCCGCGCGTGGCCGCAGTCGCCGTCGCCGGACCCGGATTCATCAACTTCACCATGAGCCCGACCGCCTTCCAGGCCCTGGTGCCGGAGATCCTCGGCGCCGGCGACGCGTTCGGTCGCAGCACGGTGGGCGCCGGGCGGCGGGTGCAGGTCGAATTCGTCTCCGCCAACCCGACCGGCCCGCTGCACGTGGGGCACGGGCGCGGCGCCGCCTACGGCGCAGCGGTCGCCGACCTCCTGGAAGCCGTGGGCTTCCAGGTGCACCGCGAGTACTACGTCAACGACGCCGGACGCCAGATGGACATCCTCGCCGCGAGCGTGTGGCTGCGCTACCTGGAGCTGTGCGGCGAGACGGTCCCCTTTCCCGCCAACGGCTATCAGGGCGACTACGTCTGGGACATCGCCGCCGACGTCCATCGCGGGCACGGCGACGCCTTCCGCCGTCCCGCGGCGCAGGTGTTCGCCGACCTGCCCGCGGACGAGGCGGAGGGCGGCGACCGCGAGACCTACATCGACGCGCTCATCGCGCGGGCGCGGACGCTTCTCGGAGGGGACGGCTACCGCACGGTGTTCGACGCCGGCCTGGGTGCGATCCTGGGGGATATCCGCCGCGATCTCGAGGAGTTCGGGGTCGTCTACCAGGAGTGGTTCTCGGAACGCTCGCTGGTCGAGAACGGCGCCGTCGGGCGCGCCGTCGAGCGGCTGCGGGCGGGCGGTCACACCTACGAGCGCGACGGCGCGCTCTGGTTCCGCTCCACCGACTTCGGCGACACCAAGGACCGCGTGCTGGTGCGGGAGAACGGGCAGACCACCTACTTCGCATCCGACGTCGCCTATCACCTGAACAAGTGCGAGCGCGGCTTCGAACGACTGGTCGACGTCTGGGGCGCGGACCATCACGGCTACGTGCCGCGCGTGAAGGCTGCGCTCGCGGCCCTCGGCGCGGACCCCGACCGCCTCGACGTGCTCCTGGTACAGTTCGCGGTCCTCTACCGCGGCGGCGAGAAGGTGCAGATGTCGACCCGGTCTGGCGAGTTCATCACCCTGCGCGAGCTGCGCCGCGAGGTCGGCAATGACGCCGCGCGTTTCTTCTACGTCATGCGCAAGTGCGAACAGCACCTCGACTTCGACCTCGACCTGGCGAAGTCCGAGTCCGCGGACAACCCTGTCTACTACATTCAGTACGCGCACGCGCGCGTATGCAGCGTCGAGAAACAACGGGCGGAGAAAGGCCTGGACCGCGACGAGGCCCGCGGCAACGACCATCTGGCGCGCCTGACCGAGGATCACGAACAGGCCGTGCTCTACACGCTGTCCCGTTATCCGGAGGTGGTGGAGGCCGCAGCGCTGGGCGAGGAACCGCACCAGCTCGCGCACTACCTGCGCGAGCTGGCCAACGACTTCCACACCTACTACAACGCCCATCCGTTCCTGGTCGACGACGCCGGCCTGCGCGACGCGCGGCTGAATCTCATCTTCGCGGTCCGCCAGGTGCTGCGCAACGGCCTGCGGCTCCTGGGCGTCTCGGCGCCGGAATCCATGTAGCGAACGGCGATGCCCCGCGACTACAAGAACACGCCGCGTCCGCGTCCGCGCAGGCCCGCCCCGGGCTGGGTGTGGATGCTCGCCGGCCTCGCGGTGGGTTTGTTCGTGGCGTTGCTGGTGTTCCTGCGCGGGCGCTACCCGACCCCGGAGGGCCGCACGCCGCCCGCGCGGGTCGAGGCGCCCGTGCACTCGCGCCCCGCCCCCGTCGCGCGGGCGACCGCCGGGAAACGAACCGCCGCGGCGACCAAGGCCAAAGCCGAGGCCAAGGCCGCACCGCAGCCGAAATTCGACTTCTACACCATCCTGCCGGAGATGGAGGTGATGGTCCCCGACCAGGACATCGGCGGGCCCGTCGAGCACGGGCTCCCGCAGGTCGACACCCCCGGGACCTACGTGCTGCAGGCGGGATCCTTCCGCAGCTACGCCCAGGCCGACCGCCTCAAGGCCAAGCTGGCGCTGCTCGGCCTGGAGGCCAACATCCAGAGCGTGACCGTGAACGGCGACGAGACCTGGCACCGGGTGCGACTGGGCCCGTTCCACAGTCTGCAGCGCCTCAATCGCACGCGCGCGGCGCTCAAACGCCACCACGTCGAGGCCCTGCTGCTGAAGCTCAAGAGTTGAGGACGCGTGAAGATGTAGAAGGTGTAGCCCGGATGGAGCGCAGCGCAATCCGGGGAGGGAAGTTCCTTGGCACCGTCATCCCCCGGATTACGGCCTGCGGCCTTCATCCGGGCTACGCGCTACGCGCGTTCAGGCGGGTTCCGGATGGAGCGGGGCGATCAATTCCCGCGCCACGGCGAACTGGCGATCGGCATCAGTGACGATCGACTCCAGCGCCTCCACGGCGAAGCCGGCGCTGTCCCAGGCCTCCGGGTCGAGCGGCGGAATCTGTTCCGATCCCGCGTCGGGCGTCTCCAGCGCGCCGCTGATCACGTCGGCGAGGTGTACGATCGCGGTCTCCTGCGGGAAGGCGTGGGCCCGTTGCGGTTCATGATGACAGCCGACCGCCTCCTCGAGCACCGGGGGCATGTTCCAGGCGTGCATCAGCTCGGCGCCGACCGCCGCGTGGTCGCAACCCATGATCTCGCGCTCGGCCAGATGCAGCGGCAATTCGCGCTCGCGGGCCAGGGCGAGCGCCTGCGCGGCCTGCTCGGGGACCGCCCGATAGAGCACGAGGCTCCCGATATCGTGGATCAGGCCGGCGACGAAGTAGCGTTCGATGTTGGGCATCCGCCGGCGTGCCGCCAGCACCCGCGCGACGACCCCGGCGTAGGCGCTATGACGCCAGAAGGCGTCCATGTCCACCAACTCGGGCGGGATCCCGGGGAACAGGCGCACCACGGAGGCCGCCAGCACGAGATCGAGCAGCTCCGTGGTGCCGACCACGGTCACCGCGCGCGAGACCGTGTCGATGCTCGAGGGGAAACCGTAGAAGGGGCTGTTCACCACACGCAACAGGCGTGCCGCAAGCGCGGGGTCCTGGCCGATGACCTGGCCGATGTCCGAAGCCGAGGTGCGCGGATCCGCAATCAGCTCGCAGACCCGGGTCACCACCTCCGGCAACGAGGCGAGGCGGACCTGCGCGGCGACCAGCTCGATCGGATCAACCGCACCCATCGCCGGCCCCCATCCGCGCGGCGACCGGACCGCGAATGTCGTGCGCGCGACCCGAAAGCCGGGCCCGCGCCTCGTGGCGATGCGGGGGCGCGTACCGATCCGCCGTCTGCGCTATGCTGTCCCCCATCCGCTCGCCTCCCGGTGAGTCGATGTCCGGTGCCCGATGCCGTAATCGAACGGGGTCGGGCGGTCCGGCCCCGCGCGGCATTCCCGCCGCGCCGCATACGCTCTCGATTGTTTTTGATGGAAATTTCATTCTACACGAGACCCGACATCGCGGCAAAGGCTGTATCGGCTGCGATCGGATACGCTGAACCCCGCACTCGCGGGGGCGGAGCCGGGACGTGAATCTCGGCGCCGGGGCGTTGCCCGTTCCCTGGCTCGCGGCGACCTGGCTGCTGCTGATCCCGTTGCTGGCGGGTCTGATCCTCCGCGCGCCCTGGACCCGGCTGCGGGAACCTGGGCGCCGGCACGCCTTCCTCGGGGCCACTGTCAGCCTGATGCTGCTCTGGGGGCTGCATACCGACCTGCCCCCGCATCTGCATCTCCACTATCTTGGGATCGCGACGGTCGCATTGATGTTCGGATGGCGCCTGGCCGCGGTCGCCGCCGCCGCCGCCCTCGTCGGCATCAGCCTCAACGGTGAGGCGGGATGGTCCGCCTTTGCGGCCAACCTCCTGCTGATGGGCGTGCTGCCCGCGTGGGTGACCTGTGCGGTGCGGCGGCTCGCCGAGCGCCGGCTTGCACCCAACCTGTTCGTCTATCTCTATGTCTGCGGCGCATTCGGGGCCGCGCTGTCGATGGCCGCCTGTCTCCTGGCGGGGGCGGCCCTGCTCGGCGCCGGCGGTACCGGCGCGTTCGTGCAAGTGCTGGGGGCGTATCTCGTCCCCGCGCCGTTCCTCATCGTCACCGAGGCGGTGCTCAACGGCATGGTCATCACCGGCCTGGTGATCTATCGCCCTGAATGGGTCACGACCTTCGACCGGAATCGATACCTCCCGCCCCGGTCCTGACCGCCGCGCCGCCCCCTCGACCCATCCGAACCCCACCCGACGCCGTCGGCCCGTAGGGCGGGGCTTGCCCCGCCGACAACGCCAACCCAAACGATGTCGCACCGATCCACGTCGTCGGCCGGTAGGCCGGGCAAGCCCGGCCCTACGGTACCCCACACGCCGATGCGGGCACCCGTAGGGCGGGGCTTGCCCCGCCGACGACGCCGGATCCGAATCACGTCGCCCGGATCGACGGCCCCGGCCCGTAGGGCGGGCCTTGGCCCGCCGACGACGCCCGATGCAAACGACGTCGCACCGACCCGCGGCGTCGGCCGGGCGATACCGCCGACGCCGGGTTCAGGCGATGGACGCGTCCCGCGCCTCCCGCGCGGGAAACAAGGCGTGTACGGTGAAGATCGCCAGCGTCAGCAGCAGCACGGCGCTCGCCTGATGGGCCGAGGCGAGCGGGATGGGGACGATCAGCAGCAGCGTGGCGATACCCAAGCCGACCTGGACGAACGCCGCGAGCAACCACAGGTGCAGACCGATGCGCGCGCGCCGCCCGGGCGCCGCGCGGCGCGCAACGATCCAGACCATGCACACCGCCGCGAAGGTGAGCAGCGCCAGGACGCGGTGATCGAACTGCACCGTGCCGATGTTCTCGAACAGGTTGCGCCACCAGGGATGCAACGCGAACATATTCGGCGGCAGCCAGCGCCCGTCCATGAGCGGGAAGGTGTTGTAGGCGAAACCGGCCTTGAGCCCGGCGACGAACCCGCCGGCGAGCATGGTCACGTATACCAGGCAGGCGGTGGCGATCGCGAGGCGGCGGGCGCGGCGTAGCGCCGGACTCCCGGGCCCGACGGCGCGCGGACGCAGCAGGTCGAGGGCCGTCCACAGGATGAGTGCGTAGAGGATGAGTGCGAAACCGAGGTGCGCGGTCAGCCGGTACTGGCTCACGTGCGGGACGTTCACCAGCCCGCTCTTGACCATGTACCAGCCGAGCAGCCCCTGCAGCCCGCCGAGCACGAACAGGACGACCAGCCGCGGGGTGAGCCCCGGAGGGATCCGGCGCCGCACCCAGAAGTACAGCAGCGGAAGGAGGAACACCATCCCGATCGTGCGGCCGAGCACGCGGTGCGCGTACTCGACGTAATAGATGCGCTTGAAGCCGGCGAGGTCCATGTCGAAGTTGATGTCGCGGTACTCCGGCGAGCGCTGGTAGGCGGTGAAGACCTTCTCCCAGGCCGCATGACCCATCGGCGGGACGATACCGAAGATCGGGTTCCAATGGACCATCGACAGCCCTGATCCGGTCAACCGCGTGAGCCCACCGAGCACGATCATCGCGTAGATCATCGCGCAGCAGATCAGCAGCCATATCGCGACCGGCCGGCGGGCGCCGTGCGCAGCCGGGCCTTGGGGCGTAATCATCGGGTCGTGCCCTCCATCGTCGCCGCGGCGGGCGCGAACCGTATGTCCCCGTACCAGGCGGTGGCCCGCCCGCGCGTGTTGTCGGTATCCGTCATGATCGCCACCCCGGAGATCCCGGGCGCCGGCTCGTGGAACGCACGCCGGTAGTCCTCCGCCACGTTGCGCGCCTCCCGGACCCACCGCCCGACCTGCGCCGCCCCGCTCTCCACCACGATCATCCGGTCATCCCCCGTATACGGGCTCGGCACGATCGCCCCCTTCGGCGCCCGCGCCGCCCAGATGTAGGTGATCGCCCGCAGCGGCGGGGCCTCGCCGTAGAGCAGCCGCACGGCATCGTACTTCAATCGTCGCAGCAGGCCCAGGCGCGCGGGCGGATAGTCGAAGGTCACATACACGCGCCCGGGATAGTCGTCGCCGTCCCTGCGGTGCACGTCGCTGCCGGGAATGAGATTCGCGATGCGCCAGCTCCAGCACAGACGCGGGTAGCGGCGCGGATCGATCCGGATCCTGCGCACCAGCCCGGAGGCGGAGGCATCGGCCTGCGCGCGCACGACGACGCCGTGACCGGCGAGGCGCACGAGGGTGTAGCGCGTATGCGCGACACCGGGAAAGGACAACGGGCCCCACCCCGTCGGGAGGGGTCCGCCCGGGCGCGCCTGCGAGAACGGCCCCACTTCGAGGGCGCCCGGCGCCGCGCAGGACGCCGCCCGTGCCGACACGGCCGCCCCCATCGCCGCCAACGCGGCGAGGGCCGACAGGACGATCCCGCCGGCGGGCGACCCGCCGCGACGCGGCGCGGCGGGCATCAGTCCCAGCGTCCCGCGGCCTGCGCGTCCTCGGCGCGCGCCTCCACCCAGCGCTCGCCCTGCGCCGTGCGCTCGCGCTTCCAGAACGGCGCGCGCGTCTTGAGCCGGTCGACGATGAACTCGCAGGCGGCGAAGGCCGCGGCGCGGTGCGCGCCCGCCACCGCCGCGAGCACGATCGCCTCGCCGGGGGCCAGCGCCCCCACGCGGTGGATCACCGTCACCGCGCGCAGCTCCCAGCGCGTCTGCGCCTCGGCGACGATCGCCGACAACGCCTTCTCGGTCATCCCCGGGTAGTGCTCCAGGGTCAGCCGCGAGACCGGGCCGCCGGGCGCATCCGCCGTGTCCGCGCGCACGCGGCCGACGAAGCTCACCACCGCGCCGGTCCCGGCGTCGCCGCGCGCGATCGCCTCGACCTCGGCGCCCGCATCGAACGGCTGTTCCTGAACGCGCACCTGCACCCGCACGCCGTCAGCCCCCGGTCACCGGCGGGAAGAAGGCGACCTCGTCGCCGTCGGCCACGCGCGCCCGCGGCGCGACCACCGTCTGGTTCACCGCCACCAGCACCGGCGCCGGCCCGCCGCCCAGGGCCTCGTCCCAGCGCGGGCCGCGCGTACGCAGGTACGCGGTCAACCCGGCCACGTCCTCCACACCCGGCGGCAGCGCCAGCGACTCCTCCCCGGTGCCCACCGCCTCGCGCAGGCGCGCGAAGTACAGCACCCGGATCACGCCCCCTCCTGCGCCGGTGCGCGCCAGTGGCCGCTGCGCCCGCCGGACTTCTCCAGCAGCCGCAGGGCCCCGATGACCATCCCGCGGTCGATGCCCTTGCACATGTCGTAGACGGTCAGTGCCGCCACCGCCGCCGCCGTCAGCGCCTCCATCTCCACCCCCGTGCGACCCTCGAGCCGGCAGCGGGCGCGCACGCGCACGCAACCGGCGGCCGCGTCGGGTTCGAGTTCGATGTCCACCGCCGAGAGCGCCAGCGGGTGACACAGCGGGATCAGCTCCGGCGTGCGCTTGGCCGCCTGGATCCCCGCCACGCGCGCGACCGCCAGCACGTCGCCCTTGCGGTGCGTGCCCTCGACGATCGCCTGCAGCGTCGCGGCGGCCATGCGCACCTCGCAGGCCGCCACCGCCTCGCGCCGGGTGACCGCCTTGTCGCCGACGTCGACCATGCGCGCCTGCCCGGCAGCGTCCAGGTGCGTGAGCCGGCTCACCACAGCAGCTCCGCGAACGGGAGGTAGTCCACGCCCTCGCCGCGGCGCAGCGTGCGCCCCTCCGGGACGACCGCGAGGCCGCGCGCCCACGTCACCGCGCTCAGCACCGCGGAAGAGCGGCTCGCGTGGACCTCCAGGTGCACGCCGCCGCGCCCGTCCGGGGCCGGGCGCGCGCGCAGATACTCGCGCCGGCGATCCGGGCGCGGCCAGTCGAAGGCCGCGGGCAGCCGCAGGGGATGGACCTCCCCGTCCGTGCGCCCCTGGGCGCGCAGGATGAACGGGCGCGCGAACAGGCAGAAGGTCACGAAGGCGGAGACCGGGTTGCCGGGCAGGCCGAGGATCGGGGCGCCGGCGACCTCGCCGAAGGCGAGCGGCTTGCCCGGGCGCACGGCGATGCGCCACAGCTCCAGGCGCCCGAGCCGCTCGACCGCCGGCTTGAGGTGGTCCTCCTCCCCGACCGAGACGCCCCCGGTGGTGAGGATCAGGTCCGCGCGTCCCGCCCCCCGCTCGAGCGCCTCGCAGGTCGCCTCGAAGCGGTCCGGCACGATACCGAGGTCCTCGACCTCGCAGCCCAGCGCCTGCAGGAGCCCGGCGAGCGTGTAGTGGTTCGAGTTGTAGATACACCCGGGCCCGAGCGGGGCGCCCGGGCGCACGAGTTCGTCGCCGGTGGAGAAGACGGCCACACGCAGGCGACGAAACACGGTCAGCTCCGCCAGGCCCACCGAGGCGGCCAGACCGAGGTGCTGCGGAGCCAGGCGCACACCCGCCTCGAGGATCGGCTGCCCCGCGCGCAGGTCCTCGCCGGCGCGGCGGACGTTGGCGCCGGGGGCGCGCGCGGCACGGATCTCCACCGCGCCGTCCGCCGCCGTGCACACCTCCTGGATGACCACCTGGTCGGCCCCCGGCGGCGTCGGCGCACCGGTGAAGATGCGCGCCGCCGTGCCCGCCGCCAGCGCCGTGCCCGCGCGCCCGGCGGGGATGCGCTGCGAGACCGGCAGGCGCACCGGCGCACCGTCCGGATCGAGGTCGGCCGAGCGGACCGCGTAGCCGTCCATCGCGCTGTTGTCCCACGGCGGCACCGGCGCCGGCGCCGCGGGCGCCGCGGCGAGCACGCGCCCGTGCGCCGCCTCAAGCGCCACGGTCTCGGTGGCGCCCACCGGGCGCGCCCGCGCGCGCAGGAAGGCGACCGCCTCGTCGACCGACTTCAGGGCCGATCTCTCCGGCGCGCAGCCCGTCTGCACGGTCGATCCGCCCCCCATCGGCTCAACGCTCCGTGAGCCGCGGCAGCAGCTCGACGAAGTTGCACGGGCGGTGACGGTTGTCGAGCTGATCGCGGATGACGCGATCCCACGCGGTGCGGCAGGCCCCGGTCGAGCCCGGCATGCAGAACACCACCGTGCCGTTGGCGATGCCCGCGAGCGCGCGCGACTGGAGCGTGGAGGTGCCGATCTCCTCGAACGAGAGCCAGCGGAACAACTCCCCGAAGCCCTCGACCTCCTTGTCGAAGAGCGGGCGCAAGGCCTCCGGCGTCACGTCCCGCCCGGTCATCCCGGTGCCGCCCGTCACCAGCACCACCTGCACCCCGGGCTCGGCGATCCACTGCGCGACCTGCGCCCGGATCCGGTAGAGGTCGTCGGCCAGGATCACCTTCGCGGCGAGGCGGTGGCCGGCCTCCGTCAGCCGCTCCACCAGCAGGCGGCCGGAGGTGTCCGTCTCCTCCGTGCGCGAGTCCGACACCGTCAGCACGGCGATGTCCAGGGGGACGAAGGGCGGTGAGTTGTCGGGGTGGCTCATCGATCAGGCGCCGCGGCCGTGCGGCCGGGTGGGACCGGGGGTCTCATTATAGGTAGGCTCGCAGGACCCGGCAAACGCGCCCCAATTGGGAAACGTTCGGTACACCCGGTCGCCCGGATGCAGGCCGCGGGCCGAAATCCGGGAATCCCGGCGCCGGAGGAAATTCCACGCCCGGATTGCGCTGTGCTCCGTCCGGGCCACATTTCGTAGCCCGGATGCAGGCCGAAGGCCGAAATCCGGGGATCACGGCGCCCGCGGAGACCTCGCGCGGTACCGGCTCAGTCCGAGGCCGCGGCCGGCTCGCGGTGCACCACCTCACCGTCGGCGCGCACGGTGACCCCGACCGGGATCCCCCGGCGCACGCTCGCGGTCACCACGCAGAACTCCTCGAACAACTCGCCGCAGCGGGCCAACCGGTTGCCGGCGTCCTGCATGCCCTCCAGGTCGATCGCGACCTCCAGTCCGGCGATGCGCAGGCGCCCGGCGGCGTTGCGCGCCAGCGTCCCGGTCACGGTGGAGCGCAGCGCACCCGGCGGCGTGCGGCTCTTCTCGAGGCAGAAGAGGAGGCTCGCGCTGAGGCAGTTGGCGACCGCGGCGGCCAGCAGGCGCGAGGCGTTCGGGCCGCCGCGCGCACCCAGCGGCGGCGGCTCGTCGACCGTGAGTACAGGCGCCTCCGGCCAGTCGAAGCGGACCCGGAACTCGTAGTCGCGCACGCGCTCGAGCGTCAGCGTGAAGCCGGTCTCTTCGCCCATCGCCGGCGCTCAACCGTGCGGCCAGTAGCGACCGCCGGTCGCGACCGCCACCACGATCAACCCGAGCACGAGGTTGACGCCGATCAGGCGCCGGATCTGGCCGAGCTGCCGGCCGCCGTCCTGCCAATCCTGCCGCGCCACCGCTCGCGCCAAGCGGCGGTAGGGCGCGAAGTAGACATGCAGATAGAGCAGGATCATCACCCAACCCAGGCCCTGCATGACGTTGATGTACATGCGCACCTTCCCCATGCCGCCGAAGTAGTGCATGGCCATCCAGTAGCCGGACACCGGAAGGACGATGACGGCGACCCAGACCCAGGGAAAGAAGCGCGCGAAGGTCGCCGCCCACAGCGGCAGTCGCTGCGCGGGTTCGAGCCGGCTCGCGGCCGCCGGCCGCAGGGCCATGTAGGCGAAGAACATCCCGCCGACCCAGATCACGGCGGCCAGTGCGTGCAGTGCGATGGCGATATCCATGGCGTCTCCCGATCGATCGTTCGAAAATCCCGCTTGCGGTTGCCGCGACGGCGCCCCCGCGTGGCCGCCCGCCTCACGGTCCCCCCGGCGCCGGCCCCTTGAGCCCGAAACGATAGAGCCAGGTCGACACGCGGGTGACCAGCGGCCCGTTCATGTCCCGGAAAAAGTGCCCGGCCCCGTCGATCTCCACCTGCTGATAGTTGCGGTCGCCGGCCGCGCGCGCCGCGGCGGCACGCCGTGGCAGGGCCGAGAGCACGGTCGCAAAGTCGCGGCTCCCGTACAGGTCCAGGACCGGGATCCGCACCTTGGCCAGCGCGGCGGCGGTATCGAGCGGCGATTTTGGGTCCGAGCTGCCGGGCATGCCGATCGCGACGAAGGCCCGGATTCCGCTGTTGGGCGTGTGCGCCAGGAACCAGATCCCCATCGCCGCGCCGAGGCTGTGGCCCACGAGCATGACCGGGGCGATCTTCTGTGCCTTGAGGAAGGCGAGACCGGCCTGCACGCGGGCGGGTACGTCCGGAAACAGCGGAATGTAGTCCTTGGGCCCGGCGCCGTTGGGAAGCACCGGCATCTGCAGCGACAGCGTCGCCCAGCCGCGGTCCGCCAGACCGACGCGCAGCGGATGGATCACGTCGGCCCAATCCGGGTTGGCCCCCATCCCGTGGAGCAGGATCACTCCGCCGCGCACGACCGGGCCGCGCGCCGGGGTGTAGATGGCGAAGAACTTCGTTCCCGACGCCGTCTTGAGCCACTCGGCCCGGCCCTGGAAGATCAGCGGCTCGATCTCCCGGGCCCACTGCCGCTCCTTGGCGGTATCGGGCTTCCCGGTCGCGGGCGCGGCCGGTGCGGCGGTGCGCCCCGCGGGGGCCGCGGCCGCCACCGGGGAGGCGAGCAGGCTCGCGGCCAACAGCAGCACGGACCACCGGCGCATTTGCCATCCCCCGTCGGTCGGTGTGGAAATCACCGTCGATCCCAGGCGTCCGGGGATTATACGGTATACGGCCGCCGCCGCCCCGAGGCGGTAGCGAACCGGGCCCGGGGCTGAAAAATCCGCGCCGATCGGGTAAATTCCACCGTTCCCGCCCGGGCGCGGCCCGCAGGCGCCCGATCGGATCAGAGGAACGTACCATGCCCGACTACCAGATCGCCCCCAGCATCCTGTCGGCGGACTTCGCCCGCCTCGGCGAGGAGGTCACCAATGTCCTGGAGGCGGGCGCCGACATCGTCCATTTCGACGTCATGGACAACCACTACGTGCCGAACCTGACCATCGGCCCGTTGGTCTGCGAGGCGCTGCGCAAGCACGGCGTCACCGCCCCCATCGACGTCCACCTGATGGTCAAGCCGGTCGACCGTATCGTGCCGGACTTCGCCAAGGCCGGCGCCACCTACATCACCTTCCATCCCGAGGCCAGCGAGCACATCGACCGCACGCTGCAGCTCATCCACGCCGAGGGCTGCAAGGCCGGGCTCGTCTTCAACCCCGCCACCCCGCTGGACCACCTGCAGTGGGTGATCGGGGAGGTCGACATGGTGCTGCTGATGTCGGTCAACCCGGGATTCGGCGGTCAGAAGTTCATCCCCTACGTCCTGGACAAGCTGCGCGAGGCACGCCGCATGATCGACGCCTCCGGCCGCGACATCCGCCTGGAGGTCGACGGCGGGGTGAAGATCGACAACATCGGCGCCATCGCCGCCGCCGGCGCCGACACCTTCGTCGCCGGCTCGGCCATCTTCGGAACGGACGACTACCGCGCCACCATCGCGGCGATGCGCGAGGAAATCGCGCGCGCGGGCAAGTGACCCCCACGAACCTGCGCCGTCCCCGGATGGTGCTGCTCGACGTCGACGGCACACTGGTCGACAGCGTCCCCGACCTCGCCTGGTGCGTGGATCGCACGATGGAACACCTAGGCCTGCCCGTGCGCGGCGAGGCGGCGGTGCGCGAGTGGGTCGGCAACGGCGTCGAGCGCCTGGTGCGCCGCGCCCTGATCGGACGCCTCGACGGCGAGCCCGACGAGGACCTGTTCCGGCGCGCCTATCCCTTCTACCTCGAGTGCTACGCCGCCAACACCAGCGCACGCAGCACCCTCTATCCCGGCGTGCGCGAAGGGCTGGAGGCCCTGCGCGTAGCCGGCATCCCGCTCGGCTGCGTCACCAACAAGGCCGCGCGTTTCACCCATCCCCTGCTGGAGAACCTCGGGCTGAAGGACTACTTCGGCCTCGTTCTCAGCGGCGACAGCCTGCCGCGCAAGAAGCCCGACCCCGAACCGCTGCTGCACGCCGCAGACCACTTCGGCGTCGAACCGGCGTCGTGCTGGCTCATCGGCGACTCGGTGAACGACGTGCGTGCGGCGCGGGCCGCCGGCTTCCAGGCGGTGTGCGTGACCTACGGCTACAACCACGGACGCGACATCCGCGAGGCCGGGCCGGACGCCGTCGTCGACAGCCTCGCCGAGCTTCCCGCCCTGCTCGGGCGCGCCGCCTGAATCCGCCCGCCCCTGCTCGCCGAAGGCGGGGCGGGGTGGGGTTTTCTCCGGAAGTGGTCTATAGTTTCGGCGGCAGAGACTTTCGAGAGGGGCGCCGCCGGGCGTCCCCGACGGAACCGCGCATGAACCCATCCAGTGAACGAGGACTCCACGGAGCGCCCGCCGGCGCGCGATGGCGCTGCGCCTGAGCGTACGCACTCGCCCGCCGGCCGCCGCCGGCCCCGTTCGACTGGAGCCTGTCCGATGATCGAAGAACAGTTCCGGCGCTACGCCGCCGAAGGCTATACCCGCATCCCGCTGCGCCGTGAAGTCCTTGCGGACCTGGACACCCCGCTCAGCACCTATCTCAAACTCGCGCGCGGCCCGTACTCCTATCTGCTGGAATCCGTGCACGGCGGCGAGAAGTGGGGTCGCTACTCCATCATCGGGCTGCCGTGCCGTACGCTGCTGCGGGTGCGCGGGACCGGGATCACCGTCGAGCGCGACGGCGCCGTCGTCGAGCAGGTGCACGCCGACGACCCGCTCGACTGGATCGAACAGTATCGGCGCGGCTTCCGCGTGCCCCCGGTGAGCGGACTGCCGCGCTTCACGGGCGGGCTCGTCGGCTACTTCGGCTACGACACCGTGCGCTACATCGAACCGCGCCTCGGTGTCTGCCCCAACCCCGACCCGCTCGGAACCCCGGACATTCTGCTGCTGGTCTCCGAGGAGATCGTCGTCTTCGACAACCTGCTCGGCAAGATCGAACTCATCGTCCACGCCGATCCGGCGGAACCGGGCGCCTACGCGACGGCGACCGCGCGCCTCGATGCGCTCGCCCGCTCCCTGCGCGAGGCCCTCCCGCGCCCCCCCGCCCCGCACCGCCCGCGCCGCGTGACCGAGGAGGACTTCGAATCGAGCTTCACGCGCGCGGGCTATGAAGACGCGGTACGCCGCATCCAGGGCTACATCGTCGCCGGCGACGTCATGCAGGTGGTTCCCTCGCAACGCATGACCCTGCCCTACACGGCCGACCCCCTCGACCTCTACCGCGCCCTGCGCAGCCTCAACCCCTCACCCTACCTCTTCTTCTTCGACCTCGCCGACTTCCACGTGGTCGGCTCATCGCCCGAGATCCTCGCGCGGCTCGAGGACGGGGTCGTCACCCTGCGCCCCATCGCCGGCACACGCCCGCGCGGCGCCACCGAGGAGGAGGACGCGGCACTCGAGCGCGAACTCCTCGCCGACCCCAAGGAACTCGCCGAACACCTCATGCTCATCGACCTCGGTCGCAACGATGTCGGCCGCGTCGCGCAAATCGGCAGCGTACGCGTGACCGAACAGATGGTCGTCGAACGCTACTCTCACGTAATGCACATCGTCTCCAACGTCACCGGGCGCCTGCGCGAGGGCCTCGGCCCCATCGACGTCCTGCGCGCATCCTTCCCCGCCGGCACCGTCACCGGCGCCCCCAAGATCCGCGCCATGGAGATCATCGACGAACTCGAACCGGTCAAGCGCGGCCTCTACGCCGGCGCCGTCGGCTACCTCTCCTGGTCCGGAAACATGGACACCGCCATCGCCATCCGCACCGTCGTCATCAAGGACCGCACCGTCCACATCCAGGCCGGCGGCGGCATCGTCGCCGACTCCATCCCCGCCGCCGAGTGGGAGGAGACGCTCAACAAGCGCCGCGCCATCTTCCGCGCCGCCGCCCTGGCCGAAGCGGGCCTCGACAAATAGGGGGACAGTATATCTATTTGCGACCGTGACCCCCTCACAGCATCGCACCCTGCCGGCGTCGGCACGATGAGTAAAGTCCGCCCGTAGCCGTCGTCGCAGAGCAGGCAGGCGCGGATCAGGTATACTGTCCCCGCAATTTCTAGTCGTCCGGCAGCGTGTCGAATTCCCTCCGTCTGTCCTCCATCCACCGCTTCATCGCATCCGGGTCCTGCATCAGCTCCTGCATCTTTCCCATGGCCCGAAGATGCGCGGCGTCCTTCTTCTGAATCATCTCCATGGCATGCTGTCTGCTCATCGCAGAGATTTCGTCGAAGGATGTTGCGCGAAATCTCTTCTCGCAGGCGCCCCCGAGTTGTTTACAGCGCATTGTCTTCATGCTCTCCTCCATTTCCGCAACAGAAAGCGCTTGGCGCCGCCTCCGGGTACAGGGGCGACGCAGCGCCGACCAGCACAGACTCTGCGCCGGTGGTTCCGCGTTTCCTATAGGAGCGACAGGGCCATGACAACGACGCTAGCGACTCCCACCAGCCACACGATCGATCGAATCAGGAGAACACCGCTCACGTATGCCGGCACGTAGAGTATGCGGGCAACAAGAAAGACCGCCGCCGCGTGGACCACCACCGACGTTTCGCGTCCCTTTGCCACCGCCAGCAGCGCCACGCCGAGAAACATCGGCAGGGCCTCCAACATGTTGTTCTTCGCTCGATCCAGGCGCCCCGCAACAATCGACATCTCCGGTAGTTTGTCACGATTTCCCACGATACCCCGAAAATTCCACCCGAATCGCGATGTTTCCTGCAGAAAGAGTTGCACCAGGTACAACGCCAGTACCAGCAGGATAATTGTAGTCAAGGTCACCGCCTCGCCCTCCTTGAAACTCGGGGACAGTATATCTATTGGCGACCGTCACCCGCCCACGGCATCATCGCCGGTACTGGCAGTCGTCCAGGGAGAGGCCGGCCGGGGTAGCATCGCCGGCGCCTAAGCGGCAGGCGCGAATTAAGTATACTGTCCCCGCGACAGGCGGGCCGTGACGAGGGCGACCTTCATGGCCTCGGGGTCCAGGACTTCAGGGATCAGGGGGTAGGTGTCGAGCAGCGGCGCGGGACGGCGGCGGGCGGCGGACTCGAGGCGCACCCGGGTACCGCGGCACAGGTTCTGGTGCGCGAGCAAGGCGGCGGCATTCCAATCGTGGTAGGCCATGACGACGGCGGTCTCGCGCGCGCTGTCCCAGCGCTCGTCGACGAGCAGTTCCGGAAAGGCCTCGGCGCCGAGCCGCCGCCCGTTCAGGCCGTCGTCCACGCGCATGCCCGCCAGACCTGTACCGCCGCCGTCGGCGTGGCGCTCGAACCACTGGGCCACCGGCCGCGGACGGGCGGCGAGGTTCACCTGCCGTTCGAGCGCGTCGCGGTGGCGCTCCGGGGCGAGGTCTTGGGGCAGGGACGCGATCCGGAAGCCGCCGGAGCCTGGGAGGAACGAACGCCAGGTGGGATCGCGGACCGGCTCCATCTCCCGCGCCCAGCGGCAGGTACGCAACAGCGCGAGCGGCGTGAGCGCGTCGCGGCGCAGCAACCACAACTCGTATCGGTCGCCGGGCGCGAAGGGGACGCGCGGGCGGCGTTCCAGCGCCGCGAGCATGTCGACGGGCGGGTCGACGAGGCGCGGCGCGCCGGTCTCCTGCCATTCGCTCCGCTCCGTCGCAGCGCCGGGACTCTCGATCTTGCGCACCTGCCAGCGCCGGCCGTTGCCGGAATACGCCCGCGCCTCGCCGGTGTCGACCACCTGAAGGACGCCGAGATAGGGATTCACCCGGCGGATGCTGTAGTAGTCGACCACCGCCGTCCCGCCTCCTGCAACCCCTTGCGCTTCGATCCCGCCTCGACGTTGCGCCCCAACGCGGCGGGGGGCATCCCCGCCGCCCCGATCAATCCGGCGGCAGCACGGCGTGCGCAAGCGGGCGAAGCTGCAGCGTGTAGAACATCTCGAGGTAGCGTCGCACCTCGTCGCGTTCCAGATTGGTGACGTACTTCCAGAATCCGTAGATGCGCGAGAGAGTCATCATCCGCTCGGCATAGAGTTCCCAGGTGTAGCGACTCCGGACCCGCGCGACGGCGCCGTCGGAGATCTTCTCCCAGTAGCCGGGTTCCTGCGCGCAGCGCGCAAAGAAATCCACCATCGTCCGGCTCGCCTCCTCCCCGTGGTTGGGATCGATGTGAAAGCCGGAACGGCCGTGCTCGATGATCTCAAGCGGGCCGCCGTAGCGGGTGGCGAAGGTGGGCAGGCCGGAGGTCATCGCCTCGATCACGGTGAGCCCGAAGGCCTCGAACAGCGCTGGCTGCACGAAGGCGCCGTGACGGTCGGCGATATAGCGGTAGAACTCCCCGGAGAGGTTCTTCTCCAGGTGCACACCGAGCCAGCGCACCTGGGATTCGAGTCCGTGACGGGTGATCAATTCGTGCACCCGCGCGATCTGCTCCTGCTCCTCACGGTCCTCGGACTGCGCGGCGTCGACGTGCCCGGCGACGACCACGAGGTTGGCGGCCTCGCGTAACGCCGGGTCGCTGCCGTACCAGTCGATCAGACCGGCGATGTTCTTGATGCGATCGAGCCGCGCCATAGTGAACAGGAGCGGCTTGTCCCGATCGGCTAGTACGCCGCGGGCGTCCGGGCGCGGCCCGCCGAAGATCAGCTCCTCGATCTCCCCGTGCAGGCCGGTGAGGCGGCGGTCCTGCTCGGAGTACGGAAAGTAGACGCCGGCATCGGCGCCCGGCGAGACGATGTTGAACTTCGGGTCGTACAGATCGATGCCGTTGACGACGCGATAGAGTCCCGGCATGGTGAACGCCGAATAGCTTTCGTACTGCCCCTGCCCGTCCTCGCGCCCCGCGATCTCCTGGTAGGTGCTGGCGATGATGAAGTCCGCCGCATTCATCGCGATGAGGTCCGCGGTGAACTGGCACGAAAAGTGATATTGACTCTCGTTCTGCTGCCAGTACAAATCCGAGTACAGGTACTTCGACTTCTCCAGCGCGTGGGCGATGTTGCACTGCGTGACATGGAGCCGCTGGGCGAGCAGCGTGGCCACGAGGTTTCCGTCGGAATAGTTGCCGACAATCAGGTCCGGGCGCCCGCCGAGTTCCGCCAGGAGTTCCGTCTCGGTCTCCATCGCGAACTCTTCCAGATACGGCCACACCTCGAACCGCGAAATCCACTGCGGCAGCACGTTTCCGTCCGGTCCGCGGAAGGGCACGCGCAGGATGCGGGCGTGCTCGGTGCCGATGATATGTTCGATGCGCTCGTCGCAACTGGTCCCGCGCGCCTCGGGGATGAGCCGCGTGACCACCACGATCTGCGGCTCGATATCGAGTCCCTGCTCGGAGATCCGGCGACGCATCTCCTTCTCCAGGGCGCGGACCTGGTCGAGGATATAGACGACCTGCCCACCGGTGTCCGGCAGCCCGAGCACCTTCGACTGTCCGAAGAAGCCGTGCGGGGAGAGGATGGCGATGCTGAAGATCATCGGCACACGCCCGAGAAAGCGTTCGAGGGTTCCGGGTTCGGGCGCCTCGAGAATATCGGTCAGGAGGTTCAGCATTTCGCGCATGCGCTCGGCGTCCCGCCCCCACCCCGGCTCGAAGCCCAGACTGTGCAGCGTCGGACCCACGCGGTCCCAGCCGGCGTCGGGCGGCTGGGTGGAGAGGTAGTCTTCGGCCCGGCGTAGGGCCTGGCGCAGTTGCGGCACGTCGCGGATCAGCCCGTTGAGCATGAGCTGACGCCCACGCACCTGGTGCACGCGCAGGAAATCGAGGAGTCGCTGGTCCCCTTTGCCCAGCTCCTGGAAGAGCTGGCTCGAGAGGCGACGGTTGAGAAACTCCACGCCGCGGCCGATCGAGCGCGACTCCTTGAGCTTTGGAAATTCGCGGCCGAACGGACCGAGGTCGATCTCCAGCGCCCACGGATCCGCGAAGGCACGGCCGGTCGCCAGACGTTCCTTGAAGGTGAGGAACTCCCCGGCGCTGATTTCCTGATACTCCATCGCATCGACGTGGAACCGCAGGTAGATCCAGCGGGCCACGCCGGGGCGCACGGCGAGGTAGAACCACGGGGCCTCGAGCGCCGCCTCCTGCGCGGCGCCGATGATCCGCGCCAGACCGCTGTCGCACATGGGCCGCCCTTCCTCCGACTCGCAGAACGTGCGGAACTCGTCCCACAGGTCCGAGTAGAGGAGAAACGGCCGCCCCAGGCCCAGATAGCGGTGCAGCAGCATGAACAGCGACTCGCGCCGCTCGCGCAACAGTTCGTCGATTGTCTCGATCACGCCTCTACCGTCTCCTCATCAGGAATATGGATTGCGCCCAGGAAGTCGTAGTGGTCCAACGCCTCGATGATTCCCCAGGCGTGATGCCCGGAGGCGAAGTAGATCCGCGGCTTGCCGCGCAGCCGCTTCAACTCCGGACTGTAATTTCCGACGACGACGCCCAGCGTATTGCCGAGCAGCATCTCTCGGTCGTTGCCCGACTGCCCCGCAACGAGCACGTGGTCGAGCGGTAGTCCCCATTTCCACGCCAGATAGCGCAGGGCCAGCCCCTTGGACGCGCGGATCGGCAGCACGTCAAGAAACATGCCGTGCGAAAAGATTACGTTGCATTGCAGATCGCATTTGCGCAGGTGACGCACGATCTCGCGGATCGACGGGGCCTTGCGGGTATCCACGAAGTAGCTGATCTTGTAGGGTCGCTGGGTGTCGTCCGGCTGCAGGCGCAGCCCCGGAAGCTCCGCGAGCGCCGCGCTCAGGCGTTCCGGCCCCCAGCGGTAGTCGATGTGTCGGCGCCAGCCTTGGTCTTCGACCAGACCGTTGCCGTAATAGATCTCGGTCCCGACCGAAGTGATCAGGAGGTCCGGGACGGGAACGCTCAGCTCCCGCAGTACGGCGAGCGTGGTCTCCAACGTGCGCCCGGTCGCCACGCCGAACCCGACCCGCTCGCCGGCGCCCTTGAGGCGCGTCATCAACGCATGCACCGCCTCGGTATCCCCCGTCAGGGTGTCGTCGACATCACACACCAACAGGCGGTCGACCGTCGGCAACCGGCTCTTGACCGGACTCAATGCGGGGGTTCGCGAGCGCCGGCCGAGAATACGCCGGACCTCGCTCAGATAGCGCTGTACATGGCTGCGCCAGGAAAAGTGTTCGTGTGCGCCGCGCACTCCGTTCCCGGACCACTCGTTCCAGCGCCCGTCATCCGTCAACGCCGCGTAGATCGACGTCCCCATTTCCCCGACGTCCAGGGGATCGATCAGCAGCCCGTTGCGGCAGGCACCGACGATGTCGCGCGGGCCGCCGTCTTCGGTCGCTATGACCGGCAGGCCTGACGCGGCCGCCTCGATCAGCGTGAGCCCGAACGGTTCGGTGAGCGCGGGATTGACGAACACGCCCCGGGTCGCCGCCGCCAAGCGGTATAGATCGGGCACGTCGTCGGCCTGGTGATGTTTCGGGTAGGCGGCGCATCCGTAGAGGTCGTGGCGGTCGACCGAGAGCAGCACCGAGGTGAGCACCTCGCGCGGACCGCGCTCCATGGCCGCGATGTCATCCCGGTTGCCGGCCACGATCACCAGGTTCGCGATTTCACGCAACCGCGGTTGTTCTCCGAAGGCGCGAACCAGCGTGGCGATGTTCTTGCGTTCGTCGGCACGCGAGAGCGCCAGCACCATGGGGCGGCCGGGCTCGCGCAGGAAACGTCGGAGCTCGCCGGCGATCGGTGGCTCGGGCTCGCCGGGGCGGGGCGGACGGAAACGACCCAGATCCACGCCGGGGGCGATGACGGCCATCCGCCCGGGTTGATAATTGTCGTAGAGGCTGTACTGCTCCTCGACCTCCTGACGGGTACTGGCGATGACCAGCGAGGCGGTATCGAGCGCGATCTCCTCGGCCTCGATGCGCTGGGCGATGTTGTATTGTGACTCGATCGCCACTTCTTTCATGCCCTTCTCGAGCAGCCGCAGGCGCTTCACCCTCCCGAGCGAGTGCCCCGTGTGCACCAGCGGAACGCCGAGGAGACTCGCCACCGGCGCCCCCACATAGCCGGCATCGGCGTAGTGGGTATGGATCACGTCCGGGATGCGGCCGACGCGGCGCACGTATTGCACCATGTGGTCCACCATCGCATCGAGGTAGGACCACAGCACCTCCTTGCGCAGGTAGCGGCGTGGGCCGAACGGCAGCCGCACGATACGGGCGTTGGGGGCGATGGGTTCTTCGGGCCGCGCGTAATCCGCCGACACCTTGGGGTCGATCACCTGCCGGGTGACCAGGTCCACGCGACCGACCTCCGGATGGGCCGCCAGGGCACGCGCGAGCTCGACCACGTATTTGACCTGCCCGCCGGTATCCGCGTCGCGGCCGAGTTCGAGGTTCTCTCCGCGGATCAGTCCGTGGACGCTGATGAGGACGATATAGAGATCGCCGGTCGCGCTCATCATCCGGCCGATTCCCATGCGCGCAGAGACTCGTCGTAGAGCCCCCGCTCGCGGGTGGTCGCGCCCCGGATTCCGCAGATCCGGGCGGCGAACCGGGCGGCTCGCTCGAGGGTGTCCACGAGCGTCCAGCCCCGGAGCAGGCCCAGGATCGTCACGGCGCTGAAGGCGTCCCCGGCACCGACGCTGTCGACGAACGCCGGGACGGCGGCGGCGGGGATCCGCCCCTGCCCCGGAGCGCCGACGAAGAACCCCCCGTCCTCCCCCTGGGTCACGATCAGGAGGTCGCAACCGTAGCGCCCGCAGAGGCGGCGGGCGTCTTCGGCCGGCGCGGACGCCCCTGCCGCCAACTGCGCCAGTTCGCCCTCGTTGAGCTTGATCCAGCGCGCACCCCGAAGCAGGCCGTCGACCCCCTCCGGCGTCCACCAGGGGGCCCGGAGGTTGATGTCGACGAATGTCGCGGGACGCTCGGCGCGTAGCGCCTCCAGGGCCTGGCGCGAGCCGCGGCTGCGAGCGATCAGGCTCCCGTGATAGAGCAGCGCCGGCGCGGCCGCGCGCATCGCAGCGACCGCCCCTTCGACGCCGATGTAGTCATAGGCCTGATCCGGGAGGATACGATACTCCGGCTGTCCGTCGACCAGCGCCACCTGTACCGATCCCGTGGGGTGGACGGCGTCGCGCTGCACCGCGGCGACGTCCATTCCCCACTCGCCCATGGTCGACAGGACGCGTTCCCCGTGTTCGTCGCTGCCGATCCGGCTGACGAACAGGGGGTCGAGCCCGAAACCGGCCAGGTGCCAAGCGACGTTGAACGGGGCCCCCCCGAGCACCGCGCTTCCATCCTCGAAGCAGTCGAACAGCACCTCCCCGAAGACCACGGGTCGTCCGTTCAGGCCCGGCATGACCGAATCCCTGTGCGTATGAATGGATTACCATTGTAACGGATTCGCGCGCGCCGGGCAGGCCCGGAGCACGAAACCGGGCGGGCACGGGACGCGCGCCGGAACAAAACGGCGTCATGTTCCGTCTGATCAGCATGCACCACCCGTCGCCGATATACGGATACCCCGCATCCACAATGGCCGCCGCGGGCCGCTGCCGTCGCGAGGCCGGATCCGCCCCCGCAGGCGCCGGGCGCACCCGCCGGGCGTGCGGCCTCCTGTGGGCGGCCGCCGCGGCCCTCGCGCTGGCCTTCGGTCTTCCGGTCACCGCACCGGCGGCCCCGCAACCGCTCCACACGAACCGCCTCATTCACTCCGACGATCCCTATCTGCTGCTGCACGCCCACAACCCCGTGGACTGGTATCCCTGGGGACCGGAGGCGATCGCCAGGGCGCGTAAGGAACACAAGCCGATCTTTTTGTCGATCGGCTACAGCACCTGCTATTGGTGCCACGTCGCCGACCGCAACCTGTTCTCCAACCCGGCGATCGCCAAGCTGATGAACCGCTGGTTCATCAACGTCGTGGTGGACCGGGAGCAGCGACCCGACATCGACCGGATCTACATGCTGGCCAGCGAGATCATGAACGGCCAGGGCGGATGGCCCAATAACGTCTTTCTCACCCCCGACCTCAAACCGTTCTTCTCCGGGAGCTACTTTCCGCCGCAGAGCGACGAATTCGGCCGGCCCGGCTTCCCCTCGATCCTGCGCATGATCCACGAGCAATGGACCACCGATCGTGCGGCCGTCATCGCCAAGGCGAACCGGGTCTACGCACAAATGAAGGAAGTAAATCTGAACGGCGCCGGGGTCGCCCCTGCGCCGGTCCGGCCGCAGCACTGGCTTGCCGCGGCCGAGCGCTCCACGCAGGAGCGTTTCGACTGGAAATACGGGGGTATCCCGAACGGCCCGAACAAGATGAAGTTCCCGCGTGAACCCCTGCTGCACCTGTGGTTCGTGGACGCGACCTACGGCCGCAACGCCGAGGCGATGAAGATGCTCCGTGCCACCCTCGACGCCATGGCCTACGGCGGCATCCACGATCAGATCGGCGGCGGATTCCACCGCTACAGTATCGACCGCGACTGGTCCATCCCCCATTTCGAAAAGATGCTCGCGGACAACGCGCAACTGCTCGGGATCTACGCGCAGGCCTATGCGGTGACGCGGGACCGGCTGTATCGCTCCGTCGCCCTCGACACGGCCCGCTATCTCGAACGCGAGATGGCCGCTCCCCAAGGCGGGTTCTATATCGCGCAGGACGCTCAGATCCACGGCGTCGAGGGCGGCGGCTACGTCTGGACCCGCAAACGGATCGTCACGGCGCTGGGGAAAACGGGTGCGGCGCGGTTTTTCCAGATCTACGGGCTGACACGGCTGGCCAATCCGACCGCCGAGGAGGAACTCAACGGGCAGGAACCGGCGGCGTTGCGTGTGCGGATACCGATCGCCGCCACGCTGAAGCGTGCAGGGTACAAGGACGTCACGGCGATGCTGGCGGCGCTCGCCCCCGCGCGCGCCAAGCTCCTGGCCGTGCGTGAACGGGGGCCGCGACCCACGATCGACCGCAAGGTCGTCGTCGGGCTCAACGGCTTGGCCATCAGCGCCTTCACCCTTGCTGCCGGGGATCTGAACCACCCGCGCTTCCTCACCGTGGCGAGCCGGACCGCAGCGCGAATCTGGAAGACGGCCTACGATCCTCATACGCGCACCCTCAGGCACGAGATCTACCGGGGGCGGGCCCGCACGCCGGGTTTTCTCGACGACTATGCGCTCCTCGGGAACGGCTTCCTCGACCTGTACCGTGCCACGCACAGCCCCGTCTGGCTGAAACGCGCCCGCGCGCTCGGCGACGACATCATCGGGCGCTTTCTGCGCGCGGACGGCGCGCTGGCGACGACCCCGTTCGACAAGGACCTGCTGATCGAACCACGCGACCTCGGTGACGACAACCGGCCCTCGGGCGTGACCGCGGCCGTCATGCTGCTGCAACGGCTGGGAACCCTGACCGGGGAGCCGCGTTACGCGGACGTGGCCGCACGCGTGGTCCGGCATATCAGCGGCGAGGTCGCCGCCCGGCCGGCCGGCTGGGGTTCCCTCGTCGCCTTTCTCGCCGAACATCCCCTGCCCGCGGCGCCGGCGCGCGCGGCACGGGTCGCGCCTCAGACGCCCGCCGCGCCGCGGGTGACACGCCGCCCCGTGTTTCGCGTCCCCGGCACCGCCGATCACGTACGTGCCGGGGCGGTGCGGGAGGTAATCGACGGCCGCCCCGAGGTCGTGGTGACCTTGCACATCGATCCGGGCTACCACGTCAACGCCAACCCCGCTTCGTTCTCCTATCTGATCCCGACGTCGGTGCGTTTCGAGGGCGTGACGCCGAAACGGGTCCAGTACCCGAAACCGGTGCGCATCACCCCCGCGTTCGCGCGGCAGGGCCTGCTCGTCTACGAAGGGGTGGCCCGCATCCGCGCTGTGTTCCCTCCGGGTCGCCTGGATCGGACCGTGACCATCCGGGGGTCCGTGCGCGTTCAAGCCTGCAACGATCAGACCTGTCTGCCGCCGGCGACCCTGCCGCTGAAGGTGCCGCCGGCGGCTGCACCCTGAACACGCACCGCGCCCTGCGCGCACCGGAATCGTGCACCTGGAGGGCTGGGGTGTGCGCCCGAAGCGATGACGACCCTTCGGGATTTCCACCGGTTACGTCGGCGTGCGGATATCGATCGGCTCGCGCCGTACGTGCACGTTTCTTGCTGCGATCATTGACCGTAGCCGCAGACGCCGCCCATCGCGGACGTGGAGGCGCACGCCCATGAATTCGCCCAATTCGACCCCCGGCGCCGGTCGCCTGGATCCCGCCGCTCCCGGTCGCCTGGAGACCGAGGCACTCAAGCAGGCATTCATCGACAAGTTGTTCTATATGCAGGGCAAATTCCCTGCCCTGGCGACCCCGCACGATTACTCTCTCGCCTTGTGCTACGCGGTGCGTGATCGTCTCCTGCAGCGCTGGATCAGCACCGCGGCCACCTACACCGAAAAGGGTTCGCGCACAGTGGCCTATTTCTCCGCCGAATTCCTGACCGGCCCCCACCTCGAGAACAACCTCCACAACCTCGGTCTGGACGATGCGGTCCGGACCGCGGTGGAGGAACTCGGGCTCGACTACGAGGAGCTGGTCGCCCTCGAGGCCGAACCCGGGCTGGGCAACGGGGGGCTCGGACGCCTCGCCGCGTGTTTTCTCGACTCGATGGCCACGATGGAAGTCCCTTCCATCGGCTACGGCATCCGCTACGAGTACGGGATCTTCGCCCAGGAGATCGTCGACGGGTGGCAGGTCGAGAAGACCGACAAGTGGCTCACCCGCGGCAACCCGTGGGAACTGGCGCGCCCCGAATGGGCCGCCGAGGTCCCCATGGGCGGGTACACCGAACACTATACCGATTCCGACGGCCGCGACCGCGTGCGCTGGGTACCCGGAAAAACCGTCCGGGGCATTCCCTACGACACGCCCATCGTCGGCTATCACAACCACACCGCCAACACCCTGCGACTCTGGCGCGCCGAGGCGCCGGAATCGTTCGACTTCTCCGTTTTCAACCGCGGTGACTACTACGGTGCGGTAGAACAGAAGATCCAGTCGGAGAACCTGACAAAGGTCCTGTATCCCAACGACGAGCAGATTCAGGGGAAGGAGCTGCGGCTCGAACAGCAGTTCTTCTTCGTTTCCTGCTCCCTGCAGGACATGCTGCGGATCGCCGACGGGCAGGGCATTACGCCCGAACGCTTCCACGAGAAGTTCGTAATCCAGCTCAATGACACCCACCCCGCCATCGGTGTCGCAGAGCTGATGCGGCTCCTGATCGACGAGCGCGGCCTGGGCTGGGATATCGCCTGGACCGTCACGCGCCGGACGTTCGCCTACACGAACCACACCCTGCTGCCCGAGGCCCTCGAACGCTGGCCGATCACGATGTTCCAACGCCTTCTGCCCCGGCACATGGAGATCATCTACCGGATCAACTCGCAGTTCCTGCAAGAGGTCCGGGGCCGTTTCGGCGAGGACAGCGAACGCGTGCGACGCCTGTCGATCATCGACGAAGACGGGGAACGCCACGTGCGCATGGCCAATCTTTCCTGCGTCGGGAGTTTCGCGGTCAACGGTGTCTCGCGCCTGCATACGGACCTGCTCAAACGCGACGTGCTCCGCGATTTCAACGAGCTATGGCCCGAACGCTTCACCAACAAGACCAACGGCGTCACGCCGAGGCGCTGGTTGATGGTGGGCAATCCCAATCTGTCGTCCCTGATCACCGAGGCCATCGGGGATGCCTGGACCGGAGATCTATCCGAACTGCGAAAACTCGAGCCGCTGGCCGAAGATGCAGCCTTCCGGGAACGCTGGTGCGCCGTGAAATTGCGCAACAAGCGCGTTCTTTCCGACTACATACGCCGAACGACCGGGGAGGCGCTCGACCCCGATACACTGTTCGACGTCCAGGTGAAACGGATCCACGAATACAAACGCCAGCACCTCAATATTCTTCACGTAGTTTCCTGTTATCTACGCATCAAGTCCGACCGCGGCTTCGATCCGGTCCCGCGCACCTATCTGTTCGGCGGGAAGGCCGCCCCCGGTTACCACATGGCGAAGCTGATCATCCGCCTCATCACCGCCGTGGGTCAGACCGTCAACCACGACCCTGAGGTCCGCGGAAGGATCCGCGTCGTTTTCGTACCGAATTACAACGTGAGCACGAGCCAGCGGATCTACCCGGCTTCCGAGCTCTCCGAGCAGATCTCGACGGCCGGAAAGGAAGCGTCCGGAACCGGAAACATGAAGTTCGCGATCAACGGCGCCCTGACCGTCGGGACGCTGGACGGGGCGAACATCGAGCTGCGCGAGGAAGTTGGGCCGGAGAACTTCTTTCTTTTCGGAATGACAGCGGACGAGATCGCCGCCCTTCGCCGACGTCCGTACCGGCCGATGGAATTCTACCAGACGGATCCGCTCCTCAAGGAGGCCCTGGATCTGGTCGCAAAAGGCTTCTTTTCCGGCGGTGACGCGGAACTCTTCCGTCCGCTCGTGGAGAATCTGCTCTACGAAGATCCCTACTGCGTGCTCGCCGATTTTGACGCCTATCGCTCGGTGCAGGAGGACGTGGACCGCACTTACCGCCAACGGGATCGCTGGAGCCGGATGGCGCTCCTCAACAGCGCCCGCTCCGGCTACTTCTCCTCGGATCGCACCATTCGCGAGTACTGCGAGGACATCTGGCACGTCGGCCCGGTGCCGGTCGAAAGCCTTTCCCCGGGGGCGGTCGCCGCCGCCCTGGCCCAGCGCCCCACCGGCCGCGGCAGCGCGTAGCCGCGCACGGCGGATTGGGCGACCGGCGGCGCCCCATACGTCCGCGGCCCGGCGGTACGCCCCTGGGCGTTGTGCCGGCAACGTGGCTGCGTTCCGCCCCCGAAATGAGAATCATTTGTCACCGACCCCGGAGTGGAGAGCTTACACGGTGATGGTGATCGACAGGTCACCTCGCTTGTGGATTACATTTACCGATACGTCCTGTTCATGGCGATGCAGCAGAAGATCAATGCTCGCGCCGCCGACCCGGAGGTTGCGTATCTCCATGCGGTCGATGTAGTCGGGAAGCATCGGATTTTCGAAGCTCAGTCTGCGCTGTGGTGCATCGAAGGTCAGACCCAGGCACGCCTGCACCAGCATGAACACACTTCCGGCCGCCCAGGCCTGCGGAACACAGGCCGAGGGATACACCATCGGTCCCTCGTCGGGGCGGCGCGTGAATCCGCAGAGGACCTCCGGAAGGCGGTGCAGATCCATCTGCAGGCTCGCATTGAACAGCCCCGTCAGTATCCGAGTAGCCTCGCGCTTCTTCCCGTAACGGGCCAGCCCAGCGGCAACCAGCGCGCTATCGTGCGGCCACACGGAACCGTTATGGTACGACATCGGGTTATATCGAATCTCGGCGGCGTCCAGCGTGCGGATTCCCCAGCCGGAGAACGAACCTGAGGACAACAGCGTCTTCGCCAACCGGGGTACTCGATGGGGCGCAACGATGCCTGTAAACAGGGCCTGGCCGGCATTCGAGCTGCGCACCCGGCACTTGCGTTTATCTCCGTCGAGCGCGATCGCGTAGGTCTGAATGTCGTCGCACCAGAATGCCCGGTCGAATGACTCGCGTAGGGTGGCCGCCTCCCGGCGAAGCGCGGCGGCGTGTTCCGACCGCCCAAGTGCCTCGGCGATCCGCGCCGCGCCGTTCTTCGCGGCGTAGACGTAGCCTTGCACCTCACACAGGGCGATATGCCCCTGCGCCGGCGCCCCGTCCGCGTGGAATACCGAGTCGTCCGAGTCCTTCCACCCCTGATGGACAAGGCCGCGCGGGTTGTGGCGTAGATACTCGACGAAACCGTCGCCGTCGGCGTCACCGAAGTGATCGATCCACTCCAGTGCACGCTCTACATTCGGCCACAGGGATTCGATGAACTCCAGGTCGGCGGTCTGATCGTAATACGCGGCCGCCAGAACAACGAACAGCGGCGTGGAGTCAACGCTTCCGTAATAACATCCGAACGGGATCTCCCCGAGCGCGGCCATTTCTCCTTTCCGGAGCTCGTGCAGGATCTTTCCGGGCTCGGCCTCCTGTTCCGGAGCGACGGAACTCGCCTGATGGGCCGCGAGAAAGGAGAGTACGCCCCGGGCGATGTCGGGATTGATCCACAGGTACTGAAGGGCCGTGATGATGCCGTCGCGACCGAACGGAGTACTGAACCATGGGATCCCGGCATAGGGGTAGGCTCCGAACTCGTTGTAGGTGGTCAACATGTGCACATCCGCCTGCGACCGATTCAACCAGTCGTTGAACTGCTCGTTCGAGCTGAACAGTTCGCAGTCGCCGCGTCGCCGCCGCTCCAGCGTCTCCGACGATTCGCGCACCAGGGCCTCATAGGAGGCGCGCGGGCGCTCCCGGGTGGAGCCGTCGAAATGGATCCACAGGCCGAGTTCCTGCTCACCCCTAGGGGGGATCACCACCCGGAAGACGGCTTCGGATTCCGTCAGCGAATCGGGGCGCGTGCCGAATGTGAGATGGGTCCGCCGCTCGACGCCGTCGAGCCCCTCATAGCCCAGCGTGACATCGGCATCTCGGACCGACGCCGGGAGCAGTCGCCCGCGCCGCTCGCGCGCCTTACCCCGAACTTCGAAGATGTCGCGGTAGTCTGCATCGAAGCGTATGGTGAGGGGAATTTCAAGTGTACGCGACGTGTAGTTCGTCATGCGGATGCGCTCGGAGCACCACCCCGCCCACAGGATTCGGCCGCGGAACAGATGAAGCGCCCCGGACGTGGCGACGCATTCTCCGTCCATGTACAAATCCGGGTTCGTGAGATCGACCGCCAGCAAGGTGTTGTTGTTCTTGACCGTCGAGTTCAGGAGTACCGGCCTGCGTCCGGCGATCGCCAGCTCGAGCCTGGAGAGATATCGGGTGCCTTCGTGAAACAGACCGTTCTGCTCCGCTCCTACAGGAGGCAGATCCCCGAATCGGTCGAATACGGCGAAGCTGTCGCCGTGCTTGAGGACACGGGTCCGGTCATCGATTCGCGAGGAACCTCCGGAAACGTAGTATTTCCCCTGGAGGTGAATCAGATCGTCGTCCATTTCGGCTCACCCCGCGCGGCGTGGCGACACGAAACCGGCGCCGCACTCATCAAGGATGTTCCGGTAAACGTCGAGATACCTCTCCGCCATCCGGCGGGCAGAGAATCTCCGCTCGAAATGATCCCGGCATTCCCTGCGATCGAGCGAGGGGATCCGCTCGACGGCCTGCACTGCGGCATCAACGCTGTCGACAATAAAGCCGGTCACGCCGTCCGTTACGACTTCGGGAACCGCCCCTTCGCGGAAGGCGATGACCGGAGTGCCGCAGGCCATTGCCTCCACCATGACGAGACCAAACGGCTCCGGCCAGTCGATCGGAAAGAGCAGAGCGGCGGCGTTTCCCAGGAAGGCATCCTTGTCCTGCTCACCGATTTCGCCCAGAAACTCCACACCACCGCGGCCTAGGAGCGGGCGGACGCGGGTTTCGAAGTAGTCCTGGTCGGCGCGGTCGACCTTGGCCGCGATCTTCAACGGCAAGCCGGCACGACGGGCGATCTCGATGGCGCGGTCCGGCCGTTTTTCCGGCGACAGGCGGCCGAGGAAGGCGAGATAGCCTTCGGCTCGCGCGTTGAACCGGTACAGGTGTTCCGGTAACCCGTTATAGACGGTCGCGCGCCAATTGAGCCAGGGCAGGGGGCGACGCTGTGTTTCCGAAATCGATATCACCGGCATTTCCCGAAACTCCCGATAGAGGACCGCAAGGTCGGGCAGATCGAGGCGCCCGTGGAGGGTGGTTACGTGCGCATGGCGTTCGCGCCGGGAGAGCGGAAAGTGCAGAAAATCGATATGGAAGTGGACGATATCGAAGTCGCCGACGCATTTGAAGAGCTGCTCAAGCATGACGAGGTGGGGTATGAGCGGGTCGCTGCCCTGAGCGCTCAGGCGCAGGGCCTCCGGAACCATGGGGCGTAGCGTGGCTGCGGTCCGGGAGTCTCCGCTCGCGAACAGCGTCACCTGATGGCCGGCGCGCACCAGCTCCTCGGTCAGATAGGACACGACGCGCTCGGTGCCGCCGTAGAACCGCGGAGGTACGCTTTCGATCAATGGGGCGACCTGTGCAATTCTCATCGGCTGCTCTCCTCGCCCCCCGGGGACGGCGTCGGCGTCCGGGTCCCGGGGCGAACGCCGCCAACCCGGAACCAATGGAAATGAGAATCATTTGTCACCGACCCCACGGGGTAAGTGGTTGGTTTTCGGTGTAGCCTCCTGATTGGCCTTGGGGTTGCCGAAATTGGGATGCCGGCCCGGCGTTTCAAGGCGCCGCCCCCATGCCCGGCACCTTTTCAACGACTTCCTCTATCGGGTCGGTGACAAATGATTCTCATTTTCAGAGGAGGCAGACCTCACGCATACCGCCTCCTCGGGTGAATCGGAGTGTCCGCGGGACCGTTCAGGCGGCATTCAGCCGCGTTGCCTACAATGGCGACATCCGCGGTGCCCCGGTCGGGGCGCCGGGCGTCGTATGCTCAGGGACACTTCCATGCGCAGATTGCTTCTGGCGGTCGTCGCGGTCACGGCCGTTTGCGGTTCCACCTACCTCCCCAACGCCGCGGCGGACACGGTCCGGGTGGGGATCAACGTCATCTACCGCGACCTTTCCCCCTATGGCCAGTGGGTCCATCGCGCGAGCTACGGCTGGGTGTGGGTCCCGGACGACGTCCCGGTCGACTGGCGGCCGTACACCCACGGACACTGGGTCTACACCGACGATTACGGGTGGTTGTGGGTCTCGAACTGGCGCTGGGGTTGGGCGCCGTTCCACTACGGGCGCTGGACCTATGACGACGACTACGGGTGGGTCTGGATTCCCGGCACCGTATGGGCGCCGGCGTGGGTTACCTGGCGCTACGGCGACGGCTGGGTCGGGTGGGCGCCGATGCCGCCCGCCGCCGTGTGGCGCCCCACTGGCGGCTTCGGCATCCGCATCACGCTCGTCGAGCGCGACATCCGCCCCTCCACCTGGGTCTTCGTGCGCGACCGCGATTTCGTGCGGCCTCACCTGGTCCGCTACGCGCAGATGCCCGCCCGCAACGTGATCCTCATCGATCGTACCCGAAACGCCACCCGCTACCGGTTCGATCACGATCGCATCGTCAATGCCGGTATCCGCATCACCCACATCGAGCGCGCCATCGGTCGACCGTTGCCACGCTACCGGGTGCATGAAGTGGACTCGATCCACGGTTGGCGCACACACCCCGTGGCGGCGCGCCTAGTCTCTGTGTTCCGCCCGCGCATCGCCGAGCCCCGCGGTGCGCACCCCGCCCCTCCGCCGGCGTTGCGCGGGCACCGCCGGACCCTTCCGTCCCGGCCGCCGGGGGAGCGCCGCCGGCGCGAGCTACTGCAGGACCAGCAACGGCAGAAACGACGGATCGAGGAGCGCTACCGCCGCGAGCTGCGCAAACCCCTCCCCGCCGGCGCCGACGCCCGCATCCGCCGTGACCGCCAACGGGAGTTACAGGCGCTGCAGCGCGAACACCGTCGCCAGGAAATCCTCCTGGAACACCGGATGTCGCGCGACGTCCGTCGACCCCCGCCGGCGCACCGGGAGCCCCGCGGCGGGGAGCGCCCGCCACCGTACCGCGGACATGCCGATCGGAGGCATTCCGATCGCGGACGCCAGGAGGGGCCAAATTGACCGCCTACGGCAAGCGGGAAGCGTCCGGTTTCACTCGACGGTGACGGACTTGGCGAGGTTGCGGGGCTGATCGACGTCGGTGCCCTTCAGGACGGCGACGTGATAGGCCAGCAACTGGAGCGGGACGGTGAATACGATAGGGGCGATGGCTTCGCTGGTCGGTGCGACGGGCAGCGCTCGGGTTCCGCCCTCGCCGACGATGCCTGAGTCGCGATCCGCGAACACGTAGAGCCGCCCCCCCCGCGCGCGCACCTCCTGGAGGTTCGATTTGAGCTTCTCGAGGAGCTGATCGTTGGAGGCGACCGCGATGACCGGCATGTCGGCGTCGACGAGCGCCAGCGGTCCGTGTTTGAGTTCCCCGGCCGGATAGGCCTCGGCATGGATGTAGGAGATCTCCTTGAGTTTCAATGCCCCTTCCATCGCCACCGGGTAGTGCGCGCCGCGTCCAAGAAAGAGCGCATGATGCTTGTCGGCGAATTCGTCGGCGAGGGCCTGGATGTCCGGATTCAGGCCGAGAACCGCCTCGATACGCCCGGGCAGACCGCGCAGCTCCGCCACCAGGTGCGCCTCCGCCTCCGGCGCCAGTCCACGGCGCCTGGCCAGGCACACCACGAGCAGCAGCAGCGCCGTGAGCTGGGTGGTGAAGGCCTTGGTCGAGGCGACGCCGATCTCCGGCCCTGCCCGCGTCATCAGCGTCAGGGAGGACTCGCGGACCAACGAGCTCTCGGGCACATTGCAGATCGCGAGGCTTGCAAGGTAACCGAGTTCGCGCGCACCGCGCAGCGCGGCCAGGGTGTCGGCGGTCTCGCCGGACTGCGAAATCGTGACGAACAGCGTGCCCGGCGTCACCACCACGCGACGGTAGCGAAACTCACTGGCCACCTCCACCTGGCAGGGAATGCCGGCCAGGGACTCGATCCAATAGCGGGCGACCAAGCCGGCATGGTAGCTGGTCCCGCAGGCGACGATATGCACCGCCTCGACCCGGTCGAAGACGGCGCCTGCGCCCGGACCGAAAGCCGCCTCGAGTACGCGCTCGCCGCTGATACGGCCCTCCAGCGTGTCCGCAACCGCCCGCGGCTGCTCGAAGATCTCCTTGAGCATATAGTGGCGGTACGCGCCCCGCTCGACGCTGTCCGCGGACAGTTCGGATACGCGCTCGGGACGGGCAACCGCTTGCCCGGCGGCGTCGTATATGGTGAGATGCTCGCGCGTCAGATGGGCGACGTCGCCCTCCTCCAGAAAGCAAAATCGCTGGGTCACCGGCAGCAGGGCGAAGACGTCCGAGGCGATGAAGTGCTCGCCGATGCCGATGCCGATGACGAGCGGACTTCCACGGCGCGCGGCCACCAGCTCGCCCGGGCGGTCGGCGCTGATCACACCCAGTGCGTAGGCCCCCGCGAGGTCGGCGACCGTCGCCCGCACCGCCTGCACGAGGTCGAGACCGCGCTCCAGGTGCAGGTGAATCTGGTGCGCGATGACCTCGGTGTCCGTATCCGACTCGAAGCGGTAGCCGGCCGCGCGTTGTCGCTCCCGCAGCGACTCGTGGTTCTCGATGATGCCGTTGTGGACCACGGCGATGCGTTCGCCGCTGACGTGTGGATGCGCGTTGCGCTCGCTGGGCTCGCCGTGCGTGGCCCAGCGGGTGTGCGCGATGCCGGTGGAACCGGCGAGCGGATCTCGTGCGAGCGCATCCTCGAGACGGCGCACCTTGCCGAGCGCCCGGATCCGCCGCAGGTGCGCGCCGCCGTCGAGTACGGCGATGCCGGCCGAGTCGTAGCCGCGGTACTCCAGACGCCGGAGCCCTTCGATCAGGATGGCCGCCACGTCCCGCTGCGCCACCGCACCGACGATTCCGCACATGGCCGACCCTCAGTCCCGCGGCTTCTTGACCGGCCGCTTCCAGCCTGGCCGGGTCTGCTGCGGCGCCCGGCTGAGCGTCAACTCGCCGGCCGGTGCGTCGCGGGTGATCGTGGATCCGGCGCCGATGGTCGCACCCGCCCCCACGCGGACCGGCGCGACGAATTGCGTGTCCGAACCGACGAACACATCGTCCTCGATCACGGTGCGATGCTTGTTGGCCCCGTCGTAGTTGCAGGTGATCGTTCCGGCGCCGATGTTCACGCGCTTTCCGACACTCGTGTCGCCGACATAGCTCAGATGGTTGATTTTGGACCCTGCGTCGACCTGGGCGTTCTTCAACTCGACGAAATTTCCTATGTGGACCTCGGCGGCGAGTTCCGTACCGGGCCGCACGCGGGCGAAGGGCCCGATGCGGCAGCGAGCGCCGATGACCGCGTCCTCGATGCGGCTATGCGAGAGGATCTCGGTGTCGGCGCCCACGTGTACGTTGCGCAGCAGGGTATACGGGCCGACGCGCACCCGGTCGCCCAGTTCGACCTCGCCCTCCAGGATCACGCCGACGTCGAGGATCACGTCGCGGCCGGCACGGACCGGGCCGCGCACGTCGATGCGGTCGGGGTCGGCGAGCGTGACGCCCGCGCGTAGCAGACGCCGCGCCTCGCGCCGTCGATGGTCGCGCTCGCGCTCGGCCAGTTGGATCCGATCGTTCACCCCCTGGACCTCCTCGACCGCACCCGGGGCGACCGTGGCCACCGGCACGCCCTCGCCGACCGCCATGGCGACGACGTCGGTGAGGTAGTATTCCCCCTGGGCGTTGTCGCAGTCCAGCGCCGCCAGCCAGCGGCGCAGGGCGCCGGCCGGGGCAGCCAGGATTCCGGTATTGACCTCGCGCAGGCCGCGTTCCGCGGGCCCGGCGTCCTTCTCCTCGACGATGCGCCGGACCGCGCCGGTGCCATCCCGCACGATGCGCCCGTAGCCGGTCGGATCGGGCAGCTCCACGGTCAGCAACGCGAGACCCCGCCCCCCGGCTGCGGCGACCAGACGCACGAGGGTCTGCGTCTCGATCAGCGGCACGTCGCCGTAGAGCACGAGGACGGTGTGAGCATCCGGGATCCCCGGCAGGGCCTGGGCGACGGCGTGTCCGGTCCCGAGCCGCTCGCGCTGTTCGACCCAGGTGACGGCGAGCCCGGCGAGCCGCTCCGGGACGAGCGCCCCGCCGTGCCCGTACACGATGTGGACCGCGTCGGCGCCGAGTCCCCCGGTCGCCGCGATCACGTGCTCCAGAAGGGTGCGCCCGGCAAGCGGATGGAGGACCTTGGGCAGATCCGAGCGCATCCGCGTGCCCTGGCCCGCGGCCAGGATGACGATACTCAGGGCCATACCGACGTCCCCCGCAGTCTCCGCCCTGCATCGGATCGCAGGCGGATTTCTTGACAGTCGGCCGACTCAAACACTTGCGTGTTCAATTCGCCCGCGGGGCCCGGTCGCCCCGCCCCGGCGGGCGGTCTTTCACGGCCCGCAAAGGCGACGTCAATGGATCACCGGCCCGTCGGCCTTGGCGGGCACACCGCTGGCGATCTCCTCGGGACGCGCATCGCGCACCTCCAGGATCTTCGCGCGATAGTGCAAGGACTTGCCGGCGAAGGGGTGGTTGCCGTCCAGGGTCAGGCGCCCGTTCTCGATCCGGGTCACGGTAAAGGTCTTCACCTCGCCCCGATCGTTGCGGAACTCCGCCTGGGCGCCGATATAACGAAACGCCTCGGGCACGTTTTCCAGATCGTCGGTGTAGGTCAAGGCGGGGTCGTGTTCGCCGAACCCGTCCGCCGGCTCGACGACCAACTCGACGGAATCGCCCTCGGCGGCCCCTTCGAAGGCCTCTTCGAGCTTGGGCAGCAGCTTGCCGCCGATCCCATGCACGTAGCCGACCGGGAGGTCGCTGCGTTCCAGCTCCTCGCCGCCCGCATCGCGGATCACGTAAGTGAAATAGACGACCTTCCGCTTCTCAACGCGCTGTCCGGACACGATGCGCTCCGACCTTCGGGACCATGCCCCATCGTACCTGAGCCCCGTCCGAGGCAAAAGGGTCAGGAGCGGCCGGCCTTGCGCAGCCGCTCGAGCGCACGCAACTGGGCCATGGCCTCGGCGAGCTGCGCCCGGGCCTGGGCATACTCGAACTCGGAGGTACGCTGCGCGAGTTCCTCCTCCGCGCGGCGCTTGGCCTCCAGCGCCTGCGCCTCGTCGAGATCGCGCGCGCGCAGGGCGACGTCGGCGAGCACCGTCACCACGTGGGGTTGTACCTCCAGCATCCCGCCCGAGACGTAGAACGACTCCTCACCGCCCTGCGGCGACTGCACCCGGACCTCGCCGGGCTTCAGGCGCGTCAGCAGCGGGGCGTGGCGCGGGGCGATGCCGACCTCGCCCATCTCGGCGGGGGCGAAGACCATCTGCGCCGGACCGGAGAAGATCTCCTCCTCCGCACTGACGATGTCGACATGGATGGTCATGGCCATGAGCAGGGTCCGCGCCGGGTCACAGGTGCTTGGACTTCTCGACCGCCTCCTCGATGGTGCCGACCATGTAGAAGGCCTGCTCGGGGAGGTGATCGTATTCGCCGTTCACGATCGCCTGGAACCCGCGGATGCTGTCCTTGAGCGACACGTATTTCCCGGGGCTTCCGGTGAAGGTCTCGGCGACGAAGAAGGGCTGCGAGAGGAATCGCTGGATCTTGCGCGCGCGCGCCACCACCAGCTTGTCCTCCTCGGACAGCTCATCCATGCCGAGGATGGCGATGATGTCCTTGAGTTCCTTGTAACGCTGCAGCGTACTCTGCACCGCGCGCGCGGTGTCGTAATGTTCCTGCCCGAGGACCAGCGGATCGAGCTGGCGACTGGTCGAGTCGAGCGGATCCACGGCCGGATAGATGCCCAGCTCCGCAATCTGCCGGGAGAGGACCACGGTCGCATCCAGGTGCGCGAAGGTCGTCGCCGGGGAGGGGTCGGTGATATCGTCGGCCGGAACGTACACCGCCTGGATCGAGGTGATCGACCCCGTCTTAGTCGAGGTGATGCGCTCCTGCAGGACCCCCATCTCCTCGGCCAGTGTCGGCTGGTAACCCACCGCCGAGGGCATGCGCCCGAGCAGCGCCGAGACCTCGGTTCCGGCGAGTGTATAGCGGTAGATGTTGTCGATGAACAGGAGCACGTCCCGACCCTCGTCGCGGAAGAACTCCGCCATCGTCAGCCCGGTGAGCGCCACGCGCAGGCGGTTGCCCGGCGGTTCGTTCATCTGCCCGTAGACGAGCGCGACCTGATTCAATACGCCCGCCTCCTTCATCTCGTGGTAGAAATCGTTGCCCTCGCGGGTGCGCTCGCCGACGCCCGCGAAGACCGAATAGCCGCTGTGTTCGCTGGCGATGTTGCGGATCAGCTCCATGAGCATGACCGTCTTGCCCACGCCGGCGCCGCCGAACAGACCCACCTTTCCGCCCTTGACGAACGGGCAGATCAGGTCGATGACCTTGATCCCCGTCTCCAGCAGCTCCACCGTGGCGGCCTGCTCGGCGTAGGTCGGCGGCGAGCGGTGGATCGGCCAGCGCTCCTCCGCGTCCACGGGCCCCTGCTCGTCCACCGGATCCCCCAGGACGTTCATGATCCTGCCCAGGGTCTTCTGCCCTACGGGGACGGAGATCGGAGCACCCGTATTCTGCGCCGTCAGCCCGCGCTTGAGGCCGTCCGTGCTCCCCATCGCGATGGCGCGCACGACACCGTCGCCGAGCTGCTGCTGGACCTCCAGCGTCAGGTCGGCCTCGTCTATGCGCAGTGCATCGTACACCTTGGGCACGGATTCCCGCGGGAACTCCACGTCCACCACGGCGCCGATGATCTGGACGACGTTACCGTTGCTCATCGTTCATTCCCCTCGAGTTCGAATCCGGCTTCAGGTTTCCACTCTTCGGCGCGGCGAAAAACAGAAAGCTCAAGCCGTCCCGCTCAGACCGCGGCGGCCCCGCCCACGATCTCCGACAGCTCCTGCGTGATCGTCGCCTGACGCTCCTTGTTGTAGGCGAGCTGCAGCTCCTCGATCAGAGACCCGGCGTTGTCCGACGCGCTCTTCATCGCCACCATCCGTGCAGCCTGCTCGCAGGCGATGTTCTCCACGACTCCGCGGTAGACCAGCGATTCGACGTAGCGCATGAGCAGCGCGTCGAGGACCTCCTTGGAATCGGGTTCGTAGAGATAGTCCCAGTGGTGATGCAGCCGTTCGTCGTCGTCGGCGGTGATCGGGACCAGCTGTTCGATGTTGGGTCGCTGGCTCATCGTGTTCACAAAGCGGTTCGAGACCAGAAACACGCGATCGATGCGGCCCTCGGTAAAGGCGTCGAGCATGACCTTCACCATGCCGATCACATCCTGAACCGAGGGCCGGTCGCCCAGGTGCGTGGTCTGCGCGACGATCCGCCCGCCGAAGCGGGCGAAGAAGCCCGCGCCCTTGCTCCCGAGCACGGCGAGTTCGTGCTCCACCCCGCGCTCGGACCAGGACTGCATATCGGTCAACGCGGCCTTGAAGAGATTGATATTGAGGCCGCCGCACAGACCGCGGTCCGTCGACACCAGCACATAGCCTACACGCCGCACCTCGCGGTCCTGCAGGTAAGGATGCCGGTACTCGGGGTGCGCGTGGCCGAGGTGGGTGATCACCGCTCGGATCTTTTCGGCATAGGGGCGCGCCGCGAACATCCGCGCCTGCGCGCGGCGCATCTTGCTCGCGGCCACCATCTGCATCGCGCGCGTGATCTTCTGCGTGCTCTGCACGCTTCGGATCTTGCCGCGGATCTCCCGTGCTCCGGCCATACCTCAATACCCCCCAGTCCCCGCGGTGCGCGCGGCGCTCACCAGGCGCGTCCGGACTTGAAGGTCTCGACCGCCTTGCGCAACGCGGCCTCGATCTCGGCGTTATAGTCGGCCGTCTCGTTGATCCGCGCGAGCAGGTCGGACTGCTCCGCGCGCATGTAATCGCGTAGCGCCTTCTCGAAATCGACGACCTTGTGCAGCTCGATGTCGTCCAGGTAGCCCTCGTTGGCGGCGAACAGGGAAACGGCCATTTCCGCGACCGACAGCGGCGCGTACTGGCCCTGCTTCATGATCTCGGTGACGCGCTGGCCGCGCTCGAGCTGCTTGCGCGTCGCCTCGTCGAGATCGGAGGCGAACTGCGCAAACGCAGCCAGTTCGCGGTACTGGGCGAGTGCGAGACGCACGCCGCCGCCGAGCTTCTTGATCACCTTGGTCTGTGCGGCACCGCCCACCCGCGACACCGACAAACCGGCGTTGATGGCCGGACGGATACCCGCGTTGAACAGGTCGGTTTCGAGGAAGATCTGCCCGTCGGTGATCGAGATGACGTTGGTCGGCACGAACGCCGAGACGTCGCCGGCCTGCGTCTCGATGATGGGCAGCGCCGTCAGCGAGCCGGTGCGACCCTTGACCGCGCCCCCGGTCGCCTTCTCGACGTACTCCGCGTTGACGCGCGCGGCGCGCTCGAGCAGCCGCGAATGCAGGTAGAAAACGTCGCCGGGGTACGCCTCCCGCCCGGGCGGGCGGCGTAGCAGCAGCGATACCTGCCGGTAGGCCCAGGCCTGCTTGGTGAGGTCGTCGTAGACGATGAGGGCGTCCTCGCCGCGGTCGCGGAAGTATTCGCCCATCGCACATCCGGCATAGGGCGCGATGAACTGCAGGGCCGCCGAGTCGGCCGCGGCGGCGGCGACCACGATGGTATGCTCCATCGCGCCGTGCTCTTCGAGCTTGCGCACCACCGCGGCGATCGAGGAGTTCTTCTGCCCGATCGCGACGTAGATGCACTTCACGCCGGTGCCTTTCTGGTTGATGATCGCGTCGACCGCCACCGCCGTCTTGCCGGTCTGGCGATCACCGATGATCAACTCGCGCTGCCCGCGGCCGATGGGGACCATCGAGTCGATGGCCTTCAGTCCCGTCTGGACCGGCTGACTGACGGATTGGCGCGTGATGACACCGGGGGCCACCTTCTCGATCGGCGAGGTCGCGGTGCAGTCGACCGGACCCTTGCCGTCGATCGGCTCGCCGAGCGAATTGACCACCCGCCCCAGCAGGCCCTCGCCCACCGGCACCTCCAGGATGCGCCCCGTGCACTTGACGGCGTCGCCCTCGGAGATGTGCGTATAGGCGCCGAGCACCACGGCCCCGACCGAATCACGCTGCAGGTTGAGCGCCATCCCGTAGGTATTGCCGGGGAACTCCAGCATCTCCCCCTGCATGACGTCGGCGAGCCCGTGGATGCGGACGATCCCGTCGGTGATCGCCACCACCGTCCCCTCGGTGCGGGCTTCGCCGGCCGCATCGAAGCCTTCGATCCGCTTGCGGATCAGTTCGCTGATTTCGGTGGGGTTGAGTTGCATACCGATGTCCTCAAGAGTGACTCAGGCGCATGGCCAGTTGTTCGAGCTTGCCGCGTACGGAACCGTCGATGACGAGATCCCCCGCACGGACGATCGCGCCGCCGAGCAGGCGCTCGTCGATGTCGAATTCGAGTTTCACACGCCGGCCGAGGCGCCGCTCGAGGGCGCGCGCGATGGCCTCACGCTCGGCTTCGGCGAGCGGCTGCGCGCTGGCGACCCTGGCGTCCACGGTCCCCTCCGCGTCGGCGCGATAGCGCTCGTACAGATCGGCGATCGCCGGCAGCACCGCCAGGCGGCGGTTCTCCGCGAGCACCCGGACGAGGTTGCGCCCGCGCTCGTCGAGGCGCCCGCCCAGCAGTTCCACGAGCAGGTCCGCCACATCCCCGGCGCCGAGTCGCGGATCGTCGAGCAGGGCCGAGAACTGTGGATGGGCAACCACCTGCGCCGCGCTCGCCAGCACCTCGCTCCAGCGCGCCAATTCATCGTGGGCCCGCGCGGTCTCGAACACGGCACGCGCATAGGGCCTCGCCAGGGTTTCGAATTCCGACATCGTCCGCTCTGTCCGGGGTGGCCGTCAGATCTGTTCCGCGAGTTCCTTGAGCAGCTCGCCGTGGGCGCGCGCGTCGATCTCACGCCGCAGGATGCGCTCGGCGCCCGCCACCGCCAGCGCGGCCACCTGCCGGCGCAACTCCTCCTTCGCGCGCGCGACCTCCTGCTCGATCTCCGAGCGCGCCGCGGTGAGGATGCGCTGCCCCTCGGCCTGCGCGTCCTCCTTGGACTGGTCGACGATCTCCACCGCACGCCGCTGGGCCTGGTGGATGACCTCGGCGGCGTTCTCGCGCGCCTCGCGCAGCAGTTCCGCGGCCCGTTCCTTGGCGAGTTCCAGGTCGTGGCGCCCGCGCTCCGCCGCGGCGAGGCCGTCGGCGATGCGCCGGGTACGCTCCTCCATCATGGCGGTCAGCGGTTTCCACAGAAACCGCATCACGAACCAGACGAGGATCGCGAAGGTGATCATCTGGCCGATCAGCGTGAAAGTGACGTTCACTTCCGGACTCCTGGTATCACTGAACCCGACTTGCGCCGCGCCGCGCGCGGCACGATCCTCAGCCCCCGATCTGGGCCCGGGCCGCCACGACGAAGGGGTTGGCGAAGGTGAACCACATCGCGAACGCCAGCACGATGAAGGGGAAGGACTCCATCAGACCCGCGGTGATGAACATCTGGATGCGCAGCGTCGGCATCATTTCGGGCTGGCGCGCGACGCCCTCCATGTACTTGGCGCAGATCAGCCCCCATCCGAGGGCGGAACCCAGCCCGGCGGCGGCCAGCATCACCCCCACCCCGAGGCCGGTGGCGGCGTAGACCATCGTTACCAGGTTGACCAGATTGGCATCGGCACTCATCGGACGTTCTCCTTGCGAAAGGCGTGAATCGAATGGCTCATCGGCTTGCAGGCGGCTAGTGCGCCTCCTCGTGCGCGATGCTCAGATACATGATCGTGAGCACCATGAAGATGAAGGCCTGAAGGGTGATCACGAGCATCTCGAAGATGCCCCATACGCTCCCCAGCAGCGGCTGCACATAGAAGGGCAGCAGCGCCGCGAGCAGGAACACCAGCTCCCCGGTGAACATGTTGCCGAACAGTCGCAGCGCGAGACTCAGCGGTTTGGCGATCTCCTCGACCAGCGTCATGACGATGTTCGCCGGGATCAGCCACTTTCCGAACGGGTGAAAGAGGAAGGTCTTGAGATAGCCCATCGGCCCCTTGACCTTGATGTTATAGAAAATCACCAGAGCGAACACGCTCAGCGACAGCGCGAAGGTGGTCTGCGGATCGGTGGTTGGGACGAGCCGGAAGTGTTCGACCCCGAAGTAGGAGAAGATCTTGGGGAAGAGGTCCACCGGGACCAGGTCGAGGCTGTTCATCAGGAACACCCAGACGAACACCGTGAACGCCAGCGGCGCAACGAACGGGTTGCGCGAGGCGAACGCCTCCTGGACCATTCCGTCCACGAATTCCATGAGGGATTCCAGGACGTTCTGGATGCCGGTCGGGCGGTCGGGGTCGAGGCTGCGCCCGACGCGCCAGCTCACCCACATGATCACCCCGGCAAGCACCCAACCCACGAGCAGGCTGTCGAGATTCACGCTCCAGAAGCCGTGGCCGACGTGCCAGTTGGCGAGATGGTGCTGGATGTACTCGACCGGATTGGCCGTGGCCGGCTCGCTCGCCCCGCTCACTCCTCTCTCCCCTGCAGCCGGAGCGATGCGCCCCGGGCTCGATAAGGCCATCGTCGCCGGCGTGCACGGTGCCCCGGCGGCCGCGGTCAGCGTCGGGTCGGCAGCACGTAGCCCAGCTGGGTGACGGCGAACCCGATGATCTGGGACAGCGGCGCCAGCCTCAGCACGCCCATTCCCAGCGCGAATCCGCCGAGGACCAGCACGAAGCGCTGCACCGCCCCGAGGTAGAGCGCCGCCATCCCGCCGGCCGGGCTCCCCAGCGCCGCCTCGCCGGCGCGCTGCACCCGGCGGGCGAGCAGCACACTGTTGGCGATCCCCAGCGCGCCGCCGTACAGGACCGCCTGCGCCGCGCCCGGGCCGTAGAGTGCGAGTCCGCCCGCGCCCGCCGCCACGACGAGGCCGATCTGCAAAATCAGGATATTACGTATGCCGCCGCCCATGACCCCGGCCTCGGGCCGCCCCCGTCGCGCTCCGTGCGAACCGACTCCATCGGCGCGCCCGTCCCCGGCCGGCGTGCGCCCGGGGCAACCCGGTCAGGCGCGCCGCAGTATAAAGACTCGCCCCTTCGGGGTCAACGCCGCGGGCGTTGGAAATTCGCGCTTTATCAAAGGAGTTGAGGAAAAACGAGATTGGAATAAGACCATGACCCGATCCGCCTCCGCAGGACGCAGGTCGTCGGGCGGCGCGCACGCCCGGTCCCGGACCGCACTACATCTCCATCCCCATGTTTTCCTGGAAGATGGCCTTGTGCACGTCGCCGACGCTGACGATCCCCACGAGGCGCCCCGCCTCGGCGACGGGGATGCGGCGGATGCGGTGCCGGAACATCACCGAGGCCGCCTTGAGCACCGGAAGGTCCGGCTCCACCGCGTACACCCGCGTGCTCATCAACTCTTCGACCCGCTGGTGCACGATATCCTTGTAGCCGCGTTCCATGGTCTCGAAATCGAGCGTCGCGGGGCTCTGCATCATGTATTCCTCGAGTTGCGGAAACATGGCGTGGAGAATGTCCTTCTCGGAGATCACCCCCACCAGCTCGTCCTCGTGGGAGATCACCGGCAGGCCGCTGATCTTGTGGAAACACATCACCAGCGCCACCTCGCGCACCAGCGTCTCCGGGTGCGCAGTCTTGACCTCGTGCGTCATGATGTCACGTACCAGCATCTCGGCTCCTCAACGGATCGCGTAGCGCAACGGACCGGCCATCGGGCGACGGCAGGCGATTGGTGGATCTGACCCCGCCGGCGAGGAACCGATCCCCCGGCGGCGATGAAAAATACTGATCGCCCTATTTGATATGGGCGAGGATACCGTCGAGTTCGTCCAGACTGTTGTAACGGATGACCACGCGCCCCTTGCCGCCGGCGCTGTGCTCGAGCTTCACCGCGGCCCCGAGCTGGTGCGCGAGGCGCTCCTCGAGGCGGCGGATGTCCGGATCCGGGCGCGCGGGGCGCGGCGGGGGCGCATCCTGCGCGGGCTCGCGCTGCAGACGCCGCACGAGCCGCTCGGTCTCGCGCACCGACAGCCCGCGGACGACGACCTGGTCGGCCGCCTGGATCTGGGCGGCCCCCGTGACGGCGAGCAGGGCGCGCGCATGCCCCATCTCCAGGCGCCCGTCGCGCACCAGATCCGCCACTTGCGGCTCCAGGTCGAGGAGGCGCAACAGGTTGGTGACCGCGGCGCGCGAGCGCCCGATCGCCTCGGCGACCTGCTGGTGGGTCAGCTTGTGTTCCTGGGCGAGGCGGCGAATGGCCTGCGCCTCGTCCAGCGGATTGAGATCCTCGCGCTGGATGTTCTCGATCAGGGCCATCGCCAGGGCGGCGCGGTCGTCGACCTCGCGCACCACGGCGGGGACCCGGTCGAGCCCCGCGGCCTGCGCCGCGCGCCAGCGCCGCTCCCCCGCGATGATCTCGTAACCCCCGGCCGCGGTCGGGCGGACCACGATCGGCTGGACCACCCCCTGGGCGCGGATCGACTCGGCCAGCTCCTCGATCCCCTCGGCGGGGAAGCGGCTGCGCGGCTGCGCCCGGCCGCGGCGGATGGCCTCCACCGGCAGCATCCGCAGCCCCCCCTCGGTCCGCGCCGGGGCCGCCGCCGTTCCCGGCGCCGGCGCGGGCGCGGGCGCGGCCGCCGCGCCCAGCAGCGCGTCCAGGCCCCGCCCGAGCCCCCTCTTCTTAGCCGCCATCGCCGTTCGCCTCCACCGCCTCCGCCGGGGCGCGCTGGCGCCGCAGCATCTCGCCGGCGAGCGTGAGGTAGGCCAGCGCCCCGCGCGAGGTCCTATCATACAGGAGCACCGGCAACCCGTGACTCGGGGCCTCCGCGAGGCGGACGTTGCGCGGGATCACGGTGTTGTAGAGGCGCTCGCCGAAGTGCTGCTTGAGCTGCTCCGAGACTTCGTTGGCGAGATTGTTGCGCGCGTCGTACATCGTCCGCAGCAGCCCTTCGAGTTCCAGTTGCGGATTCACCGTCGCGCGTATACGCGCGACGGTGTCCATCAGCGACGAGAGCCCCTCGAGTGCATAGTACTCGCATTGGATGGGTACGATCAGGCCGCGCGCGGCGGTGAGCGCGTTGATCGTGAGCATGTTGAGCGCCGGGGGGCAGTCGACGAAGACGAAGTCGTAGTCCCCGGCCACGCCCGCGAGCACCTGGGACAGGCGCCGCTCGCGCCCCTCCCGGTCCATCAGCCGGACCTCCGCGGCCGTGAGGTCATCGTTCGCCGGCAGCAGATCGAAGCCCGCGGGTTCGACGCGCACCACCGCGGCGGCGGGTTCGACCTCCCCGAGCAGCACTCCGCAGGCGTCCGCGGAGACCGCGCGCTTGTCGACCCCGCAGCCCATGGTGGCGTTGCCCTGCGGGTCGAGGTCGACCAGGAGCACGCGGCGGCGCGCCGCTGCCAGCGAGGCGGCGAGGTTGACGCAGGTCGTGGTCTTCCCGACCCCGCCCTTCTGGTTGGCGATGGCGATGATGCGGCCCATGGCACTCAGGAATCCGGCGTCCCGGGGACGATCCGGGGCCGGACCCAGCATAACCGCTTTGCCGGCCCCGTGACAGCGCCCGCCGCCGGCGCGCGGCGCGCCGGGCGCCCCGGCTCACACGCGCGTCACGTGCAGCAGCCGGCGCTCCTGCGCCAATCCGGGCACGCGCAGCACGTGCGCGGCCGTGAGCGCGAAACCCTCCGGGAGCCTCTCCGCCTCCCGCTCCGCCCCCGGGCCCTTCATCGCCAGCACTGCGACCCCGGGGACACAGAGATGACCGACGGCCGCGAGCATCCGGTCCAGCGGCGCGAAGGCGCGCGCCACGATCACCGCGGGCGGCGGCGCCGGGCGGAAGGACTCCACACGCGCGCGGGTGACGGTCGCGTTGCCGATCCCCAACTCCGCGACGGCCTGGGTCAGAAAGCGCGTCTTCTTGAGGCTGCTGTCGAGGAGCCGGAAGCGCCGCCCGGGTGCCGCCAGCGCGAGCGGGATCCCGGGCAGGCCGGCCCCGCTGCCGACATCGAGCACCTCCCCGCCCGGCGGCAGGTAGGGCAGCAGCGCGAGGCTGTCGAGCAGATGCCGGGTGACCTGCTCGATCGGGTCCTGGACCGCAGTGAGATTGTAGACGCGGTTCCAGCGCGCGAGCAGTTCGAGGTAGGCGATGAGGCGCGCGTCCAGACCGCTGGCGCCGTCGAGCCCCAACTCCTGCAGGCCCCGCGCCAGCACCCGCTCGACCGTCATGGCCGCGGCGGCCTCGGCGCCGCTCAGGCGCGCCGCCGGCCGCCGCCGGCCCCGCGCCGGCGCAGGTGCACCAGCAGCAGGGCGATCGCCGCCGGGGTGACCCCGGGCGTACGCGCCGCCTGCCCCAGGTTCGCGGGTCGCGCCGCCTGCAGCCGCTCGCGCACCTCCGTCGACAGGCCGCGGACCTGCGCATAGTCCAGGTCCTGCGGCAGCGCCAGCGTCTCGTTGCGTCGCGCGCGCTCGATCTCCTCGCGCTGGCGCGTGAGGTAACCCTCGTAGCGCGCCTGTATCTCGACCTGCTCGGCCACCGCGGCATCGTCGGTCCCGCGACCGATACCCGGCAACGCCGTCAGGGCGGCGTAGTCGATCTCGGGACGACGCAGCAGTTCGAGCGCGGAGACCTCCCGTCCCGGCTCGCGCCCGAGCCGGCGCGCGAGCGCGGCGCCCGCGGGCGATCCCGGCGCCACCGTCAACGCGCGCAAGCGCGCCTGTTCGCGTTCGATCGCCGTGCGCCGCGACTCGAAGGCGCGCCAGCGGGCGTCGTCGATCAGACCGAGTTCGCGTCCGACCGGCGTGAGGCGCAGATCCGCGTTGTCCTCGCGCAGCAGCAGCCGGTACTCGGCGCGGCTGGTGAACATGCGATACGGCTCCGGCGCCCCGCGCGTGATCAGATCGTCGATGAGCACCCCGATGTAGCCCTGGTCCCGCGTCGGACACCACGGCGCGCGCCCGCCCGCCGCGCGCGCGGCGTTGAGTCCGGCGACCAGTCCCTGCGCCGCGGCCTCCTCGTAGCCGGTCGTGCCGTTGATCTGCCCGGCGAAGAACAGGCCGGGCAGCGCTCGCACCTCGAGCGAGGGGCGCAGGTCGCGCGGGTCGAAGAAATCGTACTCGATCGCGTAGCCCGGGCGCGTGATCCGCGCGCGCTCGAAGCCCGGGATGGAGCGCACCAGCTCACACTGTACGTCGAAGGGCAGGCTCGTGGAGATGCCGTTGGGGTAGAGTTCGCGGGTATCGAGGCCCTCGGGCTCGACGAACACCGTGTGCCCATCGCGCCCGGCGAAGCGGACCACCTTGTCCTCGATGGACGGGCAGTAGCGCGGACCGACCCCCTCGATCACCCCGCTGTAGAGCGGCGAGCGGTCGAGGGCGGCGCGGATGATCTCGTGCGTGCGGGGCGTGGTGCGGGTGAGGTGGCAGCAGACCTGCGGCGGGTGCTCCGCCGCGTTGCCGAGGAACGAGAACACCGGCACCGGCCGGTCGCCGGGCTGGCGCTCGAGGCGCTCGAGATCGACGCTGCGCCCGTCCAGGCGCGGCGGGGTCCCGGTCTTGAGCCGCCCCACGCGCAGCGCCAGCTCCCGCAGCCGCCGCGCGAGCGCATTGGCGGGCGGATCGCCCGCGCGCCCGCCCTCGCTCTGTGCGAGCCCCATGTGGATGCGCCCGCCGAGAAACGTCCCGACCGTGAGCACCACGGCGCGGGCGCGGATCTCCAGACCCATGGCGGTGCGCACCCCGGCGACGCGACCGCCTTCGAGGACGAGATCCTCGACCGCCTGCTGGAACAGTTCGAGCCCGGGTTCGGCCTCCAGCGCCGCCCGCACGACCCGGCGGTAGATCTGCCGGTCGCACTGGGCCCGGGTGGCACGCACCGCGGGCCCCTTGCTCGCATTGAGGATGCGGAAGTGGATGCCGGCGCGGTCGGCGGCGCGCGCCATCAGGCCCCCGAGCGCATCGATCTCCTTGACCAGGTGCCCCTTGCCGATCCCGCCGATCGACGGGTTGCAGCTCATCTGCCCAAGGGTCTCCAGATTCTGCGTGAGCAGCAGCGTGCGCGCGCCGCAACGCGCGGCCGCCAGCGCCGCCTCGGTCCCGGCGTGCCCGCCGCCGACGACGATTACGTCGAAGGATTCGCTGAATCGCATGGTTCGGTCTCCGGTCCCGCCGGGGCACGCAGGCTGATCACGCGCCAGCCGCGCGCGCGCGCATGGGCCTGGAGGGCGGGGTCGGGATCGACGGCGACGGGATGATCGACCCGCTCCAGCAACGGGATGTCGTTGCGCGAGTCGCTGTAGAACCAGCTCCCCGCCCAGTCGAGGCCGCGCTCGTCGAGCCAGGCCTGCAGCCGTTGCACCTTGCCCTCCCGGAAACAGGGAATCCCCTCGGGACGGCCCGTATAGCGCCCGTCCACGCGCTCGGGCTCCGTCGCCAGCAGGTGCTCGACCCCGAGCCGCTCGGCGATGGGCGCGGTGATGAAGCGGTTGGTGGCCGTCACGATCACCACGACGTCACCGCGGCCGCGGTGGCGGCGCAGGAGTGCGCGTCCGGCGGGCAGCACCAGCGGCGCGATGCGCTCGTCGACGAAGCGGCGCCGGAGTGCCTCCAGCCGCGCGGGGTCGTGCTCGGCGAGCGGGCGCAACTGGAAGGCGAGGAACGCGTCGATGTCCAGCCGGCCCTCGAGGTAGTCGCGGTAGTAGCGCCGGTTCTCCTCCTCGTGGCGGCGCGGATCCACGAGCCCGTGCTCGCCCATGAAGCGCCCCCACTCGTAGTCGCTGTCCCCGGCGAGCAGGGTGTTGTCGAGATCGAATACCGCGACCGCCACGTCTCCTCCGTCCCCCGCCCGCACCGGCGATCAGGATAGTGCCCCGCGCCCCGCGCGGCACCCTCGCCACCGCCCCGGGCGTGGCGATCACTGGCAAAAAAAGGCCGCTTATGCAACAATTGTACCCTAGCACCCAATACAGGAACAGCTCTCAAGTGATTGATCGCGATGGATATCGTCCAAACGTCGGGATCATCCTGAGCAACGGCGACGGACGCCTGTTCTGGGCACGTCGCGTCGGGCAGGACGCCTGGCAGTTTCCGCAGGGGGGGATCCGCGCCGACGAAACCCCCGAGCAGGCCCTGTTTCGCGAACTCGCCGAGGAGACGGGCCTGCGCGAGTGCCACGTCGAGGTGGTCGGGTGCACCCGGGGCTGGCTGCGCTACCGGCTGCCGGAGCGCTATCTGCGGCGGCGCTGCGCGCCGCTGTGCATCGGCCAGAAGCAGGTATGGTACCTGCTGCGCTTCCTCGGGCGCGAGTGCGATGTATGCCTCGATCGCAGCGAGCGGCCGGAGTTCGACGGCTGGCGCTGGGTGGATTACTGGTACCCCGTCGAGCAGGTGGTGCCGTTCAAGCGCCGCGTGTACCGGCGCGCGCTGCAGGAGCTGGCGCCGCTGCTGTTCCCGGACGGCGCACGCCGCGGCGCGCCGCCGGCGCATGTCTGAGGCACGCGCCGCCCCTCCCGCCGACGGGGTGCAACCCGAAACCCGATCGCCGCCGCGCCGCAAGGCGCCGCCGGAGTCCGCACGCGTGCCCGAAAGCCCGCCCATGCTCGAGATCCTGAGCCGCATCGTGCAGGAGGTCAGTGCCGCCGCGGATCTCGCACAGGCGCTGTCCATCACCGTCGCGCGCGTGCGCGCGGCGGTGGCCGCCGACGCCTGCTCGGTCTATCTCACCGAGCGCGGTCCGGGCGAGAACGTGCTGATGGCCACGGAGGGGCTGAACCCGGAGATGGTCGGGCGCGTGCGCCTGAAGCTGCACGAGGGGCTGATCGGACTGGTCTGCGCGCGCGCCGAACCGCTGAACCTCGAGGACGCCCCCGCCCACCCGAACTACCGCTTCGTCGCCGAGACCGGCGAAGGGCTCTATCACGGTTTCCTCGGCGTACCCATCATCCACTACCGCAAGGTGCTCGGCGTGCTCGTGGTGCGCAGCCGCGAGCGGCGCAAGTACGCCGAGCACGAAGTCTCCTTCCTGGTCACCCTGGCCGCACAGCTCGCGGGCGCCATCGCCCACGCCGAGGCGAGCGGCGGCATCGAGGAGCTGCCGGGGCTGCGGGCGAGCGAGCCGCGCTTCCTCACCGGCCTGCCGGGCTCTCCCGGCGTGGGTATCGGGACCGCGGTGGCCATCTATCCGCCGGCGGAGCTGAAGGCGGTGCCGGACCGTCCGAGCGAGGACCCGCAGGCCGACGAGGCGGCGTTGCGCGACGCCTTCGCCGCGGTGCGCACCGAGATCCAGTCGCTGAGCGCGCGCGTGAAGGACGTGCTGCCGCCGGAGGAGCACGCGCTGTTCGACGCCTATGCCCTGATGCTCGACGGCGACAGCCTCCTGGGCGATGCGATCGCGCGGGTGCACGCGGGCAACTGGGCGCCGGGGGCGTTGCGCGCCACCATCCAGGAGCACGTGCGACGCTTCGACGAGATGAACGATGCGTATTTGCGCGAGCGCGGCGAGGACATCCGCGACCTCGGCCGCCGTATCCTGATCCACCTGCAGTCGCGAACCGCGGCCAGCCCGGACTATCCCGAGCAGGCGATCCTCATCGGCGAGGAGATCAGCGCCACCCAACTCGCCGAGGTGCCGCGCGAGCGCCTCGCCGGGGTCGCCTGCCGGCGCGGCTCCAGCACCTCGCACGTGGCGATCCTCGCGCGTGCCATGGGCGTCCCCGCGGTGATGGGCGTGGACGACCTGCGTATCGGGCGCCTCGACGGCAGCCCCCTGATCGTCGACGGCTATCAGGGGCGCGTGCACGTGCGCCCCAACGCCATGGTGCTCGAAGAGTTCCGCCGCCTCGCCGCACAGGAGGCGCGGCTCGCCTCCGGGCTCGAGGCGCTGCACGACCTGCCGGCCGAGACCCCCGACGGGGTGCGCATCCCGCTGTACGTCAACACCGGGCTGCTGGCGGATATCGGTCCGTCGCTGCGCAGCGGCGCCGAGGGGGTCGGCCTGTACCGCACCGAGCTGCCCTTCCTGATGCGCGACCGCTTCCCCGGCGAGGACGAGCAGCGCGCCATCTACCTGCAGGTCCTGCGCGCCTTCGCGCCGCGCCCGGTGACCCTGCGCACGCTGGACGTGGGCGGGGACAAGGCGCTGCCCTACTTCCCCGTGCGCGAGGAGAACCCCTTCCTCGGCTGGCGCGGAATCCGCATCAGCCTCGACCATCCGGAGATCTTCATCACGCAACTGCGCGCCATGCTCCGGGCCGACGCCGAGACGCGCAACCTCCACGTCCTTCTGCCGATGGTCAGCCGGGTCGCGGAGCTCGACGAGGCGCTGCAGCTCATCCGCCGCGCCTACCAGGAACTCGTCTCCGAGGGTGAACCGGTGCGCATGCCACCGGTGGGGGCCATGATCGAGGTCCCCTCGGCGGTCTATCAGTCCGAGGCGTTCGCGCGCCGCGTGGATTTCCTGTCGGTGGGCACCAACGACCTCACGCAATACCTGCTCGCCGTGGACCGGAACAACAGCCGGGTCGCCGCGCTCTACGACGCGCTGCACCCTGCGGTCCTGCGCGCCCTGCGCCAGGTCGTCGAGGGCGCCCACGTCCACGACCGACCGGTCAGCGTGTGCGGCGAGATGGCGGGGGACCCGACCGCCGCGGTACTGCTGCTGGGCATGGGCATCGACAGCCTGAGCACCAGCGCCGCCAATCTGCCGCGGGTGAAGTGGGTGATCCGCAGCTTCCCGCGGGCGCGGGCGCGCGAACTGCTCGAGCGGGTACTCGAACTGGAGGATCCACGGGCGATCCGGCAGCGCGTCCACGAGGCGCTGGAACGCGCCGGACTCGGCGGACTGGTGCGGGCCGGCAACTGAGCCGATCCCGCCGGGTGGTCACGAAGCGGGGGAGCGAGGCATCATGAACACCGTCCACCTGCATCTGCAGCGCATCCTGCCGGCACTGGCGCTGGCGCTGGCGGCCGCGGGTCCGGTCGCGTCCGCGCGCACCCCCCCGGCCGCCTCCCCCCAGCCCCCGGCCGCACCGGCCACGCCGGCCGCTCACCCGGATCCGGTGGTGCGCTCGCAGTTCACGCGCGCGATCCGCGACCGGGAACCCGTCGACGACGTGGTGACCCTCCCCAACTCGGTCGATCACGTCTACTACTTCACCGAGATCCGCGGCATGGCCGGCCGCACGATCGTCCATCGCTGGATGTACCACGGCAGGATCATGGCCGAGGTCCGCTTCAAGATCGGGGGTCCGCGCTGGCGCGTCTACTCGATGAAGACGCTGGACCCGGATCAGACCGGCCGCTGGACGGTGGTCGTCACCGACGGCTCGGGCTGGCCGCTGCACGCGGAGATGTTCGACTACGTCGCCGCGCCTGCACACCCGGCCGCGGCACCGCACCCGCCGGCGACCGCATCGCCCCACTGAGCGCGGCGCCGCGCGCGCGGACGATCAGGGCGCGGCCGGTGCCGGCGGCGTCCCGCTGCCCGCGGCCGACGGCGCGGCGGAGGTCACCCCCGGGGCGCCCCCTCCCTCGACCGCCCCCGGCGCCTTGACCGCCGCGGGCGGCGCGGGCGCCGGCGCCGTTGCGGGCACCGGGGTCGCTGCGGGCGCCGGGGTCGCTGCGGGCACCGGGGTGGCGGCGCCCTTGCCGGCCGGTGACGCCTTTCCGGGCGCGCCGGGGACCGGCGGCGGCGTGACCGCGCCGGCCGGCGCGGCGGGCGTGGCCCCGGGGCGCGGCGGCGACGCCTTCGCCGCGCTCGTCCCCGGCATCCCCCTCACCCCGGCCGTGCGGTTCGGCGCGCTGGGCGTCGGCCCGGTCCCGGTCGACGTGGTCCCGGTCGACGTGGTCCCGGTCGGCGCGGTCCCGGTCGGCGCGGTCCCGGAATTGCCCGAAGGTTCGGCTGCGGGCGCCGACGCCGGTGGTACGGGTCGCGCCCCCGACACCGCCTTCGGCGCGGAAGCGGCCGCCGCACCCTTCGCCCCCTGCGCCCCGAGACGTTGCTGCAACCGTCGCTGCGCGGCCTCGAGTGCACGCCGTTCGGCCCGCACGCGCGCGGCGGCCCCCGGGCCCGTGCCACGGGCCGGAACGGGCCCTGCACCGGGCGGCGCTTCACCCGGCACCAGGTTCTCCCGCGACGGCGCCGGGGGGGCGGCGCGCACCGCCGGCTGCGACCGCGCGGGGGTCGAGGTCACCGGCGGGACCTTCTCCGGGGACGGGGCCTTCTCCCGGGACGGACCCGCCGCGGGGGACGCCGCCCCACGCGATTCGGGCCTGAACGGCGATTCCGGTCCCGGCTTCGGCGCGACCTCGGGAGCGGGCGGCGTCTCGCGGCCCCCCGTGGCCGCAGCGGGCGACACGACCGGTGCCGGCCGCGAGGCCGGGGCAGAAGGAAGGACCGGCGGCGCAACCGGCTCCGGCCGCGCCGGTGCCGCCTTTTCCGGCGGCTCCGGCGGCGCGGCGGCCGACGGGACCGGGGTGGGCACGGACGTCGGCGCGGGGGTGGGGGTCGGGGCGGACGCCGGCACCGACGCGGGAGCCGTCTGCGGCGCGGCGGGCGCAGCACCCGTCCCGCGCGGGCGCGGCGCCAGCGAATACAGCGCAAAGGCCACCCCGACCGCGAACACGACCCCGGCGACGAGCGCGAAGCCGACGCGACCCGAGCGTACCCGTGAAGCGCGCGGCGCCGGGATTTCCGCTCGCGCGCCCGCCCGGGATCCGGCCGGGGATCCGCCCGGGGATCCGGCCGGGAATCCGCCCGGGAATGCGCTGGGGGATCCGCCCGCCCCCCCGCCGGGAGACCGCGCCGGGGAAGCGGACGAGGCGGCGACGGTCGTGGGCGTGGCATCCGCCGCGGGCGGGCGACCGGGCGCGGAAGGCTGCGACGCCTTCGGGGGTGGGGCCGCAGCGGCCGTCGCCGACGGGAGCGCGGCATCGTCCGCAGCCGCCGGATGCGCGATCTCCGGGATCGCCGGGAGTATCTCGAAGTCCTCTACCGCCTCGGGGGCCTCCTCAGGTGCCGATCCCTCGCCGCCCGCCGTCCCTGCCGCCGCCTCCTCCCCCGTTTCCAGGTCCTGGAGCCAGGGAAGGGCGAAATCCAGCGGCGGTGGCGGTTCGGGGTCGGGCAACCGCGTGCGCGCGCGGAGCGCGGGTTCGGCCGCCCGGGCCGGAGTCGGTGTCGCCGTCTGCGGAGCGGTCGGCGGCGTGTCGTCCGGGGGGCCTTCCGGGGCCGCCGGAGCCTTTTCCGATGCCTCCGCGTCCAGCGCCCGATAGGCGGCCCGGATCCGCGCCGCCTCTTCCTCCTCGCGCGCACGCGCGGCGTCTGCCTCGAGGCGGCGCTCGAGCGCGGCCGCCGCCGCGCGCATCCGACGCCCCTCCGCCTCGGCGGCCCGCCGCGCCGCCTCGGCCTCTTCCCGTACCCGGCGCGCCTCGGCCTCCGCCCGCTCGCGTGCGCTCTCCGCCGCGGCGCGTCTCTGCGCCTCCGCCTCCGCGCGCCGGCGCCGCGCCACCTCGGCCGCCTGCACCCGCAGCACCTCCTGCTCGGCCTGCTTGCGCGCGGCCTCGATCTCCACCTGGCGCCGCGCCGCCTCCGCCTCGCGTACCCGTTCGGCCTCCTGTTCGGCGCGATGCCGCGCCATCGCCGCCTGCGAGGAGCGTTCCGTCTGCTCGCGCGCACGCTGCTCGAGCGCGCTCAGCTCCGAGCGCAGGCGTTGCGCCTCCTCCTCGGAACGCCGGCGCATGGCCTCGGCCTCCGCCTTGACCCGCGCCACCTCCTCCTCGGCCGCTCGCCGCGCCGCCTCCGCAGCGTCGACGCGCGCGGCCTCCTCCTCCGCCCGCCGCCGCGCCGCCTCCGCCTCTTGGCGCAGGCGGGCGATCTCGGCCTCGGTGTCCTGCCGTCGGCGTTCGGCCTCCGCGCGCAGGCGCTCGACCTCCCGGCGCCCCTCGGCCTCGACCTCGCGCCGGGTCTGCTCGAGGCGGGCGAGTTCCTGCTTGGCCTGGGTATGGGCGCTGCGGGTCTCCTCCCGGATGCGCGCCAGTTCCGCCTGCGCCTCGCGATGCGCGGCCTCGGCCGCCGCGGCCCGTTGCGCCTCCTCGTCCAGTGCGCGGCGCGCGGCCTCGCTCTCCGCCTGCAGCCGCGCCGCGCGCGCCTCCGCGTCGCGGCGTTCGGTCTCGAGCCGCTCGTGCAGGACCCGCTCCTGCTCTGCGGCCGCCGCCTGCGAGACCCGCGCGTGCTCCTCGAGGCGCGCCGCAAGGGACTGCGCCTCCTCGCGCGCCGCCCGGGCCTCGTCCCGAATCTGCGCGGCCAGGCGTTCGGCCTCGGCGCGCTGGCGCTCGGCCTCGGCCGCGCGCTGCGCCTGCTCGCGCGCGTGGTTGCGCGCCTCGGTCACTTCCGACTTGAGTTGTGCCGCCTCCGCGCCCGCCTTACGCCGCGCGCTCTCGAGATCGCGCCGGACACGCTCGGCCTCGGCGGCCGCCTCACGCTCCGCCCGTTCGCGGGCGGCACGCAGCCGCTCGGCGTCCTCCTCCGCCCGCAGTCGCGCCTCTTCGGCGCGCGCCGCGCGCTCGTCCGCGTCGCGCCGGGCACGCTCGCGGGCCGCAGCGGCCTCGCGGGCGGCGTTGCGGGCGGCGCGCTCCGCGGCCTCGGCGTCCCCGCGCATGCGCGCCGCCTCGCGCGCGACCTCGGCGCGCGCCTCGTGCACCGATTCCGCGCCACCGTCCGCCGCGCGCACCTGCGCCGGAGCCGAACCGCCGCGGACATGCGCGGGCACGGCCTCGAGGCCGCCCTCCAGCGGATAGGCCTCGAAACCGCGATGCGCCAGGAGCAATGCAGCGGCGGAGCCGCGAATCCCGTTGTCGCAATACACGACATAGCGCCGCGCCGGATCCAGCTCGCCGGCGCGCTCGCGCACCTGGGCCAGGGGCAGGTTGACGCTGCCCTCGAGCCCGTCGGCGGCATGCTCATCCGGACCGCGCACGTCGAGGAGCACGGCGCCCTGCAGCAGCAGTGCGCGCGCGCTCATAACCCACCGGTTGCAGCAGGGCATCGGCGACCAGCGCCCGGTAGTCCGCGCGCGGCAGGCGCAGCACCGCGCCGCCCTCGGGCATGACCACCGTGGCGTTGCGCGGCGCCCCGGTGATCAGGGCCTCTTCGCCGAAGGTCTCGCCCGGCCCGAGTTCGGCGACGACCCGCGGCGGCTCGCCGGCGGCGGGACACCGCAGGACCTCGCAGCGCCCGCGCTTGACGATGTAATAACCGTCGGGGGGGTCGCCCGCGTTCATCACGGCGGCGCCGGGGGGCACCTCGATCTCCTCGAGCCGCGCCAGCAACGCCTGCAGATCGCCCGCAGGGATGCGGTCGAAACCGCCGGAGCCCAGGAACCGGACCAGCCAGTCCTCCTCGCCCGCATCGTCCGCTGCGCCCAGCTCGGCGACCTCGTAGGAATCGGTGCGCCGCCACTCGAGCATCATGTCGAGCAGGTTGGCGTCGATGCGCAGCACGGAGACCGGCCCAAGGGCGCGCGCCGTCAGGCGCCTGGGCTGATGATGCGCCAGCGGGTAGCGCGTCGGTTCGGTGCCCGCGCGCAGCCGCTGGACCCCCTCCCCCGGCGCGCTCAGCTCGACCTCGCCGGAGAGCAGATAGACCGCCTTGCCGTCGCGATCGCCCGTCGCGAACACCTCCGCGCCCGCCGGCAGATCCTCGATGGGGGACTTCCGGGCGAGTTCCTGCAGGTGATCCGGCGTGAGCGAATGAAGCGGGACCAAGCCGCGCAGACGTGCCGCGTCAACGAGTTTCTTTGCCGCTCCCATGCTCGGTTCCCGATCGGAGGTGTGCGGTCCGGGGCGTCGCCGCCGCGGTGCTACAATGACGGCGGCGCGGCGGCCCGATTCTTGAGGGTTTCCGCCCCCGCCGGGCGCGGCGCGCCCGCCCTGTGGATGCGGGATCCCGCGAGCCGACATGGATTCGGACGACGCCTACCTCGAGCTGCTGGCACGCATGAGCGTCACCCCGCCCCGGGGGCCGGCGGCCGCGGCCGCGGCAACCGCGGCCCTGGAGCGGCTCGGCACCGAGCTGGACGCGCTGGCGCCGCGTCTGGAAGTCGAATGTTACGGCCCCCCGGTCGGCCTCGACGGCGCACCCGAGGCCTATCGGCTGGTGATCCGCCGCCACGAGTGGCGGCCGAACCACCCCGAATGGGGACTCAGGGTGTGCGACGCGACACCGCGTTGCCGTTGGCGCGCGGCGTGGACCGTGCACGGCGCCGGGCGCCTGCGCCGGAACCGTATCCTGCAGGCGCTCCCGGCACTGCTCGCCGAATACGCCGCCGCCGTCACCGCGGCCGGAAAGGGGGAGACTCCGGAAGGCCGCCGTATCCGGGAGATGGCCGCGCGCCTCGCCGCCGCCGGACCGACGGGTCAGTAGCCGGTCGACGCGATATCCACCGCGGAGTAGTCCTCGATCCGACCGACCCCGGTCTCGAGTGCGCCGTCGGCGCCGAGCGTGAGCCAGCGGTACCCCGGCGCGGCGCGGTCCACGGCGAACTCCTCGCTGCGCGGTTTGAATTGGAAACAGGTCGAGGGGCTTCCGAGGATCCGAACGGCGCCGCGGTGGGTGTCGAACGCCTGGTGGATATGCCCGCACACGACCGCCCGGACCTGCGGGTGGCGATCGAGCACCGCGAACAGCTCGGCGGGGTTCTGCAGCCCGATCGCATCCATCCAGCGGCTGCCGATGGGCACCGGCGGGTGGTGCAGACAGACCAGGGCGTGGTGCTCCGGGAAACGCGCGAGGTCCTCGTCCAGGTCCCGCAGACCGGCGGCGGCGATGCGCCCGGCGTCGCTGCCCTCGACCGTCGAGTCGAGCAGGACGATCTGCCAGTCGCCGACGCGCACGCTGCGCGGGTCGCTCGCGCCGGCGTCGGCGAGCACCGCGCGCATGCACTCCGGATCGTCGTGGTTTCCGGGCAGCCACAGAAACGGGACGCCGAGCCCGGCGAGCACTCCGCGCAGGCGTGTGTAGCCCGCGCGCGAACGGTCGTGCACCAGGTCCCCGGTCGCGAGCACGAGGTCGGGTCGCCCGCGCTCACGTACCGCGCGGTCCAGGACCTCTTCGAAGGACCGTTGCGTGTCGACCCCGAGCAGCGTGCGGCCGGCATCGCGGTACAGATGCATGTCCGTGACCTGCACGATCCGGATACCGTCCCCGTCGTGCGGGTTCACACCGGCCGGATACGCCGGACCGCGTACCGCGAGCGGGAACCGCCTTGCCTTCTGCCGCGCCAACATCGATGATGTCCCGATCCCGCCGCGTTCCGGGGATCCAATGCCTCCATGAGCAACCGGACTTTTACCCTAGCGGATTCGCTGTACCAGTATGTGCTCTCAGTCTCACTTCGCGAAAGCGATGTGCTGCGCCGCCTGCGTCAGGAAACCGCCACCTTGCCCATGGCCGGTATGCAGATCGCCCCGGAACAGGGTCAGTTCATGGCCCTGCTCGTGCGCCTCCTCGGGGCGCGCCGTACGATCGAAGTAGGGGTTTTCACGGGCTACAGCGCACTCGCGGTCGCCGCGGCGCTCCCGGACGACGGGCGCATCGTGGCCTGCGACGTCAGCGCCGAGTGGACAGCGACGGCGCGCCGCTACTGGCGCGAGGCCGGCGTCGACCACAAGATCGACCTGCGCCTGGCGCCGGCGCTGGAGACGCTGGACCGCCTGCTCGAGGAGGGCGCGGCCGGGAGTTTCGACTTCGCCTTCATCGACGCCGACAAGACCGGTTATCACGAATACTACGAGCGCTGCCTCACGCTGCTGCGGCGCGGCGGTCTCATCGCCGTCGACAACGTACTGTGGGACGGACGCGTCGCCGATCCGGATGCACGCGACGCCGACACCGAGGCGATCCGCGCCTTCAACCGCGCCCTGTCCGGCGACGAGCGCATCGACCTCGCGCTGGTCCCGATAGGCGACGGGCTGACGCTGGCGCGCAAGCGCTGAATGCACGGCGCCGCTCAGATCCTCCCCACCGACCAATAGGCCGCGGCGCCTATGGCGGCGGCCACCGGCAGCGTGACGACCCAGGCGAGCGCAATCGTCCCGATCGTGCCCCAGCGCCCGCGCCGGGTGATCGCACCGATGCCGAACAGCGCGCCGCAGGCGACGTGGGTGGTCGAGACCGGCATACCGAGCGCCGAGGCGCCGAGCACCAGCGCCGAGGTGACCAGGTTCGCGACCAGGCCCTGGCCCGGATTCATGTCCGTGATCCGGTGCGCCATGGTCTGCGCCACGCGCCGTGCGCTCAGGAGCGCACCGACGGCGATCGCCGCGCCGACCAGGGTCACGCCGCCCTGGGCGCCGAGGGCCCCGCTCAGGAGCAGGATCGCGGCCATCTTCGGCGTATCGTTGACGCCGCGCGCGAAGCTCACCGCGCCGGCACTCAAATAGTGCAGAACCTCGACGATGCGCTGCCACTCGATACCGATCACGCGGCCGGAATAGCGCTCGGCGCATTGCGGGCGCGTGCCGACGTGCACCGTGGGGAGCGTCGCCGCCTGGGCCAGGGCCGCCTGCACGCCGCCGGCGCCCTCCGGAATCGAGGCCACGACCTCGCGCCCGACGCAGACGCAGGTCTCGCGCCGGATTCCGAGCGCGCGCCGCGCCGCGCGCACCAGCGGATATAGCGCGAGCGCCGCCGCGATCGCCAGCAGGGGGCTGAGCAGGAGCGGGAGGAAAAAGCCCTGCCACAGCCGGGCGAGGTCCACGCCCGCCGGCGAGGCGAACCACCCCGCGCCGACGAGCGCGCCGACGATCGCATGCGTGGTGGAGACCGGCAGGCCGAGGCGCACCGCGAGCATCACCGTGGCCGCGGCCGCGAAGGCCGCCGCGACGGCAAAGGCCGGCAGCACGGTGACCGCCTCGGGCACGAGCCCCTTGCCGCCGAACGCGGCGAGCAGGCCGCGCGCCAGGAACACCGCCAGCAGCGACCCGGCCAGCGTCGCCAGCGTGCCCCAGAGCAGCGCTCCGCGGTAGCGGCTCACGCCGCTGCCGAACAGGGTGGCGACCCCTTTGAAGTTGTCGTTGGCCCCGTTGGCGTAGGCCAGAAACACCACACAGACAAAGAGCAGCGGATCCATCGGGCGACCTCCCGCCGGCGGGGGCCGGGTGCCCCCGCGTCGTTCTCACCCGGATACAGTCGCGCGGCGTGCGCAATCCTTACCGGCCGGGCCTAGGAGCCCGTCGGACTTAGGCTCCTAGGCCGGCTTGCCTCCCGTCACGCGCTTGACGAAGACCTTGGAGTTGCGCTGATAGTTGTAGAGTTCGCGACGCCGCACCGGCAGTTCCTGCGGCTCGGCGGGCTCGAAGCCGCGCTCGCGGAACCAGTGGGCGGTGCGGGTCGTGAGCACGAACAGGCGGGCGATGCCCAGCCCAGCCGCCTGGCGCTCGACGTGACGCAGGAGCGCATCGCCGCGGCCGCCGTGCCGATAGTCGGGGTGGACCGCCAGGCAGGCGAGTTCGCCCACGCGCTCCTCCGGGAACGGGTACAGCGCGGCGCAGGCGACGATCATGCCGTCGCGCTCGATCAGCGTGAACCGGTCGATCTCCATCTCGAGCCGTTCGCGCGAGCGGCGCACCAGGATCCCCTCGGCCTCCAGGGGCGCGATCAATTCGAGGATGCCGCCGACGTCCTCGATCGTGGCGCGGCGCAAGCCCTCGAAGGTCTCCGAGGTGACCAGCGTCCCCACCCCGTCGCGCGTGAAAAGCTCCAGCAGCAACGCGCCGTCGAACCGCCGGCTGACCAGGTGCGCACGCGCCACCCCGCCGCGGCAGGCCTGCGCCGCCATCGAGAGCTGGCGCGCGATGTCCTCGGGCAGGCGCCGCCGACCGCGCAGCAGCGCCTCGGCATCCCCCGGGCTCAACTGGGGCATGAGGCGCCGGCGCCCGTCCGTCACGCCCTCGGCCTCCACCAGCCCGAGCAGCTTGTCGGCACGCAACGCGACGGCCGCAGCGGCCGCGACGTCCTCGGCACTCAGATTGAAGACCTCGCCCGTGGGCGAATAGCCCAGCGGGGAGAGCAGCACGATCGCACCACCGTCGAGGTGGCGGCGGATCGCCTCGGCGTCGACGCGGCGCACCTCGCCGGTAAGCTGATAGTCCACCCCGTCGCGCACCCCCAGCGGGCGCGCGACGACGAAGTTCCCGGATGCGACGCGGATGCGCGCCCCCGCCATCGGCGTGTTGGCAAGACCCATCGACAGCAGGGCCTCGATCTCCACGCGCACGCTGCCGGCCGCCTCCTTCACCCCCGCGAGTGCGTCGGGACCGGTCACGCGCAGGCCGTTGACGTAGCGGATCTCGGCCCCGCGCTCGCGCAGCCGTGCCTCGATCTGGGGGCGCGCGCCGTGGACCAGCACCAGCCGCACCCCGAGGCTGTGGAGCAGGGCGACGTCGTGAATCAGGGCCGGAAACGCCGGATCGGCCACCGCCTCGCCGCCGAACACCACCACGAAGGTCCGCCCGCGGTGGGCATGGATGTACGGCGCGGAGTCGCGAAACCACTGGACGTGTGCGGCGTGTTCTTTTCTGATGCGCGCCAAGATCCCCAACCCCTGCGGCGGCTGCCCGCCGCGTATTGTCGGCCGGGAACCCGGCACGACACAAGCGCGGCGCCGGCCGGTCACTTGACGAGCTGGTTCAGATCGAAGATCGGCAGCAGGATGGCGACGACGATCATCAGCACCAGGCCGCCCATGACCAGGATCAGCAGCGGTTCGAACAGGCCCAGGAGCGCGGAGACCAGGGTCTCGATCTCCCGCTCCTGGCTGGCGGCCGCGCGTTCGAGCATGCCTTCGAGGTCGCCGCTCGCCTCGCCGCTGGCGATGAGATTGATGGTCATCGGCGGGAACAGTCCGCTCGCCTCGAGCGCCCCGTGCAGGCTCGCCCCTTCGCGCACGCGCGCCGCCGCCGCCTCGACCGCCTCACGCATAGGGACGTTGGATATGACCTGGGCGGCGATCCGCAGGGCCTCCAGGGCCGGCACGCCGGCCGCGACGAGGATGCTGAGGGTGCGCGAAAACCGGGCGGTATTGAACCCGCGCACGAGGCGCGCGAGCAGCGGCAACCGCAACTGCAGGCGGTGAAACCGGCGGCGCGGCCCGGGGCGGCGCAGCAGCCAGACGACACCGACCGCGACCGCCGACCCGACCGTCAGGAGCAGGAGCCCGTGCGCGCGCAGGAAATCGCTCACGGCGATCAACCCGCGCGTCAGTACGGGCAACTGCTGGTTCATGTTGGCGAACACCTGGACCACCTGCGGGACGACGTAGGTCAGCAGCGCGATGGTCACGGAGATCGCGACGATGGTGAGCAGCACCGGGTAGAGAAGGGCGAGCTGCACGCGCTGGTGCAGGGCTTGGCGCACCTCGGTGTAGTCGGCGAGGCGTTCGAGGACGGTATCGAGGTACCCCGACTGTTCGCCGGCGCCGACGGTCGCGCGGTACAACTCCGGGAACACGTGGGGAAAATCGGCCAGCCCGGTGGCCATGTCGTGGCCTTCCATGATGCGCGAGCGCACCGCCAGCAGCATGCTCTTGATGCGCGGCTTCTCGCTCTGCCGCGCCACGGAGTGGAAGGCCTCCTCGAGCGGCAGCCCGGCGCGCACCAGCGTCGCGAGCTGGCGCGTGATCAGGGCGAGGTCGGTGGCGCTGATGCGCCGGCGCGGGCGCGCCGGGCCGGTCCCGGCGGCCTCGCGGCGCACGACCTCCTCGACGGAGAGGGGGACCAGCCCCTGTTCGCGCAGGCGCTGGCGCACCTGGCGCGGCGTGTCCCCCTCCAAGACTCCGGAGCGCTCCTTGCCGCCGGCGTCGAGCGCGCTGTATTCGAATGCCCCCATGCCGTTCGTGCGCGCCCGCGCTCAGTCCTCGCGCGTCACCCGCAGCACCTCCTCGACCGCGGTGTCGCCGGAGAGGATGCGGCGCTTGCCATCCTGCCGGATGCTCGGTCCCAGACGCCGCGCGTAGGTCTCCAGTTCGTGTTCCCCGGCGCCGTCGTGGATCATCGTGCGCATCGGATCGTCCAGGGCGACCAGTTCGTAGATGCCGGTGCGGCCGCGGTAGCCGAGAAAGCTGCACTGCTCGCAACCGTTGGGCCGATACAGCGTCGGCGGACTCGCGGGGTCCAGGCCCAACGCCTCGCACTCGCTCAACGACGGTGTGTAGGCGCTCTTGCAATGCGGACACAGCAGGCGCACGAGCCGCTGCGCCAGGGACCCGATGAGGCTCGAGGCCAGCAGGAAGGGTTCCACGCCCATATCCCGCAGCCGCGTGACCGCGCCCACGGCGGTATTGGTGTGCAGCGTGGAGAAGACGAGGTGTCCGGTCAGGCTCGCCTGCACGGCGATCTGCGCGGTCTCCAGGTCGCGGATCTCCCCGACCATCACCACGTCCGGGTCCTGGCGCAGGATGGCGCGCAGGCCGCGCGCGAAGCTCAGGTCGACCTTGGTGTTGACCTGGGTCTGGCCGATGCCGTCGAGGTAATACTCGATCGGGTCCTCGACCGTCATGATGTTGCGGCTGCGGTCGTTGAGGCGCGTGAGCGCGGCGTACAGGGTGGTGGTCTTGCCGGACCCGGTGGGACCGGTCACCAGCACGATCCCGTGCGGGCGATGGATGACCTGGTCCATCACGTGGAGGGTCTCGGGGGCCATCCCCAGGTGTTCGAGATCGAGCCGCCCGGCCTGCTTGTCCAAGAGCCGCAGCACCACCCGCTCCCCGTGCCCGGACGGCAGGGTGGAGACGCGCACGTCGACGGCGCGCCCGGCGATGCGCAGCGAGATACGCCCGTCCTGCGGCAGGCGTTTTTCGGCGATGTCCAGCCGCGCCATGACCTTGACCCGCGAGACGATCAGCGGCGCGAGCTGGCGCGGCGGCGTCAGCACCTCGCGCAGCACCCCGTCGACGCGGAAGCGCACCACCAGCCGGTTCTCGAACGGCTCGATGTGGATGTCCGAGGCGTCCTCCTTGACCGCCTCGGTCAGCAGGGCGTTGATCAGGCGGATGATCGGCGCGTCGTCCTGGCTCTCGAGCAGGTCGGCGGGTTCGGAGAGTTGCTGGGCGACGCTGGAGAGGTCCATGTCCTCGCCGAGATCGCCCATCATCGACATGGCGTGGTTGGTGTCTTCCTGGTAGGTGGAGCCGAGCAGCAGATCGAACTGCTCGGGCGAGACCCGGGTCAGGCGCAACGGACGCCCCAGGAAGCGGCGCAGCTCGGCGAGGCTCGCGCTGCGTACCCCCTCGCGGCAGGCGACCCGGACGACGCCCCCCTCCTCGCCGGTGACCAGCAGGCCGTGGCGGCGCGCGAAGACGAACGGCGGGCGCGGGCAGGTGTCGGCGTGTGCGGCGACCTCCGGACCCGCCGTCTCCGCCCCTCCCGGGTCCTGCGGGATCGCGCGCCGCTCCGCCACCGGAGGATCACCGGCCATGCGGCGTCAGCGCGCGCCGTCGCCGTGCGGCGGCGTATGCGGTCCGAAGGGCGGGGGCAGGCGCGCGCCGCTCGGCAGCGCCGGGAGCAACGGCGCCTTCTCGTGCGGCATCAGGAACACCCCCTTGCCCTGCACGGCCTGCTGCTGAGAGCGAATGTAACCATACTTCTCGTCGGTATAGGCGCGCGCCAGGCCCGCTCCGCGCAGGATGGCCGGGCGCAGGAACACCATCAGGTTGGTCTTGTTCAACCCGCTCTGGTGCGAGCGGAACAGCGCCCCGATCACCGGCAGGTCGCCGAGCAAGGGCACGCGCTCGACCTTCTCCGTATGCGTCTGCTGGATCAGTCCGCCGAGGACTATGATCTTGCCGCTGTCGACGAGGACGGTGGTCTTGATCGAGCGCTTGTTGGTGATCAGATCGGATGCCTGCGTGCTGTTGGTGAGGCTCGAGACCTCCTGCTGGATCTGCAGCTTGATGGTGTTGCCCTCGTTGATCTGCGGCTTGACCTTGAGCGTGAGCCCGACGTCCTGGCGCTGGATGGTCTGGAACGGCGTGACCACCCCCTGGTTGGCGCCGGTGTTGGTGAACTGCCCGGTCACGAACGGCACGTTCTGCCCGACGATGATCTCCGCCTCCTGGTTGTCGAGCGTGAGCAGCGTCGGGGTCGAGAGGATGTTGGTGGAGGAATCCGAGGACAGCGCCTGGATGAGGGTGGCAATGTTGAGCACCTGGGTGCCGAACAGCGTCGTCGTGCCCTTGATGTAGCCGACCGCGAGGCCGTCCCCCACCGACAGCGGGTTCTGCGCGACCGAGGTGAGCGAGCTGCCGCCGGTGCTGAAGTTGGTCCCGCCGATGGCGCCCGAGCTGTCGAGGTTGCGGGCCGCGTTGAACTGTACGCCCAGCTGCGCCGCCCGGTCGGCCGAGACCTCGGCGATCACCGCCTCGACCAGGACCTCGGCGCGGCGGATGTCCAGACGCCGGATCACCCCGCGCAGCGAGCGCTGCATGTCCGGCGGCGCGGTGATGACCAGGGCGTTGGTGCTCTCGTCGGCGGTGATCTCCACATCCTGCGCCTTGCCCGAGCCCCCCGCCTTGGCCCCCTTCGCCGCCTGTCCCTTGACCACCGACTGCAGCACCGGCACGAGCTTCTTGGCGTCGGCGTAGTGCAGGTAGACCACCTGGGTGTTGCCGGTGGACTGGGTGGCGGTGTCGAGGTGGGCGACCAGGGCCTTGAGGCGCAACCGGTCGCTGGCCTCGCCGCCGATGAGGACGCTGTTGGTACGCTCGTCCGCCACCACCACCGGCACCGGACCGGCGATCCCGCCGCCCTGGCGCTGGGATTGCAGCAGCGAGGTCAGGATCCGGACCACATCGCCGGCCGAGGCGTGGCGCAGGGGGATGACGGAGACCCCGCTGGAACTGGAGCGGTCGATGCGGTGGATGATGTCCACCATACGATCGACGTTGTCGGCGCGGTCCGAGATGACCAGCATGTTGGAGGACGGGTAGGCAGCCAGGTGCCCCTGCTGCGGGACCAGCGGGCGCAGGATCGGCACGAGCTGCGCCGCCGAGACGTTGGTCACGTGCACCACCCGCGTGACCATCTCGTCTCCCTCGCCGGGTTCGCGGGCGGTCGCCACCGGGATCGCGTCCTGCTTGGCGGTGACGTCGGGGACGATCTTGATCACGTTGCCCGCCGGCACCGCCGCGAAGCCGTGCACCTGCAGGATCGACAGGAAGACCTGATAGAGTTCGTCCTGGTTGACCGGCCGCGAGGAGATGACGGTGACCTTTCCCTTGACCCGGGGGTCGACGACGAAATTCTTGCCGGTGACCTCCGCCACCGTGGCGATCAGGGCCTGGATGTCGGTATCCTTCAGGTTCAGAGTGACCTGCTGGGTGTCGGCGCCCGCGTGTGCGCGCGTCGCCGCCGGCGCGGCCGGCACCGCGGCGGGCAGCATCAGCAACAGCCAGCCCAGCCACAGCAGGGGGCGCAAGGATCGCGGCCCCGGACACCCTCTCACCGCGGGTCGGGCGGGATCGATCCCGGGATTGCTCGGTTGCATCGTCGCCCTGTCCGGAGCCCCGTTCGACGGGACAAAACCCATGGGAATTTCCAATACTATCCGACCCGCGCCCCCGGTTCCATTACAGAATGCCTGAACTGCCCGAGGTCGAAATCACCCGCCGCGGCATCGCCCCCGCCGTGCGCGGGCGCCGCGTGACCGGGGTGGTGGTGCGCGAGCGGCGCCTGCGCTGGCCGGTGCCGCGCGCCCTCGAGCGCGACCTCCCCGGGGCGGTCGTCACGGGACTGTATCGGCGCGCCAAGTATCTCCTGATGTACACGGACCGGGGGACGGCGATCCTGCACCTGGGGATGTCCGGGAGCCTGCGCTTGGCGCCGGTCGCGTCCGCGCCCGGGCCCTACGATCACGTCGAGATCCGTTTCGACGCCGGCCCCTGCCTGCGGTTGCGCGACCCGCGCCGCTTCGGCGCGCTCCTGTGGACCACGCGTCGCGATCCGCTGGAACACGCGCTCCTGCGCGGCCTCGGACCGGAGCCGCTGGCGCCGGAGTTCAGCGGCGCGTACCTGCACGCGCGCGCACGCGGGCGCCGCACGGCGATCAAGTCCCTGCTGATGAACGCCGGCATCGTCGCCGGCCTCGGCAATATCTACGCCAACGAGGCGTTGTTCCGTGCCGGGATCCATCCGCTGCGCGCCGCCGGTCGCGTCTCGCGCGCGCGCTGCGACCGGCTCGTCGAAGCGACCCGCGCGGTGCTCGTGGAGTCGCTGGAACAGGGCGGGACGACGCTGCGCGACTTTCGCAACGGCGAGGACCGTCCCGGCTGGTTCCAACTGCGCCTGAACGTCTACGGGCGCGGCGGGACTCCGTGCGTGCGTTGCGCGACCCCCGTGCGCGCGGTGCGCAGCGGGCAGCGCTCGACGTTCTACTGCCCGCAGTGTCAGCATTGAGATACACCGTCGGGATCGCCGCGCTGCTGCTGTGGACGGCGGGGGCGTCGGCAGGCGGCACGGCACCGATCACGGTACAGGTACCGGACACCGCCCTGGGCCCGGCCGAACTCGCGGTGATCGTCAACGACGCCGACCCGCTCAGCCGGCGCATCGGCGCCTACTACGCACGCCGCCGCGGCATCCCCGCCGACAACCTCATCCACGTCCGCTTCCCGCCGGGCCGGCCGGTCATGAACCCGCGCGAGTTTCGCGCGTTGCGCGCCGTCATCGAGGCGATCACCCCCGCCCACGTGCAGGCCTACGCGCTGACCTGGGCGGCACCCTACCGGGTGGGATGCATGTCGATCACGACCGCCTTCGCCGCCGGCTACGACCGTCTCTACTGTGCGCGCGGCTGCCGGCCGACGCGTCTGAACCCGATGTTCGACGCCGACGGGCGCCGGCCCTACCGCGAGTTCGGCATCCGCCCGACCATGGCGCTGGCCGGCACGAGCTTCGCCGCGGTCAAGGCGCTCATCGACCGCGGGATCGCCGCCGACCACACCTTCCCGGCCGGCACCGCCTATCTGGTCAGCACGAGCGACCGGAACCGCAACGTGCGCGCGCGCTTCTATCCGGCCGTCCTGCGTATGCTGCGCGGGCACCTGCGCGCACGCGAGGTGTTCGCGAACGCGCTCCCCCACCGCAACGACATCCTCTTCTACTTCACCGGCCTCGCGCACGTGCCCGGGCTCGACACCGACCGCTTCCTCCCCGGCGCCGTCGCCGACCACCTCACCTCCACCGGCGGGGCGCTGACCACGACGCGGCAGATGAGCAGCCTGCGCTGGCTCGAGGCCGGCGCCACGGGCAGCTACGGGACCGTGGTGGAGCCGTGCAACTTCGTCGAGAAGTTTCCCGATCCGCGCATCGTCATCCGCCGCTACCTGCGGGGGGAGACGCTGATCGACGCCTACTGGAAGAGCGTCGCCTGGCCGGGGCAGGGGATCTTCATCGGCGCACCGCTGGCGCGGCCCTTCGGCGGCTACCGGATCGTGCGCCGCGCCACCCGCACGCGCCTCGTGCTCGAGGCCCTGCCCGCCGGGCGCCGCTACCGGCTGGAGGCGGCCGCGCGCCCCGGCGGGGCCTACCACACGGTGTCCGTCTTCACGGCGACCGGCTGGCCGATGACGCTGCCGCTGCCGCGGCCCGTGGCACCCGCCTACCGGGTGGTGCCGGCGGGCCGCGCCCCCGTCACGGCTCCTCGCCGGTGAGCGCCCGGTAGCGCGCCTCGAGCTCCTCGACGCTGTCGCGGTGGTCCGGGTCGGGGACGATGCATTCCACCGGGCAGACCTCGACGCACTGGGGAGTGTCGTAGTGGCCGACGCACTCGGTGCAGCGCTGGGGGTCGATCACGTAGACGACCTCGCCCGGGGAGATCGCCGTGTTCGGGCACTCCGGCTCGCACACGTCGCAGTTGATGCACTCCTCGGTGATCCGCAGTGACACGTGTCCTCTCCGCCCGACCCCGGCGGGGGCCGTCGCCGCCATTGTAAGGGATGCGGCCGCCGCGGCGGGTCAGCGCGCGCGGCGTTTGAGGGCGGCCTCGACGGCGGGATGGACGAAGCCCGCGACCGCCCCGCCGAGCGCGGCGATCTCCCGCACCAAGCCGGAGGAAATAAAGGAATACTGCTCGGCCGGGGTGAGAAACAGGGTCTCCACCTCCGGCGCGAGCTGGCGGTTCATGCTCGCGAGCTGGAACTCGTATTCGAAGTCGGAGACCGCGCGCAGCCCGCGCAGGATCACCCCCGCGCCGCGCGCACGCACGTAATCCGCCAGCAGCGTGTCGAACCCGGTCACCTCCACCCGCTCCAGACCGGCCAGGGCCGCGCGCGCCATCTCCACGCGCTCCTCGAGCGGGAAGAACGGCGCCTTGTACGGGTTGGCGGCGACCGCCACGATCACGCGGTCGAACAGCCGCGCGGCGCGGTGCACCAAGTCGGCGTGCCCGTTGGTGATGGGGTCGAAGGTCCCGGGATAGACGGCGGTCGCCTGCATGGGTTCGCTCCGCGCGCGGTCGATGGGGGCAGAGCATAGGGGTTGGGCGCGGCGTTTTCCACCGCCGTCCGGTATGCTGGAGACCTGCCGCGGCGCCGGAGCCGGGTGTGAAACGCGTCTACACCGCACAGAACGTCATGCTGGTGAGCCACCTGCGCAACCTGCTGGAGGGCGCCGGGATCGCCTGTGTGATCAAGAACGAATTTCTCGGCGGCGCCGCGGGGGAGTTGCCGCTGGTCGAGGTCTGGCCGGAATTGTGGGTCGCCGAGGACGCCGATTACGCGCGCGCGAAGGCCATCGTCGCCGAGGCCCTGCGCACCGACGCGCGGCCCGCCGCGCCGCCGTGGACCTGCCCCGTCTGCGGCGAGCGCATCGAAGGGCAGTTCACCGACTGCTGGCGTTGCGGCGCCTCGCGCCCGGACGGCTGACGCGGGTCCGGCCCGCTCAGGCGCGCAGCGCCCGGAATTGTGGGTCGCCGAGGACGCCGATTACGCGCGCGCGAAGGCCATCGTCGCCGAGGCCCTGCGCACCGACGCGCGGCCCGCCGCGCCGCCGTGGACCTGCCCCGTCTGCGGCGAGCGCATCGAAGGGCAGTTCACCGACTGCTGGCGTTGCGGCGCCTCGCGCCCGGACGGCTGACGCGGGTCCGGCCCGCTCAGGCGCGCAGCGCCAGGTGATAGCCGACGTGTCCGGCCCGGCGGCTGCGCACCAGCGACCAGCCCGGCGGAAGGGGCGGGAGCGGGCGGCGGGCGTCGGTCTCCAGGTAGACCCGCGCCTGCGGGCGCAGGCGCCGCGCCTGCTCGAGCCCGCCGACGCAGGTCGCGAGCGCCGCGGCGTCCGCGAACGGCGGATCGAGGAACACCACGTCGAAGGCCTCGCCGGGCGCCGCCAGGTACTGCGACGCCTCCGCATGGACGACGGTGACCGAGTGCGCCTCGAGGCGGCGCACCTGCGCCTCCAGCGCACGCACCGCGCGCCGGTCCCGTTCCACGAGGACCACCTGCGCGGCGCCGCGCGAGGCCGCCTCCAGGCCGAGCGCCCCGCTGCCGGCGAACAGGTCCAGACAGCGTGCGCCCGCAATCACCGGCTGCAGCCAGTTGAACAAGGTCTCGCGCACGCGGTCCGGCGTCGGGCGCAGCCCGGGCACCGGCGCGAAATCGATGCGCCGCCCGCGCCAGACCCCGCCGATGAGGCGCACGCGGTTGCGGGGGGCGGCGGACATGGCTTATCGGGCCCGGCGGGGCGGCTCGCAGGCGCCGCTACCGCGATCGGCCCTCCCCGGCCCCGCCGCCGACGACCACGGTCACCAGTCGCTGCGGATCGACGCGCCGGCGGAAGGCGTCCCGCACGGCGGCGCGCGTGACCGCGCGCACGCGTTGCGGGAAGGTCTGCAGGTAGTCCAGGGGCAGGCGGTAGAAACCGATCATCGCCAGATACTCGACGATGTCGGCGTTGCTGTCGATGCGCAGCGGAAACCCCCCGATGATGTTCTCCTTGGCGGCGGCCAGTTCCGCCTCCGTGGGCCCATCGGCGACGAACCGGCGCAACCCGGCGCGCAGCAGCGAGACCGCCTCGCGCGCCTGTCCGTTGCGGGTCTGCAGCCCCATCACGAACGGGCCGCGCCGGTGCATCGGCACGAAATAGCTGTAGACGCTGTAGCTCAATCCCCGCCGCTCGCGGATCTCCTGCGAGAGCCGCGAGACCAGCCCGCCGCCGCCGAGGACGTGATTGCCCACGTAGAGCGCGAAGTAGTCGGGATCGCCGCGGCGCATGCCGACCGTGCCGATGCGCACATGCGTCTGCGTGGAGGTTCGCCGGATCTCCACCGTGCGCGCCGCCGGCGCCGGTACCGCCGGCAGCGGCGGGGCCGGCGCGCCGGCGGGCAGGGCACCGGCCACGCGCCGCGCCAGCGCCCGCGCGCCGTCGCGGTCGAGGTCGCCGACGATCGCCACCACCGCGTTGCGCCCGGCGTAGTAGCGGCGATGGAAGCGCAGCACCTCGGCGCGCGTGATCGCGGCCAGGCTGCGCGCGGTGCCGCCGGGCGGATGGGCGTAGGGGTGGGAACCGTACAGGGCGCGGTAGAATGCGCGCTCCGCGACCTCGCCGAGGGACTGTTCGGCGGCCTTGCGGGCCACGCGCATGCGCGCGCGCTCGCGGCGGAAGTCCGCCGGCGCGAGGCGCGGCGCCGTGAGTACGCGCGCCACCAGCGCCGCCGCGGCGTCCAGCGTTTCCTTCTCCGAGAGGCTGCGCAGCGACACCCAGGCCATGTCGCGCAGCGCCCCGCTGCCGAACCGCACCCCGAGCGCATCGAACCGCGTGGCGACCTGATCGGCGTCGAGATCCCCGGCGCCGTCGGCGAGCAGCGTATTGGTGAGCCGCGCCAGCCCGGCGTGCGCGCCGTCGCGCGCACTGCCGGCATCGAACACGACGCGCACGTCCACCATCGGCAGGTCGCGGGCCGGCACGAAGTAGACGCGCGCCCCGTTCGCCAGGGTCCAGGTCTGGATCGCGGGCAGCGCCGGCGCCGCCACCGGCGCCAACAGCATCGCCAGCGCCGTCAGCGCCGCCGCGCGCCGGCTCACCGCAGCACCCCGCCGCCGTGGAACGGCGCAGCCGGCGGCCGGCGCCCGCGCACCGGCAACGGATCGAGCACCGCGACGGTGAGGCGCGCGGGGATCAGGTAGCGACGCGCGACCGCCTGGATGCGTGCAGGCGTCACCGCGCGCACCCGTGCCACGTACGCGTCGAGCACCTTCGGATCGAGGCCGGCGGTGACGACCCGGCCGATCTCCATCGCCTGATAGAAGACCGAGTCCTGCCGGTACACCCGCTGCGCGACGACCTGGGCCTTCACGCGATCGAGCTCCGCCGCGCTGACCGGCTGATCGCGCAGGCGCCGTACCTCGGCGCGCAGCGCGCGCTCGAGTTCCCGGACGCCGTGACCGCGCGCGGGCGTGGCCGCCAGCAGGAACTGATCGGTGCGGCGGGCGTAGAGATCGTAGCCGGCCGAGGCGGAGGCGGCGACCTGGTCGCCGCGCACCAGCCGGCTCGCCAGGCGCGCGCCGGCGCCGCCGTCGAGGATGCCGGCGAGGACCTCCAGGGCATAGGCCTCGCCCGGATCGTGCGCCGTGCGCAGCACCGGGACCTGATAGCCCATCAGCAGATAGGGCAGCTCGGCCGGCGCGCGCACCGTGATGCGACGCGGCCCGCGCGGGGACAGCTCGCGCCGCGGCTTCGGGTGCACCGGGGGCACGGCGGGGACCGGGCCGAAGTGGCGTTTGGCGAGCGCGTAGACCGCCTTCGGGTCGACGTCGCCGACCACCACCAGCGCGGCGTTGCCGGGGGTGTACCAGCGGCGGTACCACGCGCGCAGGTCCGCCACGCGCAGGTTGCGCAGATCGTCCATCCAGCCGATGACCGGGTGGTGGTAGGGGCTGCTGACGAAGGCGGCGGCGTTGAACCGCTCGTAAGTGAGCGCCTGCGGGTCGTCGTCCGTGCGCAGCCGCCGCTCCTCCATGACCACCCGGATCTCCTTGCGGAAATCGGCCGCCCGCAGCGCCAGGTTGTGCATGCGGTCGGATTCGAGCTCGAAGCTCACCGCCAGGCGGTCCTTCGCGAGCTGTTGATAGTAGGCGGTGTAATCGCGGCCGGTGAAGGCGTTCTCGCGCCCGCCGTTGGCGGCGACGATGCGCGAGAACTCCCCCGCCGGGTGCCGGGCGGTCCCCTGGAACATCATGTGCTCGAGGGCGTGGGAGATCCCGGTGATACCGCCGTGCTCGTCCCCCGAACCGACGCGGTACCAGACCTGGCTGACGACCACCGGGGCCCGATGGTCCTCCTTGACGAACAGGCGCAGCCCGTTGTCCAGACGGTATTCGTGCAGCGGACCGGCCGCGAGCGCCGGTGCGAACACGAACAACAGGAGCCCCAGTCCCCAATGCGGCATACGCGCCCGCCCCGCGCCGTCGGCGACCGCCGCGGCGCTTATCATCGACTGTGTGAGGGTGGTAGGATACCCTCGATCCCGGACGGTTCCCAGGCCCGCCACGCGTCGCACTCCCCATGTTCGGTTTCCGCAAGGACAAGGCCCGCGCCGAAACACCGCAGACGCCGGGCGACGAGGCGACCGCGCCCGCGACCGCCGCAGGCGGAGGCCTGTTCGGCCGCCTGCGCCGGCGCCTGGCGAAGACGCGCGGGCGGATCACCGACGGGCTCGCGGGTCTGGTCCGCGGGCGCCGGGCGATCGACGACGAACTGCTCGAGGAGCTGGAGACCCGCCTGCTCACCGCCGACGTCGGCGTCGAGGCCACCACCCAGATCATCGCCGATCTCACGCGGCGCGTCGCACGCCGGCAGCTCGCCGACGCCGAGGCGCTGTTCGCGGCGCTGCGCGAGGACATGCTCGCGATCCTCGAGCCGGTCCAGGCGCCGTTGCAGATCGCCCGCGAAACGCGCCCCTTCGTGATCCTCATGGTCGGGGTCAACGGTGCCGGCAAGACGACCACCATCGGCAAACTCGCGCGGCGCTTTCGCGACCAGGGGCTGAGCGTGATGCTCGCCGCCGGGGACACCTTCCGCGCCGCGGCCGTCGAGCAGATCCAGGCGTGGGGCGAGCGCAACGGCGTACCGGTCATCGCCCAGCACACCGGGGCCGATGCCGCCTCCGTCGCCTACGACGCCCTCGAGGCGGCGCGCGCGCGCGGCGCCGACGTGCTCATCGTCGATACCGCCGGCCGCCTGCACACGCAGTCGAACCTGATGGACGAACTCAGGAAGATCAAGCGGGTGCTGGCGAAGCTCGGCCCGCAGGTCCCGCAGGAGGTGCTGCTGGTGGTCGACGCCGGGACCGGGCAGAACGCGCTGACCCAGGCGCTGCAGTTCCACGAGGCGGTCGGCCTCACCGGCCTCGCCCTGACCAAGCTCGACGGCACCGCGAAGGGCGGGATCGTCTTCGCCATCGCCAAGCGCCTGGGCGTCCCGATCCGCTTCATCGGTGTGGGCGAGGCGGCCGAGGACCTGCGCCCGTTCGCGGCCGCGGAGTTCGTCGACGCCCTGCTGGACGGCGAGCCCGAAACGGACACCGCCGGGGCCGAAACGCCCGCATGAACGCCGCGCCCGCGGCGGGCCGCAACGCCGGTCCGCGACGTACCGCCCGCGCATCCGAACGATGATCCGTTTCGACAACGTCAGCAAACGCTACCCCGGCGGCCACGAGGCGCTCCGCGACGTGAGCTTCGAACTGGCGCGCGGCGAGATGGCCTTCCTCACCGGCCACTCGGGCGCGGGCAAGAGCACGCTGTTGCGCCTGATCGCCCTGCTCGAACGGCCCACGCGCGGACAGGTCGTGCTCGACGGCGAGAACCTCGGGCGCGTGCGCCGCTCCCGCATCCCCTACGTGCGCCGGCGCATGGGGATCATCTTTCAGGACTTCCGCCTGCTCCACGACCGCACGGTGTTCGACAACGTCGCCCTGCCGCTGGTGATCGAAGGGCATCCGCACGCGGAGATCGCGCGGCGCGTGCGCGCGGCGCTGGACAAGGTGGGGCTGCTCGAGCGCGAGCGCATGCTGCCGATCACGCTCTCGGGCGGGGAGCAGCAGCGCGTGGGGATCGCCCGCGCCGTGGTGCACAAGCCGGCGCTGCTGCTCGCCGACGAACCCACCGGCAACCTCGATCCGGACCTCTCGCGCGAGATCATGGAGTTGTTCGCCGAATTCAACCGCGTCGGCGTCACCGTGCTCATCGCCAGCCACGACCTGGAACTCGTCCGCGCGCTGGGCCGTCGCGTCCTGCGCCTGAGCGCCGGGCGCCTGGACACCGCGGAGGCGGCGGCGTGAGACGCCGCCCGCCTCAGGCCTCCCCGCGCCCGGCGCGCGCGCCCGCGGAGGCCGCGCCGCGCCGGCGCCCCCGCGGCGCACGGCGCACGGGCGGGCGCGGGGGCGGCGCACGCCGCCCGCTGGTCTACCTCCAGCGCCACGCGCAGGTCTTCATCGGCACCCTGGGCACGCTCTCGCGCACCCCCCTGACCAGCCTGATGACCGCCCTGGTGATCGGCATCGCGCTGGCCCTGCCCGCCGGTCTCTACGTGCTGCTGCACAACGCCGAGCGCCTCAGCGGCGGCTGGCAGGGCAGCGCGCGGATCTCGCTCTATCTCAAGGACACGGTCGACGACGCCGGGGCGCGCGCGCTCGCCGCGCGCGTGGGCGCGATGCCCGGCGTGCGCGCGGTGCGCTACATCAGCCCGGCGCAGGGCCTGCGCGAGTTCCGCGCCGCCTCCGGGTTCGGCGCGGCGCTCGACGCCCTGCAGTCGAATCCGCTGCCGCCGGTGCTCGTCGTGCGCCCGGCATTGCGCGGCGCGGACCCGCAGGCGGTTCAGGCCCTGCTCAAGCGGCTGCGGGCCCTGCCCGAGGTCGCGATGGCGCAGCTCGACCTCGCCTGGGTGCGCCGGCTCTACGCGATCATGGCCCTGGCGCAGCGCGGCGTGGGGATCGTCGCCGCCCTCCTCGCGCTGGCGGTCCTGCTCGTGGTCGGCAACACCATCCGCCTGGACATCCAGAACCGCCGCGAGCAGATCGAGGTCACCAAACTGGTGGGCGGCACCGACGCCTTCATTCGCAGGCCCTTCCTCTACGGCGGGATCTGGTACGGGCTCGCGGGGGGCGGAATCGCCTGGCTGCTGATCGAGGTCGCCCTGTGGCTGCTGCAGGGACCGGTCCGGCGGCTCTCCCTGCTCTACCACAGCGATTTCGCGCTCGCCGCGCTCGGGCCCGCGGCCTCGCTCGCCCTGATCGGCGGCGGCGCCGCACTCGGCCTCCTCGGCTCCTGGCTGGCGGTGGGGCGGCACCTGGCCCAGATCGAACCGCGCTAGCAAGCGACTGATCGTTAAACTAAAGGAATGGGCCCCCTGCGGGTGCGGAACTTCCGCGGACGATCGCCCTCCAATCCCTTAGCACTCAGGGTATGAGAGTGCTAAACTTGGTTTGGGCAGGGATCCGCGAATCCTATGGGGGAAACATCCATGAGCAAGGCACTCGTCCCGGGTTCTCCGGCCGGTCTGATGCCGCTGGCCCCGCCGGTCGGCAGCGCCGCCGCCTACATCCAGGCGGTCAACCGGCTGCCGATGCTGAGCGCCGAGGAGGAGCACGAACTGGCCGTGCGCCTGCACCGCGACCACGACCTGGACGCGGCGCGGCGCCTCGTGCTCTCGCACCTGCGCTTCGTGGTGCACATCGCGCGCAGCTACACCGGCTACGGGCTGCCGCTCGGCGACCTCATCCAGGAGGGCAACATCGGCCTGATGAAGGCGGTCAAGCGCTTCGACCCGGCCGTCGGGGTGCGCCTGGTCTCGTTCGCCGTGCACTGGATCCGCGCCGAGATCCACGAGTTCATCCTGCGCAACTGGCGCATCGTCAAGGTGGCGACGACCAAGGCGCAGCGCAAGCTGTTCTTCAACCTGCGCGGCGCCAAGAAGCGCCTGGGCTGGATGAACGCGCGCGAGGTCGAGTCGGTCGCGCGCGACCTCGGCGTGAAGCCGGAGACGGTGGTGGAGATGGAGTCGCGGCTGAGCGGGCACGACCTCGCCTTCGACGCCGGTGCCGACGAGGGCGACGACACGCCCCCGGCCCCGGCCGGCTACCTGCCGGACCAGCGCTACGACCCCGCCCTCGCGCTCGAGGAGCACGACTGGAACCGGCATACCAGCGAGCGCCTGCGCGGCGCGCTCGAGGAACTCGATCCGCGCAGCCGCGAGATCCTCACGCGCCGCTGGCTCGCCGAGGAGAAGTCCACCCTGCAGGAGCTGGCCGATCGCTACGGCGTATCCGCCGAGCGGATCCGTCAGCTCGAGAAGGCGGCGATCGGCAAGCTGCGCACCGCGCTGGCGGCCTGATCCGACCCGATGGGTTGCCGCAGGGGCGGGGGGCGTCGACGCCCCCCGCCCCTGCAGGTCGTCTTTCAACCGCCCGCTAAGCCTCTCGACCGTCCCTGCGCCCGGGCGGCGTGCGCCGCGGCGCACGCCCGGCGTCGGGGCCGTCGTCGTCCATGAGGATGCGGTGCGCGGGCCCCTCCAGGTCGTCGAACTGGCCGCTGCGCACCGCCCAGAAGAAGGCCCAGACGGCGGCGGCCACCAGCACCAGACTGAGCGGGATCAGCATGTAGAGGATATTCACGCCGCCTCCGGGATCTTCGACGCCTCCGGGCCCGGTGCCGCGGGCGGGATCCGCGGGCGACGGCGCAGGCGCAGGGCATTGAGGACCACCACCAGCGAACTGGCCGACATCCCCGCGGCGGCCATCCACGGGGTCACCAGGCCCGCGGCCGCGAGCGGGACCGCCACGGCATTGTAGAGCACCGCCCACACCAGGTTCTCGCCGATGACGCGGCGCGTGCGACGCGCGAGATCGACCCCGGCGGCGAGCGTGCCCAGCCGCCCGGACAGCAGGACCAGGTCGGCGTTGGCCTGCGCCAGGCCGGTGCCCTCCCCCATCGCCACCGAGACCGGCGCCCCCGCCAGCACCGGGGCGTCGTTCACCCCGTCACCGACCATCGCCGCCACCACACCCGCGCGGCGCCATTCCTCCAGGGCCGCGAGCTTGTCGGCGGGGAGCAGGTCGCCGCGGGCGCGCTCGATCCCCAGCTCCCGCGCCAGCCGCCGGACCTGCACGTCGCGGTCGCCGCTGAGCACGGACAGCTCGATCCCGCGCGCGCGCAGGGCTGCGAGGGCGGCGACGGTGTCGGGTCGCAGCCGGTCGGCGAAGGCGAACACCGCGAGCGGGCGCCCGGCCTCGGCGAGGACGACGTGCACCGCGGCATCGTCCGCCGGTTGCGGTTCGGTCCCGGTAAAAGCGGCGTTTCCGATCCGATAACGCACCCCGTCCACCGTCCCTTCGACGCCCCGGCCCGCAACGGTCCGCACGGCGTGCGCCTGCGCGGAGACCCCGCGGACGGCGGCTCGCAACGCGCGCGCGATCGGATGCTCCGAACCCTGCTCCAGGGCCGCGGCCAGTTCGGTGCAACGCGCCGCCGACACGGCGGCCAGCGGGCGCACTCCGATCAGACGCAACCGGCCTTCGGTCAGCGTGCCGGTCTTGTCGAACACCATCGCCCCCACCCGCGCGAGCGTCTCGAGTGCGTGGCCGCGTGTCACCAGCAGCCCCTCCCGCGCCAGGGTTCCGGTCGCGGCCGTCAGCGCCGCGGGGGTCGCCAGCGACAGCGCGCACGGACACGTCACCACCAGGACCGAGAGGGTCACCGCGAAGGCCTGTTGCGGCGCGTGCCCCCCCCACCACCAGGCCACGCCGGCGGCGAGCACCAGGAGCGCGCCGACGAACCATGCCGCGGCGCGGTCGGCGAGCCGGGCCACGCGCGGTTTCTCGCGCTGGGCGCGGTCGAGCAGGCGCCCGATGGCGGCGAGCACGGTCTCGGTACCGACGCGCTCGATCCGCACGGTGAGCGGATTCTCCACGTTCAGCGTCCCGCCGATGACCCCCTGCCCGGGCCCGCGGCGGCGCGGCATCCCCTCGCCGGTCAGCATCGATTCGTCGACCGAGCTGGTACCGTCCTCGACGCGGCCGTCGGCCGGGATCGTCTCGCCGGGACGCACGAGGACCCGATCTCCGGGCGCGAGGTCCGCCACCGCGACCGCCTCCGGGCCCCGCGGGCCGAGGCGCGTGGCGGCGGCCGGCAACAGCCCCGCGAACGACTCCGTGGCGAGTGCGGCGCGGTGGCGGGCGAGCATCTCCAGGTAACGGCCGGTCAGGAGAAAAAAGGTGAACATCACCACCGAATCGAAATAGACCTCGCCGCGCCCGAGCACCGTGTGCCAGACGCTCGCGACATAGGCCAGTCCCACGGCCAGCGCCACCGGCACGTCCATCCCCAGGGTGGCCCGGCGCAGGGAGCGCCACGCCCCGCGGAAGAACGTGCGCGCGGAGTAGAAGACCACCGGGGTGGCGATCACCAGGCTGACCCAGCGCAGGAAGGTGCGCATCGCGGGGTCCATGCCGTCGTAGGCGCCGAGGTAGAGGGCGCCGGCGATCATCATGACCTGCATGGTCCCGAGGCCGGCGACGGCGAGTTCGCGCAGGAAGCGCGCGCGCTCGCGCCGCTGCAGCTCTTCCCGGCGGCGCGCATCGTAGGGGTGGGCGCGGTAGCCGATCGCGGCGATCGCGGCGAGAATATCGCTCAGGCGGGTGCGGCGCTCGTCCCAGGCCACCCGCGCCCGGTGGGTGGTGTAGTTCACCTGGAAGTCGAGCACGCCCGGAAGCGCCCGCACGTGGCGCTCGTTCAGCCACACGCAGGCGGCGCACACGATCCCCTCGAGGATCAGGGCGGCCTCGCGCGCGTGCCCGCCGGCATCGCGGACGAAACCGCGCTGCAGTTGCGGGCGGTCGTAGAGGGAGAACCCCTGAAGCTGCGGCGGCACCACCTCGGCGGGGCGCGGACGCCCGGTACGGTGGCGGTAATAGTCCGTCAGGCCGGCATCGACGATGGCGCGCGCCACCGCCTCGCAGCCGGGGCAGCACATCGGCCGCTCGGTCCCGTCCACGCGGACCGAATAGCGCGCCCCCGCGGGCACGGGGAGTCCGCAGTGAAAACACGCCGCCGCCGGTTCGGGGGACGGCGGCGCGTCGGGGGCGGCCCGCGGGGCGGGCGCTGGCGGCGCAGCGGGCTTCATGACGGCACGGACGGGGGCACGGGTTCGGTTCCGGCGCGGCGCCGCACCGGCGGACGGGGCGGACCCCGGGTGCCGGCGGACGGCGAACACCGTCTATTGGATGCGGGACCGCCCGCTCATGCCATGACCGGCGTCAAGGGCGCGGCGGGGAGGCGGCGCGGGTCGCCTCAGCTCCACCAGCCGCGCAGCAGCGGCAGGTAGTGGTCGACGAGCAGGAAGGCGAACAGCAGCATCAGGTAGACGATGGAGTAGCCGAAGGTGCGCATCGCCTGACGGTCGTCCTTCGTCCACATCAGACGCAGCGCGTGATACAGGAACAGGCCGCCCAGCCACAGCGCCCCGAACAGATACACCAACCCGCTCATACGCGTGGCGAACGGCAGCAGGCTCACCCCGACGAGCAGGAGCGTATAGAGGAACAGGTGCAGGCGGGTGAAGGCCACCCCGTGCGTCACCGGCAGCATCGGCACGTCGACCTTGGCATACTCCTCGCGCCGCGCGATCGCCAGCGCCCAGAAGTGCGGCGGCGTCCAGGTGAAGATGATCAAAAACAGAAGCAGCGCGTTGGGATCCAGGTGCC
>Ga0256829_1000103_pt1 | contig 111149 bp, 95 predicted proteins | sample 131447metaG_FD_185979 | JGI IMG/M metagenome (GOLD analysis project Ga0256829, IMG submission 185979) | Hydrothermal vent microbial communities from Lau Basin, Pacific Ocean - 131-447 | ecosystem: Environmental > Aquatic > Marine > Hydrothermal vents | place: Pacific Ocean: Lau Basin... | reverse complement strand
ACACCGTTCAATCAGCTCCAGCTCCACCCCGCTCACCCCATCCTCCGCGCCCTCGAAGAGCTCGACCACCTTCCCCACCCGCGCGCGCTTCGTCTTGAGCAGCATCACCCAGCGCCCATCATCCATCGCCCGCAGGAACAGCCCCTCCACCTTCCCCCCACTCTCCTTCATCCGACCCCGAACCCGCGCCCGCACCACGCGCGAGCGATTGAACACAAGCACATCCCCCGACTCGAGCAGCCCCGGGAGCTCCGAGAACACCCGATCCTCCATCCTCGACGGGTCCGACCTCGACACGACCAATAACCGAGACGAATCCCGAGGATCGGCCGCGCGTGTCGCGATCAATCCCTCGGGGAGCTCGAAATCCAGGTCGTCCGTGCGCATCAGGTGTGGATCCTACCCACCCCCGACTGTCGCGCCGACACCACACCCCGCGCATCCCCACCGAGGTTCCACCCAGACCCCGACCCCGATCCCCCTCCATCGACCCCAAACCCCGCATTTATCGCCCCCAAAGTCTGGCACACCCCCCCGGCGCGCCGCTCGCATCGCTCACCACCAAGATGCGACCGACCTGCGTGTCATCCCGATACCACGCCGTCCCCCAGCCAGCGCGCTGCGACGGACGTTCCGTCTTCCAGAAAGACGCGCACGACACGTACCCAGGCGTCGCACACACCACCCAATCCATCAACGCTCGGCGCTGCGCCGACTCGCTCGTCCTCAGGACCGATGAGTCACTTGCGCCGAGCGTCACCCCCGTGATCGCCGATCGCGCGACGCGCCCCTCACTTCTCACGAAGCTGGGCGACGTCACCCCGATCGAGCCCGATCCCAAGGTCCAACGCGTCGTCACCGATGTATCGCGCCGGATCGTCCCCGCCACGGGACAGATCCTCGACGTCATCGCCTGACACCCGGACCACGCTCTCACAACGCAGGTGCCTCATCCCAAACCCTCCCGCTTCGAGCCGGGTGGGTACTCCTGTGCGCGCCCTCTCCCCTACCCCTCCCCTGCGTCCCATCCACCCCTCCTCGGGGCGCAGGGTGGGGAGAGGGCCTTTTTCATGCGCGGATCCGGCTCCGATCCGCTACCATCCAGAACACGAACACCTCCCCCGGAGCCCACCCAATGCCGCTCACCACCACCCGAGCCCTCACCACACTCCTCCTCACCACAGCGCTCCTCAGCGCCCCGGGATGTGTCTCGCGCTTCCTCACCGACGACGACCAGGTCCAGCGCGAAGTCGATCAAGCCCCCCCCGTGGCGCTCCGCGCGAACCAAACCCACCACATGCTCGTCTTCCAAGCCCCCAACCCCGGGTGGACCATCCGTCTCGACGAAACCGACCGGACCCCCGACGGGAAGCGCGTCTTCGTTTCCATCCGCCGCCCCGACCCCCTCCTCCAGTACACCCAGCAGATCGTCACCAAACGACTCCTCACCCAGGTCGAGCTCGAAACCCCCATCGAGATCTACGCGCGCGTCCTCGACGCCAACGAACGCGCCAAGAAACAGCCCTACGCGCCCCTCACCCCGACACCAAGCGCCGACCCCATCGACTGACCCATGACCCACACCCCGAGCGATCCCGAACGCGCCCTCCTCGCGCTCACCCTCATCCCCGGGCTCGGCCCCGTCCGGATCGCTCGACTCCTCCACACCCTCGGATCCCCCGAATCCGTCCTCAGCGCCAGCGCCGCCCAGCTCCAGCGCATCCAGGGGATCGGGTCCCAAACCGCGACCCGGATCGTCGAATCCAGACCCAACGCCGTCGCAAAGACCGACGACGAACTCGACTCGATCACCTCCGCCGGCGCGCACCTCCTCACCATCCTCTCTCCCCACTACCCCGAGCGACTCAAAGCCATCCCGGCCGCCCCCCCCATCCTCCAAGTCCTCGGGTCCGTCGAAGCCCTCAGCGCCCACCACAGTCTCGCCATCGTCGGATCCCGCTCCTCAACAATCTACGGCACTGAACAAACCCGGCGCTTCGCCTCCACCCTCGGGTCCGCAGGTTTCACCATCGTCTCCGGCGGCGCGCGCGGGATCGACTCCGCCGCCCACTCCGCCGCCCTCGACCAACGCGCCCCCACCATCGTCGTCCAAGGCTGCGGGCTCGCGCACACCTACCCCTCCGAACACGCCGAGCTCTACCAGCGCGTCGCATCCTCCGCCGGCGCCGTCATCTCCGAACTCCCCTTCAAGACCCCACCCAGCGCCGACAACTTCCCCGCGCGCAACCGGATCATCTCAGGGCTCTCCCTCGCCGTCCTCGTCATCGAAGCCGGACACCGCTCCGGCGCCCTCATCACCGCGCGACACGCCGTCGAAGACCACCACCGGGACGTCTTCGCGATCCCCGGGCGCATCGACTCCAGCGCCTCCGCCGGCTCCAACAAACTCCTCCAGGACGGCGCGCACCTCGTCACCGACCCGAGCCAGATCATCGAGATCCTCGAACGATCGTCCCAAACCCGAGCACACACCCCCCAGCGCTCCTCCAATCACACAAATCAGAGTGCTCCCGCCCCTCAATCACACAATCCCGAGCCACTCCCCCCGCTCGACCCCGAATCCCAGCGCCTCCTGGAAGCCCTCTCCGAACCCCAAACCGCGGACCAACTCGCCGAATCCCTCGCCATGTCCCCCGCACAGATCCGAGCCAAAGCCACCCTTCTCGAGATCCAGGGGCGCATCACCCGAGCGGGCGCGAACTTCCAGCGCACCCGATAACCAAACCCCGAACACGGACCCGAACCCCGATTCGGCAACTTCTGCGCCCGATTCTGAGCGTGTTCGGGGGGTCCAAAACCGATCATCCGAACGCAAAATCCTTGTGCATCAGGGCTTTGGGCTTGCCGTCCGGCCTGTGATCGCCTATCTTACACCAAACATCCTCGACAAAATTGGTGTGATCCGACATGCTCTGGACCCGATCAAAGAGAAGACATCGAGCGACAACAGCGACACCCGTCGCGCTCGATCTCACGATCAATCAAGACACGAGCACACGGACATCCACCAATGACACAAGCAGCACTACTCAGACTCGGACCCGGAGGGGACTACGCCCTCGAGTACGACGATCAACGCAACTCCCCAGCAGCCCTCGTCCTGCGCCCACGCGCCACCACCACGACCCCGAGACGGGAACGACTCCTCGAGCTCGGCTCCCTCGTCGTCGCTCGGACGCGCCTCGGCGCGCAGCGCCTCGCGCTCACCAACCTGCTCGTGTCACTCAGCAATCACCCCACCACCGCGCGACTCGAATCGCCCCGCGCACTCCGCACCAAGGAGACCACCGATGAATCTCACCCCCAAGCAGCTCCGCATTCTCCAGCTTATCCGCGATTCACGGATTCGCCGTGGCTATTCCCCGACCATGCAAGAGCTCGCCGACGAGATCGGGGTCTCCAAGGTGACAGTCTTCGAACACGTCGAAGCACTCATCAAAAAGGGCGCCCTCGTCAGGGAAGCCAACAAGGCTCGCTCTTTGTCGATTGCTGACGGGATCGCCGTCCCCGACGAAGCCCGACCCCTCAAGTACCCCCTCGTCGGCAAAATCGCCGCCGGCTACCCCATCGAGAAGGTCGCCGACGCCGACGAGATCGACCTCGTCGAGTTCCTCGGCACCAACGACGACGCCGGCTCCCTCTTCGCCCTCATGGTGGACGGCGAATCCATGCGCGACGAAGGCATCCTCGACGGCGACCTCGTCCTCCTCGAACGCGCCCAGGTCGCCTCCAACGGGGACCGGGTCGTCGCCCTCCTCGAAGACGGCTCCACCACCCTCAAAACCTTCTACAAAGAAGCCGACCACATCCGACTCCAACCGGCCAACCCCGACTTCGAACCCATCCGGGTCAAGTTCTGCCAGATCCAGGGCATCGTCCGAGGCGTGGTCCGCCGCTACAACTGATCACCCCCCTCATCGCCGACGCCGCGCCAACAGCGCGCCCGACATCAGCATCACAACCCCCCCACCCGGGCCGGGCACGTAGCGCACGTTGTCCAGGGTCGCTTGACCGAACGAGTCCGCTCCACCCGACTCCCCATCGAAGAACCCGAGCGCATCGAAGTCGCTCCGTTCCCCGTCCCAGTTCGAAGCGAGCACCGTCCTGCTGTTCGTCTCTTCGCCGCTCAGCGCATCCAGGATCGAGATCCGGAACTCCCCGATCGTCCGATCGACCTCCATCGAGATCGTGTACCACGACCCGAGCTCGAACCGATCCCCGCTGATCAGCACATCCAGCGCCGGACGGTCCTCCCCCGGCCGGTAGTACATCCGCCATGTCCGGTTCGTCCACGCATACACCACCGCGTGCGGGTTCTGATTCACATCCCCCTGACCCACATCATTCAGAAACCCAACCCCCATCGGCCAACCCTCGCCCGGATCGGCCAACGCATCGACACGGATATCCACACTGAAACGGTGCACCTCCGCGCTCTCGATCTCCGCAAAGACGCCGTTCGTCCCGACCTCCCCGATCGACTGGATCGCGTTCGTCGAAACCCCGTGCGCATCGAGCGTCTCCACCACGCGCACCGAAGGCGACGACCCCGGGTTCGCCGTCGCTCGGCTCCCGATGTCCTCCCACACCCCACCGGGGAGCCCACCAACCCCGTACGACTCAAATCCGTCAACGATCGGCGCACCCATCGCACCCACAGCCATCAACGGCGCAGCGATCGCGCCCAACATCATCACGTGGTTCATCCTCAGCTCCTTTATGTACCCAAAACACGATTCCGGTATTCTTCTACGCCGAATATGATACCAGGATGCCAAAAAAGCAAATCAAGAACCAAGATTCTCAGCGCCCATCCCGCGCGATCAAGCACGCAGCTCAAGTCCGAGCCCTCGCGTCACCCACCCGGAACGCCATCGTCCAGGTCATCGGGAGCCAAGGCGAAGCAAGCGTCCGAGAGATCGCCCACCAACTCGGACGACAACCCCCGTCCCTCTACAAACACATCGACATCCTCCTGGACGTCGGGCTCATCGAACAGGTCGGGACCGAACCCACCATCCGTCGGGACGCGCGGATCTTCACCACCGATATCGAATGTCTCAGGTACGCGCCCGAAGACCCCGACCTGGTCGAGGCGCTGATCGAGTTCGTGGAATCCGAGATGCGCTACGCCACGCGCAGCCTCGCCAAGGCCTACCGATCAGGGATCGACACCGACCACCCCGTCATCGCCGGCCCGAGCCGCGACACCCGCTTCTACCACTACCTCGCATGGCTCTCCGATGACGAGCTCGCATCGATCAACCAGCACATCGACGCCATCGACAAAGTCATGCGCCAAGGCACCCGGAGAGAAGGCACCAAACTCGTCACACACCTCTCGACGCTCTTCCCGACACTGGTCACCCAGAAAGAACGCTGATCAGAACCTCTTGTGCGAAGCCCGACCCCTCGGCGCTTCCACACCCATCACGGCGCGCAGGATCGGGAGATCCTCCGCGCGCGTGAGCTTTATGTTCCGCGCTTCCCCGTCCACCGTCACCACGCGCTCCCCCAAACGCTCCACGAGCGAAGCATCATCCGTGCTCGTCAGATCATCCTGCGCGTACGCGCGCTCGAGCAGCACCTTCTCGAACACCTGAGGGGTCTGCACTCCCACCAACCCCTCCCGATCGATCGTCCCCTCCACCTCGCGCATGGGACGCGCTTCACCCGCGCCCAGGATCCGCGCGAGCGGATCCGCATCCGACCCGTCATCGATCGTCCCCGCGCTCACACGCTTGAGTGTGTCGCGCACGGGAACAACCGGGATCACCGCGCCGAACCGAGCGGCCGCATCGAACACCCGATCGATCAACGCCCCACTCGCCGCGGGACGAGCCGCATCGTGGATCGCGACATGGGTCGCGTCCTCGCGCACATGCTTCAGCGCCGACTCCACCGTCTCGTACCGTTCCGTCGCGCCCCCGCGCACCAGCTCCGCTCCGAGCAGCGCCAACCGATCCCCATGGCGCAGCTTGAACTCCCTCATCGCCCCCTCATCGAACGGCCCGGCCACGATGACCTGCACCACCTCCTCGCGCGTATGGAACAGTTCCACACTCCGCTGGAGCACACTCTTCCCCCCCAGATCCTCGTCCAGCTTCGACCTCGGCGCCCCCAGCACATCCTCAGCCCCATCCCCAGACCCGTTGTACCGACTCGACACCCCCGCCGCGGGGATGATCACGCTCACCCGAATCTCGCTCATACCACGCTCCATCCCTCAAGGATCAGTCGATCCACCCGTTGGGGAACCGCCCTCGGCGCAGTATAGTGGTCCCTCCCGGAACCACGCGCAGGAACCAGCAGTTGAACGATCTCATCTATCTCGACAACGCCGCCACCAGCTTCCCCAAACACCCCGACGTGGCGCGCGCGATGACCGACTTCCTCACACACTCCGCCGGGAACCCGGGACGGGGAGGACACGAGCTCGCGCGCCGCGCCTCCGACGTCGTCGAAGAAGCCCGAGACGAAATCGCCAAGCTCATCAACGCGCCCTGCGCCGCGCGCGTCGTCCTCACCCACGGCTGCACCGACGCGCTCAACCTCGCGATCCACGGCGTGATCCGCGCGGCCGTCCGTCACGGCGCGCCCACACCCATCCCGGTCGTCACCACGGCGCTCGAACACAACGCCGTCCTCCGGACCCTCCACTGCTACGCGACCGACAACCTCGTCGCGCTCACGATCGTCCAACCCGACGAGCACGGGTACACCCACCCCGAGTCCATCGCGAGCGCGTGCACCGAGTCCACCAGGCTCGTCTGTGTCACCCACGCCTCCAACGCGATGGGGACCATCCAACCGATCGACGAGATCATCCGCGCCACGCGCCGCGCCGCGCCCGAAGCGCTCGTCCTCGTCGACAGCGCCCAAACACTCGGACACATCCCGATCGACGTCCAACGATCCGACATCGACCTCCTCTCCATCGCCGGCCACAAAGGGCTCGGAGGACCCACAGGAACAGGCGCGCTCTACCTCTCCCAAAACGCATACGCAGACCACTGCACACAGGACGAGGCGCGCGTCTTCTGTGAACGACGAGGAGGAACCGGATCCATCGCGCCGGGTCTCGAAATGCCCACGGCCCTCCCCGACGCGCTCGAAGCTGGAACCGCAAACGCCGTCGGATTCGCCGGCCTCCTCGCCGCGATGAAACACCACGACCCGAGCGCCCACGACCACGAGATGGCGCTCACCCAGCGCCTCCTCCAGGGACTCTCGGACATCGAGCACGTCACGATCTACGGCCCGACCACAACCGAAAACAGAACCCCTGTCGTGCTCTTCAACATCTCGGGGATCTGCGCACGCGACGTCGCGACCATCCTCGACAAGGAACACAACATCGCCGTCCGAGGAGGAGTCCACTGCGCCCCCCTGACCCACGAATCGATCGGGAACGGATCCGACGGCGGCGTGCGCGCCTCACCCGGGCGCGCGACGACCCAGTCCGACATCGACACGCTCCTGAGCGCCATCGAGCGCATCGCGATGAGCGCCACCCAGTCGCGCAGCGCCTGATCACAAGACACTGCGCCAGCGCCGACGCGCGATCCCAACCGAACCGATGCGCAGAAAAAAGAGACCCGAGCGTCACGCTCGGGTCCCTGTGGTTCAGATCAGTTCGTCAACAACCCCGATCAGTCGCACCCCTGCATGTACTGCATGAGGAACCCCTGGATATCGAAATAGTCGCTCGACCCGTCGCCGTTGAAGTCCGCGAGCGGATCGTCGTTCATGACCGCTTGGATGAACGCGTTCACGTCCTCCGTCGGCGTGAGCTGACCGTCGCTCGAGAAGTCCGCCGGGCACGAGATCTGCCCGTTGAACAGCTTGCGAGCGTGATGGAACGCGTGGGGACCGATGATCAGACCCATGTGACGACCCGGGATGTCATCCGCCGGCGGGTGGATCCCGCCCCAGATGCGCGACAACGACGTCTGGTCCGAAGCATCCCGGTACGTCGCCCACTGGAGCTCGATGTCCATCGAAGGACCTTCCTCGAACACCAGGAACTCGTTCATCGGCGCCTCGAACACGCCCATCCCACCCGGGAAGAACTCGTCCCCGGTCAGCAAGGTCATCAACTCCGCCGCGCCGCGCGAGTACGTCGAGTGACCCGACACATACCCAGCAAACGGAGGCGTCACGAACGACGGACGCTGGTACGGCCACCAGTTCTCCGCGAGGATCCAGCCCACACCGGCCTCGTCCACGTCCGGATCGGTGATGAAGTCCGGACCACGCCACGCCATGAGCGCGACCTTCCCGACGTTCTCGTTGTTGTCCCCGGCCAAATGCTCGTGCTTCCCACCAGGCTGCACCGAGTCGTTCGTCACGAGCTCGATGTACCCCTCTCGCAGCGTGATCCCGTCCGGAGAATAGTTCGCCAACTGGGGATCGGAACTCTGACCGTTGTCGCACATCCACCGGATCGCGGACACCGGACGGATGTAGTCGTAGAACCCCTTGACAGACCATGATGCGATCGCGATGTCGTGCATCGTGCCGCCCAGACACAGGTATGCCTTTACATCATACTCGAGCTCGTCGAGCACCGGACCCTTTCCCATGAATCGTCGTTCGAATGAAGGGTGGTCCATGACGACATCAAGAATTCCAAACCAATGACCCGGAGGCGTCTCCGAGTCCGGACCATCAGCCCAGAACTCCGCGAGGATGCGCCCGTAGTCACCACGAGGAACCATCTGCTCCTCGTAGGGTTGACCCGTCACCGGGTTGATGTCGCGACCCTCACCCCAGTCGCCGCCCTCGAAGTAGTTGTAATACGCTTGCTCATCAGCAACCTCTGGAGTCGGAGAGTTCCCGAACGAGCGCGGCGAGATATCGATCATCACACCGTCCGTCGGATCAAGGTGCGCCGACCACACGGACACCATCTCGAACCCCCAGCGATACCGCTCGGGGTCCTGCTCAAACGTCGGAGGCGGACCCGGGTCCTGCCACACACGCCACTGGAAGAAGTCACGCTCGCGGACCGTCATGAACGTTTCCTCGTCCATGGAGAACGGCGTGACATCACCCCACTCGGGGCTAAGGAAAGGGATCGCGTCACCCGGAATCGGGTTCCCACCCTGGTCCTTCGCCTCCTCGAGCGTCAGCGGCTGCCAACGGCTCGGGAAGAACAAGTCCGGGTTCCCAGGGAGCGTCGGGAGCAGCGGCGGATTGAACGGGAAGTAGTACGTGTTCGCGTAGTCGTTCGCTTCGTTCGAACCATCGGTCAGACCGAAGTTGATGATCGTCTGCGCGATCCGGTTCCCGAGCGCAGCTGGAGTATCCCCCACCGTCGTCGTGACCATCGGGTCGTACCCGAGGTCGTCGACGAACAACGCCTGGAGCTCGGCCTGGATGCTCGCCGCACCCGGTGCATTCGCGAACCGATGGTTCAAGAGACGGTAATACGCGTATGATATAGCCTCCTCGCGCGCGGCCTGCACGTCGCCTGGCGCCGCCAGCTTCTCCTGGTGGAACACCTGATCGGACCCGGGCCCGTCATACGCGGACCACGCGTCCCACATCGCCGCAGAGTGGTGGTACAGGTTGCGAGCGTGCACCGTCGGACGCGCGAAATCGTTGCGGATCGCGTGCAGAAGCATCTCGTTCCACAAGCGAGCAACTGAATGCGACAGACCCTGCTGCTGGTGCAGGTCACGCATCTTGTCGGGAGACTTGAACGGCAGCTTCCGAGTCACCGTCGGCCCAAAGGCCTCGGCGCGGATGTTCTCACCCTTCGCGCGGGGCGCATCGGGCGCCGCAAACGCGAACGAACCAACAGCCAGACCGGACACGGCGGCCACTGACAGCAACGACGACTTCATGACATACCTCCTACAAGCCGCGCATGACCCCGCTAGACACACAGGGCGCGGCATCTCTGCGGCTACAGACTATTCGCATTTCGGACAAAACGGAAGGGAAATTCGCCCGAATCGTGCATCATCCGAACAGCGCACACACACACCGAGCCCGATCCGCCGCCCCGCCCGAGCGATCGAGCAGAACACGGCTCTTTTCCGGTTGGACCGAACGCGCCGATCAAACAGTTCGTGCCGTCTGGAACGACCCGAGCCCACAATCGTTCTAGAATACAAGGTCCGATCCGACGCGCTCCGCGCCGAGGACCGCGACGACAACCTGGGGCCGATATGGCATTCGACCGGATTGGGAAGGCTTGGCGTGGCGTGCCGAGGGGCGTGCCGGCCTCGTAAAAAGCACGCAACTTTATAACTGCCGAACCGCAGTACGCTCTCGCGGCTTAATCAAGCCGTGGATCCACCGCCCGACGCCCGATGAGGCGGTGGATCACGATCATCGGGCTGGTCAACCCTTGGTGTCTCTTGGGGGGTTGGCGAGGAGGTTCCGAGAGGCTGGATCAAAGCGCAGGGTGTCGTCGCCCGGCGCGCGATCGAGATCAAACCGACGACTACGCACGTAGAAGCGCCCTGCTGACAATCCCGGCACGGGGGTTCGATTCCCCCCGGCTCCATTTCTGAAGCGTGACGCGGGATGTCCCGTTGTGTCCGCCATCTTCACCGCAAGACACTGCGGGATCTGCCACTTGCGATTCGTTTCGATGTGTGTCTAGCGTGCCAACGCGGGTCACACAGAGACCATCCGGGCGCATTTCTTGTGCGTCTCTTTGTGCGTCTTGTGCGTCGTCCGAATCCGCTCGTGGGAACCCGAGACGCGGGAGACGGTCGAGCGCCGCAGCCAACGGCAACGCCCGGACGTCTGTGTACACCGAATCGGTCATACGGCTGTCCGAGTGGCGTGCCAACGCCATCGCGACCCGACGCTCCACCCCCGCCCGCTGCAGGTTGGTGATAAACGTCTTCCGCAGCGCATGAAAGTCCACGCGTCTCCCGAGTTCATCGACCTTCTCGATGCCCGCCCGTTCGAGGTCCGCTTTGACGGTGTGATGCGATGGCATACCCCCGGCGAAGACCGGGGCGCTCTGATCTTTCGGGTCGTCCTCGGCGAGGTACCGGAGCGCACTCGCCGCGTCATCGCTCAAAGGGATGACATCCGCCCGTCGGTTCTTGGTCGTCATGGCCCGCAAGGCTATGAACGGAGCCGCGTCCTCTCCACGCAGCGCCACATCGCCCCATCGCAACGACCGGAGTTCGTTGAGCCGAAGGCCAGTCTGTACTGCGACGAGGTAGACCGGCCACCGATCGCCACAAACTGAGAGCAGACGCTCAACCTCGCCGTCAGTGAATGCTCGTCGCTCGAACGTCTCTCGTCCCCTGGTTTCCACCTTCTGCACGCCCCGGAGCGGGTTCTCTGGGATCCGGTTCGTCGAAACGAGCCATCCCATCAAGACTTGAGAGGCATCGAGGTAATGGTTCAGCGTCCTAGGCGACAGATCAGCCGCGCTCCTCCACGTGATGAAGGAATCGGGAGTGACATCCGCGACACGATCCCATACGCACGCCTCGATCAGCGTGCCGATCCGGCTCCTGATCTTTCGGATGTATCCATCGGATCGCCCCCGTGCTGCAAGGTCAGCGAGCAGATCGTCCAAGTGCTCACCGAGAGATCGAGCGCTTGCCTCTCGTACCGATCGTGGCGCGACAAGACCGGCGCGTTCTTGCTCGATCTCTTGGATGATCCCGTCAAGCCGCTTCTCCGCGACTCGTTTGTCCGTCGTCTTGAGCGACACGCGGGTAATCCGGTCATCGGGATTGAAGCGGTACTGGCCCCAATACACTCTCGATCGCACCCGCTTTCCATCGCGAATCCTGCTCGGTCTGAATATGCTGCGGACCATCGCTCACGCCCTCCTCTGCTTCGCACTCTCGAGGAATTGTACCAGCTCGATCTGGGAGACTCGACGCGATCCGCCAACACGTATGGGACGCGGAAACTCTTTGGCTGCCATCATGCGGTACAACGTGCGCCGACTGACCGCCAGTTGGGCTGCCGCCTGATCAAGGGTGAGTAGTTGGTCAATGGGCTGAGGTTGATCGCCATGCAAAGTCTGTGTCTTCATGTGATGCTCACTGCATTTGATGTCGTGTGTCGTGATTCGTGTGATAGGAATCAGTGAGTGGTTCCGGCTGCTGCTTCGTTCTGGTGTGATACGCCCCTTGTATATGGATCGTGGATTGGACCGCCTTTCATGAATGTCCAGAAAGAGACTCCGATGCAAGCGCAGAACTGGAAGAATACAAATTTTTTTGAGTGCATGATGGTCTCTAGCGAAGCTAGAGGGACAGACGGTCTGCACCACAATCGTTAGCATTTGAGGGGGCCAACAATGGGGTTGACATCCGCAGGCGGATATGGCAATCAAGCGCGATGAACCAAACTTCCAGTAGTAGTAACGATGATTGCCCGATGGGCGACCCTCCCAATTCTCCAGACGACTCAGCGGCACGCGCTCTGACCGAGCTATACGAAATGGCGATCGAAGTTGATCTGATCTCAGGTCGTATACGGTCCCGTCTTCAAGATGTGCTGAATCGCTGTGAAGGGCTAGAACTCGCTGGGAAAGACGAACTGCGTACGTTTAAAGCAGCGTTCGACAAGGTTTCTTGGTGTGCGTTCGCAGCACCGTGTTTGAAGGACGGGACTCGTGGGAGTCTGCAGGTACGGATAAACAATGCCGGCAAGGCGTATACGGCCATCGCCTCCGGAGGCCGATACGAGTACACCAAGGCTCCGCCAAACACGATCCCAGAACTCACGATCACTTGCCGTGTTTAGGCTTCTTACCGGTCTTCTTCGAGGCTCGATCTTGACGTGCTCGATTGAACATGTCGTCGTACTGGGCCATCCACTTTTTGGCCGGACGATCAACCGGCGCGGGAAGCGGCTGGTCCTTCTCAAGGATCCCGTACACGTCTGTCCCGAATGACGTAAAGACCGACGAAGTTTCATCATGGAGACGGATCCGGTGCTTCAACTGCCGGAAGGACCCTGTATGCGCACTCAGATACACCGAGTGCACCGTCACACTGTCGTCACGCCGGGCGACTGCCCCGATCGGAATGTGTTCACTGATACCACTGACCACCATCGCGGCAGAATCTGTCAAGAGGAAATCATCTACTGTGAGCAGCTTCGCACCGTTCACTGCAACGCTTCCGCCAGGGACGGGATCCAGCGGGATCGCGAACAACGCTCCTCCAAGAACCCGTGAGGCGATGCTGGCCGCGATCAAGTGCTGATGCCTGGTCACCGAGATTGAGCAGTCGTAGCCGTTACGGAAGAACGTAGCCAGGCTCAGGGCGATCGATGACCCGTGGAACACACGTTTCTTACGGGCAGGGATGTTCGTTCGGTTCCACTGGCTCTGGTCCAACCACCCAGGCTCATCGAGGACAGCAAGGCCATTCGTCCGTCGGATGCCCGGCTTTGCCCCGTGCCCGTCAAAGAGCCTGGAGATAAGCGTTGCTGGCTCCAAACCATCACAATCCGCCGTAGTCGATGCAACGAACTCACGAAGAAACTCAGTCCCACCGACCGATTCAATCATGTCCTTAGCAAAGCAAAAGACGAGATAGTTTGGGCAGCGATATGCGAGTGCTTTCGTCCCTCGTTTCTCCTCGCGATCATTCTTGGGATTCGGCAGTTCCTTGGGCGTCGGCCAAAACGCGGTCGAGCCATCATCGTCTTGGGCGGCGAAGCAGAGACATGAGACGGTCCCGCCGGTTTGTCCACTTACGAGGGCTCGTTTCCCGTCGACCGGTGTGAAGCAGAACTCCAGCGGAACAGAGAGAGCCCCGGCATCGATGCCATAATCCGATTTCTCTGTGTTGACGACGGCATCCCAGAGGCGGCGAGGCCGCCGGAGAGCTTTGCCGCCCTTGCCCGCTTCATAGAGCTCGTCGTAAACGTTGATCTTAGGCTTGTAGGGCGAGCCTGCGATCCAACCCGCCATGGACAATGTCGCGAGCTCAGCAACGTCGTCCTTTTCGATCGCCATACCCTCCGCGCCGGCCATCAGCACGGCGGTCTGCTCAGTACAGCGCATCAGATCAGTAGCCCCATACCGCATCGCGAAATGGCGATCTTCCCACTCAGGCACTCCCATCAGAATCCTCCATTGCATAATTTGTCGGAGGCAAGTGGATACGCCGCCTGTACGAACCGAGTTCCGCGCTGCTGCTGATTTCGTTCGTGGATTGCGTGGCGATCACATCTATTTCAAAAGAGAGAATACCGAAGCTCGGATGGTTGAAAGATTGCGCAGGACTGATATACGTAGAGTGCCACTGCTTGGCACGAGCCCACCCACATAGACGTGACCTGAAGACGAGGAGAGAGACTCGACAACAGACAACAACCAGAAAAAGAAGACCATCCCGGACTGTCACCGTCCGGAACGGCTTCGGACTCATGGACCCAACTTCCTGAATAGAAGTACAGACCACGCGTCGTCCAACTGCATGGTATGCCCGACCGCTGAGAATTGCCTCCGGTCCTCCAGGAATTCGGTTCCGTGAAACAGACGGTCATTGCCGCCGCGCTGTCACCGCGCGGTTTCACACCAGATCTGGAGATTTCATGCGCATCAATAGCGAACAAACCAGCGATTCGACACACACACGCATGCCGCGACGGTCGAACCATTCGGGCTCGATCGAGCGGGCAGATGCCATTCTCGCATCATCTCTGCCGTACCCGACGTTGCCGAGCCGTGACTGGGCGATCGGCATCGCGATCAAGGCGGAGAACACCATCGCAGCGGTAACGAAGGCCGCGGGGGCGATCTATGACGCACAGACGGCTGCGGCTAGGATCGAGTCTGAACGCGCGATGAGCCATCTTGCAAATCCCCATCGCCGTACCGAGAAAGAGATAAAGCAGCTACGGATCGATCGCGACGTCCGCAAGAAACGCGACGTCAACATCCTGGAACCCGATAAACGCACTAGGCGTGAGATAGCCCGTTCCGGTCTTGCAGGGTGCATCATGGTTGTTCTTCTTGCCGGGTGTATCGCGACCACCACCGTCGCCACCCTCGACCACCCATCAATCCACGGACCGTCCCAAGCAGTCCTGTTGGCGGCCGCGCCCTTCGCGGGTGCGTTCATGCTAGCTTGGCTGGTTTCTTGGTTCAAGACCGTCCGCCCGCTGGCTCTCGCTCTCGCAATCACGATCAACCTCATCACGCTTGCCTGTTTGTTGTATTGGATCTACCTCTTCACGAACATCTTCGCGGTGTCCGCCATAGGCGACATTGACGTACTGCTCGATGAAGTGCTGGAGGGCACGGGCAGTGATGGTCTGGCTGACTGGAAGATCGCGGCGTTTTTCTATGCCGCCCTCGGCTTTGAAGTTTGTGGCGGGGCTACAGCCAAACTGGTGATCTCACGCACGCTCGATCGGAGTGAACGCACCCACCTGACTGATCCGTCGGAATGGACTGTGGAGGACGAAGCGCTCACGGAACGTTGCGACGAACTCGCCAAGATCGACGACGCGAAGTCGCAGCTGGAAGCGCGCATCGCAACGATCGATGCCGGTCGTCGGCGCTACTGCGAAGAAGCCGCGGCGTTGTTGTTTACCACGAATCCAAGCACTGGCACCAACCCCAACAATGCAGGAGCACGGGCATGATTTCCTTCATCCGCGTCATCACCATCTCGTTCATCGTCAGCATCTTTACTTCCGACTCGCTGGCACGGACCCTGCACGCCGTGGTGGTCCCCGGCAATCCTTCTGCCGAGACAGCGGACATCACGACCCGCACCACGCTCGAGCTGATGCTTTTCGCCCAAGAGAACGATCGCGTGGTTCTCATTGACGGCCTCGACCAACGCCTGATTGTCGATTCCGTCATCCCTCGGTCACGGAACGATCGACAGCGGCTCCGAACGGTTGCCGGCGACATCAAGAAGCTCAGGGTCCACATGGCTTCAGCGCAAGAGGGCGACCCTGAGTACACAACTGATCTCCCGAAATCGATCGACCTGATCCGCTCGCTCGTCGAAGACGGCGAGAAGGTCCGCATCATCTTGATCGGGTCACCATTCCACGGCGACGGAACCGATGCACGACACGATTTCCGCGCGGGTAGGTATCCGTCAGACGGTCACCCCCAGTCTCATCGCCGCCAGAGCGAGCTGGGCACACAGGGTTTGCGTCCATTCAACAATGCACGTCTGGACTTGTTCAATCTGACCCCGATCGAGGACAGCGCTCACAGGTACGCCAATCAGCGGTTCTGGCAGGTGTACCTGGCCGAACGGGGCATTACGTTGACCTCGTGGAACACCGACCGTCCAGCGACAATCCTGAGCTTGAAGCGGGACATCACCGAGCCGCTGCTTCTGGAGGCGATCGACCGGGATGACCTCCGGCGGGAGATCCGCCGGGTCGGCGGCGGGCCCGTACTGATGAACACCTGGACACTCGTCTTCGCTGTCGATGCGAGCGCGTCCATGGACGAAGCTTTCGCGTCTATCCGCGAGCAAGTCCCCGTCCTCGCGGACCGCTTGTACGCGTCCGGGGCAGAACTCAGGGTGGCGGTGATCCCGTTCCGCACCGAGCTGCTCGAGCCGTTCCCGATGACCGCGATCCGTTCGGAAGTGAGCGATGGTGGGACGAGCCTTACCGCGCTGATCTCCTACCTGGACAGCGTGCAACTCAAGACTTCGCCCGTGCATCCGGGGATCGCCTTTGATGCCGCGGTCGCGATGCTCCGCAACGACTCAGGCCCAGAAACGTTCGAGCGGATCATTCTGATCGGCGACGCTGGCCCCGAGACCAACAACGTCGCCGCCGATACAGCCGAAGTGATCGCCAAGTCGAAGGCGTGGGTCGAGGGCGGGTCTGAACGTGAAGTCTGGACGGTCTACCTCGGTGATAGCAACAGCTCCACGTTCTTCAGCGACTTGGCGAGCGCAGGCAATGGGAACACCACCTTGTCCGTCCGCGAGCTCGCAGACGCCGTGATCCGTGAGGCCGCGTCCATCACCACGGGCAACACGCCCTAAACGTCCACTCAATTCCTGTACAAGGACACACGTGCGCAAGGCCGACTGGAGTCCCGGCATATCAGCCGCCGCACCTAACCAACAACCACGCTCATCCCTCGTCTCGGTCTTGAAATTGACGCTGTTCGGCTTCTTCACCTGGAAGTTACAGATCAACTACTGACTTGCCGGAGGGTCGAATTACCCACGAACTCAACCACGAACTCCAAGGAACAGCTCGTGCTGGTCGTAGAACGCCCTCTGCAAGATGACAGGTCCGATGCCCGGCAGGAAGACCAGCTGCCGGAGCATCGGGTCGTCCCGGTCGAAGATCCGCGAGATCTCAGACGCGGTCATCAACGGGTGGGATTGCAGGGTGTAGGAGTTGCCGAGTTCGCCTTGCTTCACGGCGGCGTCGAGGGTCGGGCTGCGGTGGGCAGGGCTGTAGACAAGCGTCTGCCCCAGCCGCTTCTCGATGTAGTCCAGGGTGAACTGGTCGTTGTTGCCGAAGAAGGTGAGGACCGACGCGTTGCCGATGAAGGACTCCCATCGGCGCCCGTAGATCGCGGCGGGCTGATTCAGGTCCTGCCAGATCGTCCAGAGCTTGACCCCAAGCCCCGCGATCTGCCCGATAGCCGTCTCGAGCCGCTCCATGCGACCGAGTACGGCGGCCTCATCCAGCAAGAGGAGCACCCGGTGCCCCCCGGCTTGCACCTGGAACTCACGCCGCTGTTGGTTGGCCTCGAACGCGTTCAAGGCGAGGTTCACGAACAGCCGCAGCCAACCCGCGCACGATCCCATCATCATCGCGGGCAGCGACAGATACAACGTGACCGGCTCGCGTTGCAGCGATCGGAGATCGAGATCGCTCTCGGCCAAGACTCTCTGCATCTTGGGGTATCCCAGAAAGTGCAGGTGGCGTCGCAGGGTCGAGATCACACCCGAACGCTCTTTCTCGCTCTTGGAGTAGTACGCAATAGCGCCCATGACGATGGCTCCTTCGGCGGCCTCGTTCTGGGACATACGTTCTGCGAACGCGTCGTCTTCGACCAAGACAGCAACCACCTCGTGGACGGACGCCAGCGTTCTCTTGTCCTCGAACTCCTGAGCCGTACACACATGGAGGATCGCCGCCTCCAGGAACTGCTTGCCGGCCTCGGACCAATGAACGTCGCTCTCTCCGGCGGTCACGACGAGCGCGTCGGCGATCAGGGACGCCGCGACGACCATGGCGTCGGGGTCCTCTCGATCGATCCACTGGAGCGGGTTGAAGGCGCTCGCGAACGACGCGAACTCGGACCCGGCGCTCGCGTACGGATCGAGCAGGTACACACGTTGCCCGAGCACCTCCGCCCGGTGGGCCGCGGTCTCGGCGGCCAAGTCGCCCTTGGGGTCGATCACGATCGTGCTGCCTGTATAGGTGAGCAGATTGTTGATGATCAGGGACCGGCCTTTGCCGGACCGGTTGCCGGCCACGGTGCAGAGATGCCGGTCGTCGGCGAACCCGATCGGATGCCCGCCCATTGCAGCGCGGGCGACCCTGCCGTCTGGGAGCTTCTTCTCACGGATGTCGGCGTCGATGACACCCAGGAAAATCTTCCCATCCTCGTTCGGCACCCGGAATCGGAGCGACTCATCGGCCGCCAAGTGGTCCGGGGTGGGAAACCGCTGCACCGCCGCCGTGGGCTGACCACCGATGCCGCGACGGATCCCCGTGAATACCGGATGCCCGGCTGGATCTCGTTCACGCGAACTCTTCTTGTCTTTCCGAAACGCCATTCCCACACCCTCCGATCAATCGACACTCCGTCGCGATTCCGCCAGGGAGACCACGATGTTTGGTAGCACACGACGCCGATCGTACCGCAACTGGCCGCGCGCCAAGCATCTCAAGTGCGGCGGAGTCATCTTGCGTGGATCTTGCCCCACGATGGCCGGATGGGCACGGAGCCGAAGGATCGCTCTTATCCTCATCGGAGCTGCGGGGGTGTTCTGTCTGGTTGTTTCCACGCTCGGTATCTGGGGCCCGCCCTTCGCCGATGCAACGGAGGGCACGGCGCTGTTCCCGTGGATCAAACGCGTAGCGTCCGTTCAGTGGTTCATGCGGGACCTGCTTGTCGATCGCTACCCCGAAATCGGCCGAGCGATCGGGTATCGGGTGCCGACGCCGATCGACTGGCACATGGGCGGCCTCGGGCTGATCCTGTACGCAGCCCGCTACCCGCTCTCGATCGCCATCGGCAAACTGATCATGATCGCGCTGCGACCGCTGTTCAGCAAGCGGTTCCGGGTGCAGATCACGAAAGACAGCGTCCGCGTCGGTGGGATGGTCTTCGGCCGGACCATGAAACGCGACGACAACGGCCCTGAGCCGGTGCGGTTCCGCGTGGTCAGCCCGGAGGAGTACTTCGCGGACTCGGACCTGCACCAGCAGCAGGACGGGCGGCTCCGGCACGAAATGGGGCATGTCCCACCCGCGGTTGTCGAGATCACACGCGGCTTTGAACGACAGCTGCTGGTGTTCGCGCGGCGGGCGGACCAGGCCGAGGCGATCGTCGCACGGTGCAACCATGCGCTGCTTCAGACCCAGCCGATGCTCAACGGGCTACCGGAGTAGCCCTTGCGGAGACCCGTATAGAAAGGATAGAACAGATGGCCGACATCCCCAACGGCGGCATTGAGACCAACCACGACCTCACCCCGGAGTTCAATCGTGCCGCGAACCCGCCCGACGTGACGAAGGAAGCCAAACCAACGGCAGAGTTGCGTCCTCCCGGTCCCATGGGGCCCGGGCTGGGGTCGATCTCACAAGAACCGAGGCAGGAGCGCAACGTATCGCCCCAGCTCAGGGACCAGGTGCCCGCCGAGCCATCAGTGTCACCGACAATGAAGCAGGCGTTCAACCAGGCTGCCCGTGCCGGCGCACTGCGGGCGGTGTTCGAGAGAACAGCGAATGAACGCAGCAATGACAACGGCTTAGATCGATGAGCTTGCGCAACGGATCCGGGTCGTGGTACCTTGAATCATGGATGATCAGCTCGAAGACCCACCGGAGTCCTTGCTCCGAACCCAGACACGGCAGGTCTTGATGCCGTGCGGCCGGATGCGCGAGCTCACCTACACCATGCTGATATGGCGGGGCCTTGAGTATCTCGTAGACCGAGGCCATACCACTGTCGAACGCTTGATCGAACTCGCCGACGTCGAAGGCTGGGAACCTCCCAACGCGCCGTTTGAGATGCGGTTCGCGACCACGATCGCCTACTGGACGCGCCGCATCGACGAGGAACAGGGCGACTACGACAAGTACTGCCGGGGAGAGCTTTAGCGTTCGCGATCATCGCTGTTCCGATCTCGCTCGCGGGCCTTGCGATCAAGGACCTGCTTCATCACCTGGTTTCGGCGTTGTTCGGGCTGAGCGTGGTTGGCACGCTCCGCTGCTCGCTGCCTCCACTCGGCCCGCATTTTCGCCGACTCCCCGGCGCACTTGAAGGCTAGTGCCGCCCGCTCGCTCTCGTACGCTTTGCTTGCTTCGGCCAGCTCGGCACGTGCCGATGCCCAGATCTTCTGGATCGCGGATCTGATCTCTCGACGCTCCTCGCCACGGATGCTGGCTTTCTGCCGCTCATGCTGGAGTTTGAGCCGTGCAAGACCGGCTTCGGAGGAAGAAACGGCATCGAACAGCGGGCCCACGGAGCGTTCACGCTTCATACTGCCGACCAAGCTCTTCAAATCGATGGCTTTGAACCGGTTCTTGATCTTCCCTAGGGCCCGCTGCTCGTCACGCTGGAAGTCACCGAGCTCGGCACGCTGCTTGCGGTCGAGCGGCCCGAACCTGTCCGCTCGATACTCCGCCTCGATCGCACTCCGGGCACGGAGCGAGTCGATCTTCCGGCGGCTGAGGATCTGGGTACGTCGGGCGGCATGGCCAGACTCAAGCTTGGTCCAATCCGCGGACAGGCGATCGCGGATCCTGCGTTGACGTGCGCCGATTTCTTTATCCTCGGCGCGTTGCTTGCGGTGATGCTCGGCACCACCTGGGCGGTTGTCGTTGGCCAAGTGCTGCTCGTAGATGTGACGAGGAATGTCTTTCTCGCCGCGGACGTACTGGCCCCGGTTCCTGGCTTCCCAGTTCAGCGCACGGTTTTCACACAGGATCTCGCCCCGTTCACGCTCATACTCAAGCGCGAACCGGCTAAGTCTGAGCTTCTCCTTCGAGCTGCTGAGCATCCGGCCGTCATCCTGCGACACACGGTTGATCACTAGGTGCAGGTGCGGCTGCTCCTCGTCGTTGTGCGAGACAATCAATGCTTGGCGATCGTCCGCACCAAGGGCGCGGATTGCCCCGTTGGCCGCCCGCATCATCTCGTCTTTGGTCAGCCCCTCGGTTTCGTCCGGATGCCATGACAGCGTGAGATGCAGCACCGACTTGTCCGACTTGCGGCCCGTGTTCTTCACCCCCGCGTTTGCCTTCAGCCTTTCCGCGTCCATCGCCGTTGCCGCCATCAATCTGAAGGCCAACTCTGGGTCCTGCGTGGCGAGGTTCCGGGTCTGGGTCCACTCCACCCGTTCCGAGGTCTCGGCGCCACCCTTGTCGTGGAGCACATACTTCCCCAGGCCCACGAATGAGCTGCCTTTGGCATGGATCTTGGGCACCATCAGCTATCCCCCCCATTGCTCCCGTCATTGGGCTCGAAGTCCTCGCCCGACACCACGACTTTGAGTGCCGCCTCGAGCTCCCTCAGCACCTCTTTGGCGTGGATCCGCAGTGGCCGACCGCTATTGAGGTTCCGAGTGATCTGGTTGAGATTCACTCCAATACGATTGAGCTCGCTTACCAGCGCGGGGTCAACAGACCGACGAGCTGCACCCGTGGGCACCATGTACCCGCACGCCCGGCGGCGAAGGTAGTCCGACACCGACAAGCCAGCATCTTCCGCCACACTCCGCATGTGTTCGTGCTCGGCGAGCGTGACGCGTGTTTGCACCACCTCGCTGCGCTTCTCGTGCTCCTGCTTCACCGGCCTGGCCATGAAGGCAACGCATCCTTTCTTACGCGCGTTGGCTCGCCCGCGCGGGTGGCGGACCTACGGGGTGGAGCGACCGTTCGCTCCTCGTGATGCACCGGCGACACGGTGCTCGATGGGGGTCCACGGGGGAGCACGAAGGCTCCCACTGGTCCTGATCCACCCGGACAGAGGTGGTCCAGGGGAGAGGTGCAGGAGAGGGGGAGGGAAGTCCCCTCGCTCCTGCTCGTGATCCAAAGGCGACCCGTTGGCCAGACCCCGTAAGGGGCCGCGCAGCGGAGTATTTGTACTACAAATACACATCTGGCTATCGTCAGACTCTGTGACGATACCAAAACCACCACCGGTTGCAAGCACGAACTCCGAATGCACACACACGCACTCGTTCCGAGCCGCGGACGCGCCACCGGATCTGGTGGGTCACATGGCCGGTCGTGGTGGGTCTTAGAGGTGCAGGGTGATCTCGGGTTGGTGGAGCAGGCATGCGATCCGAGCGCTCGGAGCCGACGCCAGGGCGTCGGCCGTCCACCGGTAATTCGGCAGGTGGTACTGCTCCGGGTCGTCGAAGGCGATCATCGGCAGCTGAACCGAAACCAGTGTCATGCCGTGCTCATGGGTACTGAAGGTGTGCACCAGCCCCCGCCGGAACACGAAGACATCGCGGCTCCGCGCCGCGATCGTCTCGACGGCCGAGCCGTCAAATGACGCTCTGCTCTGCGGCGACCAGTGAAAGAAGCCACGACCTTCGAGCACCATGATGAACCGGTCCGCGTGCTCGTGAGTGTGCATGGGCAGGTCGGTCGCGTGGGGCTTCCAGTGGAGCTTGGCGATCCCGTCGGTGATGCTCGGGTCATCGAGGAGCTTCGCGCCGTTCCAGACCGCGCCGCCGACGCGATCGCTGCCCTCGAAGGGGGAGACGAGATCGAGGGGAAACGCGGACTCGAGCTGGTCGATCAGGGCGCCGCACGAGACACCGGGGCCGGTGCCGCGGATGCGACCTAGCCGCAAGGGAATGCCCGCAGTGGGCACGGTCTCAAGAGCGGTGTGCGCAAGGCGGAGGATGGTTTCGGATGAGTCCTGGCGGGTGGGGTGGGCGGCGTGATGCATGACGGCCTCCTAATCGTGCGCAACGTATAGTCTGGTAACGCTTAGTCTGTTGACGATCAGTACACCCGGTGAGACCCTTTGGGTCTAGTGGAAAAGTCCAAGTTCGTCAGAGATTTTGGGAAACGCGTGCAGACGCTCCGAGAGCAGCAGGGGATCTCGCAGGAAGCCTTCGCGCACAAGGCGGGACTGCACCGCACCGCGATATCGATGATTGAGACCTCCAAGCGGTCGTCGACCCTGGAGACCGTTGAGAAGCTCGCCAAAGCGCTCAGCGTGCAGCCGGGAGAGTTGATGCCCAAGATCAAGCTTTAACCATTTCAGACGAGAAGAGTGATCTGACCCATCTCAAACTTGATGCGCGGGTCGCCATCCATGCCGATGGACCCAGTCACAGTGAGACGCTGATCGTGCCGGTGAACCAAACGAAGACGGGAAGATTGGCTGTCACTCTGGCAGCCTCAAGTCCTACCCAGACATTCGTGCCAGATGAGGAACTCCCCCCAGTTCACTCAAATGTGGTCCATGTTTGGCACGGCTGATGCAGACTACCTGCGTCGCTGGCGATGCTGATCGGCGGCAGTCTGGGGCCGCGATGAGCATGCACACCTATGCGAGAAACTGCAAACTACACCCGACGCTGATCGCGGTGATCTCCATCCTTTCGATCGGCCTGGCGTGGGCGATTGGTCTTGGTGCCAACAAGCTGAGCGCATCGATGGGGGTCCCAATCAGCGGGATCTCCGCGGTCTCGCTATTCGGTCTGCTGTGGCTTCTCTTCGATCAGCACCTGTGGAAGTTCAGCATTCTGCGCCGTGCATTGTTGGTCCCAGACCTGAACGGGACCTGGCGATGCTCTGCAAAGACCGTAACACAGGGGGGAGACTCGGCGGACTTTGAGTGGGAATCGGAGATCACCATCCGCCAGTCATGGTCCAAGATCTTCATCCGTCTCAAAACAGCCCAGTCGGGATCAAAGAGCATCACCGCCTCCCTTTATCACGAGGGAGATGGGTGCTATCGGCTCATGTATCCCTATGAGAATGACCCGAAGCCATCGGAGCAAGAGCTCAAACACCATCGAGGGTTTGCTGATCTTCTGTTCGATGCGTCGGCGGGTTCGGCGGAGGGGCGGTACTTCACGGATGGTGATCGATTGACCGTCGGTGAGATGGAACTCACGCGCATTAGGAGCAAAAAATGAACATACAGCAAAGACTCGAGCGTCTCGCGCAGCGTCGCACCGACCCCGCACTCTTTGAGGCTCAGGCCAAGAGTTACGAGAACTACAGGAATCTGAATGCACCGGAGGCCGTGAAATACATCATCGGTTCGATGCAACCCATCGACGCACGATACACCGAGCGGACGATCGAGCAGGGCAAGCGGGTCCGAGATCAGCTTGAGAAGCGCCTTGCGAGCGGGGTCGAGTACCGGTTCCAGGGATCAGTGCTCAACGACACGCACATCAAGCAGCACAGCGATATCGATCTGCTCGTGTTCGTCGAGAAGTTCACATTTGTGAAAAAGCCGCTCACGCCAAAGAATCCGTATCAGGGTGACTCGGTCCAAGACCTGCGTGATCTTCGGTCAGAAACCAAGGCCGCGCTTGAATCCGCATTCCCTGCAGTGACCGTCGATGATTCAGGATCGCGTTCAATCGAGATGAGTGGAGGGAGCCTGGCACGCAATGTGGATGTGGTGCCAGCAGCATGGCTGGACACGATGGAGTACGACCAGACGGAGGACGAAGTCTACCGTGGGGTTAAGGTCTTCAATAAGACCAACGGGACTTTCGCGGCAAACTACCCGTTCAAGAACGCCGCAGAGATCGACGAAAAGGACCGCCGCTGCGGCGGTGGAATGCGCAAAGCAACCCGATTCTTGAAGACGCTCAAGGCGGACTCTGATGCGGAGATGCCTTCCAGCTATGACCTTGCGTCGATTGCATGGAACATGCCGGACGAGTCATTGAGTTACGGGATGCCCTGGGATCTCAAGATCTTCTTTGGGTGCCGCGACTTTGTGCGTAGATTGGTCGAAGACACTGAGTTCCGCGGATCCCTGTATGTCCCGGATGGATCACGGAAGGTGTTTGCAAACGGGCACACCACTGTTGATCAGGCAAGCGCGTTACTCGCGGATATCGAACAGTTGGCGAGCCAGATCTCTCACAGCGTCGAGGCGCATATCACAAGAGAACTCAAGCCTGGTACGTTCGAGATTTATTACCCCGATATCAATCATCCGGCGATCAGCCTGTGAAAAATGCCGTACCCCGCGATTGTGTTCGCGTACACTCCATTGTTCTAGACGGATCCAAATCATCATAGAAATCGGGCTCTGAACACCATCGCCTGATGGCCTTGACTCCGCGCGCGCTCTGTGCCATGCAGTTCGGATGGCACGGAGATCGCACAACGACCAACGACTGATCCTTGACGCGGCCCTTGCCGAGTACCTCGCCATGTACTCGCTCGCCGAGTTCCGTCTGGTGGCGCTCGACCGGCGCATCCCCCTCATCGGCGGGCTGCTCACCGCGTTTCTCGGCAGCGTGCCTGTCCTCCACGAAGCATCCCAGTTGTTGGCGTTGATCACGATCCCGGTGTCGTTGGTCTGGCTCATGAGGACCACGATCAATCACGCACGGTCGTTCGAGGATGCGCTGCGCCGCATCGAACAGCTCGAACACGCCATCAATGCTCGGGTCGGGGTCGATGCCATGGGGTTCCAGGGCACGCACCCGAGCAAAGGGAGCACGGTCGGCGGACGCACAGGGACCGAGTCCGTGCTCGCCGTCGGGATCGCGTCCGGGCTGCTTCTCTTCGTCTGCGGGATCATGATCACCCAAGCCACAACGCTCTCGCTGCCCGAGATCGGCGTCTGTTTCGTGATTGATGCGGTGGTGATCGTCCTGATAGTCCGCGCCTTGTTGTATTGGCGTGCCTACCGATACCGCCAAAACGAACCGTTCAGGCCTGTTTGCGGAGATTGAGACCCCTATTCGCCGCATGATTTGCAACGATTACTTGACTCTGCGGTGAAAAAAGCCCATAATCAACGCAGAAAATACGGAGATTATGACCTACATCCACGAACACCACGATTGGCCCCTATTCCGGTGGGAGGACGAACCCCTCACCGCCCCGCTTGCTCGGGTCCGCCACAAGCAGGGCCGGCTGCTCGGGCGCATGGAGCATCTAGGCTTCGAGCTCCGCACGGAGGCGAGCCTCGCCGTGCTCACGAGCGATGTGATGAAATCCTCGGAGATCGAGGGTGAACGCCTCCCCCACGATGAAGTCCGCTCCTCGATTGCGCGCCGCCTGGGTCTGGATGTCGCCGGGCTTGCGCAGGCAAGCCGTCATGTGGAAGGGGTCGTGGAAATGATGCTCGACGCAACCCAGAACTTCCGCGAGCCGCTCACGCGCGAGCGGCTCTGCGGCTGGCACGCGTCGCTCTTCCCCACCGGGCACAGCGGGATCTTCCCGATCACCGTCGGAACGTGGAGGACATCGGAGCGCGGTCCGATGCAGGTGGTCTCTGGTCCGATCGGACGCGAGAAGGTGCATTTCCAGGCACCCTCCGCCGAACGGCTTGAAGCGGAGATGGATGCCTTCATCGACTGGTGCAACACCGCGCCTTCCACCGATCCCGTACTCCGCGCGGCGATCGCGCATCTCTGGTTCGTGACGATCCACCCCTTCGAGGACGGCAATGGACGAATCGCGCGGGCGATCGCCGACATGATGCTCGCCCGCGCCGACGGGACCAAGGACCGTTTCTACAGCATGTCTTCGGCGATCGAGGCTTTGCGCAGGGCGTACTACGACCAGCTCGAACACACCCAGCGCGGCGATCTGGACATCACCTCGTGGCTGTCATGGTTTCTGGACCGCTTGGAGCTCGCGATCGATCAGGCCGAGGACACCTTATCGGGGGTGCTCTTCAAAGCACGCCTGTGGGAGCGGCTGAGCGCCGATCCAGTCAACGAGCGGCAGCGCATCATCATCAACCGGATGCTCGATGGGTTCAGGGGGCACATGAACACCTCCAAGTACGCCAAGATCGCGAAGTGCTCACAAGACACGGCCCTACGCGATATCAAAGACCTGCTCGAACGCGGCGTGCTTGTCCAGAACGAGGGCGGAGGACGGAGCACCAGTTACAGACTCGAGGGGCTGGATGAATCCCAGCAAGCGGACAGCCCGCATGAAGAAGGCCCGCTCGAATGAGCGGGCCTTTGTCGTCGATGCTGGTCAGTGCTCCGACGGCAGGTACAGCGTCCAGTGTTCGCCGTCGAACGCCGCCCAGATGTCGATCTTGTCGAGCGGGAAGTCGGTGTAGTCGATGCCCTTGACGAAGAACGGCTCCACATCGGAGTCTGCCCGTGCGGTGAGTTCTCCGACCTGATCATTCACGGTCAGCGTCCAGAAGTGCATCTCCAGCACGCGCGGATCGCGTTTGCCCGCCTTCGTGATTTCTCCGCCCGCGATCGCGAACGCCAGCTCGTCGATGAGCCAGTACGCCCCGCCGCGCTCGGCGACGCACTTCACGCCCGGTGTGTAGATGACGCTGCGGACGAACGGGTGGCGGAAACGCTCCAGATCGCCCGTGAACCGCTGAAGGTCCGTTTCAGTGAGTGTGTGATTGTTGTGCATGTCGTATCTCCTCATGCTGTCGGTTCCGGGAGCGGACGACCGTCGCCTGCCCCTCACCCGGTGCCGGGGGCAGGCGACGCAGCGTCCGTGAACGGGACCGCATGAGGGGCGTGTGCATGAGAAAACACCGGCCGCATGAGCAGCCGGCGCGGAGAAGAAGGAAGAGTGGGATCATCACTCGTCGAAAAGGCCTACCCCCCCACTGCCGCGGCTCCGGCTGTCGAGATTGCTTCCCGTTGAAGTGTTCGCGGAGTCGTCGGGGGCCTCATTTTCGTCGGCGTGTGTAATGAACGCGAATTTTCGCTCGCTGAGCAGCCAGTAGAACAGGGTGCCAGACAGTCGGCCCCTTGATCTCGCTCGTTCGGCCAGGGCGAGGAGGTCCATCCGGCCCGATTCACTCTCACCGACTTGGCCGATCCGGCAAGCCTGCCGGTGCAGGTCAAGCAGACGATCGGTACTCTCCAGGTTACGGGGCTAGATGTCGCGGATGTTGGGCCGATCCTCCCCTGCCGCCGCCAACTCTATTTCCTACTGCCCAAAGTCGAGCCCGACGAGACACCAGAGCGTTCCCGTGTGGGTTGCTTTCAGTTTTTTTATCTCCCGTAAGGGAGAGAGAATATGTTTGATCCGGGCTAGCAGATTCGGCGTCACGCTCAGACCCACCACTTCTGCCCTGTCGTCAGCCGGGAGCGTCCAGTCCGTCACGATGCGGTCGCATGCCCCAACGGTTCATCTCCCATTGATTGACGTCGAGCGGCTCGATCCAGCCGAGCTCGATGAGCTTCGCTCTCGCTTTTGTGGCGGCTCTACTGCTGATGCCGAAATGCTCGGCGATCCATGAGTGCGTGTACCGCCCGTAGGTTCGATAGTCACCGCTGTCCCGGTGCCAGAACAGGCCGCGGATCAGCACGGTCGTAACCGGACTCCGCCTACGACCGTGATGCTCTTCAATACAGCATCTCATTGGGTCGAAGATCATTTGTGGTCTGGCAGGTGAGGGCTATATAGACAAGACTCTGATTGTTCTTCGATGGCTCGCGATCCTACCCGCGTGGGTTCTGACTCGGGTTTGATGATGAGGTCCCATACGCAATCGAGAACCCCATGACCCCGGAAGAGTTCTGGACGCATCGAGACGAGCAAGGGACGCTCACCAACATCACGGACTACTAGGGCGTGGTACAAGAACGGTATGTGTCGCGAATCGAAACTGTGAGCCCACAGTGATCAGCTTGACCGCCATACCCTCGAACATCAAAGGAATCAGTGACTTGTCGCACGCCTCTGCGTCGGAAACGTATAAAACAAGGAACTTGCTCTGCCCATCGGATGCATCGCGCTCACCGGCACCGTGGATCCAGGTAATCCCTCGGAGTGATTTCATCAATCGAAGCGCGGGCGTCTCTTTAACGCCTCTACTGCTGGACGTGTAGGTGATTGAGGAAAATTGGGCACTCGGTCGGGGTTCACCACGGGTCGAAGCCGCTCGACCGGTCTTTGACTCGATCTGGGGATCTTCGAACATGGCGCACCTCCTTTACATACAACATATCGGGATTCGGCACGTCTAGCGTCTAGATCTCGTGTCTCCTGTCACTCACGATTTGCCGAACCAACTCCTAAGTCTAGAGTATTTATCGAGTTACGCAATGAGAATGTTCGGTTTATCTGGGATTTCGGTTGACTTATCCCCACTATTGGGCACGAATGTGCTCAAGCAACCCCATGCCGAGCTCATCCTGTATCCGCTGCCAGGGAATGGCCACCGCCGAACGATCAGACACTCCGATAATCATCGCGAGCGGCTTACCCTGTGAGTTCCACGCGATTGCTCCGCTGTCGCCCGGCTTCGCGAAGAACTCGCTTCGTTCGCGGCTCTTGGGGAAGAATACAATCGCATTCTGAAACCAGTAGCATTCGTTGGTCCCGGGCTCTTTAATCGAGATGATTGTGTTCCGGTCGTAGACCATACCCTCGGAGTAGCCGGTGGATTGTCCGTATTTTTTTACCCTCGAACGCCCAACCGTCTCCGCAGCGATGGCACCTGATATCTGGCGACCAATGCCATGCACATGCAGGTTCCACTTCGTGTCTTGAGTGACCTCAGCGACAGCGATATCGATATCATTCACTTGGGCTGGCTCATCACCAAGCTGTGTAGACTGCAATGCGGTCACCCGATTCACGTACGCGATCGTGCGGCTGCGGTCTTGCTTGTATTCTGAGGAAGACTGCACAACATCGGTCGTATCTTCGTCTGGCTGGGCAAAGTGCGGATTGAGTACGTGTCCAGCTGTCACCATATACAGGGACTCGCCATTGCCAACAAGACAACCGAGGGTCCCAGATCGATCAGATCCCTTCAAGCTGATCGAGCACCCTGGCTTGATCGGGTCGAAGATTCGCCCGCGGCATGGACCTTGACCGATCGCGAATCGGGGGCTCCTACCCATGACTTGTGGGGAGACACGAACCCCCCCGAAGCGATTGGGGATCTCATCGTCAAGTTCCTTCACGACCTCTGCTGACCGCAGATAGACCGAGATCGTCCATTCTTTGCGATCCTCGATTCCGAGATCCTGGCGCCTCACGCCAACGCCGAAGATGTCCGTGCCAAGCCTAGATTGAAGTTTTTTGTTTTGACACATCGAGGCGAAGAACTGTGATTTCGCAGCATCCGCTGTACCAAAATGCGCCATACCGGATCTGGTCATCGCGAGTTTCCCTGTGTAAGTGCTTCTGGTGAATCTGTGCACAGATGTCATTCTAGCCGTGTCTCACTTGCCGTTCCTTGGTCTTGAGTTTTGAGCAATCTACAGCGGATGATTCATATATGTGGTGCTTCATTTTTCCACGATGCATGCTCGCCAGGCCTGTTCTCGGGCAGTCTGGATCCACGAGAAACCCCCGGCATCGTGCAAAGCCAGGGCAGGGGAGAAATGACGATGAAGGATCAGTCACCAAAGAGACTGGACTGCTGACGCTCGCCAGCGGCAAATACGACCTCGGGACCTGTGAGCACGTAGCGGTTGCCGCCGTGCGTCACCGCCATGCCGTGGTAGAAACCGTTGGGGTCGTTGCGGGCGGCGTCGCTGTCGCGGATCTTGTCCGCGTAGGTCGTCGGCTTGCCGTCGAACTGATCATGATCGGTGAGCCGGTACGCCTTGGCGCACTCGAACGGACGCGAGCACTTGCCGACGCACACCCATAGCGCGCCCTGATACACGAAGGGTCTGCGGACGCGGCCCTGCAGACCGATGGTGTCGGCGGAGTAGGACTTGGAGATGTCGCCCTCGCCGATGGTCTTGTTGTGCGTGTGCGACCAGACACCGCGCTCCAGGCGTTCTGAATCAACAACGATGGTGGTGATGGGTTTGGCGGTCATGTGATGCTCCTTTCGCGTTGCTGCGGAGCACCGGCGACCGTCGCCGCTGCCCCTCACCCCGGACAGAGGGCAGCGGGACGCAGCGCGGGGGCGGAGGAATCAGAAGAAGCTATCAAGCATGAAAAACCCGGCCCCCGCGTGCACGGGGACCGGGCGGTGGAGAGACGGTTCGGTTACGACCCGTTGGCCTCGGCGGCGATCTGCTTGTCCTCCTCGCGGTGGAGCAGCACCTCGTCGTAGGCGATCTGCGCCAAGCGGGCGATCCGAAGCAGCTCACTGTTGCTGAACGACCCGCTCTCGTGCGGGTTGCCCTGATCGTCGCTGTAGGTGCGGCCCAGCTGCACGCTGTAGAACGCGCCCTTCTCGGAGCTGTTCCGCCAGATCTTGGCGAAGAGTGCGCCGTCGCGGAGGGTCTGTGCCGGAGGCGTGGTGTGGTTGGTTGAACTCATGGTGTATTCCTTTCTGTTTGAGTTGTGATGCACCGATCCACGCACGGGGTAGGGAGTGGGGCAAGCAAAACTGCGGAGGGTCCGCCAAGCGATCAGCGCCGGTGGAAACCGTCGATTTGCTTGACACGGGACCGACCGTGCGAAGGTCGCATCGAAACAACGACACAGAAATGAGTCACCCAGTACGCCAATCCCGCCCTTCCGCACACATTCGCGTGCAGCCCTCGACACTCGCCCAGATCTGTGGCATCACTCCCGGCTAGGAGCAACACCGCAGCGAGGGAGCATGCCGCGCGATATCTACCAGACGGTCACGGACCGCATCATCAGCATCCTGGAACGGGGCACGGTGCCCTGGAGGATCCCGTTCACACGAAGTCCCGGCGAGGGCAGCGCCATCCCGAGGAACCTGGTCACGCAGCGGCACTACCGGGGCATCAACGTCTTCCTACTCGCCGTCACCGCGATGATCGAAGGGTACGGATCACCGCAATGGCTCACCTTCAGACAGACCAAAGCCAAGGGCGGGCAGGTCCGCAAGGGCGAGAAGGGCTCGCTCGTGATCTTCTGGAAGCAGCACGCCACCACGGACCGGTCCACCGGCGAACCCATCACCGTCCCGGTTCTGCGGCACTACACGGTGTTCAACAGCGAGCAGTGCAACGGGATCGAAGATGCGGACCGCACGAAAGACGAGATCGAGGGCCCGGAGGCTGTTTTTGAGCCGATCGGCGAGGCGAGGGCCATCGTCGACGGGTACGCCGACCCGCCGCGCATCGAGCACGGCGGGCATCAGGCGTACTACGCGCCCAAAGAGGACCTCGTGCGCTTGCCCGAACCGGACCGGTTCGAGCGCCGCGAGTCCTACTACACCACGCTCTTCCACGAGCTCGCGCACTCCACCGGGCACAGCTCACGCCTCGATCGCGGGCTCGACACCGAGCTGGCGCCGTTCGGGACGAGCGACTACTCGAAGGAGGAGCTGACGGCGGAGTTTGCGTCCGCGTTCCTGGCGGCGGCGTGCGGGATCAGCCCACCGACGATCGAGCAGTCTGCGTCGTACATCGATCACTGGAGGAAGCGGCTCAAGGCAGACGAGAAGCTCGTCATCCAGGCTGCAGGGGCGGGGCAGAAGGCGGCGGATTGGGTGCAAGGAATCCATCGAGAATAATCAGGCTATTCAAGGAGAGAGGAGCGGGTGACGTACCCCCACAGCCAGCGGAAGAGTACAGGGGCAAAGCGTTCAGCTGAGAGAACAAATTGGACACCGCCAGTGAACCAAGGCCAGAGGGGTACTTCCTGCGTTACAAGCCAGCGCAAACTCACAAAGCTGCCCCAACCATGGCAGACGAGTTCGCCACGGGTCATCGGGAGCCTGAGTTCAGGGAGTACCCGGGGCGCGAACATTGCCAATAATATTTCGAACAGCGGCAAGGTGTATTTTACTCATCTACACATGCCCTCGCCAATATTACTCAATTACGCCCAAACTCGCCTAGCAAACTGCTTCGACTAAGTGGTAAACCTAAAGAAACCACTACGAACCACCTTATCCAACTGCACCTGAATGACTCCGGCTGGGCACCCACTCCGATCAACGAATTTTAGAACTACAGTAATATACTCCATATCATTGCCGATATCTAATACATAGTCACTCACAAATTCGCCATATATAGACGAATTCCGGACACTTATTGGGCTGGTAAGTCTAGGCGAGTCCCACTTATGGAGCAAACTACCATTTTCACCGTAGACAGCAATCGATTGAAACAGACTAGCTGCACCTTCATTTACGGCGTCTGTTGTGTACAATCCGACAGCCAATTGAGCTGCACCACTTACTTCCGACAAGTAATCAACTTCATAGCGGAGCTGGATCTGCACGAATAGTCCGCAGTGAGAAAGCTCGGGATACTGTCTCAAATACTCTGATTCAAATCCGTACGGGTATCCTGACTGCAATTCGTACCGGATGGTTTTCCACATAATTGACGCTAATAATACCCAGACAATCGACACCAATAGTACGAATGTCACGACGACTGCAATGACTATTTTTATCATTTTCATGACCGAATCAGCCTGCTGCCTTGCTCACAAATTCTTTAAGATAACTATTTTAATTGAAATCTTTGTTAGTTCGTAACGTTTATATGGCCCATTCTTATCACATGGGCCATTGCCCCAGATGTAGTATGGGACCACATCGAGAATAAAGTGCGGAACTCCGTACAAAGTTTGTGGATTAGCATAATTATATGTCCCACCATCCGTCTGGTCGGTAACTACTTGTCCAAGCGGATTTATCACGACCTCTTCTTTCCCTTTAACATATTTCTTGTTCGATAACCCGTGGAATACCGATTGCTCAGGAGGAAGCTGCGTCCAACCGCTGCGAGAAGCGGTAACCTCTTCAGCAGTCCGTGTTGGTTGCGATGAATTTCGATTGTAGTGAATTCCTTTGACAGTGTTCACCACTTGCGTAGCGAGTCGATTTGTGATGCCTATGACTGCAGAATCAAGATCGCCTGGCGCAAGAGGAAAGAGGCCCATCGGATCGCGTTTTACATGTGGTGTGGAGCTGGAATAAACATAAATATTCATGCTGTCAAGATAGCCGTAGGGGTCGCGTTGCAAGAAACGTCCCATGTCGTAGCTGTGGACTCTGTATCTATACTCCATGATCCCCGTGTGTGCCAATAGAGGCCGCCCGGTATACAAATGATGGGCGTCGTGGGAAGATACGTGATGCCTCACTCCTGTCTCACTCATGTATCGAACTTGCCCGTAGTCACCGTACTCAAACCTCTCAACAACATCACCATTTGCGTTGGAAACACTGAGTAAACTTCCGAGATCGTCGCGGTGCGACCAGTAGTTTTCCGGTACCTGAAGATTCTCGATCCGGTATCCAACTTCGTCATCGATCCGATCCGAAAGCACGTGGCTCGTGAGCAATAATTCTGGATCTTCACCAATGGCGAGCTGGATCCGCTCGATCACTTCCCAGAGCGCGTTTGCCCCGTACACATACTGGAAGTCAGCCTCGATCACGGCCTCGCCATCATCGATCTCTGCATACTCGCCTAGGCGGCGGCCAAATGCGTCGTAGACGTACGCCTGCGTCGTTGCAACAGTTCCGAAGCCATCTTGGACTCCGACCAATCGATTCCAAGCGTCATACACGAGATCACGAAACTCGAGGTGCTCGCCGGATTCATCGGCGGCGGCAAGGAATGCTTGGATATCGAAGTACTCGAACTCACCGTTGCCATCGAAATCGCCACGAGGATCTTCCGCCTGATGCCACTGCATGAACTGCGTGACATCGAAGAAATCCACGCTGTTGTCTCCGTTCACATTCGCCGGAGAGTCCTGAAACTTCCGGATCATGTTCCCGTTTGCGTCATAGGTGTAGATCCACTTGTCCGCCTCTGCCCTTGGCGAGTGCGTGTACTGGTTGTTGCTCTGATGATCCGTATCAACAAGCTCGTATTCGCCCAAGGGCGCCCCAGCGTCGAGCTCTCCTGGAGTCCCCGAACTGAGCGAAGAGGTCACCTCTAAACGATTGTGAACACCGTCCAGGGAGTAGGTCGTTGTGTTGTCCGACTTCGAAGAGAGGGAATCGGGGAACACCACATCACTCGTGACAAGCCTGTTCGCAGAGTCGTACCCAAACGAGCGCTCACGCCGATCCGGAAGGGTCCCGAGATGCTGCTCGTATGCTGTCCGGTTTTGGGACTCATCCCATTTGAACCAGTGATCATCGAGCACGGTTGTCGTCGGGTGCGGATTGGTTGTCAGGATACGCTCGGGCTTCTCGAATCCATGATCTCCAAGCTGGACTACTGCTCCGTTGTACCCAGCATACTTGAACACCGTCCGCACTGTAGTACTCAGCCCGGCCACCCCATCCGTGTAGCGTTCCGGGCGAACCCCGATGTACTCCATAGTCCGGATCGGGTCAACCATTGCTGCGTCGTTGTAGATTCCGATGAGCCGGTTGACCTCGTCGTATTCGCGATGGATCGTGCGTCCATGGGGATAGACCATCCCGACAAGATTGTCTGCCAGATCGTGCGCGTAGGTGACCGTTCGTTCGTGGCCAGAGACGAAGATCCCATCCTCGGCGAGATGCTGGACTTCTTCAAGCACCCGGCCCCGTGAATCGTAATCACGGGTCACGGAGGTCAACGGCTGCGTTCCAAGTACATCGGACCAGGTCTGCGCGTGCTGGACGCGCCCCAGACTGTCGTACGTGAAGTCTTCACGGAGAGCGCCGCCGATGGTGTTACCCATCGGATTGATATCGCGACGGGTCAGACGATTATTGAGATCGTGGGTCTGGGTTGTCTGAACACCGCGAGCATCGGTGATCCTGAACGGCTGGCCCGATGCATTGTACTCGAATGCGTATTCCTCAAGATCGGGCATGATGATCTTGGTGCGCCGCCCGACCTCGTCATACTGATACTCTGTCGTGTTACTGTTGTCATCGGCCTCGGAAATGAGCCGGCTCGCATCGTCGTAGCCCATGGTTTCAACGATCTCACCATTGGTCGGATCGACTGTATCTCCAAGCGGCCCGTCTCCATCGAGCGTCATCGTTCTAGCACGCTCGACCAACCTGTTGAGACCGTCGTAGTCCATGCTCTCGAAGTTGGCCCGTGGGTCGAGCACGCCGATCAGGTTTGAGCGTGAGTCATACAGATAACTGGTGGTGTTGCTTCGTCCGTCCTGGAACTCTTCTCGACGATCGAGTGCGTCGTATTCAAATGTGCGCGCAAAAGTCAACGTAGGGGCAGACGTTGTCGAGTAGTCCCGATTAATGACCGCACTCAGATTCGATCCGCTATCGTACGCAAACTGGACTTGACCGGAAAGATCCTGCACAAACTCCGTTCGACCAACCGTGTCGTAATAGTACGAAGTGACGTGATCCGCTGACTGCCCTGACGGGCGTGCCATCTGCTTCAGACTGGAATCCTGATTGTATTCGTATTCGATGTCTTGGACATCAAACGTGCCCGGAACCACGTTGCATGCGGTCGCCGCGGCGACCAATTCATCAAATATGTAGCCCCGCTGTTTCTTGAGCCGATCTCGGGCATCGTACTCATACTCCTCGAGAAACACCATTTGGGTTTCTGCCGAAGTAGTGTCGTCTGAAATCGATCCGCAAACCGAGACCGATGTCATGTTTGAGTTCTTATCGTACCCGATCGTGATCTCATTGTTCATCGGATCGAGGGCGGAAACAACTCGATCGTGCCCGTCGTATGAAAGCGTGAGGTATTGAGAATCGGGGCCGCCATTCGGATTGATAATCCGATCGACCATCCGCCGATTCGCATCGTAGTTGAATCGAGTCACGAGCTCATTCGCCGAACCCGCCCCTCGGACAATCTCGTAGGGAAGGTCACGGAAATCGTACGAGATGGACTCAGACTCCAACGCCACAATCGGCGATATCGATTGCACTCCCCGATATGCAGCGGTGATCTTGCCGTCTTCGTCGTACACCCACGCATCAGTCACCCAATCTGGACCGATCGGAGCGCTAAAGGACTTGGCGATCGAGTCCTGTGTTGCAAACGGATCATACGACGAGGACACCCGCTCAGTGCTCTTCATCGTGAGCAGATCACGTGCGTCATACTCATAGATCGTCCGTACCGTATCAAACGTCGCCGAGACTTCGACCTTCCCTTCGAAGTCTGCAATCTCCTCCATCACGAGGTTACCGTTCGCATCGTAATAGTAGTCAGTCTGAGCAAGCATCTTGTCATCGACTCCATCCAGATGCCGCTTCCTGACAAGTTGGTTCGCCTGATTGTGGAGCAGCTCTGTTATGTCGCCATCGGACTCAATAACCTTCGAGATGTTCCCGATCGCGTCGTACTCGAACACGGTCGTGAGGTTCTCACCCGGATTCGTTCCGTCGCCAACATCGATATGGATCTTCCAGAGCTTTCCACGACTGCCGATGTTGCCGGTGTAGGTGTCCGAGTAGTACTCGAATGTATCCTTTCTCCTGTACGTCGTCTCTACCCCCCCGACAAGGCGTATCGTCTCGGGGTGGGTGTGTGAGACCATGCTCCCGGTTGTCGTGTCATACTCGAACTCGTCGTGCGCCGAGGCATTGGCCGTGCCGGACATCCCCGCCGGGATATCGTGATAGATATTGGTCAAGTTGCCACGCGAGTCGTAGGTGAACTCAGTCCTATTTCCATTGCCATCGGTCTCGGATGTTGGGAAGGAGCCGGTCGAGCCGCAGCCGCACCCTGGCAACGAGTATGCCCCGGGTCCGTCGTATTCGAATGACTGGGTAATCCAATCGGCGTGAGAGGAGAGCGGAAGCCCATCGTTATCCAGGATAGTCCCAGCAGGCTTGGAGATGATTTCAAGCAGTGCGCCACGTTGCTGTTGACTTCCTGCAGATTCATCATAAACATACTCGATGACGTCGCCGCTGGGCTTCTCAAGCCGCGTCTGATGCCAGTCGTCGTTGAAATCAAACTTTCGAATTACTATATCCGTATCGCCGGATCGCACCGGGGCGGTCAGGCCAGTGAACGGTGTTGGCGTAGATTCCGGATCGTCAGCGTAGTACCACGATGGCGCGCTGGTGCTTTCATCGTACCAAACGCACTTCCCGCGAGCCGCAGAAGGAACCTTGCCAGGGTAGTTGGCCCGACTTACCAAATTATAACTGCCTGGGTTTCCCGTATAGGCCGTGTACTCAAATCGAACGACGGATCCGTCACGCTTTTGAACCCAGACAAAAAAATCGTTTACAGGAGTCCAGCTATCAGCATCCCCATCCAAGTCAGTGTACATGTATGTGTACGAATCTTCTGCGTAATCCTGCTTGTAAATGAGACGGCCAATATCATTAATATCATATGGAATCGGGCGAAGATAATGATTTTCGATGATGCCCACGCCGTTCGTGTCGGTCTTTGAGACAAGCAAACCAAGCATGCTGCTGCCAGCGCTATTATCATGGTATGCATATTCTATAGTCCTGCCACCTGGAAACCGCTCATGAACGGTCGGCAGGTCGAAGGTGCCAGCTACCGTCTCGACCGAAGGTAGCTTGACGCCGACGAGCTCGCGGACTAAAGAGTAGTACGGCGGGCTTGGAAACTCGACGAACTCATGCTCATAGAGATACTCAACCGACCTGCCTGCATGATCGGTAACTTTCCAGATAAGATCTTCAAAATGATCCGGATCTGGACCGGACGGCCGAGGCGCCCCCGCCTCGTCGTAGTATGAGAATGTGATCGCATTCCCCAACCCATCTTGCACCATCGCGAGTCGAAACCGCGTTATTCCCTTCGAAGTATCATAAGTTAGGGTGATCATATTGCCGTTTCGATCTGTGATCGACTTTAACCGCCGGGCAAGATATTGATGGACCCCCTGCTCCGGATAGAACGTGTATACGGTGCCGTCTGCATCGATGTATTCAATATCGTCTGTAGCCGTAACTCGGTGCAGCACGCCATGATAGCCTTCCGCGGTGAACTCGAGCCCAGGCCCAGCGAATGAATAATTCCGAGTCAATCGAACCCTACGACCATTTTGGAGCCAAAGTTGAGCCTCAGATGATCCACCATCCGTATCTTTGACCCACATGTCGTAGTTGTGTGTCCAGCCCAATCCAAGCGGTTCAAAGTCACGACCAAGGGTCGAGTCCAGCCAAAACCGCGGAGTTCTCGTTCGGTAGTATCGAACAAACTCGACATTGAGGCCTCGACCCGGGAGAGAGAGGTCGACGTGCCGATCTAGATACTCTCCGTGTGCCATAAATATTGGGTCATTAAACTCGGACAGCTTCCCATTTGGGTCTGGCTCACCGCCATCTCCATCTTTCCCCCCCTGCGACTTAGGTGGATCGCAATCATCTGTCGGGGGACCGTATGCGTCCGGATTGCCGTAGAAAGGATTGGCCGCGATCGCGCAGAACGGAAAACCGAAACACGTGAACGCGAGTAGAAGAACGTACGCTCTTGATCTGACTCTATTAATCACTGTGTGCTCCTGAGCACTTGGCTGTCTGCGATGTCTCTCCCCTCGGACAGGGTGACGAGCACTTCGCAGCGAGCGCACAGAGTATCTAGTTGGTGGGTGGAATGCACGGGCATGACTGTCAGAATCACGAAAACTATACGGCTTCAGCCCCCCCGTCCAGAGCCTGCCCGGACGCAGTTGTATGACTCCGTACGCCTAAGCTGTGCCTGCTGGATCTCGTCCAAGGCACTCTACATCTCCGAGGATGTCCATCTCATGGCTTTCTAAGCGACCCGATGCGAGTTAAAGCGAAGTTCCACCCGTCAGAGCGCACGCCATCCATCTTGGTCGTAGCTTGAGATGACAATGACGGATTGTAGGGTTTATACCCCTCTGTATGGCCGCTCTCGGTTCAGGTTGGCGCGCACATCATACTCAATTTTTCCACATCCTGCATGTACGATTACAGGTGGTCTACAGGTATATATAGGTTTGGGGGGGTGATTCAGCGCATCCAGCCCGCCCTTCGGAGGGCGATACAGCGTGTGGGCGACGGACGATTCAGCGTGTGTATCCGGATAGGATTATAGGGTTGTTCACAACGGATCGGACTTAAGTGAGCATCTCCGTCGAGCAATCGGCGGCACCGATGGGTAGAGCACGATCCCGCCCACCACCTCACGAAGACGTGCATCCGGGTATACCACGAGCACTTGGCGGATCGCTCGCCGGAGCTCGCGCTTGAAGTCCTTCGGGTTTCGGTAGTCCTGTCCGAACTGCGAATACAGGTTGTGCCAACTCAGCTTGGTCCCTTGCATGGTCTTCACTCGGCAGAGCCGCTGCGCGAGCCAGACGTACACATCCATCGTCAATGCGGAATGCCTGATTGCGTGCAGCGCGCGGGGGTCTACTGGTACGGCGTGCTCAATAAGCGAAGCGTAGAACCACTCAGAAAGCTCCAGCTTTCCGGTCCGAGTAATTGGTGGTACATCTCCCTGACGCCACCATCCCTCGAACCGCTCGATCGGTCTGACATCGAGCGTGACGGGCTCTCCTTGCGATCGGAAGCTGAGGATCATCCTGCACGCGGCCAGCGCGTCTAGCTGTGTGCGTAGAGCCGCGTACCCGCCCCGCGCCCCACCACTGGACTGTAGGCCGAGCGAAGTCAGAATCCCACGCACGCTGCCGAGCTCAATATACCGACAACGAGTCCGGATCGCCTCTGTCGAGAGATGGATCATAATGAGTCTTGGAATGACTCCGTACGGCAAGGGCTGGTCGATGTCGGCCGTGCCATCAAAGCACTGACCCGCTGCAAGCCGGAGACCCGCGTGCCCGCTCCGCCGCTCGAAGATACGCGCGTCTGTCTTTCGCCTGGGCAGCCCGACATGGCAGAACACCGAGTGCAGAAACTGGATCCGGTCGGGCGGCGACTCCCGGATCTCACAACCGGCTTCAATGAGGCGGCGCTGCAGGCGGGTGGGACGGACACCAACTTCCACCGTCGGACCCGGTAACGAATCGAGCATATCCCCCACTGCCCTCATCGAACCCGCCCCGGCCTAAGAGGCCGTATTCGTGTGTCGGGTGCGCCCGCGACGCTTCATGTGCATGGATTGGGTTTGATCAGGTGGGCCTGGCTTCAGCGACACCCATGTCGATTCGTTCCATTGCGCGCCACCGCTACCACTCAAATCGACCTGTTGATTCAGGGACTTGGCAAGCAACGCCCCAACAGGGTTCGGGATCTCGGCGATTAGATGATCCTCTTGGCGGTGGATGCGGACACGCTCACCGATGATGGACTTGAGGATCTCCCTCGCCGGTTCCACATGATCGCCCAGCCGTGCTTCGAGTTGCTTGACCGCTTCCTGATAGCGTTCGAGTGCCCTGGGGAGGATTCCAGAGACGCGCCATGTGCCGAGCTGCTCGATCTCCTCGTTCAGCTCGGAGATCCTGGCTTCGGTCTCTCTCATTGCACTGGTCGTGGTTGGTGTGACGACGCCCTGCTTGATGGCATCGAGCAGATTGCCAAGTTCACGCTCCGCCTCCTTGAGTTCGTCGCGAACCTGCTGTAAACGAGACGTCGCGTTTCGGGATTCGATCACCTCGACGGCCGCCTTCTTGAACTTCTCGAAGCTGCCGGGCGCGAGCAGTTGTGACTTGATGCTGTGCAGCAGCCGCTCCTCGACGATGCGCCTGGGCACGCTCAGGGTATTGCTGCACCCATCGATGACCCCCTTCGCGTGAGTCGGACAGCCGTACCGGCCATGCGCCACGATCACAAAGTTTGCACCACATTCGGCGCAGGAAAGGAGCCCAGAGAACAGATACCGCTGCGCCGATGATGGCGTGAATGGATTCCGTGAATGGCCACGGCGTTTGCAATGATGTGGCTTGCGGCGCTCATGCTGCCGTGTTCGGACCGCTGAAACCATGTCTGTATCGACAATCCGCAGCTCGGGGCTCTCGTGGATGATCCACTCTTCTCGAGGCCGTGGGCGTGGGATACGCTTTCCTGTTTCGGGATGCTTGGTCCATTTCGTACGGTTCCAGATCACCCGGCCGGCGTACATCTCGTTGTCGAGGATGACTTTCACCGCGCTGACGACCCAGGCCTTCCCACGTGAAGAACGCACCCGGTTCCTGTTGAGCTCGGTAGCGATCCACCTGTAGGACCTCCCCTCCGCATACCACGCGTAGATATCCCGCACAACCGCCGCTTGGTCTTCATCGATCTCGTAGCGCACCGCCACCACCGATGGGCGGCCGTACAGGTTCTTGCGGGTCTCGTCCTCGATGGGCACGTTGCGGTAGCCGAAGGTCCGGCCACCGCAGTTGTACCCTTTCAACGCCTGACCGGTCATGCCGCGATGTGTCCGTTCACGCTGATCGTCCAGGAACATCTCGTTCATGAGTCCCTTGAATCCGGCGTGGATCTTGTGGCCCTTGCGGTTGCTATCGTAACCGTCCGTGACACCGATGACGCGCAAACCATCCCATGTGAACGTGCGCAACAGCCCCTTCATCTCGTAGTCGTCACGCGAGAGACGCGAGAGGTCGTCTACCAACAACACATCGAAGGCCCTGTCGGCCGCGGCTTCACGCATACGAAGGTAACCCGGCCGCGCCCGTGTCGAACCCGAGATCGCTTTGTCCTCAAAGACACTCAGGACCCGCAGCCCCTCATGTTCAGCATGTCGGTTACAGTTGCGCACCTGATCATCGATGGATGTCTCTCGTTGCCTGTCGGCGCTATAGCGTGCGTAGATCACTGCTCTCGTCTTCGTCATTGTTTGGGTCTAACTCCTTTGCTCTTGTCTCCTCGAAATACCGCGTGACCTCTATCTCCGCGATAAGGCGGATCATCCGGTCAATCGGAGATGCGTTCACTGGTTTCTGTTTTCTTGTCTGCATGACTTCCTGCGTGCCTTGGTCGCGCCCAAGGTATGCAAACAGCTCGGACAATCAATACCAGATTTGTTGGGCCAAGCCAATTGGGAGCTTGCGAGCTGCGCCACTCTTCCCTGAACCGAGCCTGGAAGCTGCACTCTGGATTGGATGCGTCCAACAAATTCATCGTTGACCGCAGGCAAAATCCTTACTATCTCCAGTTGTATGATCGACGAAGACTTCCTACTCAAGGTAGAGCACTTTATTCAACGCCACCAACTGACCCCAACGACTTTCGGCCTGTGGGCAATGAATGACTCACGGTTCGTGTTTGACATTCGAAACGGCCGAGCGTGCTTCGGGGCGACCATCCGTAGGGTTTACCGCTTCATGGCTAAATACGAAGCAGAGCAGAAGGTAAGGAAAGCACGACTTATTGACCAATTCGAACCAAAGCCGAATCCTGAGTGATTCGGTCATGAGCGGACTAGTCGTACACCGCTAGCCAGCACCCCTCTCTATCAGGCACACCGCCTCTCTCCACACGACGCAGTGCTAATGACAATGGTGTGAGGCAGTGACGCTCGATGAGATATGCAGGATTAGTCTGTAGCTCGTAGACTGTCTACGCATACAAGCACGCGGCAAGTCGACAGTCCCGGGCCCGATCCTCTAGCAGGTACTGATATGATTGCGGCGGTGCGAAGTCGGGCACGGCGCGTAGGAGAGCGTCGAGTGTCACCTGCACTCGGAGAACGCTCACGGACTTAAATGCTATCGCGAAGCCCTTGGGACAGTTTCTGAACTACCCCATGAACTCACGCTTGCTGAGCCCACTCTCCCCTCCGAGGCATTTCCAGAGCAGAGTTGGGCTCCCTGTCGTGACGCTGGAGATCGTCATACTCTGCCTCAAGGCAGCGATCTGACCGGAGTATCGAGACTCCACTGTGCCGGTGACACCAAATCTGTCCACCGATGATCTCTCGCTTGTGCCCGAGCGATCCTGACGTACAGTCAGGAGTAGGAACTCCCTGATGGGGTTGCCGGTCATCTAGTGCGAACGGTGCTTACGATGGGCGTTGCTGCTCTGGACGCATACGTGAACACCGTGGTCGTTCGGACGGCAGAGCGTGGAAACTCACGGCGTTATTCTCAAAGCTCGATATACGCTTTGCAGCAGGGCGGAACTAGGGTCCGGACGCGGGTTGCTAGGGGTTTAGCACGGCGACCCCAAGACTATTGGCGCCTACACCCGCCCTTCGGGAACAGCTGGAGCCGATATCGCACGCTCTGAGGAGCGGCGGATCCACGCGCCGGGTCGGGATCGCATACGATGCCAGTGTTGCCTCGCGGGCTTGTCCGTAGGTTGGGCGAGCGGGTGCTCGCCGCGGCCGGGTCGGAGGTGTGAACTGATTGAGGATCTCCGATGGCGCGGTCGGACCTACTCATCTCGCTGGTCAAGAGTGGCCGTCAAAGCCCTGACCCGCGCTTTCGCAGCACGGTAGAGGCTTTGATCGCCGAAGAGCGATCTAAGCAGCACACGGTCCTTGCAGATCAGTTGAGCGCGGCCCTCGTGAATGGCTCGGCGGGCCAGCAACGCAGTGCGGCGGGATCGATGACCGTAGTTGGAGACCTGCTCTACGAGTTGAGCGCTCAACGCTCGCTCGACGATCTTATGCTGCCGGCGCACGCTCGCGAAGAGTTAGCACAGTTGATCGAGGAACAACAGCGCATTGACCTGCTGCGATCGTATAGCCTGAATCCGCGTCACCGAGTTCTATTGGTAGGCCCTCCCGGCAACGGGAAGACGAGCGTTGCGCATGGGCTCGCGCATGATCTCGCAGTACCTTTGTTGGTAATCCGGTACGAAGGACTGATTGGCAGCTACCTTGGCGAAACCGCCTCTCGCTTACGGAAGGTATTTGATTACGCGCGCCAACGTGCGTGCGTGCTGTTCTTGGACGAGTTTGACACCGTTGGAAAGGAACGCGGTGACGTGCACGAGACGGGCGAGATCAAACGCGTCGTCAGCACGCTACTACTTCAAATGGACGATCTGCCGGCTCATGTGGTGATCGTAACCGCGACGAATCACGCTGAGCTGCTCGATCGGGCGGTGTGGCGCCGATTCGAGTTGCGTCTCAAACTACCGCCCCCGACACTCAAGCAAATCGACGAGCACTGGCGTCGCCTATTCGGAGGTTTCCGGATCGGAGAATACAAGCCGGCTAACCTCAGTCAGGAGCTGCGTGGCGCGACCTACTCTGAGATCGAGGACCTTTTTCTTGATGTAGCCAGGCGCGCTGTGCTCGCGGGTCCTGAACCTGACATGAAGCAGATCGTGGGCGAACGAGTTGCTTCATGGAAGAAACGAGTCAAGGCGGCGGGCAAACGGCGCGACTGATGGAGCAGGCGTATGGCGGACAAGCCAATCCTGATCTTTCCGGCGGCAAAGGTTGCGGCTCGCGCCAAGCTTCCACAGTCCTTTGGCCGACCTGGTCCGCGTCCTTCACAAGCAGCGCAGCGCAAGCGGCTGGCTGACCGTTTCAAGGCGATGGAGACTCGGTTCGGTGCTGTGCAGCACGGCACAGACGGGATCGATCCGGAGCAGGTTGTAGTATTTGAAACGGTCGGATCGGTCGGTGACTTTCAGAGCGTCGCTCGCCGGATTCCTGGCATGGAGTGGCTCGGGGATTTCGATACTGAAGTTGTTGATCCCGATCCCGGCTTCCTAGGCGATGGTAGCGAGCCCGAGCAGCTGACCGGCCGGCTGTTTGTCGTGCTGAGCAATCGGACCGCATACAACGAGCTAATCAAGCTCTGGCGGCTTTGGTCGCGATCGACGGACGAGAAGCTGCCCCGCAATTACGGCAAACTCGCGGAGGTATTCAAGCATCTGCAAGAGGTGCGGCCGTGGGGACCTCGTGACCGAATCGAATCAACTGGCGTGGTAGCATCTTGGCAGAAGGGCCTTGCGTCAAACGAACCTGCCATTCGCTTTGAGGTTGAGCTTTGGTGCCGTTCGGACGATGCGTCCCGCGCAGCGGCGTATGAGCACGTGCGTTCAGTAGCGGGTGAGGCAGGTGGGCAATGCCTGTCACAGGCAACCATCCCCGAGATCGACTACCACGGCGTCCTTCTCGAACTCCCTGCGGAAGCCGTCAGAGAGACGGTGGAGGCGATTGCGGAGGGCTCGGACACAAAGCTCTTGCGTCTGACTGACGTAAAGTATTTTGCACCAATGCCAAAGGCAGCGATCGCGAGGCACCCCGACGGCACCGCATCGGCTGCTGCGGAACAACCTTTACCGACCGGCGAGCCTGTCGCCGCGCTATTGGACGGGATGCCTCTGGCAAATCATGCCGCTCTCCGCGAGCGGTTGCGAGTAGATGACCCGGACGCATTTGGTGCGGAGTACCAGCCGCAAGAGCATCAACACGGCACCGCAATGGCGTCCCTGATCGTGCATGGCGAGCTCGACTCCGGTGAGGAACCGATCGGATCCCCGCTGTACGTCCGCCCAGTAATGCGCCCCGGGCAGCCCGATGCGAATAACCGGCGTTGGGAACAGTTCCCTGACGACATGCTACCCGTCGACCTGGTCCGCAGAGCGGTGATGCGCATCTGCGAGGGCGAAGGTGATCAGCCAGCTCAAGCACCAGGTGTTCGCGTGGTAAACCTGAGTGTTGGTGATGCGGCGCAACTGTTTGATCGTCAGATGTCGCCCTGGGCTCGGTTGCTTGACTGGCTCTCCTGGAAGCACCAGCTGCTTTTTATCGTATCAGCAGGCAACCACGTAGCTGATCTCGACCTGCCAGTTCCAGCGGATTCAATCGCGGATCTGCCAGACGACGATCTCAGAGCGCACACGATTCGGGTCATCGGGCATCAGAAGCTGCAGCGTCGACTGCTAGCTCCCGCTGAGTCTGTCAATGCACTTACGGTCGGAGCGCTACATGCCCAACTCGCACCCGACGGCGCTGCGGGCCGAATGATCGACCTACTCCGTGGCGCACCGCTGCCAAGCCCGCTGTGCACCGTTGCGAGTGGGTTCAGACGCTCTATCAAGCCCGAGATTCTGGTGCCAGGGGGACGGGTGCACTACGCGCCGAGGCTCGCAATACCGGGTGGACGGACCGCCAGCTTCTCCATCATACCAATCAGCAATCAGCCTGGACAACAAGTTGCCGCGCCTGGAGGTACGACAGTCCCCCCCTCTCACACGGTGCGAGTGAGCGGAACGAGCAACGCCGCGGCAGTTGCGACGCGGAACGCGATCCGGTTCTTGGAGCGTCTCCAACAACTACGTGCCGAGACGGGTGGCGAAGCGTTGACTGATGTCAGGGAGGCTGCGATTCTCAAGGCAATGCTGGTGCACGGCGCTTCGTGGAACGGGTATGAGGCATTCTTCGAAAACATCTTTGACGGACCCGATACCGGGATGGAGCGATGGTGGCGCATAAAGCGGGCGTGTAGCCACTTCTTGGGATACGGAGCTGCAGACTTCAATCGCGGCACGATGTGCACCGATCAGCGAGTGATTCTGCTCGGGTGCAGCGTGCTGAAAGATCAGGAAGCTCACGTCTACGACGTTCCGCTGCCACATGCGCTAAATGCGAAGAAAATTGGACGCCGACTGACGATCACACTAGCTTGGCTCACCCCCGTGAACCCTCGCCATAGAAACTACTGCGGAGCCGATCTTTGGTTCGACCCACCAGGCACACAGTTGCAGGTCAAGCGCACAGAGTTAGGCGACAAAATGGTTAAGCAGGGGACTGTGCAGCACGAAGTGCTCGAAGGCGACGCCGCTGTTCCTATCGCTGAGGGCGACACAATTCCGGTCCAGGTCAATTGCCGCGCAGACGCTGGATACAAGCTGGCTGAGGAAGTTCCCTATGCCCTGATGGTCTCGCTCGAGACCGCCGAACGGTTAGAGATTAGCGTGTACGAACAAGTCAAGGTAGCGCTCGATCGACTGCGAGCTCCGGTTCCAGTGCGGGCTGGGAGCGGCGGCAGGAGATGAGAGTCATGATACGTTCGTAATGAAATCTGCTATATCACAGGCAGCATTGGGGCTCGGACACTGAGCGGCAGTGGAACGGTTTGCAGAGCGTGCCCCGATCGTCAAAGATTCTCGCTACACAGACAAGTTCGGAAAGATATGCGACACGTCGAAGATGTGAACGCCGCGGAAGCGGAGGATCGGCTTGTCGTTCTCTCCGGGCTCGGGCTCATCCCTGGGCTTGAACTTCTTGGACGCGATGATGACGATGCCCTTCTCGCCCTTGCGGACGCAGCGGCCGAGCTTCTTCCAGGCGGTGAACCAGGCGACGTGGGAGGCGTCGGGCTTCTGCAAGAGGATGAGCAGGACGTTCCCGAAGCTATACCGGTGGAACTTGGCGAGCATCGCGAGGTAGCTGGTGAGCTGTTCGCTCTTGCCCCGGCTGAGCGCCTCGCTGAGTTGTTCGAGTGCCTGGTCGGCGATCTTCTTGGCTTCTTCGGCTTTCATGACTGGCTCCTTCGCGGGTCCCGCGACGTGCGGCCCCTTCGCCGGAGACAGGGGCCACTCGCGGGTGCGAACGGAGCGCGCGCAGCGGAGCCGGCGCGAGGCCGGAGGGGCACGCGCAGCGTGCACGCAGAGTGACAGACTTCCCGCTAGGGCGCCCAAGGCGGTCTGGCGCGAGGCGTGCGAGCCCCGAAGGCCGCAAGCGCAGCGGTGACGGCAAGAATGGAGCGCTGAAAGCGGATGGGAGTGTTGAGCCGGACGCAATGCGAGTCGATCGAGCGCTGCGGCCAGCGAAGTCAAGCAGATCTACCATCTTCCGATGGAGACGCTCCGCATACGACCGCTGACGGAAGGCGACCTGGACTCAATCATCGAGGACGCCGGTGGCACACGCGCCTTCACGAGTCAAGGTGCTCGCGACCCTCGGAACGCGGATTATGTGCTCGATGGCACCGTTCTAGAGCTTAAGCTCATCGAAGAGGACGGCCTAGCAAAGCGAACCAGGCAGGCAAAGGTGGCAGAGCTCTTCGGAGAGGGGCAACCCGACCGAGAGGTTGTCGTGCTTGACCGCGAGTTGCTAGGCATCGCAGGGAACAAGCGGTACGACCGCATTCTAGAAGGTCCGGTGAAGAACGCGATCTCGAAAGCCAACAAGCAGCTGAAGCAAACGCGACTCGATAGGCCCGAAACGCATTCATCTGTGCTGCTTCTGATAAACAACGGCTACACCGCCCTCGATCATCCGTCTCTACTCGATATCGCCGAGAGGCGAGTCCGAAATGACACACATCACATTGACGGCATTGTTGTAGCAGGGTGCTACTACTACAGCGATTCGTTCGACAGCTACTTCTTGTGGCCGATCGACTACGTCGCGATTCGCGATACCCACCGCTTCAATGCCTACGAGTCCTTTTGGGCCTCTTGGAACGCATTTTCCCAGCGGTTCGTCACCAAGATGATGCTTGACGGCCCAGGCGAAGAGCCCACCAAGGGACCAGTCATCGACGTGGAGTTCGAGCACAAAGGAGTGACCTGTGTCAAGCCCGCCCCACGGATGGGCCGCAAGTCAGACTTCTTCATTCACGGCCGCCCACGACTGGACTCAAGCGGGCTGGAACATTGCCCGCCAGTTGCTCGGACCTTTCCAGACATCAGTGTTCAGGAGTGGGCGAAATTCACAGTAACACTCGGAGCTGGCGTGGAGCTCGCACCGAGCCACGCCGCCTGGAGTGAGGAACGTTCACGGTGCGCTGCAGACTCCGAACCGCTCCAGCCGTTCGTTCCGATTTCGGTGTCTCATAGCGACTGGCTTGCGTGGCTCGACGAGAGGTCGCTGCCGCCGCGCGCGAGTACGATCAGTGAATATGCCAACGTTGTGTTTCACAAGCGAGTCCGCGCTTTGATGGCCCTCGCGAAAGAGCGCACGCCAGCGGGCATCATCCCATCGCGATATGTTCTTGTCACCACGCAAGAAATCGGACAGGATCGCGCAAATGACCTGTCGAGTATCGCCATTGTTCGTGAGTCGGTTTGTGCGGCCGCACAAGCGAAAACACTGCTCGAGAATGCCCGGATCTTCCATGAGCATGCCCTTGCTCTGGGCTGTGCCTATGCCATCTCTGAAGGCGCCGAGTGCGTGCTGTGGGAAAGAGACCACAAGTACGCATGGATCTAGGCCTCGGCACCTTGGACATCACGATGACTCCTCGGCATTTGCCTCATTCTGAGCTCGACTAGAGAACAAAGTCACCAGAACAGACTCCTCGTCCTCGACGAACGTCGGCTCAGTTCCGTTGTGCTCGATCATTCCCTTCACGATCTTCCGGGGAACGCCCATGCCCATGTGTTCAAGATACCCGTAGTCTCTCATGACATCGTTGAGCAGTTGATTCCTCGCCGCGCGACAGCCGGTGAGCATTCGCGAAGGGGTAATCCCGTTGGGAAGGCGCCCCGGAGAGAGAATCTCCTGTCTGTTGCTGTACACAACAAGTTCGATATCAGTGGATGCGAGCAGATAATCCCCATGCACAAGAGCGTTAACTACTGCCTCGCGCACGGGCTCTTCCGGATATGTCCGGGTCTCCTGCCGGGGTGACAGGACACCAGTTGAACTTTTTCATGCCGCGATCGGCCTCTGGAGCCTGGAAACGCGGATTCTGATCTAGACATGACAGTCGACAACTCGGTAGATGATGTGGCAGTCAGCCTATTGACAAATTAATTTGTCTAAGGTACTCTCAGGGTCATGCTGGATGTCTGCACCATCGAAACGCCAGAGGTCGCTGCTGCCGTGCTCGACCCGCTGAGGAACCGGCTGCTCGGAGAACTCGAAACCCCGGCCTCTGCCGCAAGCCTGTCCTCCCGGATGGAGATGCCACGACAGAAGATCAACTATCACCTCCGCGAACTGGAGCGCCTCGGACTGGCGACCGTGGCCGAGGAACGCCAATGGGGCGGGTTGACAGAGCGACGGCTAGTTGCCACGGCTTCGTCGTACGTGATTTCTCCGATCGCGCTGGGGCCAATCGCAACCAATCCAGAGCGCAAGATGGATCGACTCGCGGCGAGCTACCTGGTTGCGCTGGCGGCACGTGCTGTCCACGAGATCGGCGACCTCATCCGTCGAGCTCACACAGCGGGAAAGCACCTTGCAACCCTGTCTGTCGACACGGTTATTCGGTTTCGATCACCTGAGGATCGCGCTTCCTTTAGTCGTGAACTCACCGATGCGATCAATGAACTCGTCGCGAAGTACCACGACGAATCCGCACCAGGCGGCCGTCCGCACCGTCTAGTGCTCTTAGCTCACCCGTTGCCAAAGCCAGCCGAATCGAAAGAAGGAGATGCTCATGCCCGTCAAAAAGGATGACGACGGCAGCAGGTCGATCGCAGCCGAAGTTGAGGTTCCAGGCACGCCGGAAGAAGTGTGGCGTGCAATCGCTACAGGAACAGGTGTCTCCTCATGGTTCGTCCCCACAACGATTGAGGAGCACGAGGGAGGAACTACGATAAACTGCTTCGGTCCTGGTATGGACTCGCCTTCCACGATCACAAAGTGGAATCCCCCCCATTCCTTTATTGCCGAATCGGAGCAAGAAGGACTCGGGAAGATCGCGACCGAATGGATCGTTGAAACCCGCAGCGGTGGAACGTGCGAGGTGCGCGTGGTGCATCGCTGGTTCGCGGATACGGATGACTGGGATGCTCAGTTCGAGGGGCACGCCTACGGCTGGGCGGCGTCGTTCTTCCGCATACTGGCGATGTACCTGGAAGACTTTGCTGGAGAGGATTGCTCGGCATTCCAGCTGACGGCCGTCAGCCAGGCTTCCGGGCCTGAAACCTGGCGAACGATCCGTAGTGCCCTTCGTGGGGATGCCGATGACGGAACGGTCACCACGGCCGCGGGCGTTCCCGAAACAGTCGGCACAGAAGTCAACCTGGATGTGACCGATCCCGACTTGCTTCGTGCGAGAGAGACTGTGCCGCACATCGCCGCGGCGTTCGAGGGAATGGAAGGCGAGAACCCGGAGCTTCTCCTGCGCTTGAAACAGCCTGTTCCGGGGTTTGCGCACATCTTCACCATGCCGCTTGGTGGGCCGACGATGGTGTCGGTGAGGTTCCATTTGTTTGGCACGCATGCGGCCGAGTTTGTCGAGAAGTACGAAGAAGCATGGCAGGCATGGCTGGACCAGAAGTTCCCTGCTCCGGACGGCGAAGAGGCTGTCTGAGCACTATCCGAGTACATGTACGCAGAACGGCTGCAGAAAGGCTAGAGATGAAGACGCTCGCGTTCCTCGGTGTCGCCTTGGCGGTGTTCGTCAGCGGCGTGATCGCGCAATCGACCCCACCCGGCACCTCTCGTGCTTCGGACCAAGAGTGGCTCAAGCAACTGGTGGGTGAGTGGGACATCGAGTTCAAGATCCACATGCAGCCCGAGCAACGTCCGACGGCGGCGGTCGGCACGGATTCGGTTCGGGCCCTTGGCGACCACTGGATCATCGCGGAAACCAAGACCACGATGATGGGGCTGCCGTACAGCGGTGTTCTATCCCTCGGGTACGACTCCCAGAAAAAACACTTCCACGGTACATGGGTGGACTCATTCGGTGGCAATCTATGGGTCTACACGGGCACGCTCAACGATGAGCGTGACACGCTGACGCTCGAAACCGAAGGCCCGAACCTGCAAGACCCCAGCAGGAGCGCTCGCTACAAGGAAGTCATCCAGATCACCTGCGAAGACAGCCGCACGTTCACTTCGTCCACCGAGGCAGAAGACGGGACATGGACCAAGATTGTGACGATCAAGTACAGCCGGAAGCAGTAGCACGTCATGGCGGCCCGACCATCGACGGATGCCGTCGCTCCGCATAGCAGCAAGCGCGATGTTGTCGAGAGTCCAATCCCAGCGTTGCCTGCTCGGGTTGAGAGGACACGATTGAATTCGTCCATAAGTACAGATGGCCCCGGCACTTGCCGAGGCCATCAGGTATTCAAAGTCGGGGTGACAGGACACCAGTTGAACTTTTTGTCGTTGGATTTCGGGTCTGGGAGACCGGACTCCTAGGCTGGCTCACCCATGAATCCCGGACTACGTGAATTACCTGCCCGTCTGACTTGATCACTCGAGCGGCCAAGCCGAATCGCCTGTACTTTGCTCTCTACGTTGATCCGGTCCCCGCTCGCGCCTGCCGCCTCAACGTCTCAATCGCTGCTTCGACAGCGGCGGCGTCCGGCTCGCGTTCTCCCCACTCTTTCCAGAACTCGCGGGTCTGACTGAGCGGTTCAATGGTTGGACGATTGAGTCGGATGCGAGCGGGCAACAGGATGGCATCTCCGAGGAGGAGCGCTTCGCCGGTGTCGAGCAGCGGTAGGCCATCAAGCACGCCCGCGAGGGAGTCGGGCATGAGCCGCCGCACAACATTCTGATCCCTATCGTTGGTCAGGCGCAGGATCAGGAAGTTGTTGCACTGGCTGAGGATTGTGCGGCTCACATCTGAAGGGCGTTGGCTCACCACCAAGAGTGAAACGCCGTACTTGCGGCCTTCCTTGGCGATCCGTTCAAAGCAGTAGAGAGCCTGCTTCTCGACAGCGTCGGCATCTTCTTTGACGGGAAGGTACAGGTGCGCCTCATCGCAGACGAACGCGAACGGCGTTCGCTTCTCCGGCTCCATCCAGAACTGTACATCGTAAAGGAGCCGCGCGAATACACCTGTCACGACAGGCAACACGTCCGAGGGCACTTCGGAGAAGTCCACGATCTTGATGCCATGCTTGCCAGAGCCGGGTGCCAGGAGCGAAGAAATCTGTTTGGCGAGCCAGTCGTACTGCAACGCCGTGTCCGGCGGCTTGAACATGAACCCGTAGCGGCGGTCCTCAGCCTTGGCTTGCAAACGCGAGATGAACCGCGTCAGGCGACCCTCCCATTCACCCTTGACCGGGCCCGATTTGCCTACGCCCTTTGTGGTATCATCTGTTTCAAGCCGCGTGAGCAAGTCATTGAGCTTGTATGGGATTGGCGAGTCTACCGTAAACGTCGCTTTGACGTCATCATGCGAAGTGCCCAGCGTCACCTCCTTGAGCGCTCGCACGTGCATGGTGAACCGTGAGGCCTGATTTGGGGCGTTCTGATCGCTGCGGTCGAGGATCATCGACAGCATCTCCTCGCGGTTCAGCAGCCAGTACGGGAGAAACAGGGCGTTTGCCGGTGGACTGTCGAGATCGCCCGGGCCCGCGATCTTGTATTGCGAGGCGATCGCGCTCGGGGACGTGCCTCCCTGCGGCGCGGTTGGATTGGCGAGTGACGAATACTCGCCGTGCATGTCAAAGACGATGATGTTGGCGTGTTGGCGCGCGTTCGCCCGTTCCAGAATGAGGGATACGCACCAACTCTTGCCTGAGCCGGTGCTGCCAAGAATGGACGCGTGGCGCTGGAAGAAGCGATCGCCATTGGCGATGGCGGCGGCAGACTGATCGAGCACGAAAGTGCCGAGTTCGAGCCGCTGCGTTTCGTCGAGTTCCTTCCCCAGCAGGCCCATGAACCGCTGAAGGTTGCCACCCTCAATCAAGAAGCACTCGCGGTCGATCTGCGGAAACGAATCTGCCCCGCGCTTGAATCGGTTCCTGACAGTTCCGTCAACCGTGCGATAGGTCCCCACGAGCGTGACACGCAGCGCATCGTCCGGGACAATCTCCGTCTCAAGCGTCGTCGGCGACATCGGGTCGGGCTGGGCGGTCTGCTCGCGCAGTTGACGTGTCACACGTTCGGTAATCCCGATGAGGTACTCCTGAGCCGTGGCGCCTTGGAGCGCAACAAGGCTCCCGACCGCAGCGCGAGGCAGAAGCGTCGCGTTCTCGACCGCGATAAGTACGCGGCTTGTGTCCACCGAGGCAACCTTTCCGAGCTTGCACGCATCATCAAAAGAAAGAACGGGCGCGATGCTCATGACAACACCTCCGTCGCCAAAACCTCGATATCCCAGAGGTTGTGGCCTTGATGCTCGAACTTGCTGTCCTTGGTCAATACCGCGACGCCATCACCACCCGACACCTTCGAGACACAAACGCAGTTTGCAGACTCCTCCGCAAGGGACCTCGATTTCCCGTTCGCGGTGTGCGTCAGGATGAGCGTGGGTGCACCACCCTTGATTCGCTGTTCGAGATGCGTTTGCAAGTGATCGTCGTTGAAACCGTATCCAATGATGCAAAACCGTGCAGCCTGCTTGATGTGATCGTTGGCAAGATCACGGTGCTTATCGAACGGCGTGTTGTAGCCCTTCTTGTACTTGTTCAGCCCAGGCGTGATCACGAGCCGATCGGCGTCGAGGTCCAAGGTGCAGCGGCGCGGCTTACCATCGAACTCGTACCAATCGAAGCTGCCATGCGGCTTCAGCACGACCGCCCGCGGAAAATGGTCCAGTTCCTTGTACTTAGTGCCGGGCTTCAACCCCCGGCACGACCCCATGCAACTCCGCACATGATCGAACTCGCCGGCATAGTGGCCGACCGCCGTTGTGTCCACGTGATACCCTGCTATCTCGCACGCAACTTCAATCAAGCGATCGTAGTTGGTCGTCAGGATCGGTAGTCCTGCCGGGGGCTTGAGAATTTTCCCAAGCAGCGTCGTGAGACGAAGCGTCCGAGTGCCTTCGACAACCTCTTTCATGATGCGTTGCTCTTCAGGCAGAAGGAGGGAACACGTGCACCTGACGACCCACTCTTCGAGCGTATCCGTCGGGGCGTGCTTCAGCATCGCGGCTTCCAAGCCCTCATTTGCATCAAGATGTGCTTTTATCTTGGACCACAGATCGACATCGGCTCCCGAGAGAATGGCAGCACTGCCGGACAGGTGCGTAGCGAGAGCAGACATCCCAGACATGCCTTCTGCGGCGGAAAGGCCCGAGCCGATCACCACGACGAGGCCGTCGGTGAAGTGGTTCTGAATGAAAGTGATTAGTCCGTCGTAGTTCACAAGCGAAGCCTATTCGATCCCGGTGAAGCGGAACGGAGGATGTGCCCCCCATCAGCACGATTGTACCGGGCAGCAGACCCACAACTCACGTCCATCTGACTGCCAACGTGTCCGATCGCACAGGACCCTCGGCCGGCAACCGTTTCGGTCAAAGAGCACCGGCGGGATCGTCCTCGGCGGCGTAGCGGCCCATCCCGTCGCGTCGCGCGTCGCGCGGCGAGCGTCCGGCGGTCGTTGCGGCGAGAACGAGCATGCGTCCATTACCGAGCACGCTCTCGATGATGGAACTCAGATACGAGGATCGACCGGGTGCCGACCCGATCCAGCCTCGGCTCAGAAGTCGCGTGAACTCGCTGTTATTGAACCGTCGCTTGCACGTGTCCCAGTTCATGACCACCCCTTCCCGCGGGCCCTTCGTCTCAGGGGAGCGGAGCTGCCGACGCCACAGATCGAGGGGGATGTACATGCCGGAGACCATGCCGGCATCGAGAGCAGCTTTAGCCTTCGGCTCACAGAGCTTCATGTAGAACGGTCGGCCAGAAAGGCGGTAGGCGTCAGTGCCGCTGTCCTTGGCTCGGGGCAACTGTCGCATGGCACGCTCGGCGTCACGCATCCGCTCGATCTCTTTGTCGTGATTGGAATCCCTGCTGGGCCTGTATACTGGGGTACCATCCCCGCCTTCGGTCATCCGCTTGTACTGGACCAGCACGAACGAGTCGAAGCGGTGGCTGTAGTAGATCAAATCGACGCCGAGCGTCCGTTCTAGAGGCTGCCTGTTGCAGTTGAGGATGGTGAAGTACTCCTCGCCGTAGCGGTCGCCGAACACGACCGAACCGACCATGTCCTTGCGGGCGATCTCCATCCCTGGGAAGTTAATGTGGTCGATAGCGATCTGTGGGTCTTCTCGGAGGGAGACGCCCAGGAGTTGTGAGAGGAATGGGGCGACGGGAGTGGAGCGACTTGGGACCGCGTTCCTGAGCACTCGCTTGCGGAATGAGTCCCCACCCCAGGCTTGGATCGCTGTTGCCACCGCGTCACGCTCGAAGACCTCTACGCCACCTTCGACGCGGCCAGTGAAGCCCTGCGAGCCCGCGAGGATGGAACGGAGGTCACGGATGGGGGCGCGGGCATCCGGCCACGCATCGGCGATGACCTTCTGGATCTCCTCCCACAGACGAGGTGTCGGACGCCACCACCCAACAGTGGGCGGATCGAACCGATCTCGGAATGTGGTTGGAAGCCGCTCTCGAATCGACTGGACATCGAGGTCGCCGAGCGGCACAAGGTTGGAGAACACGACCGTGACCTGGCCAGTCGCGATCTTGCGACCCTTCTGGGCGATGGAAAGGTAATCAGCCCGGTTGCCCGTGATCGAGACTACGGCGAGCTCGGCGACCTTCGGCCGAACGTCTCGCGTGACCGCGGTTGTTGTGAACTGATCGTCGTTCTCGATCCTGACTTCGACCTGCTCGCTAAGGGGATAGCCGCCGACGGAGTACCACAGCCCGTGCTCCATGAGGTAATGCTAGACGAATGCTCAAACCACCTGCTCACGATTGGTGCTTCCCTAGCGCTCCGATACCGGGGCGACAGAACTCCAGTTGAACTCTTTGCGGCACAGATCGGTCTCTGGAGCACGGAAACGCGGACTTTGGTTTCACCGTGAACGGGATCCGGCACCGATGCCTGATGCAACCGACCGCCACGCTCGGCCAAAGGCTATGCCATTTCAACTACCATGGTCGTATGGATGGGCCAGAGGTTCAGATCACGCTCTTGCTTCAACAAGCTGGTGAGAGCGACGCAAATGCCGCGGAGAAGCTCCTGCCGCTCGTCTACGACCAACTCCGCAGGGCCGCGGAGATCCACTTTCGAGCCGAGGACAAGGGCCAGACGCTCCAGCCCACGGCCCTCGTCCACGAGGCCTACCATCTGGATATTTTTCCTTTGGATGGATGAGTTCTGGGGTTCTGATGGCCACATTCGACATAGGGCGAGAATCAAAGGGCATTAGCAACGACAAGAGCGTGGCGGTTCGTTTGGCCGAGGTGCAGAAGTCGTATGTCTGTGGCGAGGTTGAGACGAGGGTGCTGCAAGGTGTCGATCTCGATATCGAGCGCGGGCTGGTGACGGTTGTTCTCGGGCCGTCGGGTTCCGGGAAGACGACGCTGCTCAATATGATCGGCGGGATCGACCGCCCGACAAGGGGCCAGATCTTTTACGGCAACCGCGACATCTCGGCGATGAGCGATGCGCAGCTGACCGACTTTCGGCGGCATGAGGTGGGGTTCGTCTTCCAGTTCTACAACCTCGTGCCCACGCTGACGAGCCTCGAGAATGTGCGCGTTGCGACCGAGTTGGTCAAAGACCCGATGGACCCGCTCGAAGCCCTGCGTTGGGTGCAGATGGATGACCGGGCCGGCTACTTCCCGGCCCAGCTCTCGGGCGGACAGCAACAGCGGGTGTCGATCGCCCGGGCGCTGGGGAAGAAACCCACCCTGCTCTTGTGCGATGAGCCGACCGGGGCGCTCGACGCCGAGACGGGAAAAGCCGTGCTCAAGACATTGATCGATCTCAACAAGCAGCTGGATACAACGGTCGTGATCATCACGCATAACGAAAGCGTCGCCCGGCTCGGGCACCGCATTGCGAGGCTCGGTTCGGGCGTAATCCGTTCGAGCGGGGTGAACCGGAAACGGGTCGGAGTCGACGAGATCAACTGGTGAGCGTCCTGCACATTAAACTCCGGCGCGACCTCGTGCGGGCTCGTGGCATGCTCGCGGCCGTGGTCGCGATCAGCGCGATCGGCGTGGGGTGCCTTGTCGGGATGATGGGGACCTACCTCAACCTGGACCGGGCGCGCGACGCGTTCTTTGCCCGATGCCAGATGACGGATTTCTGGGTCTCGCTGAAGCAGGCTCCGGAGGCAGAGGTGACACGACTCGGAAAACTCTCGGGCGTCTCGCGGCTGCGCGAACGGATCGTTTTCCCGGCGATGGTCAGCTCGGCAGGTGAGCCCAAACGTGGGATCGACCCGGACCGCCCGGTCGGCGCCCTTGTCATCTCGATGCCCGATGTTCGTCGGGCTGTGCTCGACGACATCACCCTGCGGCAGGGGTCGTACTTCACGGACCGCCGCGACAATGAGGCGATCATCTCGGAGCGATTCGCGGCGGCGCACGGGCTTGTGCCCGGAAGCGTGATCGGTCTTATCCTCGGGGGGCAGAACAGGACGGTGCATGTTGTGGGGACGGCGATCTCTGCCGAGACGACCTACCTCACGCCGCCCGGGGCTGTTGCGCCCGACCCGGAGATCTACGGGGCGGTCTGGATTAAACGCACATACGCCGAGGATGTATTTGATCTGCACGGGGCATGCAACAGCGTTGTCGGGTCCGTTACACCGGGGTTCAAAGCTGATCCGCGTCCGGTGATGGATACTGTCGCCGATCGTCTGGCTTCGTATGGCGTACTCTCTCGCACACCGATCGGTGAACAGCTGAGCGCGATGACACTCGATACGGAGATCGGCGGGCTGCGGACAATGGGCGGTGTTCTTCCGTCAATTTTCTTGTTGGTGGCGGCACTTGTGCTCAATGTGCTCATGGTGCGGATGAGTGATCAACAGCGAACGGTCATTGGAACGCTTAAGGCGATTGGTGTACCGGGGCGGCACATCTTTGCGCATTTCATCGCTTACGGACTGGTTGTGGGTTTGCTTGGCGGGGTGCTAGGTTGTGCGCTGGGTTATGTGCTGGCGGGCGGGATGACGGGGATGTACCGCTCCTTCTTCAACTTCCCGAATCTCATCAACCATGCACATCCCGCGTTGTTCACGATCGGGCTATTGGTCTCGACCGGGAGCGCGGTGCTGGGCACGCTCTACGGTGTGCGCCGTGTGCGCCTGCTCACGGCCGGCGAGGCGATGCGCCCAAAGCCGCCCGAGAGCGCCGGCCGCATCGTTCTCGAGCGATGGGGCGCGTTCTGGAAACGGCTCGGGTTCGGCTGGCAACTCGTACTCCGCAACGTGTTCCGCAACCGGGTGCGATCGGCGATCGGGCTTGTGGCGGCCGGTAGTGGATCGGCGATAGTCTTTGCAGCGTTGGGGATGCGTTCTTCGCTGCACCACATGGTCGATTTCCAGTTCAACAACGTGGTCAAGAGCAACTACGAACTCGTGCTGCACGATCCGGTCGAGGACAGCGCGATCGATGAGGCACGGCGGATATCCGGGATCTCCGACGCCGAGGGGCGTTTGGAGCTGGAAGGCGAAGCATCATTCGGTCCGGCGCGCAAACAGGCGGTGATCTCGGGCCTCGCGCCGGGATCGGTGCTTACGGTACCGCACGATGCGGGCGAACAGCGCCTGCGCATCCCCTCGTTCGGTGTCCTGATGCCCAAACGGATGAGCGAGCAACTCGGGCTGCGTGTTGGGGACCGGTTCGTGTTTCGACCGTCGCGGGGCGAGCAACGCGAGCATTCCGTTTTCGTTGCCGGGATCGCCGACAGCGCGTTCGGCACACAGACGATGTACACAAGCCTCGACTTTCTGTCGGAACTGGTCGGTCAGCATAACGCCGTCACATCGATACAACTTCGCGGCACCCCTGACAGGCAGCAACGTCGCGCATTTTTCCGGCGTGTGCGTGAGTCGTCTGAGGTCGCAACTTTTTCTGACATCGGGAGGCAGAAGGAACAGCTCAATGAGGAGTTGATTCAAAAACTCGGTTCCGTTACCTATGTAATGATTGGTTTCGCGGCGGTGATTTTCCTCGGAACGATCCTCAACGGGGCGCTCATGTCGCTGAAAGATAGACGCCGAGAACTAGCGACTTTTCGTGTGCTGGGGTATCAGCCACGGGAAATCGGATCGATGCTGTTTCGTGAGATCATCCTGGTGAATATGATCGGTGCGGCGCTCGGCTTGCCGCTCGGGGTGGCCTTGCTCAACGGGCTGTCTGACCAGATCGCCAATGATCTCTTTCGGATGATGGTCCACGTTCCCCGGATCAACTGGGTGATGTCGCTCATGCTGGCGTTTGTGTTCACGGTCTTGGCGTACCGCGTGGTGTATGCACTAATCAAGAGGATGAATGTGCTCGACGCCCTCGGCGTGAAGGAGTAGTGATGAATAGACAAGTACGAACCGGTCGGGTGCTGCTCTGGGCTCTCCCCGCTCTGGTCGTTCTCGCTGTGCTCGCTCTCGCCCTTCGCGGCAGCAGGGTTGCTGTGCAGACGAGCGAGGCGAGCACCGGGCAGATCATCGCGTTTGTCGAGGACCGCGGGCGGACGAGTCTGCCTGACGAGGCCCGGCTCACGATCTCGATGCCGGTGGACGGGCGGGTGCTCAGCGTCGGTCCTGAGATCGGCGAGCCTGTCAAAAGCGGGCAAGCGTTGGCCGTACTTGATACGAAGCCGCTCTCGCTTGCAGTGGCGCAGGCCAAGGCCGCTGTCGAGGGCAACAAGGTCAGACTGGAGCTCAACGCGTACGACAAACTCGAAAAAACGGCGCTGCGTGAGGCAGCCGATCTCACCCGTTTGATGGCGTCTGTGGTTGAGGCATCGCAGAAGCGTGTCGAATCCAGCAAGGTCCGGTTCGACTTTGCGGAACTGCAAAAGCAGAGCATCGAGCGACTGAACTCGGAAGACGCCGCCAACGCTCTGGAACTCCAGAAGGCCCGTACCGACGCTGCCGCCGCGGGTGTCGACCTGAGCTACCAGCGGTTTCTGCTTGCGGCCACGCGCGTCATCGAAGAGGTGGTGAATCTGTACCCGAATGCGGTGACCGAACTCATCGAACTCAAAGGGATTTACCGCGGATCGATCGAGCAACAACTCGCGGCCAGCCACGCGCAGCTCGCCGAGGCCGAGTTGAGGCTCGGCGACGCGACCGAGCGGGTGAAGTCTCCGATCGATGGCGTTGTGCTCGAGCGATATGTCACGGACGAACGGTTGCTCACGGGGGGAACACCGCTGATCGAGGTCGGTGACCTGTCCCGCCTGGAAGCGAAAGTAGATCTGCTGACACAGGACGCGGTGGAGGTCTCGGTCGGCGATCGTGCGGAAGTGTTCGGGCTGCTGGCGGACGGGTCGGCGTTGCCCGCGACGGTCTCCCGGGTCGATCCAACCGCTTTCACCAAGCTTTCGTCGCTTGGTGTCGAAGAACAGCGCGTGTGGGTGACCGTTTCGTTTGACGACAAGGCAATGGACAGCTTGCGCGCACAAACCCGGTCGGTCGGTGCCGAGTACCGTGTTCGTGTGCGCGTTCATACTGCCGAGGCTGACCGGACAGTGATCGTACCCCGCTCGGCATTGTTCCGAGGAGACGACGGAGGGTGGCGGGTATTCACGGTGCGTGGTGGGCGGGCACGGCTCACACCGATCACGATCGGATTGGTGAACGACGCGCAGGCTCAGGTCGTCAACGGGTTGGATGACGCGGCGGTTGTCGTGATCGCGCCCGGCAGTGACCTGCATGACGGTGTCCGGGTCAGTGACGATCGGGCACAACACTGATTGTGCCGGTTGGGCATGAGAACATGGTTGTGCTCGCCGCATTTATTCGAACACGGCCTGCGCGCCCCCTTTATCAGACCGCGTCTGCGACTCCATCGAGCCGGCGGAACCGTGGCACGATGCAAGATTCGACCCAAGGCTAACGATGTCCGAGCAGTATGATTTCCGACAGAGAGCGTTCCTTCCACATCAGGTCAGAGCGCTGGAAGAGAATGTAGAGGTATAAAACTCGAGATCGGAACCGTCCGATCTCGCATCCGGTGGGCCTCGAAATCGTCTGTTTGAACTGCCGCCTCGACGGCACAAACCTCGTCCCCACAATGAGAAAGCCCTTCGACGTGCTCGTCGAAGGGCTTGATCTCTCGAAAAATCGGGGTGACAGAACTCCAGTTGAACTTTTTGCCGCTCAGATCGGCCTTTGGGGGCCGGAAACACGGATTCTGATTTCACCGCGAAAATACGGTTATGCCGTGGCTTCTCTACCGACAAACACCGACTGCTCAATCAAAGGTGCAAGTACGCCGCACAGAGGTAGCTGTCCCCTCGATAGTCGATACTCGCAACTGAGCTAATTTCCCCATCTGAACTCACGTGCCCCAGGCACAACTGCCGTCGTTACCAACTGCCCGCTCTTGACGTGAATGGCTCGGCTCGTGGACTCGGTGTAGTCCGGCGAATAGGACAGAACAGCCACCCAGGCCCCATCAGGTGACCATCCCTGAACGTAATGCCAGCCGGGGTCATTGGTGAGGACTGTGCGCTCTGTTCCCTCGTAGTCTGAAATTGCTACATCACAGTGCTCGTCGGTCTCCAAGTAGTATGTGATCCGGCTCCCGTCCGGCGAATACTGCGCGCCGTATTCGTCCTCGGGTGACCGTGTGAGCCGATGCTCGGTTCCTGTCTCAAGATCGAGTCGGTAGATGTCGAGGCCAGTTTCTTCGTTACGACGGCTGAGGAGCAACGACCTCCCGTCCGGACTCCATGAACTCGGGCCGACCGTTGAACCCATCGGTTCGTCGGTCAATCGCTTAAGCCCGGTGCCGTCGAGGCTCACCCGGTAGATATGTCCGGGAAGTGTGCGCGGCTCGGGCTCGGGCAAGCCGCGGTTGGAGAAGAATGCGATCTCAGACGAGTCGGGGGACCAGACGGGGAGCCCGTCGTGTGACGGGCCTGAAGCGAGCTTGCGTGGGGGAGCACTGCCGTCGGACGGCATCACGAAGATGTCGTAACTCCCATCACGTTGTGACTGAAATGCGACCCAGCGCCCGTCGGGCGACGGGACCGGCCAGTTGTCGAGACCTGGGTCTGTCGTCAGCCGGCGCGATTCCCCATCCGTGAAAACCCAGATGTCCGAGTTCCCGTCCACCGTCGCGGCAAAATACAGCGGTGCGTCGGGTAGCCGGCGCGTGTACGAGACATCGAGAACAGCATTCTTGTTGCTCGGGTCCGACGCATCTAGGACTATAAAGCGCAAGCTGTCCTCGGTCCGGAGCATGTCCAGGAAGCGGTGATTGGGCGTGCCATCGGGGCTGTTCGCCAACCAGTCAGCACGAAGGTGGTCATCATCGAGGAGGCACAACGTCCCGTCACCCGCCACATCGTCCGCAAGCGTCTGGGCGAAATGCCAATCTCTCGTATAATCACACCAGAGATACGCAAGTGCGTGGAGTTCCCACGCACTCTCTCGTTTGATTGTGGTGCGCCAGACGCCAGAGTTTGACGTCGGCCCGGACTCAACGCTGAATCTGATTGATAGCATCGTGTCGTCCGGTACCGGGAGTTCGGCTTCCCATTCACCCTGGATCGACTCCAGAAACAACGCGATTGAGTCGTTTGCTTGCGATTCATGACCGTTCGTGTCTTGAGCGTCCGCGGTCGTGCTGAGCATACACAACGCAACGGCAATCGTTCGATGGAACATGGTTTTCACTCCCTGTTGGATTCAGTGCCACAACCCGAGCACGAGCCCGAACAGCGTGAACTGAAGCGTGTTGTATCCTGCATCGATAAGCCAGAGTTTGGCACTGCGCCCGCAGAAGAGGTAGTTGACGCCGAAGCTGGTCGCAACCCAACAGAGTCCCGCCGACGCACCGGCACCGATCGCGAAACCAAGCTCGGGTGCGGGCCCGAGAAAGACCGCAAAGACGAGTGCGGCGATGAAAATGAGCACGAAGCTGACCCCGAACACCACGCCCGGGTGCTTCGGCTTCGGACGATGGCTCTCTTCGAGCGGCCCCCATGCCTCGCGGGCCCATGGCTTCTGGAAGATCGCTGAATACCAGACACCGCCGAGCAGGAAGCTCCCGACAGAAGCGGCGATCACAGCAAGGATGTTGAACTCGGGCATAGGTTTTACTCTCCAGTGCCCGCGTGCGCGGGCCATTCAGTGTTTGTTGTCTCTAGAATCTTGACAACGCCTCCCATGGAACACAGCGCTAGCCGCTCACCACGGGAATCCCAATCGAGTTCCCAGAGCGTGTCGGTGAGCGGGGCGGTGCCGAAGACGATGCGGCCGTCGGCGAGATCGAGGATCCAGAGCTGGTCGGTCGCGACGGCAACGCGGTTCCCTGAGCACGCAACGCGGTTGACTGCACGCCCACCCGTATCCGTCTCGAAGATACGTTCCCCACTCGCGGTGTCGAACGCACGGACGACGCCAGCGTTGTCGCCGGTGATGACGACATTCCCGGCGGGCGAGAACGCCACGGTCTCGACCGCTGTGCCCGCGCCCTCAAAGGCCTTGTTCATCTCCCCCGTCTGCACGTCGTACAGACGTGTGACCCCGTCCGACCAGGGGACGGCCAACCCATTGCCGTCCCGCGAGAACGCGAGACGCGCCGGCTTGGCGCCTTCGACTCCGATCTCGTGCATCCGGACGACACCGTCGATGTCCCAGACCTGGAGGTTTGCGCCCGACGTCGCGGCGTGTGTACCGTCCGGCGAAATGGCGGCGCTGCGCACACCCCCGCCCGTGTCGAGGGTTGCGATGAGCGAGCCGTCAGAGGGATTCCACACACGGGCGGTCTTGTCCCAGGATCCGGTGACGAGGCGGGATCCGTCAGCGCTGTACTCTGCGGTGTGACATGACGACTCGGGGTGGGCTGTCCATTCACGGCGCAGCTCGCCGGTGTGGGAGTTGAAGAGGCGCATCCGTCCGTCGTAGCACGCCACGGCGATGTCTCTGGCATTGGGTGCGAACTCGCACGTGTAGATACCATCGACCCTTGTTTCGATGATTGTGGCCGCGTCGTCACTGGCGTCGGTGTTCCACACCCAGAGACCTTGGTCGAGAGAACACGCCACAACCGCTCCGCCATCCTTGGACCATGCGGTGCCACGAATCGTGTCCTTCGGCCCACGCAGCGTGTGTTGGAGTGACCAGTCCCGGGTATTCCAGAGCCTCACGGTCGTGTCGATCGAGCAACTCGCAAGCCAAGCACCGTCGGGCGAGAAGGAAACGCCCTGCACGTACCCGGCGTGCCCGCGGAGCGAGGCGACCAAATCGCCACTCTCTGTTGCGAAGACACGAACCGTTCGGTCCTTCGAGGCGGCGGCGACCAACGAGCCGTCTGGGCTCACCGCGATGTCGTCCACCGCGTTGTAGATGCCCTCGTCCGGGAGCTCAAAGCGGATCCGCTCATTCGCGTCGGTATCGAGCAGGTGGACAACGAAGTCCCACGAGCCCGCGACCAGCCCCGAGCCGTCCGGCAGAAACGCTATCGAACTCAACGGCTTCACACCAATCCTTCGACGGACCATGACCTCACCGGTCGCCGGATCCCAGATCCACACAAGTCCGTGCACCTGCCCGGACTCGTCGCGTTCCCATGCGCATGTGGCGGCCGTCCGACCGTCCGGGCTGAACGCGACCGCTGCGATCGCCGGGTTGGCGAGATCGATCCGGGCGACCTCCTCGCCACTCGCCAGATCCCAGCAGCGCGATGTGACATCGCGTGCAACCGTCAGCAGACGCCCACCATCGGGACTGAACACCGCGCGGTACACCGCGTCTGTGTGACCGTCAAGGACACGGATCTCCTCAAGGGACGGCCATGACAGGATCCGCACGCTCGATCCCTCAACAACGGCGACTCGGTCCCCCTCCGGGCTCATCTCGATGCGGATCGGCACATAGGGCGTCACGATGTGACGCGCCGAACTATCCGCGAGCAAACTCAGGTGTGCCCATTCCCAGCCGCGTCGCGCCGACTCGCACGCATCCAGCCAGCGCCTCAGTTCACGGGTCTCGTTGAGGCGGAACGACTTCTCGGCAGCCGCGATCTGAGCACAGTACGCCTCGGCTGCATCGTTCCGTTGCGCGTGCGCTCTGGATGGGAGCACGGCGACGAGAACGGTAACAAGGAGACCTGCGCAGACGCTCTTGATCATGCCCCTGCTCCCGATTCGAGAATCTGCTTTAGTCCCTCCATCGCGATTCCCCAGCACTCGCGCAGCTCGTCGGCGTCGCGGCGTCCCTGAATCCGAGAGTGGTTGATCGTGATCCCGGTCTTACCCTTTGGCTTGGCCGCGAATGCGACATCCACGAGGCTCCCGGCGCCGCGTGCTGCGTTCTCCCAGGTGAAACGAAGATCCTTGTTCTCGCGGATACGCTTGAACTCCCCGCGATCGCCGTCGGCGTTCTCGAAACGCCCGCCAACTGCCAACTCGACCGAGCACTTTGGCCCGAACCACTCGCTTAGCGCAGCCGGATCGGTCCAAGCCGCATACACGTCCTCCAGCTGCACCGCCACAGTCTTCGTGACGCAGATCGCGTAGCCCTTAGGCTTGCCGTCGCGTTCAACGGCGCCCCGGGCCTTCTCGTGTTCAACCGCGATAGTCGTCGCCCACCAATCGTCGCCTACACCCGCGGCCAGCAGCAGCTCGATCGCCTTCCGACGACCGGCCGTCAATGCGTCTTCGGCGTCGAGGACGCCGAACCAGTCCTGCATGGACTTCCCTGTCTGCTTCTTTGCGTTGGCGTCGGTCGGCTGCGGGCGGTCAATCTCGGGCGGCTTCATGGTGCGTCTCCGGCTTGCTTTTGTGACTCGGTGGCCGTGCTCCCAGAGGTCGAGCCGGGATTACCCGGAGGCCAGTCCGGCCAGCCTCTGCCGTGCGACCACTTCGGGTTGGCCCACTGGGTCCCGCCCTGGATCAGACGCTCGACGTAATCACGCAGGAACACGATCGCTGCGTCGTACGCGTCAAAGCTGCGGTACGTGCGTGCCAGCATCACCGCGCCCTCCATCGTCACCAGCACGAACACAGCCAGGCCGTTCGGGTCGATGCCTTCGGGCAGCCTGTCCTTTGCTTCCACGAAACATTCGCGCACGGCTGCGATCCAGCCGTCGAAGTTCTCGGCCAACAGGGTTCTGGTGTGCGGGTGACTCTCAGCGAGTTCGAGCACGAGGTTGCCGATCGGGCATCCGTGCGAAAACTCCGTGAACTGGAGCATCCGCCGGTACCCGGCGAGCAATCCGAACACACGCTCGATCGGGTCGTCGATGTTGTCCCAGATGGGCTGGAGCACCTCGGGCCAGAGCAGGACCTTGCGCTTCTCAAGCGTCGCGGCGAGAAGCTCCTCCTTAGTCGGGAAAAAGTAGTACAGGCTTCCAGGCTTCGCCCCGGCCTTCTTGGCAATCTGGGCAAGCCCAGTGGCTTGGTAGCCCTGATAGACGAACAGCTCCATTGCTGCCTCGATCAGTCGCTCGCGTGTGTCTGAGTCGTGTGCCATGAAATTACCATAGTTGGTTGACCAACCAATATAGCTGGAATACTACTCCCTGTCAAGGCTCTGTTGCCCCGGAGAACGCCGTGACCCCAAATCACTCTTCAATCCAGCAGACTCGAAGCGACTTCGACCGAATCGCCGAGTTGCCGGAGCCCCCGTGGCATATCGACGACCGGATAGTGCGACGGCTCATCCGGAAGATTCCTCCCGTCGCTGCAACATGCCTTGAGGTCGGATGCGGGACGGGGCGTGTCACACAGCTCCTTCTTGAACATGTCGGTTTCCTCCGCGCCGTCGATCTCTCCGAGCGGATGATTGAGCAAGCCCGCCGTCGATGCACGAAGTCCAACGTGCAATTCGAGACGGCGGATATTCGTGAAGTGGCTATTCCAGAGAAATCCCTAGATGTAATTGTCACGGTCGCCACACTTCACCACATTGACCTTGAATGGTTCTTTGAAAGTTGTGCGCTTTGGCTTAGACCGGGCGGAGTTTTGCTGGTTCTTGATCTGGCCCCGGCTAAGGGTTGGACGGCTCTGCCACAGAACATCGCAGGAGCCCTCTATGCACATACCGCCTCCGTAGTTTTTAATTACCGCATCATGCCCTCCCGCCAATCGAGAGCGGCATGGGCTGAACACGCCAAGCACGATTCGTTTCACTCGTTGGCCGAGATCAAGCACTGTGCGTGCAACCTTCTGCCGCAAGCAGAGATCAGACGCCGCTTCCCATGGCGATACACTCTGACGTGGTGCGCACCAATGCAAAGCAACGGCGCTTGAGCTGGGAAGTACAAAAGTCGTGCGTTACAGCACCACCAAGATGACAATTAAAAAAGGCGCACCTCGCCGCGATCTGCTTCCTCTGCACGTTCAATGATTCGGCGCACGAGGCTTCTCCAGAATTCGGTGTCCTTATGGATTTGCGCCTCGCCAATCATCCCATCGAGGAGTTTCTCTTCGAGCCTTCGCTGGCGATCGTGGTCTTCCAGTAGCCGGAGGCCCTCCCGAAGCACCTCGCTGTCGTTGCGGAACCGACCAGAGGCGACCTGGGCCTTGACAAACGCCTTGTGCTGGGGCGAGAGGGAGATGTTCATGGTAATGCGATGCGCCATGCTCCGAACATCGGACGCCCAGGCATCTGTGTCAACGGTTAGCACAAATAACGCACATTCCCTCAAGCTCCACATCGAATCGGACCGATTTATGCTTTGAATGAGTTTTTTATGCAATCTGAATTGCCTTTCATGCTGCGAGGAGCTACATTATGCCCGTGACCACCAATTCCACCCCAAGCAGCGTCAGGCAGTACGTCTTCGACATCGGCAAGATTGTCGAGGGTGCCCTACGCGGGGATCAGGCCCGGGTGCTGACCTACACGGACCGCCTCCGATCCAGGCTTCAAGATGACGGCGAGAAACAGGCCGCGCAGAGGCTGGAACGCCTGCTGAGCGCCTCACCCGGCCATATGGCTCAGGTTGCCGATATCGCCGATGTCCGCCGCGGACTCCCGGTGGACAGTGAGTCGCGGCTCCCCATCGCGGACATCGACCCCGCCCCCACCGGAACAGAGATTCTCGTGCTCGAACCGGAGGTCGGCGAGCTGGTCGAGCGGTTCGTGGCGTCAGTTCAGAAGGCCGACGAGCTGGTCGCCAACGGGCTCAACGTCTCGCCATCGATGCTTATCCACGGGCCGCCCGGCGTCGGCAAGACGCTGCTGGCCCGCGCGGTCGCGCAGCGGCTCGGCCTCCCGCTCATCACCGCCCGCACCGACGCTCTGATCTCCTCCTACTTGGGCAGCACGGCCAAGAACGTTCGCATGCTCTTCGACCACGCGGCGGCGCGGCCGTGCGTGCTCTTCCTCGACGAGTTCGATGCGATCGGCAAAATGCGTGACGACTCACGCGAGCTGGGCGAGCTCAAGCGCGTCGTCATCAGCCTGCTCCAGAACATCGACGCGCTCGGGCCGGATCATGTCCTGCTCGCCGCCACGAACCACGAACACCTGCTCGACCCCGCGATCTGGCGGAGGTTCACGTACAAGCTGCGGCTGGGTCCGCCATCGACGGAGGCTCGTGGCGAGCTGTTCCGACGGTTCCTGCGGGGCCACCTGGAGGAGCAGGACATCGAGGTTCTGACGATTCTCGCCGAGGGCGCCACGGGCGCGGAGATCAAACATGCGTGCGAGGACAGCCTCCGCGCGATGGTGCTCGGGGGACGGGCAGAGCTGCACCTCGAAGATGTAGCGCACACCGTTATGAGGTCGCTCGGTGACGACACGGAGGGCGCTTCGCCGGAGGACATCGTCCCCAGGCTCGCCGAGCGTCTGGGCCGCAAGGCATCGCAAGAGAAAATCGGTCAGATCGTCGGTCTTTCACAGTCTCGTGTATCTCGCATCCTGAACTCGAAGGGGGATCGGCATGGCCGACGAACCACTGCTTCCAATCAAGGTCGTTCTCAGAAGCGACGGTGACGACCAGAGCAAGCCTCCGTCGCCGCGTGAGTACAAGCCGTTCGTAGACGTCACTGACGAACTGCGTGACCGCCTCGTTGATGAGGTTTCGCGCGTGCGCACGGCGTTCGCGCCTTCGTTCAAACGATTCCCCGGCGTGCCCGCGGTCGCCAAGGTGGCGCTCCGAGAGGAGGCGCTCGCGAAGTCGCACCGCCCGACATCGCTCTTCAACCGGGACACCTGCCCGGTCATCGGCTCGGACCACCTGGGCACGCTCCGCGTGAGCGTGACCCCTTCCGGCCTTGACTCGCTCTCGCGGGCGATTCGCACGGGCACGAGGGACGAGTCGCTGACGCACATCTCGGCAATCGGTTCGATCCAGCCGTGGACCGTGGAGGACACCGTCCGCCTCGACGAAGACGAAGACCCCGACACGCCGGTGCGGTGCGAGCTGTTCTTCCGGCCCGAGGGGGAAGCGAACATCGCCGTGCGCGAAGCGTTCGCCGCGATGCTCGAGGAACTCGAACTCGACACGCCCGAAGCGATCCGCTATACGCCTCGGACGCAGGTGTTCCGCTTTGAGACCCTTGGTCGGGCGGAGGCGATGCGGCTGGGGAACTATGTCGGCATCCAACGCATCGAACCGTTCGCCGAGTACCGGGTGGTGCGCACGGCGGCGCGGGTGATAGATTCGATGTCCCCCGACACGCTCCCTCCCCCGGAAACCGACAAGCTCACCGGGCTGGTGGGCATCATCGACACGGGCACCGACCCGAACAACGCGCAGCTCCAAGCGTGGGTCGTGGACCGGCTCGACATGGTCGATCCGAGCGAGCAAGACAACACGCACGGGAGTTTCGTCGCGGCACTGATCGCGCACGGGCGTTCGCTCAACGGCGGCCGCACCGGTTTCCCTGACGTGTCGAGCAGGATCGTGGACGTGGTGGCGTTCGATCGCTCCGGGCGGGTGAGCGAGGACGAACTGCTGTTGACGATCGACGAGGCTCTACAACGATTCCCAAACGTGAAGGTCTGGAATCTCTCGCTCAACCGAGAAGACGAGTGCTGCTCCGACGACTGCTTTTCGAGCTTCGCCGCCGCGCTCGACCACCGGGCACAGCAGCACGGGGTGCTGTTCGTGGTTGCGGCGGGCAACTACACCAAGACGTTCAGGCCGTGGCCCCCGGCACCGAAGCTCGACGACGACCGGATCTCGCCCCCGGGCGATGCCGCGCACGCGCTCACCGTCGGTTCGGTGGCGCACCTCGCGACCGAAACCTCGGTCGTGCGCGCCGGAGAGCCCTCGCCGTTCTCGCGTCGCGGTCCCGGCGCGGCGTACCTGCTCAAGCCCGAGCTGAGCCAGCCGGGTGGCAACTGCGAGGCCGACGGCCGCTACGTGCAGACCGGCGTTGTCTCGATCGACGATTCGGGCAACATCGCCGAGGACATCGGCGTCAGCTACGCGACCCCCCTGGTCTCGACGCTCGCGGGGTACACGTTCGAGGAACTCGCGGCCGACCCCGGCGGCACGCCCCCGCACCTCGTCAAGGCCCTCCTCATGCACTCGGCATTCATGCGCTCGCACCCGCTTGAGCGTCCGCTCGTGGACTACGCCGGATGCGGCTCTCCGGGCACGGCCGACGAGGTGCTCCGGTGTCGCCAGTCGTCCGCGACGATGGTGTTCCAGATCGCGCTGCGTTCACGAGTATTCCTGCGGCACCCCTTCCCGATGCCCGCGTGCCTGCTCACAAAGTCGGGCAAGCTCAGCGCCGAGGTCTTCATGACCCTCGTGCACAACACGCCCATCGACGAGAACTTCGGCCCTGAGTATTGTCGGTCGCACGTGACCGCCGCGCTGGGGATCGCGACCCCCAGCACGAGCAAGAACCGCCCGGGCGCCTGGAACGTGGAACGGCAGGTCCACCCCGTTCTCGGCGGCCTCGACGAGGGCTTCGAGAAGGACCTGGTCGAGCACGGATACAAGTGGTCCCCGATCAAGCTGTACTACCGCAAGTTCTCGCGGGGCCCTGGCAACGCCCGCTGGGGTCTGCGGCTCCAGCGATTCGACCGCCAGGAATACGGCAACCCGCAGCGTGAGCAGCATGTGGCCGTCGTCATCTCCGTGCGCGACCCGAAGGGGGTCGCGCCGGTCTACAACGAAATCGTTACCTCGATGAACGCGCTGGGCTGGTCAACCCACGACCTCCGGCTCCAGTCGCGTCCGCGTTTGCAGAACTGAAACCACCCATATAGGAGTAATCGCATGCCGAACAACAAACCGCTCAAACCAGGAAACAGCGCCCCTCGCTCGGGGCAGTATCGCCAGGTCGGCCCTCGCGGCGGCTTGGGCCGTGAGATCACCGCAACCAAGGGCGAGACACTGCCGCCGACAACCAAGCAGGGCTCTTCGTACAAGCTGGTCGATCCGACCAAGAACAAGTCCGGTCAGGGATGAGCCCCCGAGGGGTATTGATCTATCGTGCGAGGTCTGTGCCGAGAGCGACGCGTGTCACGCCGCCTGATCACGACGCTCGGCGTGCGTTAGCGCTGCGATGATCTCTGTCGATACGCGCTGGATGCGGTCGAGAGACTGCGCCAGTGTTTCTTGCTTGCCGTCGTAGAGCTGGATGTAGTCGCTCGCGGCGGTCCCGCTTTCTAGTCGGGTCGCCTGACAGACCACAAAGGCGACGGCCTCGGCCTCGGTCTCACGGACTGTCTTGCTCTTCGGGCGGTCCTCGCCGTGGTGAAGCAGCTCGTGGGCGAGTTCGTGCACCAGGACGCTGAACTCGTGCGCGGGCGTCAGACCCTCGCGGACGCTGATGCGGCCCCCGCGCGAGACGCCGTCGGCGCCGCTCGGCAGATCGTCGTAGTCCAGCTCGATCCCGCATTCAGCGATGTGCGCTCTGAGAGTGACGAGGTATTCGCATGGGTCGCCGGCGACCTCGGCGGGCTCGGGCAGCGGCTCGCCATCGGTCTGCGACACGTCGAAGACGTGAACGCCGCGAAAGCGGAGGACCGGCTTATCGTCCTCTCCGGGCTTGGGCTCATCCTTGGGCTTGATGGTCATGGGCGCGATGATGACGATGCCCTTCTCGCCCTTGCGCACGAAGCGGCCGAGCTTCTTCCAGGCGGTGAACCCGGCGACGTGCGTGGCGTCGGGCTTCTGCGAGAGGATGAGCAGGACGTTCCCGAAGCTGTAGCGGTGGAACTTGGCGAGCATCGCGAGGTAGCTGGTGAGCTGCTCGCTCTTGCCCCGGCTGAGCACCTCGCTGAGCTGTTCGAGCGCCTGGTCGGCGATCTTCTTGGCTTCTTCCGCTTTCATGTCTGGCTCCTTCGCGGGTCCCGCGACGTGCGGCCCCTTCGCCGGAGACAGGGGGCCACTCGCGGGTGCGAACGGAGCGCGCGCAGCGGAGCCGGCGTGAGGCTGGAGGGTCACGCGCAGCGTGCATGCCGAGTGACAGACTTCCCGTCAGGGCGCCGCAGGCGGTCTGGCGCGAGGCGTGCGAGCCCCGAAGGCCGGGAGCGCAGCGGTGACGGCGGCAGCGAAGCGCTGAAAGCGGGAGAGCAACATCCAGACAGGGCGTGCTTGCCCAGCGTGGTGCAGCAGCCGAACTAGAACGGCATGTCCTCTTCGGACGGCGGTTGCCATTCGAGCAGCGTGGGATCGCCCACCTCAACGATGTCCGACCGCTTCCAACGGAAGAGCACGAGGTTCTCTCCGTAGTGCTTCGGGCTGTCGAATACGATGCCGCGGAAGCGATGCCGTCGGGCGCAGTCGGCGATGAACCTGGGGAGGAAGTACTGCGGCTTCCACTCCGAGTCGGGATCGTCAGAAGCCATGTGCGCACGGCTCCATGCAAGACCGGCGAGCAGAATCGGGATCGCTCCCATGTCCTCGTGCGCCATCGGTGCTGTCAGGTCGAGCAGCTTGCTCCGATCGCGGATCTCGAACTCCTGTACCCAGGAGAGGCACTCGCCTTCTCCAAGCACTTCGGCGGCGGCGTCTTCTTTGCTGGATGCGAGGTAGAACACGCGCTGACCGTGATGGTTGTAGCGGCCTTCGGACCTTGGCGGCTTCGGTGGCGGCCCCATGTCCTTGGGAACGAGCCGTGATGGGCCTTCGACTCGCCTTGCCCGCCACCATCGATCTCGGGTGAACGTGCTCGTCGGAAACTCGGCGATCTGCTCCAGAAACTCACGCCCGAGAGGGTGGTCGGTGCCGAGGTATGGATACTTGGTCAGCCAATCGACGAACTCTTCGAGCTTGGGGGCGTACTCGGAACGCCACTGGTCCCACTGCTCGTCCGCGAGTTCCTCTTCGGCTGATTTTTGTCCGATCTCGCTGCTGAGGTCTTGCTCGGTGCCGCAGTTGAGGCAATACAACCCGGAAGCGACCTCCTCCCTCTTGCTTTCGGGGACGCCCTGATCCATGAGGAAGTCGGTCATCTCGATCTGGTTGCCAAGCACCCAGATGTACTCCCCGCTCTCACGTGGCTGGCAGTTGTAGCAATAGGCCACCTCGGGCTGGAGAGCCTCGATCCACTCGTCGATCGACTTGCCGCGCTTCTTCTTGGCGATGACCGCCCCCTCGTCCAGTGGTTATCGCCTTGATTGTATTGTCCTCAATACGCCTAGACGGATGAACAAGCGTTCTGCGGCGGTGGCACCGCCCACACAATTCCTGCCAAGCCAATCACCGGCCGCTCCACATACTCAAATGTCCACAGTCCTGGGGGAACAGCAACCGGAAGAAATATCTCGGTAAAGAACTCTCGGTTTCGGGGGGGCGATTCAGCGCGCACCAAGGGGGGGCGATTCAGCGCACCGGGGAGGGCGATTCAGCGTGGATAAGTCACTGGATTCACAGGATTGTGCACAGGCCGCCCGGGCTACTCCGGGCGGTCGGTTTGTATCAGGAGTTGGGTCCGGCGCACGGGGGCGTGCGAGGGCTTGAGGAGCAGGCCGCCCATCACGTCGTGGAGCCTCGCGTCGGGGTACACGAGGCAGACCTGCCGGAGCGCCTTGCGGAAGGCCTTCTTGAAGTCCTTGGACCGCCCGTAGTCCTGCCCGAACTGCTCCATGAGGTTCGACCAGCTCACCTTCACGCCCCGGTGATCGCTGACCCGTTGCAGGCGGTGTGCGAGCCAGGTGTAGATGTCGAGAGCCAAGGCTGAATGTTTGAGGGCGGCGAGCGCCCGGTAGTCCAGAGGCACGGCGTGCCGGAGGAGAGTGTCGAAGAAGTCCTCCGACAGCTCAAGCTCTCCCGGCCACAGCGTCTGCTGTGACCCATCATGGAGCCCGTTCGCAATCCAAGCGTCAAACCGCTTGATCGGCTTGGCGTCGATCGTGGAGACAAGGCATCCGTCGGTCATGCCGAGCGTCATACGGCAGGCCGCGAGGGCCTGCAACTGCTTCCGCAGGGCGGTGTACCCGCCCCTCGGTCCGCCCGTGCCGTGCAGCCCGAGCTGCAGCAGGAACTGCCGCATGCTCTCGCCGATGCCGATGACCCTGCTCCTCGTCTGGACGGCCTCAGTGCTCACATGCACCATGACGAGACGGGGAATCGCTCCATAAGGAAGCGGCTGATCAACCCAGCCGAGCCCGTTCCACAGCCTTCCGGCCTCGACCAGCAGGCTCTTGTTGCCGTTGGTCCGCTCGAACGAACGCTCCGGTGTGGCCTTCCTGGGCATGCCCACCTGACAAAGCACCGTGTGGGAGAACTGCAGCCGGTCAGGGGGTTCCGCACTGATCCGGTCGTGGGCGAACAACAGCTTCCCCTGGTGCGGCGTGATCCGTGTGGATGAGGGTTCCTCCTCCGAGTCGCTCACAGATACCCGTGCTTCTTGAGCCAGGGGCGTAGCGCCTCTTCGAGAATGTCCTTGAGTGTGTTGGGCGTGACGCCGTCGATCTGGCGTTGCAGGGCGGCACGCTTGAGTGCCCTGGCGTAGTCGGCCCGGATGCGGGTGCTGACGTGCAGCCGCCCCTGCTCGGGGACGTGCTTGTCCCCGAACACAAACTGCTGCTCGGCGTCCTGGCTCGTGGGTGATGCCTTGGGCTGGATGCCCTCGGTAAGTGTTCGTCGTTCATTCATGTGGCTGCCTCCTTGATTGATGTCGTTGAGAGAAGTTGCTCGGGCAGGATCTCGGCAAAGAGCGCATCAAGCTCATCCGCCGCGTCGGTTGTGCGGGCTTTCATGTCCCACACCACGGCACCCTGCCCCGGCGCATCCGCATAGATCTGTCGGAGTGTGACCGGCGTGTCGGCGACGGCGAGCGACAACGCCGACGCCGCGTCTTTCATGTCCCTGGTGAGTCGGTAGTGTCTGCCCACCATGCTGAGCACGATCACCGCGGGCGGCGTGCCCCCACGGATGTCCTGGGCCTGGCGCAGCACCTCCGTGACCTTGGCGAGGGCTCGGACTTCGAGCATCGACGCCTTGCAGGGCAGCACCGCCAGGTCGGCCCTGAGCAAGAGCGCCCGGCTTGTCTCGGTGTTGCTCCCCGGCCCGTCCGCGATCACGAACTCCGCCTCCTCATTCAGTGTCGGTAGCTCGTTCAGGATCGCGTCCGCGTCGCGGAGCGTCACCGCGCGGATGCCGTCGTGCAACTCCCTCGCCCATTCCGACGAACTCTGCTGCGTGTCGCAGTCGGCGAGCACGATGGAGCGCCCCTTGCGGGACAGCCATGCGGCGAGGTGGACCGCAAGCGTGGACTTGCCGACACCACCCTTGTTATTGGCGATCGCGATAATCATGCTCGACGACTAGCACGGCAGGCGTGCGGTTGGCAAGCATTCATTCGCGCCGGCGTGCGATCTCTCCGGCGGTGTGGCGCGACGGCCACACCTCCCTCTGACCAGCGGGCTATCTTGCGAGCCGTCTTGCGGGTCGGCAGGCCGTACAGCCCCATAGATGGCAGGACGGCCAGCCATCGGGCTGCATGGATGGACGGCGGGCGGGCTCGATGGCAGGCTTTCACCGTGAAAGAACGTCCTAAGCACCGCTTAGGGGAGACGTCTGAACCAAATCATGCTCTGCCTGCCATTCCCCGCCCGCCGCTCAATCAGCCTGCGCAGACCACGCGATTGCGAGCAAGTAGCCCGCTGGTCACGGTGTCAGATTGTGTCCCTTCGGTTCCGTTCCGAGCACGCTATTGCGTCCTCGTAGAGCCGGTAGGCGAGCCGCCTGGTCGCCTCCGGGTCGGGCCAGCCCTGCTGGGCCTCGGCCTGTTCCACGAAGGCGCGCAGGGCGCATCGGTGGAACAGGTCGTCGTGGATTGCCTCGCCGCTCACCGCCTGGCCCCGTACAGCTCGCGCCGCACGACTTCGAGCAGCTCCAGCCGCACGCCCTCGGGAGGAACGCGGAGCGGTCGGTCGTCGGCCCGCATCTCCGACGCGATAACCATGTGGTCCTTGAGGTCACGCGAGACGAGCACGCACCGCTCCTCGGTGCAAAACACCTGCCACGGGAACCGCTCGGCCTCGTGGCTATAGATCACGTCGGTCACGCCGATCTCGTCGGCGATAGCCGCCCGGTAGCCCGCCTCGTAGGCATCTCCCAGAGCTTGAGCGAGTCCGGATACGGACACGTCTTGGAAGTCGAGCGAGTCGCGGCCCCGCGCGTCCAGCGTCTCGACGCCCAGGCGGTCGCGGGCGATGCCCGCGAGGATGTGTGTGATGGGTCTGCCGGTCATGCTCATGGCCTCGCCTCCTTTCTCCTGGGGGTGCGCGGTTTCTCGAAGACCACGCACACGTCGTGCAGGCCGGGGATGAACGAGGATCGGTACACCTTGCGCCCGCTCGACGCGCCGTGGCTGAATCGAACGATGTCGGTGCAACACTGCACGAGTCCGGTGTCGAATGCAAGACGTTTCGTGTGGTAGACAAGGGGCACGAAGCCCGCGTCTCGGTCCTGGTAGTCGCCCATTAGGATGGCGAGCCTGCCGCCGGGACGGAGCACGCCCGCCGCTGCCTCGATGAACAGCGCGTACCGCTCCAGGAACGCACCGAGCGTCGGCGTTCTGGACAGGTCGCGCCCGTCCGCGGCGTAGAGCTTCTGCCGCCAGTACGGCGGGTGGGCCCAGACGAAGTCGGCCAGGCCGCCATTGGCGAGCTGCTGCATCGACTCGGCGCTCGTGGCGTCGAAGCCCTCGTGGATGTCACCGCTGCGGCAGTCCATGCCCAGCTCACGGCACACATCGGCGCACGTCCCGCTGCCAGTCATGGGGTCGAGCACAACCCTCGGCTTGAAGTAGAGCAGCAGGTCTCGGATGAGGTTGCCTCCACAGTTGCCGGGGTAGCTGCGCTTGCCGTATGCGCCCGCGTCGGCGTGGTGGTAAAGGCTCGTCAGCCTCGGCACGGGGCTGGTATTCATCGGTGCTCTCGGGAGAAGCGCAAATCGGGCTTGTTTGAGTGGGCCTCGCAAGACAGGCTTTCGCCTGCGAGCAAGGAATGGATTGATTGAGGTTGAGTTCATGTTGATGGCCTTTCTGTAGAAATGGCGGGCCTCCTCGGCCCGCCGGTTGAAGTGATCGCCTTACGCGGACTGCTCGTTGCGGTCCTCGTAGACGCGGAGCGAGATCCGCCCGTCGAGCGGCACGGCTTCGATCTGGATGTTGAAACCCTTGCCGTCCTTGTGCGGCCACGCGGACCCGATGCGGGTCCAGACGCCCTTCTGGTTCTCGCGGTCGCGGACCTGGTAGGCGATGTGGCTTGGTGCATTGCTGTTGTTGTTCGTCTCGGTCATGTTCAGTCTCCTTGGTTGGTGTTGCGGGACACGCCCACCGCGTCCCGATGGCACACCTCCAGAAGCCGCGGACAGAGGGGGCGCAGCGCACCGTCAAGCGAAAGGCCGAAGGCTTCCGCTCGCGGAAAGCGGCCTTGGCAGCTTGACTGCCCCGACGCGGCTTCACGTTGCCATCGGAGGGACGCGAGGCGGTGTCACACACCAAAGGGAGTCGCATGGCCGACGACAACTTGTGGCAAGCACAACGCAACCGCCACGGGCGTCCGTCGTAGCCATGCAATCGGAGCGCGTTTGTTCTTCCATGAGAGTGTGCGCGTTTACCGGATAGCAAGGTTTCTCTGGCAGGATGGATCGATGCTGCGGATGACACAGAACAACAGTGCTGGCAGGGCCAAGAGCTACTACAGCACGGCGGACTACTACACCGAGGGTCAGGAACTTATCGGCTTCTGGCGTGGCAAGGGCGCCGCGATGCTCGGGCTCTCGGGCACCGTCGATCGGTGTGACTGGGACCGGCTCTGCGACAACCTCCGTCCAGACACCGGCGAGGCTCTGACCGTGCGGCGCAAGGCCGAACGCCGCGTCGGCTACGACCTCAACTTCCACGCGCCCAAGAGCGTTTCGCTACTGTATGGGCTGACGCGCGACGAACGTTTGCTCGACGCCTTCCGTGACTCGGTGCGGGCGACAATGGACGACATCGAGGATGAGGCCAAGGCCCGCGTGCGCTCGAAGGGACGCAACGAGGACCGCACCACAGGCAACCTGGTATGGGGCGAGTTCACGCACTTCACCGCTCGCCCCGTCGATGGTCTGCCGGACCCGCACCTGCACGCGCACTGCTTCGTGTTCAACGCCACGCACGACGGCGAGGAATCACGCTGGAAGGCTGCGCAGCTCGGCGATATCAAGCGTGACGCCCCGTACTTCGAGGCTGTCTTCCATGCCCGCCTGGCTCGCCGGCTCGAGGAACTCGGGCTGGCGACACAGCGCACCGCCAAGGGCTGGGAACTCGCCGGGCTCGATCCGCAGACGATGGAGAAATACTCCCGCCGGACTGCTCTCATCGAGCAGGCCGCCCGCGACAAGGGCATCACGGACCCGGACCTCAAGGCCGAACTCGGGGCCCGCACCCGGTCGTCCAAGGCCGCCGAACTCACGATGCCTGATCTCGAATCCGCCTGGCGGTCCCGTCTGACCGACGCCGAAGCCGATCGCCTGGATTCCCTCGCCAACCGGATCGGCCGCGACACCATTGCGGAGGATGACACTGCCGCCCGCGACGCGGTCGCCCGCACGATGGAGCACGTCTTCGAGCGTGCGTCCGTCCTCCCGGAGCGAACACTCCTGGCCGAGGCCCTCAAGCAGGGTGTCGGCAAAGCGAGCCGAGAGTCGATCGAGGCCCTCACCGAGTCCCAGGATCTGATCCACGCCGAGCGCAAGGGCCAGCGTCTCGTCACCACCAAGGAAGTCCTCGAAGAGGAGTCCCGGATGCTCGCGTTCGCCCGCGAGGGACGTGGGGCGTGCCGCCCGGCCACTACCGAACCGATCGCCTTTCACCGTGAATGGCTCAACGAGCAGCAGAAGGACGCGGTGCGTCACGTCCTCCACTCCCGGGACCGCGTGACCATCGTCCGAGGAGCCGCCGGGGCGGGCAAGACCTCCGCCATGCAGGAGGTCCGCGAAGCGGCCGAAGCCTCCGGCGTGACCATCCACGCCTTCGCACCTTCATCCGGCGCAAGCCGCGGCGTGCTCCGCTCGGAGGGGTTCCACGACGCCGACACGGTCGCCGCACTCCTCGCCAATCCCAAGCTCCAGGACAAGGTGCGTGGCTCGCTCATCCTCATCGACGAGGCCGGGCTCGTCGGCATGCGCACCATGAACGCGATCTTCGACCTGGCCGCGAAACAGGACGCCCGCGTGCTGCTCGTCGGCGACGAGCGTCAGCACGGCCCGGTCGAACGCGGCTCCGCGCTCCGCCTGCTCGAAGACGAGGCGGGGCTGCACCCCGCCGAGATCAAGGAGATCCAACGCCAGAAGGAACGCTACAAGGCCGCGATCGAGAACCTGAGCGAAGGCCGCACGGCCAAGGGCTTCAAACGCCTTGACGACCTCGGCTGGATTCGGGAGATCGACGACGAGCACAGGGACCGCGCCCTCGCGACCGCGTATGTCGATTCGGTCGAGAGCGGCGCCAGCACGCTCGTGGTCTCACCGACGCACGCCGAAGGCAACCGGATCACCCGTGCGATTCGACAGGCCCTTCGCGAGCGCGGACTGCTGGATACGCAGGGGTGTGCGTTCCCCGAGCTGATCCCCGCCAACCTCACGCTGGGCCAGAAACGGGACGCGGCGAGCTACCAGTCGGGCGACGTGCTTGTCTTCCACCAGAACGCCACGGGCCATCGCAAGGGCCAACGTCTTGTCATCGGGCAGAACGAGGTGCCGTTCGATCTTGCCGAGCGGTTCACGGTGTACCGCCAGTCTCGCCTGGAACTTGCGCCCGGAGACCATCTCCGCATCACACGCAACGGCCGGTCGGTTGACGACAAGCCCCTCAACAACGGCGACCTCTACCGCGTCGATCACTTCACGCCGGAAGGTGATCTCGTCGTCAGCGGAATCGGCAAGCGCGACCGGGCGACAAAGACCATCCCGATGGACTACGGGCATCTGACCCACGGCTTCGTGGTCACGAGCCATGCCAGTCAGGGCAAGACGGTGGACCGAGTCATCATCGGCCAGTCGTCGCGTTCGTTCGCCGCGTCGTCGAAGGAGCAGTTCTACGTCAGCGCCTCACGCGCCCGCAAGCAGGCGCTCGTCTTCACGGACGACAAGGACGAACTCCTCCAGGCTGTCAGTCACGGAGACGACCGAATCAGCGGCGCCGAACTCGTCGCCGGCATGACCGACCAGCACCGCCGCATTGTGCTCGACCGTCTCGCCGAGCAGCAACGCGGAGCGGAACTCCCGATTACCACACGCGACCATGAGGGCATAGAGCATGAGCGATAGTCTGATCGACAAGTACGCCAAACGACCGCCCTCGCAGCTCGCCGAGCATGCAGAACCCGAGACGGATGACCTCGGATGCTTCGGGTGGCTGCGCGGCGTCCGCGACCGTGCAATCATGCTCGAACTCCGCAAGAAGGACGGCCATGTGCTCGCGGTCGGCTACGCATGGATCGAGCGGATGGAGTACCAACCCGAAGAGGGAATCGTGCTCTACTTGCCGGGCAGGCAAATAACACTAAGTGGAACATCACTCAACGCAGTGCCCGAACACCGGAGTGGCGCAAGCCTCTTTGCGGGCCTTATTCAGCATCGGGTGCCCTGGATCAGAGAAATCGACAGCAACAAGTCGCTCGGCGCTACCAACTCGTCTGTCTCAGTTGACTCGATCCGTTGGGAGGAATGACCCATTTGCCTGTTATACGAGTCTGCGCGGAATCAAAATCGCCACGGGCGACTTCGATGTATTGCCCCAAAGAGGTTATTCGCCCGGCCACACACAAATCGAGCCATCGGCGCAGATCGCGGCAAGCGGCGCAAACTGTGTTGAGCTTGACATCGCCACCGCAACAATGTCAGTGTTTGCCCCCGTGTACTCACGCTGCACATGGGTTTCTTCACTGGCATAGTCGGGAGTACGCACCTCGCGAACGATATGATCACGCCCTCCGGCGATGACTCTCTTTCCGTCGCAGCTAACGGCAGCCGGAGTATCACCAAACAAGCGAGAACTAGAAACTGGTCCGCCGCTTGCAACCCCGATCATCTGACTCGGTGGTTCCAGCACCATGAGTTCCGGTGACACGCCATAGACCTTCTGCTCTTCGGCATTCCGATGGATGAGTCGTGGGATGGACTTTGTCTTCCAGGCCCACAGTGTCAATCCGGGGCTAAATGCGTGCAACTCATCTGACCTCGCAAACCAGAGCGCTGTCGTCGGGTGCAGCTCTGGATTTACGAATCGGCACCCGGCCAGGCATCGATTCTCTGGGGTCTCCTCCTGCCCGGACTCTGTCGACCATGCCACCCACTTCCCGCTTGATGCACCAGCCACGACGTGACTGCCGAGCGGGCTAAAAACAACGGCATGTCCCGTGAGCCGATTGTCACCACGCACCGTCACGATCGGCGTGCCCGATCGGTCCCATACAATGAGAGACCCGCCATTCTCTCCCGGGAACGTGACCGCTAGCAGCGATCCGTCTTGGCTGACTGCCGCACGTTGTATGTGACCGGGCGGCAGCGCGAACAGATACCCGCGACGTTGACCAGGGCCAACTTCCTTGCGAAAGAGCTGCTGGCGGGTCGTCGTATCCCATGCCTCCGCGTGAGTATCGGTGACAGCGAGGAGCGTGCGCCCATCCCCGCCGATCGCGATACCACGTGGAACCCCATCCACGGAAAAGCGGATGCACTTAGCCTCCACGCTGGCGGGATCAGCTTGCTCCGTATCGGTGGGCTCGGTCGGTTCCGGGCGAACTTCTGGCTGTTGGATCTGTGGCTGGGCGTGATTGAGCCCCACCGCACCAGAACAAGCCGCTTCGCTCGTGGGTGACGTAGCGATACAGGCGGCCAGAGCCGCTGACAGTGACACAACTCTCGCACGAGTTGGCAAGAGTGGGCATTTGCGGCTTCTGCTGAGCACCCAAGCGGGCAAGCATGCAGGGTGCCATTTGACATGAAACTCGGCGTCAGCGCTATGAGGACCGTTCGACATCAGTGCGATTCCATGTTGACTATTCGTTGGCATTGTGGTTTTCTCGATTGCATGCGACCTCGTGAATCATCAATAACAACCTCTGTTCAAGAGGCACAACAAGCAACTTGGCGTGCGCCTATCGCAGCTCTCGCATATGGGTAAAGACGAATACCTAACGCTGCGAGAAGACCTCCGTGCTGCTCTTGGAAATGACTCCGACTCGTATGCCGAGATCCGTGAAAGAGCAAAGTCTGTACGCTCAATCATCATGGCGGAGATTGCTCGTGCGTTGACTGCCAGCCTCAACGCTGAAGCCAAGCAACGCCCGCAGGACACGCTGATCGAGAAACGCGAACTTGCTTCGTGGGTAAACCACGAACTCCGGCAACTCGGACTCACGCTCGCCTTCCCCGGCACGGGCCGACCCGCCATACTAACCGCGACTCCGGGCCGGCGCGATGCAGATGAAGGCAGTCGCTTCCGGCTCGAATCAAAGGATGATCGAGGCCGGCGCATCATGTCTCCCTCCCTGATGTGGATGCCGGAGCTTGATCCGATCGAGAACCCTCCTCGAATCGAGGGCGGGGCACGGTGTCGATAGTGCCCTGCGTTCTCAAGCTGTGATCTGTTGTTTCGGAAGACCACTCCACAACACGCCCCGGCTCGACACGACCGTTCGCGTCGCCGAGCGGGTTGGCCGCCGCATACAGACGCATCCCATCTCCACTCCACGCGACGCCCGTGTAGACCTCCGATTTCCCCGCAACGAGACGCAACGAGAGCTGCTGTGAACCGATGTGCCAGACGCATACCTCACCCGAGGCCGCGTCCGCTCTGCTCAGCAGGCCGCTGCTGCTCGCCAGCCGGGAGCCATCGGGCGAGAACGCGAGCCCGGACACCTCGAGGGTGTGCGCTCGGAGCGTGGCCAGAACCTCACCCGATCGCATGTCGAGAACACACACCGCCCGGTCATCTGAGCCCGTCGCGATTTGTGTTCCGTCGGGAGAAAAGGCAACCGCCGTGACCTGCGCAGTATGCACGGACTTCACCCACAACTCGTTGCCGGATTCGATCTCGATCATTCTCACAGAACCATCGACTCCGCCGACCGCGAGGAGCTTGCCCCACCCGTCCATCGCGAAAGGTTCGTCGTCTCGAAGCGACGCCAACACGCTGGTGAGTGCGTCGCCCAAGTCGCCCATGATCGCGGCGTGCCCGCTGAGCACAAGATCGTCCGTGATTGCGAGGTCATCCGCGCCCTCAATAGCCTCACCCACATCGCGAGCGGAAGAGCCCGAAAGTTCGACGACGCTGAGTATGCGGCGGTCGGTTCTGGATCGAAGGTCGCCACGCAAGCCCGTTGAACGCTCGACGCCGTTCTCGCGGAGCAACACAAGCGACTCGCCCTGGCGGGCCATCGCCCTGATGCCCGCGAACGCGGAGTAGATCGTCCGCTCCGGCCCGGTGTCCTCGACCGACCACATCCGGATGCCCCCCGACGACTCGACACCCGCGACGAAGCCGCCGTCGGAAGAAATATCCACACCGATCATGGTGGTGCCGTCGCCGGGGTAGAGACCCGCCACCCGCCCCGAACCGAGGTCCCAACGGGTGATGCCGGTGGGGCCGGTGGTGATGAGCTGCGTTCCGTCGGGGTGGAACTGCGGGCTCAGGAGCCCGAAGGGTCGGCCGTAGGGCTTGGTCTCCAAGAGCGGGTGATCAGCAAGCATCTGCTGGTGCGGGATCACGGTCTGCAGATGCGAGCCGTCCGAGGCATCCCATACATACACCTCGCCATGAACCTTTGACCGGAGCGGTCGGACAAACTCGCCGAAGCTCTGGCTCGCAACACGCCGCCCCTCATCATCGAACGCGATGCCCGTAATCACGCCGGTCTGCCGCGGCATGCGCGAGACGATGCGTTGCCGGGACAAGTCCCAGACCTGCGAGGCGCTGTCGGCGTACCCGATGGCGAGCTTTGCGCCGTCGCGTGAGAACGCGGCGGCCGTGACCGCGCCGTGCTGGATGTCCGAACTGTTGGACAGCGGATTGAGCGGGTCGTTGCCGCGCAGCCGCTGCGCAAGATCCGTCACCCGACCGGAGGGAATCTCGAAGAGCAGGAGTCCGTTGTCGAGGTCGCCCACGAAACACTTGGAGCCGTCATCCGACAGAGCCATCGCCGAGGCGTCCACGCCCGTGCTGATCTCGTGGACACGGGAACCGCTCGCGATGTCGAGCACGAGCAGGGTGGAAGAGCCGCCGGCGGTGATCGCGACGAGTCGTTCGCCGGCCCGGTCCATCGCGATATCGAGGAACGGCGTGGCATCCCTGAACAGCACACTCCCGCTGCGTGTGTCGGCCACCGTCAATCCGCCGGACTGGTCGAGCGCCGCGAGTATCCGCCCGTTCGGGCCGACGCTCACCCGTGTCCACGGGGAGTCGATCGGCTCAAGCAGGAACGGCGACGGGGCCGAGGCACGACGACGCAGATAGCCCCACTCGAAGCCCCTTGGGTCTGGCTCCGCCGAACCGGTCTCATATTTGGCGAGCAGACGCGCCGCCTCGTCGGTGCGACCGTCATCGAGCGCGATCTGCGCGTCCCGCATGTCCGCGAAGTGCTCCCGCATGATCCGCTTGGTGTTCGCGTCGGACTCTCCCGCCTGTGCTTCGCTCGTCAGCGTGCGTTGATCGCTGGCCTCGCGTGCAAAGTGCAGCGCCGCCAGACTGCCGCCCGTCAGCGACATAAGGACGAGCACCAACAGCGAAGTCAGCACCGGTCGGCGAAGACCCCATCGCAGCGCACGACCCGTAGCACCGGGAAGTTTCGCGTGGACGGGCTTGCCCGAAAGGAACCGCCTGAGATCGTCGGCCAGAGCGCTCGCGCTCTGGTACCGGTCGTGCGGACGCTTCTCAAGACACATCAGAGTGATCAGTGCGAGGTCCGGCGGGACGCGATCGTTCCGGCTTTGCGGTGAGCGTGGCCGCGCCCACGCGATCTGGTGCAGCGTCTCTTCCCGTCCGGCCCCGTTCTCGATCGGAAACGGTGGCCGCCCTGTGAGCAGGAAGTACAGGGTCGCCCCCAGCGCGTAGATGTCGGCGCGGGCGGTGGTCGGGCCGAGCCGCCGGTCGGCCTGCTCGGGCGGCATGTAGTGCGGCGTGCCGAGCGACTGCTCCGATCCGGTCAGCTCGCCGTCGCGGTCCAGCAACTTGGCGAGCCCGAAATCGGAGATCCGCGGTTGCCCGCCCTCGTCAAGCAGGATGTTCTCCGGCTTGAGGTCCCGGTGCAGGATGCCCTGGCTGTGGGCGCTCTCACAAGCATCCGCCGCCGCCGCGATGATGGCGGCGGCCGAGGCGGGTTCCATCGGGGTCGCCCGCGTCGTCCGATGGAGATCACGCCCCTTGACCCGCTCCATGATGATGCAGGGCACCGAGTCCGTCGGACGCACCTCGATGACTCTTACGATGCCCGGGTGACTCAATCGGGTCAGGGCTTCGGCCTCGACGCCGAATCTGCGAAGCGCCTGCGGGTGCTCGCGGTACTCCCGCCTGAGAAACTTGATCGCGACCGTCTCGCCGGAGGCTCTGTTGATCGCCTCGTAGACCTCACCGAACTTCCCGCCGCCGAGCCGCCCGACGATCGCGTAGCCGTCGAGCACGACATCCGCTTCTTCGGCCAGCAGACTCGACAAGGAAGACACGCCCAATGCCGCGGTCTCTGGATGATCCGGCTTCCCGGCGTGTTCTCGGGCTTTCTGTGTTCTGCGAATCGCCTCGAACGCTCGCCGCAGCGCGTCCGCCCGGTCGGGGTGACGCGCCAGAAGCTCGTTGAGGGAGCTGTCGCTCAGGTCAGCGCCGGAGGTGATATGGGCCTCGGCAATGCCGAACGCCTCCGCGTCGCAGGGTTCGTGTTGGTGGTCTGGTGTATTCATGAGGAGGAGAGGTTCATCGAGGTTGACCCGAGCCATTCCCGCAGCTTCGGGCGGGCCCGCATGAGCCGAGCGTTCACTGCTGGGCGTGTCTGCCCCAGCTCGGTGGCGATCTCGGCGAGCGTCATGCCACGAAAGTAGTGCATCTCCACGACCTGCCGATCCGACTCGGAGAGTGACTGCACCGCTTCGCTCAGGCGACGGAGCCGCTCACGGCGTCGCTCCAGGCGGCTCGGCGATGGGCCATCGTCGTTGTCCATGTCGGTTTCGAGACGGCGCAATGACCGCTTGGCGCGACGCCCGAAGTTCCGAACGACGTTCAGTGCGACTGGCCGCATCCAAGCCCGAAAGCATCTCGTGGGATCGCTATCGACTTCGAGCGTGGGTATTGAGCGGAGTATCTTGACTGCGACCTCTTGCACGATGTCCTCGACCGGGTAGTGACGGCGCAGGACTTCGCCCGTCATGCCCGCAACCATTGCGCGCAGCTCGTCGTAGTGACGGCTGAGCACTCGGTCGGCCGCCCGTTCATCGCCTCCGATGGCGGCCAGTATGAGCTGATCGAGTTCGTCCACGTCAAAACCTCAAGAAAGTCGCCCGGTGGGGAGAGAGCGCGGGCGCCCCGCGCGCACTCAAGTTTACGGAGGCAATCCGCCTCCGGGGGCCGACCACCCGCGTGGCGGCAAACCCCGCAACCTCACGGCCCGGCCGGTTGGTCTCCCCGCTCGGAGCGGGAGCTATCGCTCGGCCTCGCCGGGGTGCGAAACGGGCGGCCGCCCGGGAGGTATGGCGATGTCTGAGTTCTTCGAGTTCATGAAAGTCCTGATCGGGTGCGGGACCGTCGTGTTCCTCACCATGATGGTGCTCCTCGCCCTCCCGCAGAGCAAGCTCAGGCTGGTGGGGCTGGAGCTGACCAAGTGGGTCATGGCGCTGGGGCTCCTGGTGATGATCCCCGGGCCGCTCGATGTCCTGCCCGATGTAGCCCCTCCCTTCACCTACATCGACGACATCGGATACCTGGTCGCCGCGATCGCGGCCATCAAGTCCGCCCGCGCCGACGGCCGCAAGCGGAAGCTCATGGAGGAGATCGAGCTGGCCGAGATGCAGGCCCGAAGGGACGCCGCGACCGCCGACGAATCGGACACAGCAGGCTCAGTCCCATCGAAGGAAACGGAGGCCGCCGATGTCGCGTGAACTCATCGAAGTCCCGCTGGACAAACTCATCCTGCTCCCACAGGTCCGCACCGTGTCCGGCATGGATGACGAGACACTCAGTGGGCTCGCCGACAGCATCAAAGAAAGCGGCGTGCAGCAGCCGGTTCTGGTCCGCCGCGAGGCGGACGGCCTGGTCGTCCTGGATGGCGAACGCCGCGTTCGGGCGTCGAAGCTGGCGGGGTTGAAGTCGGTCCCCGCGATTGTGGATGATACGAAACTGACACCCGCGGAGGTCACCGAACGTCAACTCCTCCTGGATGCTCAGCGGGTCGGGCTCTCGGTCACAGAGCGTGCCGAGGCGATCGAGTGTCTCGTCACCGACACCGGATGGTCCGTTGAACAGACGGCCAAGAAGCTCGGTATCTCGGCGGCGAGCGTCACCAGAACCCTCGCGGTGCTCAAACTCCCGGACGAGATCCTCCAGCACGTTGAAGCGGGACGGATCAGTGCCGACGCGGCGTACCAGCTCTCGCGCGTCTCGGACCCCGGCGAACAAGCCCGACTCGCCGAGCAGGTCACGGACGGGCTGCTGACTCGCGACGCGCTCACCCGCAAACTCAAGAGGGTCCGCCGCTCGCAGGAAGCCAGGCGCGGCACGCGCGTCACCGCCGCCATCGGCTCCGGGCAGACCATCACCTTCGTCGGTGGCGACCTGACGCTCGACACCGTGACCGACTGGCTCGAACAGCTCCTCACCAAGGCACGGAAGGCCAAGGCGCAGGGGCTCACATTGCAGACCTTTGTGAGTGCGCTCCGCGACCAAGCAAAGGCTGCGGGCAAGTCGGGAGGGAACGCGTGATGCGCCTGCTCCACCGACGCAAACCGAAGTCGTCGCCGCATCCCTGGGAACCGAGCGCCCCTTTGCTGCATTGGGCCGCGGGCTCCCCCTGGTCTGTCGGCGACTCATTCATGGGCACGATGGTCTTCGGCTCCACGGGCTCGGGCAAGACCTCTGGCTCGATGGCCGCGCTCTGCCGGGCCATGCTCCGGGCCGGGTACGGCGGGCTGTTCCTGACCGTCAAACCGGAGGATCGACAGACCTACACCGAGTATGTCCGTGACACGCACCGTCTGTCGGATCTTTTGGTGTTCTCCCCCGATCACCTGCTCCGCTACAACTTCATCGCCGACGAGATGACGCACTCCCGAAACCCCGTTGGCCTGGTCGAGAACCTGACCACGCTCATTATGACCGTCACCGAACTCGGCGAGCGGGGAAGCACAGCGGGTTCGGGCGGTGAAAACGAGCGGTACTTCCGACTCGAAGCCATGCGGCTCTGCCGGAACGCGCTGCTCGTCCTCGTGCTGTCCGGCGAGCTCGTCACCATCCCCAACCTGCACAAGCTGATTGTCTCCGCGCCGCAGTCACTCGAACGCATCCAGGGCGGCGAGTGGCAGGCGACCTATTGCGGCGAGTGCCTGCAGCTCGCAGACAACGCCGACAAGACCGCATCCCAGCGGGCGGACTTCGATCTGGCGCTCTCGTATTTCCTGCACGAGTGGCCCGCGCTCTCACACCGCACACGGAGCGTCGTGCAGTCCACCCTGACCTCAACAACGGACATGCTCAGCCGCGGCGCGGCCCGAGACATGCTGAGTTCGCCGTCGCCGAATGTCTCGCCCTCGATGATGTACGACGGCAAGGTCATGATCGCCGATTTTCCGGTGCTCGTGTACCGGGATGTCGGACAGCTCATCCAGGTCATCCTGAAGTTCATGTGGCAGCGGGCGCACGCCCGCCGTGACACCACGAAGAACAATCGCCCGACGTTCATCGTCTGTGACGAGGCGCAGTTGCTTCTCGTGGAAGAGGACCACCGTTTCCAGGCGATCTCGCGCAGCACACGCACGGCGTGCCTGTACGCGACGCAGTCCGTCAGCGGGTTGGTGGACGCGCTCGGCTCCAACTCCGAGCCACGGGTCCACAGCCTCCTGACCAACTTGCAGACTCGCGTCTGCCACCAGCAGACCGATGTGCGCACGGTTGAGTACATGCAGCAACTCATCGGTAGAAGTCGGTCTCTGCTCATGAGCGGCAACCAAACCCGGGATGAGAACTGGCTCGCGCCGATGTTCGGGCAGGACAACGGCGCGTCGTCGGGCTTCAGCGAAGCGTGGGAGTTTGAGCTCCAGGCTGGAGACCTCAACGGACTCGCCAAGGGCGGACCGCCGCACTGTGTGACCGAGGCGATCGTCTACCAGGGGGGACGCCGTTTCCCGAACGGCCGGACCTGGCTCAAAGCCCGTATTCCACAGGAGCCCCGCCGTGCGTGACCAACCCGAACCCAAGGGCTGGACGCCCATCGAAGACGCCCAGAACGCCGCGTCCATCCTCATGCTCGTGGCGCAGTCGCTCGCCGCGCCCGTCGAAGTGTTCCTCCGCACACGCTTCGGCCGCCGCTACTTCGGCGTGCCGGCGTTCCTCGGATTCATGGCCGTGCCGATGTGGATGCTCTTCTGGCCGCGCGAGGACCCAACCCCCATCTTCGTCTTCTGGGGGCTCTACATCCTGATGCAGCTCCGGGCCCGCATCGAGGGGTGGATCATGGTCGCGCGGGGTGACATTGTCCACACCCGCTACAACGGTCGCCCTCGCCTGGCTCGCATCTTCAAGAACACCCACGAGCACAAGCTCAAGGGCTTCCACGAGCCCGCGCTTGTCGTCATCGTCGGCATGTTCATGCTCGCCGTCAGCGAGCCGCTCGGCAGCTTCCTGATGACCTCGGGCTTCTGCCTGGGGCTCGTCAACTCCGTCATTGAAAGCATCGAGCGCAACCGCGCGATGTCCATGCACGACGCCTGGATCGAGCAGCAAGACCAAGCCGCGCGGTTCCGCGAGATGCAGGACCGTTGACACTCACACCAAACAGAAGGAGTCACCAATGAACCCGCAAGAGAACCTGAGCCGCAGCAAGGAAGTGCTCGACGCCTACTTCCGACAGGGACTGCACGAGCTGGGAGCCGCCCTGTACCCGGGTGGCACCGCGGCTCAGCACCCCGAGTACGGCATGATCGGCACCAAACCGCCCAGCATGGTGGTCGAGGGCCTCAAGGGCGAAACCGATCCCGCTGCCCGCCGCGATGACATCGAACCCTCGCAACTCCAAGCACACATCGAGCAGGCCCAGGAGCGAGCAGCCCCCGAGCCGGACATCTCACCCGAACCCGAGATCGACCGGGACTGATTGCACACCGGAGCCCACGCCATGATCCTCATCTTCGCAATCGCCACCATTGCCGGAGCGGTGACGTTCGCTGCATGCAAGCATGCGCAAGGGAACGATAGCCGGACCTCTTCAGCGCAGCCTGAATGGACCGGGCACATGACCGTGCCTCGCCCGATGCGCGAGGTGCAGATCTCGGTCCGCGAGTATCTCCAGGTTCGCGGCTTCCGGCGGTGTGGCAAGCAGGGCAAACTCTTCCTCTACCGGCGCGGGAACCGAGGCATCCGGCGGCTGCCCTGCAAACGCAATGTCCCCTGGCGCGACGTGCCGATCATGCTCGCCGTCGGGTACGAGAAGCAGAAAGGCGTCATCCACGTCGGCATGCGCATCTCGGGATGGCGGGCGACGAAGTTCGACGAGTCGGTCGAACCGTTCTTTGACGAGTGCGCTGAAGAGGAGTTCGATGGCGTGCTTGAGTTTCTCAATCGTGGCATCAAACCGCCCCGAGAAACACCGCCACCTCCGCCCCCGCCTCCGTGCGATACCACCCACGATGACGATCTGAAACTTTTGGGGCTCACGCGGGGATTCTCGCCAGATCAGCTCCAAGCCGCCTACCGCGCCGCCTGCCGGAAGTTCCACCCGGACCGCCTCGTCGGCGTCCCAGAGGATGTCGTGAAGCTCGCCCAGGAGCACTTCGTCAAAGTCCAGACCGCGTACGAACGGCTGCGTTAGCGCCAGCAGCAGCCGTGTTGATCGTGAGCACAGGAGTCCGCTGTCGTGGGCAAGCGAGTGATCCAGACCGAAGCAGAGCAACCGCGCGACGCCGCGCCCGTTGTTCTGCCAACCGGCACACCCGCCTGGATCACCCCCGAACTCGTTGAGCTCACGCAGAAAGTCTGGCAACCCTACTACGACAAGCCGCTCACAGTCGAAGACTCGATTACAATCCTCCGCAACGCGGGCGGCCTGCTCGAAGCGTTGGCACGGAGGTGAACCATGAAGCGGTATGTCGCGTTGGCCCGGGTCAGCAGCCGGGAGCAGGAGCGAGAGGGATTCTCGCTCGCGGTGCAAGAGGACGCCCTCCGTCGCTACGCCGAGACCACCGGCGGCGAGATCGTCAAGCTGTTCCGCATCGCGGAGACCGCGAGCAAGAGCGATGAGCGCAAGACGTTCAAGGAACTAATCGCCTACGCGAAGAAGCACGCCGTCGAACTCGACGCCTTGCTCTTCTACAAGGTCGATCGTGCCGCCCGCAACCTGTTCGATTATGTCGAGCTTGAACGCTTGGAGAGCGAGTACGGGCTCGCCTTTATCTCCGTCTCCCAGCCCACCGAGAACAACCCCGCCGGGCGCATGATGCGGCGCACGCTCGCCAACATGGCGAGCTTCTACACCGAGCAGCAGTCGCTCGATGTGAAAGAGGGTCTCGCCCGCCGCGTGCAGGAGGGCTGGTTCGTCGGCAAGGCGCCCTACGGCTACAGGAACGTCCGCAAGGACGGTCGCTGCGTCACCGAGACCGACCCCGCCGCCGCGGCGGTCGTCCGCCGCATCTTCCAGCTCTACGCCTACGAGCCCCTGACCGTGGACGCCCTCCGCGACCGCCTCCACGCCGAGAACGTCGAGTACCGCCCGGAAGCTCCGCGGTTCACGCGGAGCAAGCTGCACCACATCCTCCTGGATCGTTCCTATCTGGGCGAGGTGCCCTTCAAGGGCAACTGGTACCCCGGCAACCACGAGCCGCTCGTGGAGCGGGCGACCTGGGACCGTGTGCAGGCTCTCATCGGCGGGCACGTCTACCACGCCCACGAGATGACCTTCGCTGGCGGCTTCATGACCTGCGCCCACTGCGGCAAGGTCGTCACCGGCGAGCAGGTCACCAAGAAGACCAAGACCGGCGAACGCCGCTACGTTTACTACCGTTGCAGCCGGTACACCGCCAAGGGGCACCCCCGCGTGCGTCTGCCGGAGAAAGAACTCGACCGCCAGCTCATGGCGATCTTCGACTCGATCAAGATTCAGGACGATTCGGTGCGGGAGTGGTTCCGCACAGTGCTCGCCTCGCAGTCACGCGACGAGCAGGCCGAGACCCGCACCAAGCGTACCGAGTTGCAGCGTCAGGCGTCGCTGTTGACCGAGCAGCAGGACCGACTCCTGAACCTCCGCCTCAGCGACGAGATCGAGCAGGACACCTTCGCCGCCAAGCACACCGAACTGCGGGAACGCCTCGCCTCGATCAAGCTGCAGCTCGATGTGCTCGACCGCTCGCACGACGAAACCGCCGAGCTGGCGTCCAAAGTGTTTGAACTCTCGCAAACCCTGAAAGAGCAATGGGTTGATGCGGATTACGCATCGAAGCGGCGCATCCTCGAAATCGTCTGTTTGAACTGCCGTCTCGACGGCACAAACCTCGTCCCCACAATGAGAAAGCCCTTCGACGTGCTCGTCGAAGGGCTTGATCTCTCGAAAAGTCGGGGTGAGAGGATTTGAACTTTCGCAAACAGCGATCTGCACCTCAATCAAACAGAAACGTCACGGTAACTCGAACACAACTTGACCATACTGTGGCTCGCTGACAGGGACGGCCTGAGCAAGCTCAAGAATCGCTCGCTTCCGCCAGTCTTCAAGCGTTGACCAAGTCTGGGCAATCTGGGACAGACTCTGACGATCCGAGTCCACTTTTTGTGCGTCTATTTGTGCGTCATACCCCTCTGACGGGCTCCGATAGCCTATTCCTAGGGGGTTCGATTCCCCCCGGCTCCATTCACACACGGGTTCTGTCCGGATACGACAGAACCCGTGTCCTTCTTTCTACCGCCGCTCCCCGCACCACATCCATCTTTCAACACTTGAGTGAAGCCCCCCGGCGCAGTATCTTACATCACGCAGCCGCGGAGGGGCCACATGAACCAACCAACCACAACCGCCTACGCCGCATTGATCGTCACGATCTGCGGCTCGACCACGCCCGCGGCCCTCGCGTCTTCACCCAGCCCATGGTCCGACCTCGACCGACTCAGGATCGACTGGATCGCATCCGCCTCCTGGGAATCTCGGCTCTTCTCCCCCGGCACGCACTGGGCCATCCCCGGCACAACACGCGCCGCCGAGACCAGCCCCCAAGGCCCCACCTTCATCCGTTGGATCGGAACCACACAAGGCTCGTTCCAAGACGCCACCCTCTGGGATTCGGGCACCGTCCCCGGCGCGGACGATCGGCCCATGTTCGATCGACAAGACCCGTCGAGCATCTTCCTCGAGTCCGACACGACAATCCAATCGCTCACAGCCGAACTGGGCACCACCACGCTCGACCTGGGCGGGATGACGCTCACCCTCGACCAGACCGGGTTCGACACCCCCGCGCTCACGGTCAGCGGCCAGTCCCTCGCCGCCGAACAAGCCAACCTCGTCATCGAGAACGGAACACTCCAAAGCGACGCCGAAACATACATCGGGCTCGGACCCAACCAATACGGCAAACTCACACTCACCAACAACGCCACCTGGAACGCCGCGAGCAATCTCTACATCGGAAAGGGCTCCGGGAGCGCCACCGGCGAACTCGAAGTCCTCAACAACTCCACCCTCCACGGGCAGTGGATCCTCATCGGCGATGACAACGCCGACGGGCTCGCCACCATCAACAACGCCGAACTCATCGCCGATCAGTATCTCACCGTCGGGCATAACGGCGGCACCGGGATCCTCAACCTCCAGAACAACGCCACCGTGAGAGCCGATCAATACATGGCCATCGGTCACAGTGGCGGATACGGCGAGGTGAACCTCGACAACAGCGATCTGAGCGTCGGCATCACGCTTTCGATCGGGCTCGAAGGCGGCGCGGGCACCCTGACCGCCGCCAACAACTCGACGATCCAATCCGACTACTTCTTCATCGGCGACACCGACACCGGGCTCGCCACCCTCACCGACACCACCGCCAACGCATCGCTCGAACTCATCGTCGGCCTCCGCGACGGAAGCTCGGGCACACTCAACCTCACCAACAGCAGCATCACCGCCGAGCGAAGCTGGGTCGGGCATGATGAAGGGTCGCACGGTGAAATCCATCTAAACAACTCCTCATGGAGCGGAGGCAGCGAACTCCAAATCACAAGATACGGCAGCGCCCAAGTCACCGCGACGAACGATTCGACGATCAACGCGGGCAGCCTCTGGATCGGAAACTTCGGCGGCAGCGATGGATCCCTCATGATGCACGACAGCCAACTCAACGCTGACTACATGTATATGGGAACCGACGAGGGGAGCAACGGGACTCTTGAACTCAATGCAAGCAATGCGCGATTCGGACGCTACGCACCCATCATCAGCAGAGGCACCGTATTCGTCGGCGAGTACGGCGACGCCTCGCTCACACTCAACGATTCCTCCTTGACCGCCCTCATCCTTTTCTGCGCCGCTCGACCAACATCGTCCTCATCCATCGAACTCGATCAAAGCAGCATCACCCTCTACCAAGCCCTGCTTCTCAGCGGCTTCAGCGATGTCTCCGGTGGCGCAGCCGCGATGACCATGGACCAGAGCAACATGAACGCCGACGAAGCCTACCTCTGGGCCGGCGCGACACTCGATGCGACCGATTCAAACATCAACTTCGATGAAACATACCTCCGCGGTGCCGACCTCAGATTCGACGGAGGAGACTACAACCTCGGCGTACTCCTCGAAGACAACGGCTCCATCGAACTCCACTCCGGATCCCTCACCTTCACCGGTTCGAGCTACAACCTCATCGACTGGCACGGCGGATCCATCAACGCCCCCGACTCCGCCTTCGACTTCGGCGCAAGCCCCGGTTTCACCGCCTCCTCCGCCATCGGACGAGGCCCCCACGGCGACCTCATCCTCGGAGGCCCGATCTTCGGGATCGGAGAACTCCAGGTCGATTCCGGATACCTCGAAACCGAAACCCAAATCGGCGGCTCCCTCGTCATCATGAACGGCGGACACGCCAACCTCCGCAGATACGCCGAGTACGACCTCAACCTCGTCGATCTCCAAGACGGCACCTTCGAGATCGAGACCATCGGCAACGATCCACTCCTGATCGATACCACAGGGCTCTCCGACCCCGTCTTCACCGACTTCGCCGTCCTCGAGAGCGGAGAGAACCTGATCGTCCACGGATCCATCTCCGTTTTCGGCGGGTTCGGTGACGACACCACCCCCATGATCCTCGACGGCGGATCCTTCACCGTGAGCGGCTTCGCCGACATCTCGCCATTCAATGAAGGCGCCGATTTCGAGTTCCGAAGCGGACACCTCAACATCGGGACAACCTCCATCGGGGATAGCATCGGGGGACGATGGCACCCCGACGAACTCGTCCTCGACGACGACACCATCCTCACCGTCACAAACCTCTTCATCAACAACGGCTCCCTCATCGTCGAGAACGACGACTCCCTCACATACAACACACTCCGCCTCAACAGCGGCGAGCTCACCATCAGCGAGTTCAACGAGGACTGGTCCACCGACTGGATCGCCGGCACACTCCACGAAACCCGATTCGACGGCACCGACACCATCGGCGCTGACCTCCAGCACCTCACCGCCGGAAAGTCTTGGACCACCGACCGACACGTGTTCATCGGAGGAGCCCACAACACCACCGACACCGTCGGCGCCGACGCGCTGACCTTCAACTCCGGACTCACGATCGACGGTTCCGCCGGAAGCAGCGACCACCAGATCACCTTCAACGCCGGATCCGTCAAGGCCTACGGCGTCACCAACATCAGCAACTACGACGTCCTCTTCGATTCCACCACCACAACCTCCCGCCTCTCCGGGCTCATCAACATCTCCGATCCCGCAACACCCGGCGCGACCAACGTCACCCTCCAGAACACCATGCACATGTCGCTCTCGTCCGGATCCGAGCTCAACGTCTACGACCAGGGCACCCTCAATATCGGAAACGGGTGGTTCCTGCTCTCCGACGCAGATGTCAACATCGACGGCGGAACCGCCAACGTCCTCCCGAACAACCCCAACAACCGGACCCGCGTCACGGGCAACGCGTCCATCAACGTCACCAACGCAGGCACCCTCAACATCGGCGCGCAAGGCCAGAGCTCCACCATCGACGTCAACATCTCCATCGATCGGCTCTTCGCATCCGGAGAAGGATCATCGATCAATGTCTACCAGCCCTCATCCGACCTGATCTTCGCGGAAGAAATCGTCCTCCGCGACGGCGCCGTCCTCAGAGACGCACACGCCCAGCTCGGCGCCTGGAGATACGACATCCGAGACAGCACCGTCGTCACCCCGACACTCTGGCTCTCCTCGCCCTTCGAGAGCAGCCGCCTCGCAGGAAACTCGACCATCGAAGGCGATCTTCGCGTGGACGAGGGCTCGGTCGTCGGACAATCAGACATCCGCGACAACATCCACGTGACCGGAAACTATCGCCAGTACGCCTTCTCAACACTCAACATCGAGTTCTTCAGCGCCTCCAACCACGACATGCTCACCGTCGATGGCCAAGCCACCCTCGAAGGCACCCTCCGCATCTACATCAACCACGCCATCCCCCTCTTCGAAGACGGATTCACCTTCCTCAGCGCCGACTCCATCATCGGCGAGTTCGACACCATCGAGTTCGTCGGAACACCCAACATCTACACGATCGACTACACCATCAACGGCCTCACCCTCCGCGCCGTCCCCACCCCCTCGGGTGTACTGATCCTGGGTCTTGCAAGTCTCGGGCTCGGCGCTCAGCGCAGAAGAACCGCCGCCTGACCAACCCCCGACTCACGCCGCCCGTGAAACCCCCACCCCCGCCTCCAGCGGGATCCACATCCGGAACGTCGTCCCCTCCCCCTCTTCGACCTCGTACTCGAGCGTCCCGCCGTGTTTCTCCACGATCACGTCCCGGCAGATCGCCAGCCCCTGACCCGTCCCCTTCCCGACCTCTTTCGTCGTAAAGAAAGGATCGAAGATCCGCTCCCGGATGGACACGGGGATACAGCTCCCCGTTGTCGCGCACCTCCACCATCACCCCGTCACGATGACCCCGGGTCGAGACCACGATCGAGCCGCGTGCGTTCTCCGCACCCCCTTCGCCGAACCGGGACTCGATCGCGTCCACCGAGTTCACGATCAGATTCAGAACCGTTTGATTGAACTCACCGAGGAAGCAGGGCACCTCAGGCGCATCCTCATCGAGATCGAGCGTGAGATCACAGGAGTATTTCCATCGATTGCTGCACACCGTCGCCGTCGATCGGATCGCGTGGTTCAGATCCGCGAACTCCTTCACCGATGTCCCCGGGTGAGAGAACTCCTTCATCGCGATCACGATGTGAGAGATCCGCTCGATCCCCTCCTTCGATTGCTCCATCGCTTTCGGGATCTCCTCGAGCAGGAACTCCAGGTCCACACGCTCGAGCATCTCCTGGATCAACGCGGATCGCTCCTCCCAGCTCCGATCCGGACCAGTCGGATCCAGGAGCTCCTCGTACGTCCGGAACGCGCCGAGCAGCGCACCGAACTCCTCCCGGAGGAACCGGATGTTGTCACCCACATACTGCGCCGGGGTATTGATCTCATGCGCAATGCCCGCCGCGAGCTGACCGATCGACTCGAGCTTCCGCGCCTGGACCAGCTCCAGCTCCAGCTTCTTCCGCTCCGTGATGTCCGCATCGATCGAGAGCACCCCCCGCACAATCCCACGCGAATCCCGCATGGGGACCAGACTCGTCAGGAACGTCAGCTCAACACCCTCCCCAAACGAGATCGTCGTCTCCTCGTCGAGAATCGCCTCACCAGTTTCCAGCACCCCCGCCGCGTTCGCGGCGCGCAACGCCCCGCCCTCGCGACCCCACCCGAGGTCCGCGTCTGTCAATCCGTCGATCGACTCCGGAGATTCCAATCCGAACCGCGCCGCGAACGCGCGGTTGCACCCCCGGTACACCCCGTCCCCGTCCTTCCACGAAATCAGATGCGGGATATGCGCCAGCACCCCCTCCAGCAACCTCCGCTGACGGCGCATCCCCCGCTCCGCCTTCCGGCGTTCCTGCGCCTCCACACGCGCGCTCTCCGTGATCCGCTGGAGCTCCTCCGTCCGACGAGACACGATCCGCTCGAGCAGCACACTGTTCGTGAACGCATCAAACGAACCGTCCGAATCGAAGATCGCATCCACCCGACGGGTCAGCACCCCGATCGTCTTCTTCATCGCCAGGTTCTCAGCCCGCAACGCTTCGATCTCTTCGTGATGATTCATGACTCAACCCCGAACACCACGCCCGTCACCGTCTGGTTGACATGCACCCCGTTGAACTGCTCCCCGTACGTGCTGAACCCGTGCACCGGATATCCCGAGAGACAACGCCCCATCGGACCGAACTTCCCGAACCGATCCGCTTCACATCGCCGCAGCACACAATCAAACATCATCACCAGCTTCGGATCGATCCCGGCCGTCGTCCGCGCGAGCAGAGACTCCAGATGATCCTCCATCACCCCCGGCCGACCCACATGGAGCACCGCCCCCTCCTCGATCGAGCAATACATCGCGAGCGATCCGTCACCCGGAAGCGCACGCACCCCACGCACGTACAAACGATCACCCGCCCGGACCATCAACGGATGCTTCAGCGTCAACCCCTCGGTCAGCTCCCCCACCCCATGACCCAACGCCCGCGCATACGCATCCGCCGCCGGGACCCCATTGATCTCCAGGATCCGGCGCGTCGAAGGATCCGTCCCCGTCACCACCAGCACCGTCCCCGTATCCTCGAAGTGATGATCCACGAACGTCCGGATCCCCGACTCCGCATGAACCAGCGCACACGTCGAAACACCACGCTCGAACCGCCCGTCCACGTACACCATCGCCCGATCGAACGTCAGCCCATCCCCCGACGACCCACCAACCATCGGGACACCCCCGGTCGCGCGATACAGACTCGAGCACATCCATTCCTCACGCATACTCAGCCCGTCGAAAATCGTCAGCAGAACAGAGCTGTCCGTGCACTCGATCGACCCCGCGCCCAGCTGTGCGACCAACGCTTCCGCTTCAGCATCCCCGAACCCCTCCGCGTCCCGGATCACCCCCACCCGCGCCTCGACACCCCACAACGCCGCCGCGGAGATCCCACGCACCACATAGCCATACTCCCCGATCTCACCCGCCGTCGTGCACGCAAGCACGGGACAATCGAACCGCTCATCGAGCAGCCGACCCACCCGATCCAGATCATGATCCGGGGTCACGAACACGATCCCGAGCGATGCGCCCTCCGTCCCACGATCCCCAAAGATCCCATCCAGCGCCTCCTCCGGATCCGGGTTCGATGTCCAACCATGCACCGCATCGATCTGAACCGAACTCGTTTCCATCGCGTCGATCTCCATCGCGAGTCGCTCCACCCGCACAACGCCCATCGACAGGGCACAATCCCACCTTGATCCCGGGTCCCCCCAACCCAAGACACCGATCCGACCCTCCCCCCCACTCGGGTGTGTACGCAGCCCCCCGGACCCCTCCTCCAGTCCCAGAACCGCCCCGCATTCCGCCCTCCATCGCCTACAATCCCCCATAACAGAGGAAGCGAGACACATGGCAAACAACTACGGCATCGAGGGGTCCCATCTGTTCATCACAGGGGGCGCAGGTTTCATCGGCACCACCCTCGCCCTCATGCTCGCCGACGACAACACCATCACCCTCTACGACAACCTCCACAACAACGCCCTCGAACACTCCCCCCTCCGGGAACACCCCAATATCACCCTCGTCCAGGGCGATATCCTCGACCCCCAAGCCCTCGAAAAAGCCATGACCGATGACGTCACCCACGTCATCCACTGCGCCGCAATCGCCGGCGTGGACACCGTCGTCAACGCGCCCCTCAAGACCCTCCAGGTCAACATCCAAGGCACCTTCAACGTCTTCAACGCCGCCTCCAAACTCAAAAACCTCCAACGCATCGTGGACTTCTCCACCTCCGAGGTCTTCGGACAACACGCCTACAACGTCTCCGAGTTCGAGATCAGCCCCACCGTCACCATCGGCGAAGGACGATGGACCTACGCCATCTCCAAACTCACCGGCGAGTTCATCACCCACTGCTACCACGTCCAGCACGACATGCCCACCGTGACCGTCCGACCCTTCAACATCTACGGCCCCAACCAGGTCGGTGTCGGCGCCATCCACAACTTCGTCACCCGCGCCATCAAAAACGAAGACCTCATCATCCACGACGAGGGCTCCCAGATCCGCGCCTGGTGCTACGTAGACGATTTCGTAGACGGCGTCCTCCGCGCCACCGTCGCCCCCGAAGCCGTCGGCCGGAGCTTCAACATCGGGAACCCCCGCTCCACCCTCACCACCTACAACCTCGCCGAGCTCATCATCCGGATCGCCGAGAGTTCCTCCGGAACCACCTTCAAAGAAATGGGCTTCTCCGACGTCGCCCTCCGGATCCCCAACATCCAGACCGCGCGCGAAGTCCTCGGGTACGAGCCCAAGGTCGAACTCGAAGAAGGACTCGCACGCACCATCGCGTGGTACAGGATCAAGCTCGCCGCCCAGGCCGAGGGGAAGCCCGTCCCCACGACCCCCGTCGCGCTCAACGCCTGATCCGTCAACCACATCACACAGGAGCGGTCCCGTGAGCCTCATCAGCTTCAATCAAGCGGACCCCGTTCCCACGCGCGATCCAGACTTCCCACCCACACTCCACCTCTGCAACCTCGCCAACGTCGCCTACGGCTACTGCAAAATCCTCGACGAATCCCGCGCCGACATCCAGCTCCGCTGCCACGACCTCCTCCACCTCATGAGCCAGCCCGAGTGGGACGACCTCGAGCTCAACGCCTCCGACTTCCCCGAAGAAAACAACTTCTTCAACAACAACGCCGACCTCTCCGGGTACACGCGCCCCACCTGGTTCCGCACACCCGGGGTCCTCGAGGTCTTCGCCTCCATGAGCGCCGACCCCAAACCCGAGGACGAAACCTCCACACCCATCATCGTCCGCCGACCGCCCTGGGCACGCCTCGTCCGCGCCGCCCTCCCCGCCAAGGTCAAAGACCGGATGAAACCCCACTGGCTCCGAGGCCGCATCGTCGCCGGAGCCGTCCGCTCGCGCGAATCCGCAACCTCCCGTCTCGAGCTCTTCCGATCCATCGAACAACGATTCGACACCCTCATCAAACACGCCGCGAGCTTCGGACCCGAGTGGGAGATCACCAAACAGGAACTCGCCACCTACCACCCCCACGCCTACTGGCTCGGACGACAGCGCACCCACCAAGACGCCGTCCTCGCCTACGTCCTCACCCCTATCTACGCCATGCTCTACGCCAACGCCCCCTACGTCCCCGTCGAGATCGGGACCATGCGCGACATCCCCTTCGACAACACCCCCACCGGACGACTCCTCGCGCTCGCGTACCGACGCGCCAACCACTGCATCATCACCAACCCCGACGTCATCAACGCCGCCCACCGACTCGGGCTCGAGCGATACTCCTTCGTCCCCCACCCCCTCAACGAAGACGTCTACGCCCCCGGCGACGGCGCCTTCCGCGCCGAGCTCGAACAACGCTACAACGCCGACTTCATCCTCTTCGCCCCCGCGCGCCAGAACTGGGACGTCAAGGGCAACGACCGCTACCTCCGCGCCTTCGCCGAGCTCCGCAAACGAGGGATCCGCGCCGCGCTCCTCATCCCCGGATGGGGTCAGGAGATCGAGCGGAGCCAGAAGTACGCGCGCGAGCTCGGGATTGGGGACTCCGTCCACTGGATCGAACCCCAATCCGAACGCAAACTCGTCAAATACTTCTCCGCGGCGGACTTCGTCCTCGACCAGTTCGTCCTCGACGTCTTCGGGCTCACCACCCCCAAAGCCCTCTCGTGCGGCGCCGTCACCATCACCTCCTACAGCAAGGAGGTCAACGGATGGTGCTTCGACGAACACCCGCCCATCGTCTCATGCAAGCACGACCACGAGATCGCAAACGCGATCTGGGATCTCACCCAGAACCCCGACAAACGCGCCCACATCAGCGCCGAATCGCGCCGATGGGTCATCGACAACCACTCCAAACGGGTCATCAAGAACAAGCTCCGCAGCGCCGTCGAACAAGCGAAGGACCACTACGCGCAGCAGCAGGCCGATCACGCCCACGAAACCAAACACGAAGCCCCACCCCTCGTCGGGAGCCCCGGGTGAACATCCTCCTCCTCACCCCACCCTCCACCGAACCCCTCGCGCGAGAGCTCGCCGACACCCATCTCTCGGATTCCGAGACCCGGATCATCGTCACCGAACCGACCGCGCCCGACGACGAACACGACCACAAACACGCGCCCTTCAAACGCTCCAACGCATACGACGCCGTGGACTACGTCCAGACCCACCGCTGGCCCGTCGAGCCCGCATGGATCGACACCCTCCTCACCCTCTCCAGACTCCGAAACACCAAACCCCTGCGCGACGAGCTGGACCGCATCGCCTCATCCTCCAACGAGCTCGCACGAGACGAGTTCGACAACGCCGACTTCATCATCGCGTTCGACAACACCGCCGTCCTCCCCCTCCTCCACTGGTCCAAACCCTGGGCGATGATCGAGACCACGCGACTCCGCTCCGGGAACCACGCATCCACACCCATCGCCAAGCTCTGCAGAACCCTCGCGCCCCACCTCGTCCACCGCGCGTTCACCCCCGGCGCGCAGCGCCGATCCGGATCCACCACCCGCGCCCTCACCCGATCCCGACTCGAATCCGCGATCTCCCAGCTCCCCCCCATCCTCTCCGACGAAAACTCCAGCGCCACCCGCGCCCACCACACCACCATCCAGAAACGCTACGAACTCCGCTACGAATCCTCCTACGCCGACGAATACGACGACCTCTACCACGCCGCCATCGTCTACAAACGCATGGACCAACGACTCGCGCAGCTCATCGCCGACATCGCCAAGGACCGGAGCACCCCCGTCCGCCTCCTCGACCTGGGCTGCGGCCCCGGATCCCTCGTCCCCGCGCTCCGAGAACGATCCGACCTCAACCTCGACTACGTCGGTGTCGATCTCGTCCCGGCCATGATCCATTACGCGCGACGGAAGTACCCCGACGAGCAGTTCGAAGTCGGCGACATGGAAGCCCTCGACTTCCCCGACAACAGCTTCGACATCGTCCTCTGCTCCGGAGTCCTCCACCACCTCGCCGAGCTCGAACCCTCCATGCGCGAGATCAAACGCGTCCTCAAACCCCGCGCCCACTTCATCGCGCGAGAACCCAACGAGGACAACTTCGCCGCCCGATACCCCACCCTCGCCTTCGCCCACCTGTGCCTCAAGCACCTCTTCAACGCCTCCGAGGGACGACGCATCTACAAAGAACCCGACGCGCACGGGTTCCACCGGAACTTCACCCCGCGCACCCTCGTCGATGAACTCAGCGAGCACATGCTCGTCGAGTCCCTCTCCACCGATCTCCGGGTCTCCTACTTCTACGACAACGAACGATCCGAACACGACTACAAACCCATCGCGAAGCTCGAATCCACCCTCGACGCGCACCCCGGGCTCAACATCGTCGCCGTCGCGCGCAACACCAAACCCGGGACCGCGCCCCAAGCACTCGAAACCATCGACTCCCTCGAGCACGCGCCCCCACCACCCCTCGACCACTACACCCAGCTCCTCGCGCTCGTCGAACGCAACCTCCACCGGCGCGGCGCGAACCTCGTCCCCGAGCACGTCCTCGACGACGGGATCCCAGGGCTCCTCCGCCACTACCGACCCAAAGCCACCCTCGCAATCTCCCTCACCCGCGCCGACGACAAAGCACTCAACGACACCCTCGGAGGGCTCCGCTTCGCCGGGCTCACCCGACGACTCTCCTACCAGAAGAAAGCCCCCGAACATGACACCTACGACGCCGTCATCATCTGCACCGACTGGGACATCGATCACCCCCGCTTCCACGACGTCGTCGAGAGCTGCCGAGACTACGGGCACTTCCTCATCATCCCCGGCGGCCGCGCCCACACCCCCCCCTTCAACGGCGTCGCCACCTTCGCCGCACGATTCAAATCCAAAGTCATCGGGCTCCGCAACCAGTTCGAACCCGGAGGCCCGATCGTCGTCGCACGACGATCCACCTACACCCTCGTCGATGTCGCCCGCGCCCTCCAGCTCGCGCTCCAGGAACACCCCCAGCCCGGGTCCGAGCCCCTCCTCGAACGCACCGAAGCCCTCATCCAACAGCTCCGAGACTCCGGGGTCAGCGCCTTCTACGAATACGTCCCCACCGAACCCATCCCCCCGGAAACCGAAGACAACGACCCCGACGAACCCGAGAATACGATCCACACCAAACCCGCACCCTCGCCCAAAGCCGAGACCCCCTCCCGATGAGTTCCCCAATCACCCTGATCGAGATCCGATCCCTCAGCTTCACCGGATCCACCTTCATCAACCTCCTCCTCGGGTGTCACCCCCGCGCCTTCACCCTCGGCCCACCCAAGCGCGTCCTCGACATGCTCGACAACCCCGACGACCAGGGCGATCGCGCCTGCCTCGTCCACCACGCCAAATGCGACTTCTGGCCCGCCTTCTTCAAAGCACACAACCCCGACGAGAACTTCTTCCTCCAACTCGCAAACGCCTCGGGCGCCTCCCACATCATCATCAACAACCCCTACGGCGGCGAAACCGTCAACAAACACCTCGACCACCCCATGATCGAGCGCAAACGGATCAAAATCGTCCGGGACGCGCGCGCCGTCATCACCAGCTACCTCAAGTACAACCCAGACTGCCCCCCGTTCGACGCCATCACCAAATGGTTCATCACCCCAGCGACCCGCTTCGACTACGACCCCACCAACCCCGATGAACTCTGCGCCAAGTACGAAGACATCGCCACCGACCCCGACTCCTTCCTGAAACGCGCCAGCGCCTTCACCGGGCTCGACTACCCCGACAACGCCTGCAAATACTGGGAACACGAGCACCACATGACCACCGGCAACGGCGGCCCACTCTCCACCATCAACCGATTCAAAGGCACCAAGTTCGCCGGCCCCGACTCCGAATACCGCGAACAACGCTACCAACAACTCCTCCAGAACCCCCATCGACCCCTCATCGACGAACGCTGGCGCGACGTCTTCACCCCGCGCGACCGATTCGTCTTCGACCTCTTCGCCGGGCACATCAACGAACACTGGGGCTACGAGCGCGACACCTTCCCCCTCTCCACCGTCAACACCTTCCTCAAGGACCTCGCCAGCTCCGGGGAGAACCTCTCCGACATCGCGCCCAAAGGCACCACACCCGACAACGAGCTCCTCGCCCTCCTCCAGTCCATGACCGCGCCGCGCGCCGAGGAGATCATGAGTTGAGCGACCACCCCCCCTCGACCATCGAAGCCCCCACAGACCCCGACACCCTCCGCGCGATCAACCCCTACACCGTCTACCCCGCGCCCGTCACCCTCGACGAGGTCAAACGCGCCGTCAACCGACTCCAGCACCGGATGTACTCCTCCGACTCCGTCTACACCTCCGACTCCATCGGGAAAGGCAGACTCAAACGACTCGGCACCGTCGCCAGCTCCCTCTTCGACTACAAACGATTCCTCGACGCGCTCAACGCCTCGGGCAAGGTCGAGTTCGTCACCCACCACGACCTCCTCGTCGAGAAACGCAAAACAGGCAAAATCCGTGTCGCCATCCGGCACGACATCGACACCGACATCGTCGGCGCCCTCGCGATGGCCGAGATCGAACATCAAGCCAACGCCCCCACCACCTGGTACGTCCTCCACAACGCCTACTACTACCGCACCATGACCGACACGGGCTTCGCCCGTCACGAATGCCTCGCCCACTGGTACAAACGCTTCCAGGACCTCGGCCACGAAGTCGCCTTCCACACCGACGGGCTCCGTGTCTACCAATGGTTCAAAATGGACGGCGCCCAGTCCATCAAGGACGAAATCGAATGGCTCCGATCCCTCGGCATCACCATCACCGGCACCGCCGCCCACGGCATGAAAGACCGACTCGGGGGCGCCTGGAACTACCAGATCTTCAAGGGCTACAAAAAAATGATCGAGGGCCACCTCGACCCCTCCGAAGGACCCACCGAAGTCTTCTACACCGGACCCCACCGGGACCTCCCCCCCGTCCGACCCGCCGACCGACGCGCCGGCCCCGCCATCTGCAAAGACGCCTGGTCCCCCCTCGAAGTCCTCGACCCCGAAGAACTCGGGCTCCGATACGAAGCCAACGAGATCTGGCTCCCCGACCAGTTCCCCGAAGGGCTCATCGTCTACTCCGTCGATGCCGCCGACTCCTGGTGGTCCACGCGCTGGACCATCCCCATCAACATGGGACAAGGCCCGCGCGAACAACCCATGCTCGACGAGCAGCAGGTCATCGACGAGATCCTCACCCTCCCCCCAAACGCTGTCGCCGTCATCCAGTCCCACCCCTGCTACCACGGACACCGACACGCGCGCGACAAGGGACCCGCCCTCCGTCTCAACACCCTCCCCACATCCCACCACCCCGAGCTCGGATGGACCACCTGGACCCCCTCACAGCTCGTCGCGTACAGCGCCCCCGACCACAAACCCCAACGCTTCCAGACCTTCCACACCCCCAACCGACTCGGGATGCTCGACCTCACCTGGACCGACAGCGCCGACTCCAAGGACAACCGAGGGGACCCGATCACCGTCGATCGTTCCAAGTCCGCGCCCGAGGACCTCCACACCGTCTTCCTCGGCGCCGACAACACCGACGCGCTCACCTGCTCCAAAGCCGCGCAGATCCACCGGCGCATGGTGGACCTCTTCGACAAACACGCGCAACGCGCCATCCACCCCATCAAACTCGCGCACCCAAGCATGGGGCTCGATCGGCTCTTCGCCTGGTACGAGCACGTCCACGACCGGGTCGAGCCCGACCTCGTCGTCATCGGGATCGGGGACCAGAGCATCCTCCTCAACGACCCCCAGTGGTGGTCCAGAGAAACCGGGTTCAGCCCGACCTACCCCGCCGGCCCGTACCTCCGCGCAAACGACGACCACTCCTTCACCACCGTCCGCACCCACCCGAGCTGGGCGCTTAGACGATCCGACCCCAAACCCTCCGACCCCCTCGACCGACCCACCGACCCCAACGACCCGCGCTGGGACCACGTCCAGCGCCTCTACACCCACGCAATCCGCGCCATCCAGAGCAAGGGCGCCAAGGTCGTCCTCCTCGTCGAGAGCAAAGGCGAAGGGAACGGATTCCACCACACCAAGCGCACCGACCCCGCCCGCGCCCAGTGGATGACCGACACCACCCAGCGCCTCCAGTCCATCGCGGACACCATCGGGGTCCCCCTCATCGACCCCTACCCCGAACTCGACGAGCTCAGCGAAACCCTCCGCGCCCACTTCGACACCGACCACCGCTGGGGACCGATGGGACACCGCATCGCCGCGCGCACCCTCTTCGAACACCTCGAGCCCGCGCCCCAACCCGAAGAATGATCCGCGCCCTCACCAGCGAGCCCGCCCGTATCCGCCGATTCGTCGGCGCCTACGCCGCCCTCGTCCGGCGCGCCCTCATCGGACACACCCCCACCCTCCTCCTCCTCATCGCGCTCTCCATCGCTTCCGCCTTCGCCTTCGGCGCCGTCGCCGCCCTCATCGGGATCATCATCAACGCCATGCAATCCGGCGACCTCCACGGGCTCTCCGGATCCCAGATCCCCATCGTCGGCGGGCTCGTCCTCCTCGTCCTCGCCGCCCTCTCCGCGCTCTCCGCCTTCGCCGCCGCAAAGGTCACCCGGCGCATCGCCCGATCCACCCAGGTCCGCACCCTCGCCGCCCTCCTCACCAAACTCGACACGTCCACCGCGCTCTCCAACCCCGCAATGCCCACCACCCGGGGAGAGCTCACGCGCCTTCTCATGCGCGACTCCAACCACATCGCCAACGCCGTCGAGGTCATCCTCCGCGCCCTCGAACCCGCGATCCGATTCGTCGTCTTCGCCTCCATCCTCCTCTACATCAACCCCATCGCGACCCTCATCGCCGTCCCCTTCGCCCTGATCCTCGTCCCCATCCTCCGGGTCCTCGTCTCCGGGGTCCGGCGCGACAGCTCCGAGTTCTTCGAAGCGCGCGTCGTCTCCATGATCCGCAGACTCTCCACCACCATCATCGACATCAACGCCGTCCCCTGGCGCCGCACCGACACCCACCCCGACTGGGCCGACGAACACCTCCGCACCGACCCCGACATCCGGGACTACCTCGACTACAACGACCGGATCCAACTCGCCTCCGCGCGCGTCAACCTCGGAGTCAACCTCGCGGGCTCCATCCTCCTCGTCGTCGGCGTCCTCATCGCCGCCTCCATCGCCATCCACGACAACACAAGCTGGGGCACCGCCCTCACCTTCCTCGTCGCCTTCCGCTCCGCCCTCGCCGCACTCCAGAGCGGGCTCAGCACCATGTCCAGCATGGGCATGTTCTACCCCGCGCTCCAGCGCACCAACGCCTTCCTCAACGAAACCCCCCTCGACCCCTCCACCACCCCAATCACCGACACCCCATCCTCCCCCCTCCGCTTCCCCCTCACCCTCCGCGCCTCCACCACCATCGACAACTCCCCCGAGCAAG
>Ga0256829_1000102_pt1 | contig 113880 bp, 97 predicted proteins | sample 131447metaG_FD_185979 | JGI IMG/M metagenome (GOLD analysis project Ga0256829, IMG submission 185979) | Hydrothermal vent microbial communities from Lau Basin, Pacific Ocean - 131-447 | ecosystem: Environmental > Aquatic > Marine > Hydrothermal vents | place: Pacific Ocean: Lau Basin... | reverse complement strand
GTCATCGTTGAGGACCACCCGTCGCGCTTCGATCCGGCGAGCCCGACGCGCGAGCACGAGCGTGGGCACGGGGAGCACGAACAGCGCCAGCACACACAGCAGCGCCCCGGTGGGCACCGCGCCGAGCAGACCGCGATCCACGATCGACATCAACGCGGTCAGCGCCGCGCCGATTGATCCGATCGAAGCGAGCAGGATCCACCACCCCTCACGGCGTCCCGATTTCCGAGTGACCTGTCCGTCTGTCCCCACCTGTCGCCTCCCTGCGATTCCGTCGTGTACACACCCCGATCGAGAGGACACCTTATCAGGGGAAGTTGGTGACGACCAGACCCCGACCAGACAATCGCACAATGTCGTCTCCGCGTGTGGTAGCCGTCCCCGGGGGTGTGTATCGTCCTCCTCACGATGGCTCTGGGACACTCGATCTTGGGATATGTGACGACCGCGACAGTCGCGATGGTCCTCTGCGGCACACCCTGCGCTGCTTTCGCGCAGAACGCGCCCCAGGTTTCCCCCACGGACACGGGTGTGTATGAGAACCGGCCGATCGCGCGTCTGATCGTCCGGGGTTCGATCGACGATCAGGGAAACCGGACGGTCCTGACGGACCGCGCGTACAACCAGGCGCTCAACATCATCACCTCCCAGGAGGGGACGATCTTCGACGCGCAGCGCGTTCGGGATGACATCCGGCGGCTCAATCGGCTCGGGCTCTTCCAGCGCGTCGAGATTTTCGCCGGACTCACGGACGGCGGCGAGGTCGAGCTCTCGTTCGATCTGCTCGAGCGGCTCCTCGTTGCGGATGTCCAGGTGACGGGGAACACCCAGCTCGGGGACAACCAGATCCTCGAGGTCATCGACGTGGTTTCCGGCGCGCCGATCGATCGGTTCCAGATCGATCGGTCCGCGCGGCGCATCGAGGAGCTCTACCGATCCCGGGGGTACTACTACGTCCGGGTGAACATCGACGAGCGCGAGCTCGAAGAGACCGGGCTCGTGATTTTCCGGGTCCTCGAGGGTGATCGGCTCAAGGTGAGCTCGATCCGGTTCCAGGGGAACACGGCGTTCTCGAACAAGAAGCTGCGCCGGGAACTGGAGACCCGGACGGCGAACATCTTCGTCCGGGGACAGCTCGACGACCAGCTCCTCGATGAGGACATCCGGAAACTGACGGAGTTTTACCAGAACCGTGGGTATCTGGATGTGCGCGCGGACCGTTTGGTCCAGCCGTCGCCCAACTCGCGCGAAGCGATCATCACCTACCTCGTGGAAGAGGGTCCGATCTACACCCTCCGGGATGTGCAGACCTTTATCAACCCGAACGATCCCGACGAACCCCCGGTCATGACCAACGAGCAGATCGAGGCGCTGATCGGGCTCAGCTCCGGCGATGTCTACGCCATCGCGCAGGTCGAGGACGCGCTCCAGGTCATCCGGAACGCGTACGGGCAGATGGGCTACGCGGATGTCGTGGTCACCCGCGCCGAGCTCCGGGACGAGGATCGACCCGTCGTCGACATCGCGATCACGATCAACGAAGGCCCGCGCGCCCTCGTCGGCGAGATCATCATCCAGGGCAACGACCTCACGCGCCAGGAAGTGATCCGGCGACAGATCGAGGTCCGTCCCACCCGTCCCCTCGACACCAATGCGCTCGAGCGATCCAAGGACAAGCTCCGGCTCCTCCGGCTCTTCAACGATCGTCGGGAAGGACGATTGACACCCCAGGAATCCGGGGTCGAGTTCTTCGCGCAGGTCTGGGACGACGAGTTCCGGCCCACGGCTCAGCGTGACGACGACGGGACCAACAACGACGACCCCATCACCCTGACCCTCACCCCCCCGGACGGGACGATGTACCGGGATGTGCTCGTCGAGGTCGAAGAGACCAACACGGGGTCGTTCGATATCGGTGGCGCCGTCTCCTCCGACTCGGGTCTGATCGGTCGGATCGCGATCACCCAGCGGAACTTCGATGTGACGGACACCCCGGACTCGCTCGGGGAGTTTTTCGCCGGTCGCGCGTTCCGGGGCGCTGGGCAGACGTTCCAGATCGAGCTCCAGCCCGGCAACGAAGTCCAGTCCTACTCCATCTCCCTGTCGGATCCGTACCTGTTCGAATCGAGCTACTCCGGGTCCGCTTCGATCTTCTTCTCCAAGCGAGACTTCGATGAGTTCGACGAATCGCGCGCGGGGTTCTCCCTCGGGGTCGGACGGCGGTTCGGGACCCGTTGGCAGGGCTCGGTGAACTTCCGCTATAACGACATCGACATCGGGGATCTCGACCCGTTCCGGCCGACGGATTTCTTCGCGGTTGCGCAGCCCACCCAGCTCTTCGGGGTGTCCGCTTCGCTCTCGCGCACCAACCTCGATTCTCGGATCACCCCGACCCGGGGTTCCTCCACGGCGATCTCCATCGAGCAGGTCGCCGGCGACTTCACGTACACACCCATCAACCTCCGGCACCAGATCTTCGTCCCCCTCCGGGACGACTACCTGGGTCGCTCGACGGTGCTCAATCTCTCCTCCAGGGTCGGGTACATCCCTCAGGGACGATCCGACACCCCGACCTACGAGCGTTACTACCTTGGTGGTCAGAACTTCCGGGGTCTGGACTTCCGGACCGTCTCCCCGCGCGGGGTCCGGAACGACACGGGCGCTCCTTCTCCCGATCCGATCGGGGGGACATGGCTCTTCTATCTGGGGGCGCAGATCACCCAACCCCTGTACGAGGACATCCTTTCGGGGGTCCTGTTCATCGATTCGGGGACGGTGACCTTCGATCCCGGGTTCGAGGATTACCGGGTGACGGCCGGTTTCGGGTTCCGTCTCCGGATCCCGACGCTTTCGCCGGCCCCGCTCGCGTTCGATTTCGGGTTCCCGATCACGAAACAGGACACGGACGAGAACCGGGTGTTCACGTTCTCCGTCGATCTTCCCCTCAACTGAGCAAAGTCAGCTCTTCCGCGCGGATCGGTGCCCGCAGCCCTTTCGCCGCGCGTCTGTATATGATGAAACACCGATAGAACTCAAAGGGAGCAATCCATGCGCCATATGTCCAAGACCACCTTTGCCGCGATCACCACGATCGCCCTCGCCGCGATCTTCGCGATCAGCGCGAAAGCGACGTCGATGCGTCCCCCGGCCCAGCCGACGGCCGTCGCGACGGTCGATATCGCCGCCATCATCAACGGGCTCGAGGAGCGCAAGGTCCTCGAGGACCAGCTCAACGCGCGTCGTGAGACCCGGAAGGGTCAGCTCGAAGCTGTCGCGAAGGAGCTCGAGATCCTCGAAGCGGACATCAAGATGCTCGAGCCCGGGACGGACGAGCAGCGCGACAAGCTCGCGCAGTACATGGAGCGGAAAGCGGCCGCCGACGCGCGGCTGAACGCGCTCTCGCGCATCACCTCGATCGATCTGGGGAACGTCATGCGCGGGCTCTACGGGAAGATCGAAGACGCGATCGCTCGGATCTCCGAGCGTGAGGGGTACGACGTGGTCCTGATGGACGACTCGACGTTCCCTCTCCCCGAGAACGCGCCCGACTCGGACGTGTACCGCGCGATCGTCACCAAGGGTGTGATCTGGCGCCACGACTCCGTCGATGTGACGGACCAGGTCATCACCCTGATGAATAACGAGTTCACCGCGCCGTGAGCGACCTCCAGAGCACGGCGCCGACCAGCGTGAGCGACCCCCGGATCATCCCGAGCACGAACCCCAGCGCGATCACGCTCCCCGTGCGCGCGGGGGACCTCGCGGACGCGCTGGGCGGGACACTCGTCGGGAACCCGGATGTGATGCTCGATCACCCGGGCGCGATCGATTCGGGGACCTCGTCCACGATCACGTTCATCCGCTCCTCGACCTACGCGAAGCAATGGGCTGATTCCCGATGCGGCGCGGCGCTCGTCTCCGATGATGTCGAACTCGATCACACCGATGACTCGCGCGCGATCATCATCGTCGAGAATGCGGACCTCGCGTTCGTCACGATCCTCCAAGCGGCCGACCCGGGACGGACGCGTCCCGCGCCCGGGATCCACCCGAGCGCGGTGATCCATCCGGATGCGCTCGTCGCGCCCAGCGCGGCGATCGGCCCCAACTGCGTGGTCGGTCCGGGCGCGAAGGTCGCCGATCACTGTGTCCTCATGCCCAACTGTGTCATCGGCGCGGATACCGCGCTCGGCGCGGGGACCGTGCTCGAACCCGGGGTCGTCATCGAGGACCGATGCACGGTCGGGGCGCGTTGCCTGATCGCTTCCAACTCCGTGATCGGCGCTGACGGGTTCGGGTTCGTCCCCCCCAAGGGAGATCGACGCGCGATCAAGGTCCCACAGATCGGGAATGTCGTCATCGGCGACGATGTCGAGTTCGGCGCGTGTGTCACCGTCGATCGCGCCAAGCTCGGGTCCACGACGATCGGGGACCGGGTCAAGATCGACAACCAGGTCCATGTCGGACACAACTCGATCATCGGCGAGGATTCCATCATCTGCGGCCGATCCACCCTCGGGGGTTCGGTCACCATCGGTGCCGGTGCGCTCATCGGGGGCGCGGTCGTCCTCAACGACCACTCCACCGTCGGACCCAACGCGAAGATCGCCGGGGGGACGATCGTCCTCGAACGGGTCCCCGAGAACGAGACCTACGCCGGGATCCCCGCGCTCCCCGCGCGTCAGGCGCTCTCGAACCACGGCGCGCTCCGTGAGATCGGGTCGTTCGTCCGATCGACCGAGCGTCGGCTCAAGAAACTCGAGAAGGACCGAGAGTCCTAACGGGTCCGTAGCTGATGCGCCGCGCGACACAGACCACGATCGGATGCCCCATCACGATCGGGTCGCGCACACTTTTCACGGATCAGCACAGCGACTGCACCATCGCTCCGGCTCCGGCCGGATCGGGGATCACGATCGAGTTCGACGGGGAACGCGCGATCGCGCACATCGACACCCTGAGCAACGAACCCGCGCACCCCGCCTTTACGTCCATGAAGCCGCGCTGCACGACGATCCGGGTCGGGGACGCGCCAGTGTTCACCGTCGAGCACATCCTCAGCGCGCTGACCGGGCTCGGGATCGACAACGCGCACATCACCCTGAGCGCGAACGAGCTCCCGATCTTCGACGGGTCCGCGCTCCCCTTCGCTCGCGCGATTATCGAATCCGGGATCGTTGAGCTCGATGAACCGGCCGCTCCCATCACAGTCACCCAACCCATCCGGGTCGAGGACGGGGATTCGTGGATCGAGATCGAACCCTCGGACACCCCGAGCTACAGCTACACGATCGACTACGGCCCGGACTCTCCGGTCACTCCGGCGACGGTGAGCTGGGGATCCGATCCCGAGGACTACCTCGCGCGGGTTGCGCCGGCGCGGACGTTCAGTCTCGAACACGAGGTCAGCGCGATGCGCGGGCTCGGGCTCTTCGACCACTTCACACCGCGCGACCTCCTCGTGCTCAGCGACTCCGGACCGATCGACAACGCGCTCAACCACGAGCACGAGTGCGCGCTCCACAAGCTCCTCGATCTGATCGGGGATCTCCGGCTCGTCGGGTCGCCGTTGATCGCGCGGGTGCGCGCGCACAAATCGGGACATGCGCTCGCGCACAGCGCCGCTCGCGCGATCATCGATCAGCAGTGACCGGATCCGTGCGCGCATCTTCACCCGGTTCCATCGGTTTCTCCCCATCCCTCCCGCTCTCGTGATTACAATTCGTTCCCCCTGATGACCACGCCCCGCGCGATCTCCTGGGCTCCGCCGCGCCCGGATTTCGACACAGCGCGGCGACAGGAGTCAGACATCATGAAACGGACCATCATTACAATTCTCACGATCGCCGTCGTTGTGCTCACCCAATCAGGGTGCGCTTCGCTCGACGAATCGATCGCGCGGATCGAATCCATGACCCAGAGCGCGCAGACGACGCGCGATTCGTCCCGATCGAAACTGGACGAGCTCGAGCTCCTGCGCGAGTCGATCCCGGACTCGGAATCGGGTCCCATCGACAGCGATATCGCGCAGCTCCGGGCGCAGATCTCAATCCTCGATAGCGCGATCCTCCAAGCACAGCAGACGATGGATGAAGCGCAGAATCCGAGCGATGCGCTGACGATCGCTGTGGACTCGATCTCCCCCTGGGTCCCCGCGCCGATCCAAGCGCCGCTCGTGCTGGGTGCGGCGCTGATCGCAACACTCACCCGATCGGGGGCGCTCAAGAAGAGCGCGCGATCCATCGTTGAGTCCATCGATCTCGCGATGCGCACCGACCCCGTGATGCGCAGCGCAATCGAGTCCAACGCGAACACGATCCGGACGATCCAGACACCCCATGCAAGGAAGCTTGTGAACCAATGGACCTCGAGATGATCGGATGAGTTAGAACGACTCGACGAGCTGGGTGCGCAGCGCGAACTCGAGTCTTCCGTCCCGAGCGCGGATAGCGCGGATCAGGACCTCGCGCCCGTCCCCCAGGTCCAGCCGCGCTTTCCCGAGGTTCTCTTCCCCGAGGTACCCTTCGACCCACGACACGGGGATCCGGGTCCGACCGATCGCCGCTTCCACGGGACGCGCGACGAATCGTTGGTCCTTGTCGATGAGCAGCGCCATCCGGACCCACACCACGCTGGATCCGTGTCCGTCGGGGATCCGTGCGCCGCAGGTGATCTCGTCGTCACGGAGTCGGATGCGCACCTCGCGCAGGGACCCGTCCCATGCTTCGTCCCCGAAGTGGGTCCGGATCGTCGGCTCGAGCCGATGCGCGAGCCACGCGTTGAGGTTCTCCTGCTCGATCGCGACGTTCCAGTCGGGTTCCTCACGGACGCGCGTGAGCGCGCTCGTGACCCGGTTCTCGAGTTGGATCGCGCTTTCCGGTGCATCGGCATGGACGATGATCGCTTCGGCCCACCAGGAGGGGGCGCGGCGAAGGCCGCTGAGCATGAAAAGCACCACGATCGTCGAAACACACACGAGCGCGATCGCGCAGAGACACACGATCGTGAACCGATCGAGCGATCTTCCCGTCCCCCCGGATCGTGTTCGTGGCTTCGTGCGACGCGCCATGGGGACACGATATCACGGTGCGCGCAAGAAAAAACGGCTCCGGACCAAAGCCCGGAGCCGTTGGGTTTGAACATGCGGAACGTCTGGAGTGCGTTCCACAGCCCAAAGGAGAGATCGGAATCAGCGCTTCGAGAACTGGAAGCGGCGGCGAGCACCGGGCTGGCCGTACTTCTTGCGTTCGACCTTCCGCGCGTCGCGGGTCAGGTAGCCCGCTTCACGGAGGGCGGGTTCGAAGTTGGGGTCGTACCCGACGAGGGCGCGGGAGATCCCGAGACGGATCGCTTGGGCTTGGCCCATGTACCCGCCGCCGTGGGCGCGGACGAAGACGTCGAGCTTCCCGTTGGTGTCGGTGAGCTTGAGGGGGGCGACAGCATCAGCGCGATCGCGCATCTCGGAGAAGTACTCCTCGATGTTCTTGAACTTCTTCTTCGAGATCTGGATCTGCACGCTCCCCTTGTCGGCGTCCTTCGCGGGACGGATGCGCACACGGGCGACGGCGGTCTTGCGACGACCCGTGCCCCACCACCAGCCGTGCTTGTCGGCGGGTTTGGGGTCGGGGAGCACGCGCTCCGCCGCTGCTTCGGGCGCCGCATCGGCAACGCTCTCGCCGACAAGATCAGGGTTCGTGATCGTGGTCTCGTATCCAGCCATGTGTGGTCAAATCCTTCGTATCGATCGTCCGCATCCACGTCCCCGAGCACGCGCCGGGTCGCTTTGGACGATGGGGTGGTTTGGTTAAAGCGCGATCGTCTCGATGCCGGCGTGGGGGTGATCCGCGCCTTCGTAGACCTTGAGCTTCTTGAGCATCTGACGACCCAAGCGGTTCTTGGGGAGCATGCGACGAACCGCATCGGAGATGAGGATGTCGGGACGACGCTCACGGACATCGCCGTACTTCTCGGCCTTCTGCCCACCCGGGAACCCGGTGTACTTCAGCTTGAGCTTCTGCTCGGCCTTGTTGCCGGTGAGCCCGACCTTGCTCGCGTTGGTGACGATGACGAAATCGCCGCAGTCAACGTGGGGGGTGTACTCGGGACGGTGCTTGCCCATGAGGACGACAGCGATATCCGAGGCGAGACGGCCGAGGGGGACGTCGGTCGCATCGACGTGGCGCCACTGCTTGGCGACTTCGCCCTTCTTGGCCATGAACGTCTGACGACGGAGATGATGACGGGTATTGCTCGACATGATCCGCTCCAGGCGTCCTTGAATCCGCTCATCAACGTCACGCGACGCCGACTCGCGACCTTCCATGGACGCTTCACACGCTGCCTACCGGGCAGGGCGGGTCGATCTCGGGAAACCCCGAAGCCGACAGATTTGTAAACTCGTGCCGCTGAGCCAAAGCCAAGCGGAGAAGGAAATTAGACACCTCCCCCACCCCGGTCAAGCCCTGGAACCCGTCCCGGGCGCACGAATCCCGTCCCCGATCCTCAGAATCCTCGTTGAATCCCGAACAATCACCCGATGACAACCCCGATGCACCACGATCCCGACCCTTCCAGCAGCGATCTGACTCCTCAGACCCGGAATCCGGATCCCGGGTCCGGGTTCTCCCGAGCCCTGACCCTCCTGATCGCCGTCCTCGGGGCCGGGCTCGTCATCGGGTGGCAGAACCTCTCGGAAGCCCAGCAGTACGCGGCCTTCGGAGCCCCACCACCCGAGATCATCGCGCCGACCCCCGACACACCCGCGCCGGGCCGATTCGGGCAGACGGACCTTGTCGCGCGGATCTTCCTCCGGATGCGCGAGTACACGGACTCCCAGGGGGCGGCCGGGGATCCGATCCGGGACGCCGTCGAGGACAACATGAACGCCGCCGCCTTCGCCGCCGAGGACAAGGTTCGGGCGGCGATCATGATCGGGGAGTTCAGAGGGGAAGACCGAGCGATCGAGTACATCCGGGACGCGCGAGATCTGCTGAACGAGACCGAGATCGATCGGGACCCCGGGGGGGGACCCTACGAGAACGAACACACCCTCGTCCGGAACGAACTCAACGCGCTCGAATCCATCTATCGGAACGGGCGCGATTCGATCTCGATGGAGATGAAAGCCCAGCTCGAGACCCGGTACGGGCCGCTCGGACGCGCGGCGATCACCCACGGGCTCCCCGATTCCGATCCCCAGCGCCAACCCGTGGTCACGGGGTTCGTCGGGATCACCATTTTCCTTCTGCTCGTCATGGGTGTCATCATCCTCGCGCCCCTCGCCGGGATGGCGATCCTGGCGATCGGGATCATCAAGCTCGGGACTTCGCGCACGCGCGTCCTGAAGTTCGACCCCCCATCGCCGGGCGGATCCGTGTTCCTCGAGTCCTACGCGCTCTTTGTGCTGTGTTTCGGGGTGATGAGTGTGGGCGCAACCGCGCTCGCGGTCCTCGTCGATCCCGCTTGGGCGCTGATCTCCATGCCCATGCAATGGGGGCTCATGCTGACTCCGCTGTGGCCGTTGGTCCGGGGGATGCGCTCGTCCGAGTGGAGACGCGCGATCGGGCTCCACTCCGGGTCCGGGGTGTTCAAGGAGATCGGGATCGGGTTCCTGTCGTACCTTGCGTGTGTCCCGATCTACATGGTCGCTGTTGCGATCACGTTCGTGATCATCATCATCGTGTCGAGTTTGAAGAACCAGACGACGATGGAGACGACCCCGAACAACCCGATCTTCGATCTTGTTTCGTCGGGGGATCTGTTCACGATCGTCCTGCTGTACTCGCTCGCGACGATCTGGGCGCCGATCACGGAGGAGTTGATCTTCCGTGGGGCGCTCCATCGTCACCTGCGCGCGCGGTTCCATTGGGTGGTCACGGGGTTGGTGAGCGCGATCCTGTTCGCGTTTATGCACTCGTACGGGCCGCTGCTCGTCGCGCCGCTGATCACGCTCGGGTTCGTGTTCTCGTTCGTTCGGGAGTGGCGCGGGTCGATCATCGCGCCGATGACGATGCACTTCATCCACAACTTCACGCTCGTGACGACGCTGGTCACGCTCGTGCTGCTGCTCAAAGACCCGATCTGATTCAGGCGATGGCCGCGCCCTTGGGCGCTCCGTCGCGCTCGCGCGAGACGCGCTCCAGCGCTTTCGAGCTGACCCGCGCGATGACGATCAGGAGCACGACGAGCGATGCGATCCCGAGCGCCACGACCCACCAGGGCTTGTCGAACCCCCCGTTCCATCCCGTGAAGGTCAGCCCGATGAGGACGGCCGCGAGGGTTCTCGGGGTCATCCCGATCAGGGTCCCGAAGAAGAAGACCCAGCGGTTCACACCCAGACACCCGAGGAGCAGGTTCGTCAGCGCGAACGGCGCGGTGGGTGACGAACGGAGCAACGACACGATCAGGAGCGCTCGCCCCGTCGATGCGTTGAGGAGCGCGTCCCGGATCATCATCGCTTTGGGGGAGTGGTGGAGCTCGTGCTCGACGCGCTTGCGCGCGACGCGCTGGACGAGTTCGTAGCCGACAAGGGAAGCGCCCCCGAACCCGAGCAGCGCGGCCGCGAATCCGAGGGGGAGCCCGAAGGCGTACCCAGCCAAGATCGCTTGGGAGACGGTCGGGAGACACCCGAGCCCGGCGAGCACGACGAAGGCGGCGATGTAGATCCCCACACCCATCATGAGTTGGATCGTTGAACCCCCGTCCCCCACGAGCGCGAGTCGGATCGGTTCCATGTTCAGGACGAGCAAGACCCCGGCGAAGCTCGGGAGAGTGGACCACGCAACCCCGAGGATCGCTGCTGGACCCAACCGACGGATCATCGCGCACCCGCCGACGACGCGCTCGATCCCGAGCTTGCTCAGGAACCCGATCGCGAACATCGTCGAAGCGCCGAGGACAAACGTCGGCCCCACCCATGTGTTCAGGACGAAGACCCGGGTCCACTCGCGCAGCCCTTCACCCATGACATTGACGAGCATGGGGAGCGACCATGCGAGCGCGACGAAGAGCACCCCCCAGTGCATTGATTGTGCGCCCAGGCGCTGCGCCCGGGTCCGGGGTTTGGCGCGGGTCGATGCATCGACCATCACACAGGCCGCCGCTCCGAAGATCGAGGTCGAGTGACAGCACTCCGCGCAGGCGCAGTCCGCATCAGGACCCTGACACTGGGAGTCCGAGTCCGTGTCGTACAGGTCGAGCGCCACCGTCCTCGAGATCGGAGGGGTGGTGTCGGTGTGCAATTGAGACTCGGTCGCAACAGCGCGCATCGGGGGAGTGTAGCCGTCGGGTTCCGGTTCGCCAGTGCTCCGGGCTGTCAATCCGGATCAACCTTCGTTCGGATTCGGTTCGGGATCATCCGAGACTGAGCCCGACCCGCCGGTCGCTTTCGCGATCGCTTTGTTCGCGAACTGACCCAGCACGATCACGACGATCACGGTGAGCACGATCCCCGAGATGATCATCCACTTGGGTTTGCTCTGCTCGCTCCAGTCCTGGACACCAGACCCGATCCAGACGGCCGCGAAGGTGCGCGGCGCCATCCCGATCGCTGTTGCGATCACGTACGGGATCAAGCGGACCCCCGAGACACTCATGATCCCGTTCATCAGCGAGAACGGCGAGGTCGGGGGGATCCGGATGAGGATCAGGATCCCGAGCGCCCTCCAGAACCCGTGCTTCACGAACGCATCGCGCACGATCTCCGCTTTGGGGTGGTGATGGATCTCGTTCTCCACCCGGTCCCGCGCGATCGTGGCGGCGATGAAGTACCCGATGATCGACGCGCCGGTGAACCCGATCAGGGCGGCCGGGAAACCCCAGACGAGCCCGAAGGCGTACCCGGCCAAGATGGCTTGGGAGTAGGTCGGGAGCATCCCGATCCCGGCCGTCAGGATGAAGATCCCGACGTACATCGCGACCCCGGTGAGGAACTCGGACCCCCCGTGGTCCGTGCGCGCCCGGAGGAAGTCCGAAGCGCGGCCCATGTTCGCAAGGAGCACGATCCCCATGACCCCGGGCATGACGGCCCAAGCGATCCCGAGCCAGGCCGCGGGTCCGAGCCGACCGAGGATGGCTCCGATGGATTTATCCTGGGATTCTTGAGTCGGGTTTGTGGGTTCTGGATCGCTCATCCGGCGATGGTAACACACCAATCCGCTCGGAGCAGTTCAGACTGAACCGATCCGGATATGCGGCGAATCTCACTTCATGCGTTCCGATGTTCGTCTGACAATCTGGCTCGCTTCGTGCTTCCTGATCGGGATGCTCTGCTTTGCATATGCACACCCGTCGTCTTCAGATGTTCCGAAGCTGAACATGCTGCTCGACGCGGATTCGGTCACTGTCCTGAATGACACGCAAGCACGAATCCGGATTGGGGATGAACCCGGCTTCCGCCCCGATGCTTTCGTCTTCTACGAGCCGAAACGTGTGGGGGTACCGATCAATGGGGTGCTGGAGTTCTTCGTGCGCCGTTCGATCCTCGACGACCCGATCATGTATCCGATTGGTCTCGAATCACTCAGTGATGCCCAGCGCCAGCAGATCACCGAAGCGGCGATCAACTACGCCCGGTTCGACCGATCGCTCTGGGATATGTCCCCCGGCGAACCCCCGGAGACACGCTTCTCGTTCGGACGCACTGTCCTCACATTGGTCAGGCTCTTCGTGATTGCGTCCTGCGCCACCATGATTCTGCTCATTGTCGATACACTCCATTCGTGGCTTGTGAAGCGGCGATCGGACCCCGCCTAAACTCCCTCGTCCCGTCCGGAAAGCCCCGGACACCCAACTGTTTCCGCCGGCGTGAAAGCGCCGTGCTCCGGAGGATTCGACGACATGATCCCTCGTCCCCCACCCCGTGAAGGCTCGCTCGGTTTCCTCTACCTCCCGCCGTTCCGGGTGCAGGGGTTCAGCGTGGCCGGCGAAGCGACCTCGATCGCGATCCCCGAGATGGACATCTGCTTCGACATGGGCAAAGCGCCCCGCGCGCACCTCGCGCCGAAGTACGCCGTCATCACCCACGGGCACATGGACCACATCGGGGGGCTCGCGTACTGGTGCTCCCAGCGGAACTTCCAGGGGATGGGCCCCGGGACGATCGTGTGCGATGCGCGCATCGAGAACGACATCCGCGGGATGATGGACGGGTTCCAGGCGCTCGAGCGGCAGAAGACCCCGTACGAGGTCGTCGCGCTCGACGAGGGGGATGAACTCGAGATCAAGAACAACATCGTCCTGCGCCCGTTCCGGACGGAGCACACGTGCCCGAGCGTGGGGTACACGCTCGTCGAGAAGCGCACGAAGCTCAAGCCCGAGCTGATGGGGCTCCCCCAGGAGAAGCTGCGCGAGCTCAAGGACCGGGGTGAGGAGATCGTGAATCACCTGAATGTGCCGCTGGTCGCGTACACGGGGGACACGCTCCCGGGGCCGCACCTGCTGCGCGAGGACGTGATGAACGCGCAGATCATCATCTCCGAGTGCACCTTCTTCGAGCGCGACCACAAGGATCGCGCCAAGGTGGGGATGCACATGCACGTGTCGGATATCGCGGAGTGGATCAAGGTCGCGCAGTGCGAAGCCATGGTCATCTGCCACATCTCCCGGCGCACCCACCTCGGACAAGCGCGGAAGGCGCTGATGGACATGGTGGGTCCGGAGCTCGGACAGAAGGTCCATTTCCTGATGGATCATCGCGCGAACAAGGAACGCTACGAGGTCCAAGCGCAGGAAGCGGAGCAACGGGAGCGCGAGCTCGCCGCTCGGGACTGATCCCGATCCTTATTCATCAACCCCGAGGTCACGCTTGGTGAACAGCGCGTGGAAGCGGACCCCCGCGCCCTCGATGTTCTCGCGCGCGCCCTCTTCACGATCGATCACGGACACGATGGCCGGGACCTGCGCCCCCAGACCCTTGAGCACATCGACGGCCTCCAGCGCCTGACCCCCCGTCGTCGCGACGTCTTCGACGAACACAACCCGTTCCCCCTCAAGCACGTCCCCTTCGACCTGCTTGGCGGTGCCGTATTCCTTCTTCGCGTTGCGCACGAAGATCGCGGGCTTCCCGGTTTCCATCGCGGCGACGGTGACGAGGGGGATCCCGCCCAGTTCCGCGCCGGCGAGACGATCGACGGGTCCGAACGCGGACTCGATCTCCCCGATGACCCGCGCGAACATGGGTCCGAGCTCTTTGAGGACCTCGGGTTTGGTGGAGAACTTGTACTTATCGAGGTAGTAGGAGCTGGTGCGCCCGGAGCGGAGGGTGAACTCCCCTCGGAGGAGGGAGGCTTCAGCGATCTTCTGCGCGAGGGCGTGGTGCTCTGGTGTTTGGGTCATAGTCGGGTGGCTCGTGCTCATGTGGTGGTCCCAGAAGATCGCTCTCTGCTTCCGAAATTCCGTGTTCACACGGATTTTGGTCGTGGGCGCGTCATAATTGACACCCGCGCACGTTGGGCTCAACGACCCCTCGTGGCGCGGATGAAGCATACCCGTGTGCTCGCCGATGAGTGCGATGAGCACATGCGCTGCGCGCCACGAGTATGACAACCACGACGAAGGAAACCGGGAGGAAATCTACCCATGAGACTCGACACCAAGACCATCGCCGCCCTTGCGGGGCTCCTGATGAGCACCAGCGCCCTCGCGCAGGTTGCGCCCCCCCCGAGCGAGAAGGAACCCGCGAAAGAAGCACAACCGGCCTCGGAACCCGCCGCTGAATCGGCCGCCGAGCCCCAAGCCCAGCCCAAGCGGGTCACGTCCCGTTCGACGAATGTGCAGCGCATCAATACCTCGGTCCCCTACCCCAAGCTCGCGTCGAAGGACGAGAACGGGAAGATCATCCGTCTCGCTGAGCTCCCCGGGATCGTGGCGCTCAAGGCGAACCCGAACGTCGGGGAGTCAGCCGTCGATCGGATCATGCCCGTCATCTACGGCCGACGCGCCCGGTTCGAGCACCTGGTCATGCAGAACCTCGACCTGTACTGGCTCGCGAGCGATGGCCGTCTCGAGGAGGTGAGTCTGAGCGACATCAACGAGCTCGCGCAGCTCGCGGAGCTCATCAAGCCCCTCGTCGGGAAGTCCACGCTCTCCCAGGAGCTCCAGAACCGCGGGATCCTGTCGCGCACCCAAGCGGAGATGAACTCGTACATCGTCAACGAGTACAAGCAAGCGATCACGACGGAGATCCAGTTCAACGCCGAGGATCCGATGAGCGAAGTGATGCGCTTCGTGCTCCAGGACTCGATCCACGAAGCGACGCTCGCGTACAACGCGATGATCGCTGAGGGTTCCACCAACGCGAAAGCGATCGTCGAGAAAGCGGGGCTGATCTCCCCGGCCGCGAAGAAGCTCGCTTCGATGCAAGCCACCCTCGATGAAGACCCCGCCGCGCAGCAGGCGCAGCGTGATCGGTTCGACCAAGCGTTCCGTGAGCTCAGCATCGACGACGGGATCGCGTTCTTCCAGGCGATGCGTTCCCTCCGTGAGGTCCCCGATCTCTCCCCGATGGTCCGGCGCATCGATGTCTCTCGTCGCGGGAAAGTCGATGTGACGGGTTCCGAAGCGTTCGAGGGGCACATCACCACCAAGGACGGGAAAGTTATCTCGACGAAGGAAGCCCGGGAGCGCGCCCAGGAAAACCAGGCGAAGAAGAAAGCGGAGTACGAGGAAGAGCTCCGCAAGCAGCGCGAAGCGAACAAGCAGAACAACGAGCCCAAGGGCGACGACTGATCTCGCTCCGGATCTGGATACAAGAAGGGACCCGCGCCGGGGCGCGGGTCCCTTTCATTTTGAACCGATGATCCGATGCGCCGTTCAGGACTGCTTCGGACGGACAAACGGGAACGGGATCACCTCTCGGATCGTTTCTTTCCCGCTCATGAGCATCACGAGACGGTCGATCCCGAGCCCCATCCCCCCGGCCGGGGGCATCCCGACCTTGAGCGCTTCGATGAAGTCCTCGTCGAATGTCCGGAACGTGGACTCCTCGTCGTCGATCCCCGAGAGCTGCTCACGGAACTTTGCTTCCTGGACATCCGGGTCGTTGAGCTCCGTGTAGTGGGGACCGATCTCCATCCCGGCGATGAACAGGTCCGAACGATCCGCGAAGGACGGGTCCTCCTCGTTCGGACGGGTCAGCGGCGACAGGGCGGCCGGGTACTTCATGACCCAGGTCGGACGCGCGGGATCGATCAGCTTCTCCGCGAAACCCTCGAAGAGCTCGTTGACGACCCACAGATCGTCGAACTCGACACCCTTCTCGTTCTTGGTCTTGTACCCGCGCTTCTGCGCCTCGGCTCGTGCTTTCCCGACATCGCTCATCGGGAACCCGAGCGCCTTCTCGAAGAGCTCCGCGTAGGTCACGCGCAGGAAGGGCTGCTCGTAGTCGATCTCGAGATCGCCGTAGGAGAGTGTGGTCCCCTCGATCCCGCGCTCGGCGCGCGCGACGCGCGATGCTTCGCGCACGATCGCTTCGGTCACGTCCATCACGGACTCGACATCCCCGAACGCTTCGTACAGCTCGATCGCGGTGAACTCCGGGTTGTGGCGCTTGTCCACACCCTCGTTGCGAAAGTTCCGATTGATCTCGTAGACCCTGGGCATCCCGCCGACGAGGAGTCGTTTGAGGTACAGCTCGGGCGCGATCCGGAGGGAGAGCGGGATATCGAGCGCGTTTAGGTGGGTCAGGAACGGACGGGCGGCCGCGCCCCCGGCCTGGGTCTGGAGCATGGGGGTCTCGACCTCGACGAACCCGCGCTCACCCAGAAGACGTCGGATGGCGCTGACAATCCTCGAGCGGAGCATGAGGGTGCGCGTCGTCTCGGGGTTCGCCCACATGTCGATGTATCGCTTCCGCGCGCGTGTCTCGGGGTCCTGGAGCCCGGCGTGCTTCTCGGGTGGGGGGACCAAACACTTGCTCCCGGGACGGAGCGACGACGCCCAGCACGTCACCTCTCCCGTGTTGGTCTTCGTCAGCGGCCCTTCCGCGATGACGATGTCCCCCATGTCGAGGACCTTCGCGAGCGCGAAGCCCTGCTCGTCGCAGTCGCGCTTGGACACGGCGATCTGAAACGCTTCGGAGGAGTGGTCGCGCAGGTTGAGCCAGACCAGCTTCCCGTTGTCGCGCGCAAGAACAACGCGTCCGGCGACCTTCACGATCGGACGATCGTCCACGAGCGCGGGCTGCTGGTCCTCGGACGCGTCCGGGTTGTCTTTCTTGAACGCTTTCCGCGCGGCCACGGACTCTTTGTTCGCTTTGTCCGAGCTCTCGTCGTAGGCGTTGTGCGCCTCGATCAGGTCCATCAGACCCGGGGTGCGCGACCCGTAGGGACGCAAACCCAGGTCGGAAACCGCGTCCCGGTTGGTCCGGCGCTGGAGCTCGAGCTTGTGGAGATCCTCGCTCGACGGGGTGTGCGCCTCGTCGTGCCCGTTTGTTGTTTCGGTGATCGTGTTCTCGCTCATCGAGCGATCGTATTCGCCGCGCGGCGCTTAGGAGCCCGATCGCCCGAGGGTCAGTTCGACTTTCGCCGTCATCGACTCATCGCAGAGCGGGCGATTCGCGCCCGACTCGGTCAGGATGTCCTCGAGGGTGGTGTCGGAGAAAAGGCCGATGAGCATCTGGGAGGCCTGATCGAGCCGCCGGTGCAACGGACAGAGCGCCCCGTGGTTCTCGAGCCCGAGCGGGCACATCTCGATCCTCCGGATCGGATCGATCGCGTTGATGATGTCGAGCAGGGTGATCGACGACGCGCCCCGCGCGAGTTTGTACCCCCCACCGACCCCGCGGCGCCCGTTCACCAGATCGGCCCGCGCGAGGAGTTGGAGCACCTTCGCGAGGTAGTTCATGGGGACCTTCGAGACTTCGGCAAGATCCGAGGTCGAGACGAGTTGATCCGGGCTGTACGCCAGACAGCTCATCGCGCGTAATGCGTATTCCGTCGTCTGTGAAAGCAAATACGACCTCCATATCCCGTTAGACAAGAATACCGGAGTCCCACACCCCCAGCAAGCCCGTCGGATGAACATTCGCAGTACGAACGAAACCGATCGCTCGAAGCACAATACGTCACCCCGAGATCCGGAGTCGGGGATTCAGGCAGAGCAGAACCGAATCACTCGGATTGAACGGGGTCATCGGGATCCAAAAAAAGTGGCGGCTGCGTGGGGTCTCGTCACGCAGCCGCCGGGGAACGGTCCTGACAAGCAGAACCGGCGTCGTGGTTGTCCTGTGCATTGATCTCCGTCAGGTCATCCTGATTGGGAGCAACGCCGATCCGCTTTCACCCGGGATCATGGGATCCGAAACTCAGTCGTCATCGTCCTCCAAACGCTCCGCGATCCGATCCGCGAACCCCTCGAACATGTCGAGGATCCGATCGAGCCGATCATCCAGTTCGTCCAGACGATCCTCGAGCGCATCCAAGCGCGAATCGAGCTCTTGGGTCATACCGGCGCTCCGGCCTTCGAGTTGCTTTGCGAGCTCGAAGAATTCGCGTTCGATGTCCTCGGCCTGATTCCGGAGGGTCAGTCGCCCATCCCGGAACTCGATGATCTGACGTTCCGCTTGGCGCATCGCTGCTTCCGCTTTCCGCTTCATCTCCTCGATCAGGACACGCTGCTCGTCGCTCTCTCGTTGCGGGAACCGCGCGAGCCGCTCTTCCATCGCTCGGGAAGCTTCACGGACCGACTCCTCCAGGACCTGGATGGACTCCCGGACGACCCGATCCACGTCATCCGCTTCGTCCTCGGCGAGCCCCGCACTGCGGAGTTTGTCCATGATCTCATCGCGGACCTCGGAACGGAGATCCCTCCCGATGACCCCGATCCGCCGTGTGGAGTTCCCCCCGGCTTCGAACGCTTCCCGGACCGATTCCTCGAGTTCCTTGAGCGATTCACGGACGGCGCTCTCGACACGGATCACCTGCTCATCGCTCAATCCGCTCTCGTGGAGGGATCGTTCGATCTCGACGAGCGCGCGTTCGCGCAGCGCCCGTCCTTGCTCCCCGATCCACATTCCTGTGATGGGCAGCCCCGGCGCTTGGGGAGCTTCGGGCGCTTCGATCACACCGATACTCTGGGTGATCCCGAGCGCTCCGGAGTCGTACGACTCGAGCTCGACTTCGATCGTTTTCTTGTCACCCTTGCGGATGACCTTGAGGGTGATCTCGTCCCCGGGTTCGTGGGCGCTGAGGATCTCGGTGAGTTCGGAGCCCGTCACACCGTTGGAGCCGTCGATCGAGATGATGATGTCCTTCGCACGGAGCCCGGACTTCGCGGCCGGGAGCCCCTCGATCACGGATTCGATCATGATCGCGTTGCCCTCGATCCCGAGATGCTCGGAGACGGCTTCGGGGACTTCGGTCTGGAAGATCCCGAGCATGGTTTTCGGTCGGGACACGACGGCGGAGACCTGGATCTGATCCCCGGAAACCGTGATCGGGGTTTCGATCTCGATCTCCTCGGGTCCCCGGACGAACCATGTGCGGGACTCCGGCGCGGTCCGGAACTCATAGAGCGTCTTCCCGTTCTCATCGAGGAACACGACGACACTGCCGCGCTTCGTGATTCGATCTTTACTCAGGTCTTTGCCATCGATCCGCGCGTGAACGATCGTCCCGTCCTCCATGCGCAGCTCGTACACGTGCTCGCCGTCGTTGACCTGGGAGTTCCACGTGCGTTTGTCGAAGCTGGATTCGCTCCGCGAAACCGTGCGCCCGTTGTCGGAACCGACGGACTGGATCACGAAACCCTTGGGCTTCTCATCGGTGTTCACGGAGCTCGCGTGCGCGAGCGAGCCGGTCGTCGCGAGTGCGCTGAGGATCATCGCGGCTGTCAGTTTCGAGCGTTTCATGTGCAGTGCCTCCGTCCGTCCCCCGATCGTGCGCGGGGTGTCATTCATGGTGCTCAGACCCGCCTATTCGGATGCGCTCCCCGGCGGGTCCTGTCGTCAATCCCGAACAATTCGGGACGAAGTTGCTCAGAAAGAAGAATCCCGGACAACGGAGTCCACCCGGACCGGGATGGTGTAGCGGTTCCCGAACTCGTCCGTCACTTCGCGATACGCCTTGTCGAGCACTTTCCGCTCGATGATCTGGCGCAGATAGATGACCTCGATCGTTCCGTCTTCCAAGGGTCGGGTCTCGACGACGAGCTGGTCGGGGAGCTCGGCGACGACGCGCCCGTCCTCGCGCCCGGATTCGATGTATTGGTCGAACGCCTGCTCCGGGGTCGCGCCCTTGAGCGATGGGACCATGCTCCCCGTCATGGGTCCGTTGCCCGTGGGTTGATGGGCTCCCCCGACGGGCCCGAGACCCGTGAACCATCCGATGAGGATGACGGCGGCCGCCGCCCATCCGCCCCAGCGCGCGACGAGATCGAAGCGGCGCTCGATCACGTGCGGGGATCCCGACCCTCCGGGGAGATCGACACGCTGCGCGATCGCTTCGAGCGCATGGATCGATTCGCGCAGCGCCTCGTGGTCGCGCTGCGCCGAGGAGAGCTCGCTCCAGATCGCCGGGTCCTGCGCGGCCAGCGCGCGGAAGCTGGACCAATCCTCGGGGTCCGCGCTCCCGTCGATCACGCGGGAGATCAGCAGATCCCGCGCGGAAGCATCGAGGTTCGTGTCCGGGTTGTTGTTTGTCTCGTCGTGCGTCATCGCGCACCTCCCGCGCCGATCACGGCGCTCGATCCGCCCTTGGTCTCAAGGGTGGTTGATTCCTTCGTGTTCTGCGCGTGCTCCAGAGTCTCGCGCAACATGCGCCGGCCCCGCGCGACGCGCGTCTCGACTGTCGTTTCGGGGAGCCCGAGCACATCCGCGATCTGTTTCGTGCTCATCGCATGAAGACAGCGCATGAGCACGGGTTCCCGGTAGTGCTCCGGGAGCGCGACGGCCGCGTCGAGGACGCGCTTCGCATCGTCCGACAGGGTCATCCCGCGCAGGTGCTCGGGCTCACGCTCGGGGCGCGTGGACCCGGCGAGGCGGAGCATCCCGAATCGTCTCCGGGTGGTCTTGCGCCCGTCCGCGCGGGCCGTGTTGATCGCAACGGTGCGAAGCCAGGGCTTGAAGGCGCTGGGGTCGCGCACCTCATGGATCTTTGTGCACACCTTGAGCGCCACCTGTTGCAAGAGGTCCTCCAGGTCCGTCGTCCTGGACTTGTGCGCCAGGAGCACGGCGGCCACCCAACGCCGGGTCCCTTCCCAGACGCGCGACATCGCTTCGCGATCCCCGTGGATCGCGCGCTCGATCGGGAGTGTGTCTTCCCAGCGATCACTCACGCCGACGTTCCCCTGCGCACCGGGCTCCGAGCCCGGCTTCTATCCCACGGATGCGCCAACCCATGCATCCAGTCACGGTTTTCTCAATACGATCCTCGAACACGGATCGTTTGGTTCCACACAAACTGTTGGGACACGGGCTCCTACGCTTGCATCCGGACCCAAGACCAAAACAAAGACCGGACAAAGAAGAATGACCCCCTCCCAGATCCCCGGCCGAGTCGAGCCCAACCACCACGCGATCATGTCGCTCGGGGACCACCTCGAGGACCTCCGGAGACGGATCATCCTCGCGCTCCTCGGGATCATCCCGATCTTCATCGTGGCCTTCGCGATGGGACAACCCCTCCTCAAGCTCCTGATCGACCCCGCGCGTCGTCAGCTCAAGCAGGGGGGACAAGCGACGACCCTCCTCGCGACGGCCCCCTTCGAGACGTTCGGGACCGTCGTTCATTTGGCCGTCGTCGTCACGGTGCTCGTGGGCGCGCCTTGGATCCTCTACCAGCTCTGGAAGTTCATCTCCCCCGGGCTCTACGCGCATGAACGACGGGTCGTGCGCCTCCTGATCCCGTTCTCGGGGGTCCTGACGATCCTGAGCATGTTGTTCCTGTACTTCGTGATCCTCCCCGTGATCCTCGCGTTCTTCATCGGGTTCGGCGCGAATGTCGCCGGGTCCCTCGATCAGCAGACCGCGCCCGTCCCCGAGGGGATCGTGATCCCCATGGTCCCCGTGCTCAGCGCGGACCCGGACCCGATGGAACCCGGGATGACCTGGATCAACGACACCCTCATGCAGCAACGCTACTGCGTTGGTCTGAAGGACGATGGGACCCCGCTGATCCGATCCGTCCAGCTCACGACGGATCAGGGGATCGTTCAGCAGTACAAGATCTCCGAGTACATCCGGACCGTGCTCAACATGGGGCTCGCGTTCGCGATCGCGTTCCAGACCCCCGTGGTTGTCATCATGCTCGGGTGGGTCGGGATCCTGGATCCGGGGACCATGACCAAGTACCGGAGACACGCGATCGCCGCGTGCTCCATCGCCGGTGCGCTCCTGACCCCGGCGGACCCGCTGTCCATGATCCTCCTGGCCGTTCCCCTCTATCTGCTCTACGAGCTCGGTCTCTTCGTTCTGAGAGTCTTCCCCCTCTCCAGGGTCATCGGGGACCTGAACGTGGAGCAGGACCCGTCAGCGACGACGGACGACCATCACGAGGCCGGTCCGTGAGCGACTCCACACCCCAACCCACGGAACTCGATCTCCGGATGATGCGCCGGGCGCTGGAGCTCGCGCAGGAGGCGGCCGAGATCGGGGAGGTTCCCGTGGGCGCTGTGGTGTACGAGACCGAGTCGGGGACGATCCTCGGCGAAGGCGCGAACACGCGCGAGACAGACAAAGACCCCACAGGACACGCTGAGCACAACGCGATCGAGAGCGCGTGCCGGCGGATCGGGGACTGGAGACTGAACCACTGCTCCCTGGCCGTCACGCTCGAGCCCTGTCCCATGTGCGCGGGACTGATCGTGAATGCCCGGGTCGGTCGGCTCGTCTACGGCACAGACGACCCCAAAGCGGGGTGTGTCCGCTCCCTCCACACGCTCTGCGATGACGATCGGTTCAACCATCGAGCTCAGATCATCCCCGGAGTGCTCGCAGAGGAGTCCTCGGAGCTCCTCAAGAGCTTCTTCGCGAAGCTCCGGACCCGATGATCCGGTTCTGGGTCCTGGGGATCACTGCTCCCATAGGTATCCACACACCCGATCCGAGCTTGTTCTGTTCTTCATAGATCCCTGAACCCGAGTGTCTCTTCTCTTCCCCCTGATAGAAGTAATTCTGTTGGTGGTGGTGGGAATTGAAGCGCTCGGTTGGGGGATAAACACACGAGCAGATCCGTAAACCATTCACCAGTATGAGGTTGGGGCAATCGTCCCCCCGGGATCAAGCTGTCGGTTCTCTGTCGATTGCGCTCGGGTGCGCGCGCTGAGTCGGGGAGATCGCTTTTGGCGCGGGATCGGATCGGTTGAACGGCGCTGGCGCAAGCGAGCGCGATCGAGCGCTTGTCCACACCCGATCCACAGGGAAATCGACACCCGAGCGCATTCCAAAATCAGGGGTCGGGGTGGAGCGAGAACCATCGCGCAAGATCCGAAATAGTAACAGTTTCAGGGGTTGGGTCGGGAGGGCGCTCAGAGGCCTTGGCGCAGTCGGGACTCGATCGCGAGGATGTCGTTGTGGAGGGACTCGTCCTCGTTCGACTTGCGCGACACGGTTTTGACGGCGTGCATGACGGTGGTGTGGTCACGCCCCCCGAAGTGCGCCCCGATCTCCTCAAGCGAGTGACGGGTCGAATGACGCGCGAGGTACATCCCGACCTGTCTGGGGAGCGCCACGGATTTGTGTCGGCGTTTCCCGAGGATCTCGGTCCGTTTGATCGAGTAGTAGGTCGAGATCTCGGAGATGATCCGTTCGATCGTGGGGCCGTTGCCTTGAGCGCTGAGCGCGGCGGCGAACTCTTCCCCCAGCGCGTCCCGCGCGAGGTCCAGGTCGATCTTCCGGTTCTCGACCCTCGACACGATCTGGAGCTTGGTGATCGCGCCTTCGAGCTCACGGATGTTCGTGTCCAGGTGGTGCGCGATCTCGATCGCGACGGGTTCGGGGAGGGTGACCCCGCGCGCATCCGCTTTGCGTTTCAGGATTTCCACGCGCGTCTCGAATCCGGGTTTCTCGACTTTCGCGACGAGACCCCACATGAAGCGCGAGACGAGGCGCTCTTCGAGATCGGGGATCTCCTCGGGGGCCGCGTCCGAGGAGAGGACGATCTGTTTGTTGGCTTGGTAGAGGGAGTTGAAGGTGTGGAAGAACTCTTCCTGGGTCCGATCGCGCTTCGCGAGGAAGTGGATGTCGTCGATGACGAGGAGGTCCACATCCCGGAAGGTGTGACGGAACTCGGACATGGTCCCGGATTGGACGGCGTTCATGAACTGGGTCATGAACCCGTCGCAGGACACATAGTGGACCTTCACGTCGGGTTGGGCTTGGAGGATCTTCAAGCAGATCGCGTGGAGGAGGTGGGTTTTGCCCAGCCCGACCCCGCCGTGGATGAAGAGCGGGTTGTAGGCGAATCCCGGGTTTTCGGAGACAGCGACACTGGCCGCGTGCGCGAGCCGATTGTTCGGGCCGATCACGAAGTCATCGAACCCGTAATCCGGGTTGATCGGGAGCGCGTGCTCGCTTTCGAGGCGCACGAGCTCGGAGCTTGCGTGGATCGTGGGTCGGGTCCGAACCGGATCCGAACCCGGGGTGCTGGACCCATGATCTTGTGGTTTGGATTGGGTGGGTGCACTGTCCCAGGGGTCGTTGGGTCCGAGGAAGCGGACGGCGAGGAGTTGACCCGTGTGTTCACGGAGCGCGTCGTTGAAGCCGTCGAGGCATTCTCGCCGGAGGTAGTCCCGATGGATGTCCGAGTGCGCCCGGACCCCGAATGCGCCCGAAACAACGCCCAGCGCGTCGAGTTCGTCGAACCATTTGCGGGCCGTCTGCGGATGATCTCGTCGGATCGTGTCGAGCACGCGTTCGAGCGTTGTGTGATCGTCGAGGTCCATGCCCTGTGCGCCGCCGTTGAAAAATGTCGTCCCGGGAGGGGACGTCATGTGATCCGTGTTGGTTGTCCTGTAGTCGATCGTGTGCGAAAGATCGACATGAAGCTTCGCAGCGTACATGCGCCTCACGCGCCGTGTCAATACAATTGCGCTCTGTGCGATCCCGATTCGGACAATTCCCCCTGTTCCGCTCGGTCGTTCTTCGCGTTGCGCTCCCCTATTCTTCGTCATGCACGGACTCGGCGCGAGGATCATGAATATGAGCCCGGACGAGCGCGATTCGGCGCTCTCGAGCGCTTCGGGTGCGCTCAGAGAGGGTCGTGTGGTCGTGCTCCCCACGGACACGGTCTACGGCTTGTTTGTCCGCGCAACGAAGGACGGGCCGCGCGTCCTGGATGAGCTCACGGGACACACGGACCAGACGAACGGTCCGATGATGACGCTCCACAGCGCGGATCCATCGGAGATCGAGCCCTATCTCCGGCTCGAGTCCGCCGTCGCGCGTCGGTTGTTCGATCAGCTCCTTCCGGGGGCGGCCCGGTTGGTGATCGAGCAGCCCGAGGGCGCGATCGAGGACCTGTGCGAAGCGCTGGACATCGAACGCGGGGTGATCGACGACGGGACCAGCATCGCGATCCGGATCCCGGATCACCCGATCGCGCGGCGTGTGCTCCGTGATTCGGGGGTTGCGTGCGTGGCGCGTCGGTTGGGGGCGGCCGTCTGGGCGAGTGAGAAGGAAACGAGCGCGGATCTGAGCTCGATCCCGGACAACCCGGATCCTGCGCCCTCGTGTGTGATCGACGACGGTCCGACCCTCCACAAGACGGGCTCGACGACGGTGCGCATCGGGATGAGCGGGTCGATCCGGGTGGATCGGTCCGGTGCGCTCACGGAGCGCGAGGTGCTCTCGAAGCTCGAGCGCACGATCCTGTTTGTGTGCACGGGGAACACGTGCCGGAGCCCGATGGCGGAAGCGATCGCGCGGGATCTGATCTCGAAGGGGGAGCGCACGGGGATCACGACGAATGTGGGGAGCGCGGGGGTCAGCGCCGTGGACGGCGCGCCGATGGCCGACGATGCGCGCGAGGTGCTCGAGGAGATGCACATCGAACCCGGGCCGCACCGATCCCGCGCGCTGACGATCGAGATGATCGACAACGCGGAGATCATCTACACCATGACCCCCTCCCACGCGCAGGCCGTCATGACTGTGGCGCCGAACAGTGTGCACAAGGTGTTCGTCCTCGACGAGCGGGAAGCGATCCCCGACCCGATCGGTCAGGGGATCGAGGTGTACCGTGAGACGGCCCGGCGATTACGCGACCTGATCGAACAACGACTCCAGGAGATCCGGATATGAGCGACACCAACCTCCGATTCGTCATCGGCGCGGACCATCGTGGGACCCAGGCGGCGGAACTTGTGCGCGACACCCTCAACGAGATGGGTCACGACGCGCGCATCCTGGGTGGGTGTGATGACCAGCCATGCGACTACCCCGAGAAAGCGTACATGGTGGGTCATGAGATCACGTCGGGGAACGCGGACCGTGGTGTGCTGATCTGCGGCACGGGGATCGGGATGTGTATCGCCGCCAATAAGATTAAGGGTCTGCGCGCGGCCCTGGTGCACGACGAGTTGACAGCCCAGCTCTCGCGCTCCCACAACGACGCGAACGTGCTCTGTCTGTCGGCGGATCTGCTCGGGTCGCGATTGATCGAGAAGATCATCAAGGTCTGGACCACGACCCCGTTCGAGGGGGGTCGTCACGAGCGACGGATCAACAAGATCAAAGCGATCGAGAACGGGGAGGACCCTTCCAAGTGCCCGGCGAATGCTGGGTGAGTCCGGATGGGCTTTGGTTCATCCGAGAACTTCGGTGCTGATGGATATCCCTGGGTGTGAGCGCGGGACGCGCAGGACCGAGAACGCGCTTCTGTCGGTGCGCGGGGAGTGAACGCTCCTGAGGCGGGGTTCGCGGGTCGATATCCGGATCCATGAACCCGCTCCCGACCCAGGGCGCGGCCCTCGCCGGAGCCGCGATCCGACCTTTCGCCGATCGATCCTCACGGGTCATCGTGCTGCTCGCGCTCGTCGCGATCATGAGCGTGGTCGATCTGTATCTGACGATCCTCTATATCACCCACACGGGGATGAACGAGATCAATCCCCTCGCTCGCGCGATGATGGAGTACAAATCCCCCGCGCTTCTCGGGTTGTGGAAGGTCGCGACGGTCACCCTCGGGGTGGGGATCTTGAGCTTCATCCGTCACAAGCGCAGCGCCGAGGTCGGCGCGTGGGTCGCGTGCGCTGTCCTCGGGATGCTCATGAACCACTGGCTCCACTACATCGAGGAGTACCAGCGGATCACGACAGAGGCCGTCACCGTGGAGGCGATGGGCGACCCGACCTGGGTCCACCTGGGTCACCCGACGGTCCTGACGAGCCCGGCGCGTTCGGCGATCCCCTGATCGTCCGATGCGCGCGACGCGCATACGCTCGTGCGTGACCCGCACACTCCCGATCACGATTCTGCTTGTTCTGGGCTCGCTCCTCGGCGCGTGCTCCAACGTCGCGCACCCCAAGGTCAGGCACATCGGTGCTCGGACCGTGGAGCTCGATCAGGACAGAGCGGTCATCGCGCTCGAACTGGAAGCGACGAACCCGAACGAGGAGCAGCTCCCTCTCACCCAGATCAAGTACCGGGTGTTCATCGGGGACGAGCAGGTGTTCGCAGCGGTGCGCTCTCCCGAGCTGACCCTCGATACGTACACGACGCGCACGTTCGAGGTCCCGTGTGTGCTCGATCGTTCGCGTCTCTCGGGTGGGACGATCGGATACACGTTCACGGGGGAGCTGATCTACAAGCCTCCGGGACGCTTCGCTTCGGAGCTGTACCGATCGCGCGTGCATGTTCCGACGGTGGAGTTCCGGTTCGACGGCTCGCTCGACACGAGCGCTGTGTCGGAGTGAGCAACCCAACCACTTGGGTCATCACCCGACGGTGATCCGGTCCCGGTCTTCCTTCGAGATGAGGATCTCGTTCGACTTGGGGAGCGTTTGCTCGAGCTTCGCTTTGAGTCTCGGGAGGTAGCCGCGCTCGGTGTTGGTGTGCCCGGCGAGGAGGATCGAGATCCCGGCTTGGCGCGCAGCGCTGATCTCGTGGTGCGTCATCTCACCCGTGATGAAGACATCGCATCCCTCGGAACGCGCGAGGTCCACCATGGAACCACCCGATCCTGGGACAACCCCGATGGTGCGCACGGGGACGTCGTCGCCGACGAGCGCGTAGCGGATGCGTGTGCGGTCCAGGTGCATTTTGAGACGCGCGACCAGGTCCCCCACGGTTGCGGGCTGATCGAGCATGAGACGGCGGCCGGGTCCCGAGGTGCGGAGGGGTTCGGGGACGAGCTCGTAGATATCAAACGCGGGCTCTTCGTATGGGTGGAATCGTTTGAGGGTTTCGATGACGAGGGGGAGCGCACGCTTGGCGCAGACCATCTCGAGGCGTGATTCCTGGACCCGCGCGAGGGATCCGATTTCGCCGATGGCGGGGTCCGCGCCTTCTTGGGGGAGGAAGGTTCCTTCGCCCGGGCTCGTGAACGAGCAGACCCGGTAGTTCCCGATCCCCCCGGCGCCGGCGCTCGCGAGCGCGTTGCGGACCTGATCGAGTTCGTCCTCGGGGACGAACGTGACGACTTTGACTTCGCGCGACGGATCCCCACCCGTCCCGGCGGAGAGGGCGCGGCAATCGCCGGCGATGACCCCTTCGCGCGCCTCACCCCGTTTCGCGGAGATCCCTTCGCAGAGCCAGTCCGTGACCCCGCCGGGCGCGGCGTCGAGCGCGGTGTGGGGGGTGAAGATCGCGAGCCCGGACTCGGCCGCCCCCCGGATGATGCGCTCCGTGTGGGTCGAATCGGTGAGGGTCTTGAGGGGATTCCAGATCACGGGGTGGTATGCGATGACAGCGCCGCAGCGCGCACGGATCGCTTCGTCGAGGACTTCTTCTGTCAGGTCGATGGTGAGCATGATCGGCCCACCGAGCGCACGCTCCGGAACCCCGAGCTGGAGCCCGACCCGGTCCCAGGATTCGGCGTGTTTGAGAGGGGCGATGGTCTCCATCGCGTTCATCAGGTCTTGCACGATCATCCGAGCACCCTCCGATCTGCGCTCCCGGATCGGGGCGCACCACGATCCTAGCGCTACCCTCGTGCGATGCCCGTTGGCGAACCACGATCGATCACGCTCCGCGCCTTCGCGAAAGTCAACCTGATCCTGCGCGTTGGAAGCCCCGTGGGATCGGGAGATCGCGCGGGCTTCCACCCGATCTGCTCGTGGTTCCACAGTGTCGGGATCCACGACGTGCTCGTCGTTTCCCAAGCTTCCGAATCCGCGCATGTCGTCATGTGGGACGATGGGGAACCCGTGTCCTGGGACATCGGGACGGACCTGGTGGTCCGGGCGCACCGAGCGCTCGAAGCGCATATGGGTCGGGCGCTCCCGAGCTCGATCGTGTGTGTGAAGTCGATCCCCTCGGGGGGAGGGCTCGGGGGCGGGTCCTCCGACGCGGCTTGCGCCCTGATCGCGCTCAACGAGATCCACGGGCTCGGGCTCGACACCCCCGAGCTCGCGCGGATCGGGGCTTCGCTCGGGTCCGACATCCCCTACTTCATCGATCCCGAAGGGGTTCTGGATGGACGCGCCCCTCGGGCGGCGATCGTGTCCGGGTTCGGGGAGCGGATCGGGAGGATCGACCCGATCGACTCGGAGATCACCCTGATCGCGCCCCCGTTCGGGTGCGCGACGGGGGAGGTGTACCGCGCGTTCGATGCGCTGGAGCATTCGCCGATCGATGAGCGGGATGTCCGGGATCACGCGGGACGCACGGATCCGGAGGGGTGGACGAACGATCTTGAAGCGCCGGCGTGTGTGGTCGAACCCCGATTACGCGAGCTCCTGGACACGATTCGGGAAGTCCACCCGGAAGCGATGGTGACGGGGTCCGGATCGACGATCGTGGTCCCGGGTTCATCGCCGGGGATCGAGGAGCTTGCGCCGGGGTGCGCGGTTCATCGGACGAACCTGTGCTGATCTCGGGTTCGTTGGATCGGTTCCGGGATCGGGACGTAGGGAAAAAGAACGGACGGGCCCTGCCAGACCCGTCCGAGTGAGTTCCAAGATGTCACGAAGCTCAGTCGAGTTCGAGTTCAAGGTCTTCCTTGATGGCGTCGATGGCGGCGTCGAACTTGGCGTCCGTGTCGTACGTGCCGGCTTCGATTTCGGCGCGGACCTTGTTGATCAGGTCGGTGCGCTCAGCGCCGCCGCTCTTGAGCTCGTTGAGGAAACGAGCGACGCTGGAGAGTTCGACTCGATCGGATCCACGGCTGCTGACGGCGCCACGGGACGCCTCTTGGGGCGCTTCGCTCGGCGCGACTTCGACAGGACGGATCCGTCCTGGACGAGTGGTGCGCGGTGCGTCGATCGGGGAAAAGTGTTGCATGCTGGATGGCCTCCTTCTTGTGCCCACCTTTGTTCCACCACTGGGGGCACTACGACATGTTGTAGTATCCGGTTCCTATTCCACCATCCCGGTGTGTGTGTATCGTCGCCGATCAGAACGGCTCAACACAAATGAATGAATTTGGCTGAAGTGTGCGAACATCCGCCAAATCAAAGACTTACAGAGTATAACCCTGAAGGGGACGAACGAAAAATGTTGACCCGATTCCAAAATCACGCCAGAACTGCCCACCCCAAGCGGGTTTTTCATTTGTTCGGTTGTTGCGCCCCCGCTCGGGGGGGTCGGATGGGTCTGCTCCTCCTCGTGTTGGGGGCGCTTGTTCTCCCCGGATGTGGGTGGGGACAATCGAAGGATGAACCCAAGGAGAGCGCCCCGCTCCAATCGGAGGGGGTGTTCGATGACGATGGGCTTGCGCCGGGGAACAAGGACGGGTGGTCGATCATCCTGACGACGTTGCCCAGGGATCGGGAGGAGCTTGTGAACCCGATCCTCCAGCGGGTCCGGACCACGCCGGGGTTGGAGGGCGCGTACGCGACGACGCGCGCGGGTCACTTTGTGATCGCGTACGGGGGGTACGACGGGCCCGACGACAAAGCGGCGCTTCTGGATCTGGATCGGATCAAGGAGACGGTGGTGGACGGGTCCCGCCCGTATCTCGGCGCATATCTTGCGCCCCCGAGCGGTGCGGCGTTGTCCGGGACGAACGACGAATACGACCTGCGCACGGTGAAATCGCGCGTGGGAGACTGGGCGGTCTATACGTTGCAGGCCGGGGTGTACGGGACGGACGATGGGTCGGTCCCGGGGGACCCTCAGCTCCGTGAGTTCCGGCGTGCTGCGGAGGCGGCCGTCCGTGAGCTGCGCGCCGAGGGAGACCAAGCGTTCTATTACCACGCGCCGTACCGATCGATGGTGACGGTGGGTGTGTTCGGGGAGTCCGACTTCGATGCGACCACGACCCCTCCGATCGAGTCCCAGCGCTTGCGCGATACCCGGCGGAAGTTCCCGAACAACCTGCTCAACGGGAAGGGGATCCGGGAAACGATCACGAACAGCGCGGGTCAGCGCGTGACGCGCCTCCAGCCCAGCAACCTGGTCGCGATCCCGAAGTGATGATCGAACAACGGTTTGTGATCAGCCGGCGGGGTTGTCGTAGCCCTGGATCCAGACTGGCTCGATGCGCGTGGCGCGCCATTCGTCCGAGTCCGGGGTGGCGCGTTCCCAGTCGATCATCCACCAGCTGATGTTCTGACCCATCCCCGTGTGGACCCGGACTTTGACCATCGTCCGGGCGGTCCGTTCTCCCATGACCTGGGCTTGGGTCTCTCGGACGATGATCTCTTCGACGATCCGCGCCGCTCGGGTCTGGCACAGCGCGATGATGTCGTCGCGCGAGCTCGGGGAGGCGAAGCGCGCTCGGACCCGGACATCGGGGTGGAGGAGGGTGGTGAGGGTTGTCGAGTCCCCGGCGGCGGCGGCGTTGACGAGTTGGGCTGTCGATTCGGTGAGGTGTTCCCGATCCGTCGTGACGAGCGCGGCGCTGGTGAACACCCCGATCCCGAGGAGCAATCCCCCGAGGAAGACGGCGACGGCTGGTTTGGTCTGTCCTCGGGAGCGGAGCGCGAGGAGGAGGACGGTCCCGAGGACGATCGCGCCGATGGCCGGGATCGTGGGGGATTCGAGGAGCGCGTGGGTGATGGGGTTCGGGGGGTCGAGTGTGGGAAGGTTCGATGGTTCGAAGATGGCGTTCTGCATGATCGGTGTCCCTTGTCTGGGAGCATGTTCGGCTCCGTGTGGGGCTCGGATCCCGGGGGTGCTGTGAATGGAGAAACGTCGAGGATCCGGTCGATAACACACGATGGACTATGCGATAGGAGACTCCATGAGCACAACGACGACGATGCGCGACGATTCCATCCTGGAGCGGAACCTGCGCGCGATCGCGAAGCGGGCTCCGAGGAGCGCGGAAGCGATCCGGAACGCGGTTGCTTCGATGTCGATCGAGTTCGTCGAGACCCAGGACGAGGGGTTCCCGAGCGCGGTGTTCCAGGGGCGGGCGCTGTGTTCGAAACGTCGGCCGATCGACGAGGCGCGATCGTGGGTTTCGTCGCTCGATCCCAACAACGCGGGGATGTACGGGGTGGTGGGGTTCGGGCTCGGGTACCACATCCGTGAGCTCCAGGAGGCGCACCTCGAGCAGAGCGCGGTGGTGTGTTTCGAGCCCGATGTCGGGATGCTCCGGGCCGTGCTCGAACGGGTGGATCATTCGGGGTGGATCAGCAAGGGCAAGTTCACGTTGGTGACGGACCCGCGCGATCGGGGGACGATCACGGACGGGTTCGAGAAGCTCGAGGTGCTCCTCGCGACGGGGGTGGAGCTGGTGATCCATCCCCCGAGCCGGGCGCGTCTGGATGCGCCGGGGAAGGTGTTCGGGGAGACGTTTCTGGACGCGGTGAAGATCACGCGCACCCATCTGGTCACGGTTCTCGCGCATTCGGGGGTGACGCTGCGCAACGTGATCATGAACGCGGATCATTACGCGATGAGCGCGGGGCTCGGGGTGCTGGAGGGGTCGTGCAAAGGGAAGCCCGCGATCCTGATCGCGGCGGGGCCTTCGCTCCGGAACAACCTCGCGCTGCTCGAGGATCCCACGGTGCGCGAGCGGTTCGTGATTATCGCGGTGCAGACGATGCTCAAGCCCTTGCTCGAGCGTGGGATCCGGCCTCACTTTGTGACATCGCTCGATCACCACGAGATCTCGAAGCGGTTCTACGAGGGGCTGACGCCGGAGGACGTCGAGGGGGTGCGCCTCGTCGCTGAACCCAAAGCGAACGCGGCGATCCTCGATGCGTTCCCGGGTGAGATCGTGTGTGTGGGTGAGCCCTTGCTCGATAAGCTGCTGGGTCCGGAGCTGGGGGGTGAGAAGCCCAAGCTCCCGGCCGGTTCGACGGTGGCGCACCTGAACTACTACCTCGCGCGGTTCCTGGGGTGCAGAACGATCATCATGATCGGTCAGGACCTCGGGTTCTCCGATGGGCTCTACTACGGGGAGGGAGCGGCGATCCATAACGTATGGTCCGGGGAGCTCTCGGAGCATCGGACCCTGGAGATGATGGAACTCGAGCGGGTGCTCCGGATGAAGGCGCACCTGAGACCGCGCACGGATGTGCACGGGCGCGAGATGTATGCGGACGAGCAGATGAGCGCGTACATTGCGCAGTTCGAGTCGGACTTCGCGAAGGACACGCGCTACGGGGTGAGGATCATCGATGCGAGCGAGGGGGGCGCGCGGATCGAGCACACGGAGGTCATGACGCTCGCTGGAGCGATCGGACAGTTCGGGAGCATGGGTTCCGTGAGGATCCCCGAGACGGTCGGAGAACGGCGCGAGGACACGGCGCACCTGGATCGGGTGCGTGATCGGATTGTCGAGATCGTCGGGGATCTCCGCAAGGTCGCGGAGCACTCGAAAGCGACGAACGAACTCATCGGACGCGCGATCAAAGCTTCGGGGGATCCGGATCGGGTGGACAGGATCATCGCGAAGATCCATTCGATCAGGGAGCGGGTGTTGAAGCTGGAGCCCGCGCTGACGTTCGTGCACTTCCTGAACCAGCGCGGCGCGATGCTGCGGTTCCGCGCGGATCGGCGGATCGCGCTCGCGGCGGACCTGGATCGGTACGAGCGGCAGCGCCGTCAGCTGGAGCGCGACGGGGTGAACGTGGAGGGGATCCGGAACGCCGCGGACACGGTCCGCTCGTTGGTCGAACGGTTCATCGATGTCATGGACGATCGATCGGTGAAAGTCACGCGGGACGAGTTCGCGGACGAGAACGCGCTCCTGGGTTCGGATGTCCGGGTCGAGGCGCGTCGTCGGATCGACGCGGTCGTCGTTGCGGACCCGATCCTTGGTGGGCTCGGTCAGCGCCGGGATCTGTCCGAGCCCGTGGCGCGGGGGATGAACGCGTTGGTGCTCACGATCGATCGGCTCAAGCGGTGCGAGCAGATCGACGGGATCACGATCCTCACGCCGGACGCCAACGCGATCACGCGGATTCTCGGGGAGCACGGCGGGGGTGTTCGGATCGTGAGCATCGATTCGGATCGGACACGGTCGAGGACACGCGCGATCGGGATCGCGCGGAGCGCGTCGTCGGATACGTGGCGTGGTTCGATCGGTTCGTTGGGGTGCTACGACGAGTCGCTGGATCCGATCGAGCTGGCGCGGGTGATGGAGGAGCACGGGATCGATGCGGGCGCGATCGTCGGCGCGGACTGGGGGCTCGTGGATCCGGCGCTCGTGGATGAGATCGTGTCGCTCCATCGGCGCGAGCCCGAGAAGTGCCGGATCACGTTCTCGCAAGCGATCCCCGGGCTCGGGTGTGTGGTGCTCTCGCGAGATGTGGTCGTGACGCTCGCGCAAGCCTGCGCGAGTTCGAGCGTGTTCGGTTCGATCGGCGCGTTGCTCTCGTATGTGCCCAGGGGGCCGCAGAACGACCCGATCGCTTCGCCGCTGTGTGTGGGGGTGGATCCGAGGGTTCGTGATGGATCGGCGCGGATGATCGCGGATTCGGGTGCTCGGAGACGGGCGTTCGCGGAGGTGTACGAATCGCTCGGTGAGCGTGTCCACGGCACGAGCGCGGTCGAGATCGTGGACGAGTACGAACGCGCGATCGCGCGGGCGCAGCGCCATGGCCCTGGTCGATTGGTGCTCGAGCTGTGCACGGGGCGTTTGAGCTCTGGGTTCTGGGGGCGCGTGCACCATCGCGCGATGGAGCTCGATGAGCGTCCGAACATCACGATCGCCTCGGCGCGGGATGTGATGAAGGAAGCGCTCGAGCTGCGCGAGGACTGCACGGTGCTGTTCTCCGGGGTCGGGGATCCGCTGATGCGCCCCGATGCGCTGGACTTCGTCGCGCTCGCGGATGAGCTGGGCGCGCCGTGTGTCGAACTCCGCACGGACCTGCTCTCGGAGCACCACGACGCGCAGACGATTCTCGAGTCGGGGGTTGGGGTGCTGAGTGTGGACGTGCTCGCGGATTCGCGCGCCGTGTACGAGCAGATGACGGGGACGGACCGGTACGAGCAGCTGCTCGACCGGATGCAGTCGCTCTTCAACGCGCGGGAGCGTGTGAGCGGGTCGTTCCCGACGCCGTGGATCCTCCCGAGACTGACGAAGTGCTCGATCAATGTGCACGAGCTCCGGGACTTCTACGACCGTTGGCTGAGTGTGTGCGGGTGCGCGTCGATCGATCCGCTCCCGGGGGTGGTCGAAGGCGAGCGGATCTCGCCGCTCCCGATCCCGCGGAAACGCGCGGAGATCCTGGAAGCGGACGTGCTCCGGGTCCGCGCGGACGGCGGGGTGATCGATCATCGTGGGATCGAGATCGATGCGGTCAACGTCTTCGAGCACGGGGTCGAAGCGGCCCATCGCGCACTGCGTGATCATCGTGCTGAGATGCTGGTCGAGCTCAAGGGCGAATCGGTGCTCGTCGGCGCGGGGAACGACGGAGCGGCGGCGTGATCCAACCCAGCGCGATCGCGATCATCCTGGCGCGCGCGGGCTCCAAGGGAGTCCCCGGGAAGAACCACGCGATTGTCGGCGGCAAACCCTGCATTGTGCACACGATCGAGCAGGCGCAGCGCTCGGCGCGGGTGGACCACGTGATCGTGTCGACGGACGATGCCCCATGCGCGGAGATCGCACGGGATATGGGGTGCACGGTCATCGAGCGCCCGGACGTGCTCGCGCACGACACGGCGACGATCGACAGCGCCGCGCGTCATGCGTACGGATCGATCGGGTCTCCCGATGTGCCCATCGTGATCCTCTATGCGAATGTGCCCATCCGTCCTGAGCCGCTGATCGACGACGCGCTCGCGATGCTCGAGGACACGGGGTGCGACAGTGTGCAATCGTTCGCGAAAGTCGGGAAGCACCATCCATGGTGGACATGCCGGGTCGACGAGCGGGGCTCACTCCGTGCGTTCGAGGACGGGGCGCCGTTGTTCCACAACTGTTTCCGTCGTCAGGATCTGCCCGACGCGCTGATCCCGGACGGGGGGGTGATGGCCGTCACCTCGGGGGCGCTGATGTGCACGCTCGGTGCGCCGGATGGGCCTCATGCGTTTTTGGGGAATGATCGTCGCGCGATCGTGACGAACGAGGGGGACGTGATCGACATCGATTCGCCGATCGATCTGGTTGTCGCGGATACGCTGCTCAAGGAGAGATTCGTTCATGCGCATCGGTGACACGGAGATCGGGCTCGAGCATCCGCCATATGTGATCGCGGAGATCGGGGTGAACCACGACGGGGAGGTCGGGCGCGCGCTCGAGCTGACCGACGCGGCCGCGGATGCGGGCGCGGACGCGGTGAAGCTCCAGTACTTCGAGACGGACCGATTGATGAGCAAGGCGGCGAAGCTGGCCGCGTACCAGAAGGCGGCCGGGGAGACGGATCCGATCGAGATGCTGCGCCGGCTCGAGCTGACCCTCGACGAGATGGCGAAGGTTGTGGATCGTGCACACGAGTGCGGGATCCATGCGATCGTGACGGTGTTCAGTGTGGAGCTGGTGGAACGCGCGGAGACGCTCGGGTGGGATGCGTACAAGAGCGCGAGCCCGGACATCGTGAACAAGCCTTTGCTCGATGCGATCGCGGGGACGGGGAAGCCGCTGATCGTGAGCACGGGCGCGAGCACACTCGACGAGGTGGTGCGGGCCGCGGGGTGGCTCGAAGGGGCGCGAGATCGTCTTGCGATGTTGCAGTGTGTGAGTTCGTATCCTGCGCCCGAGGATGCACTTGGCGGGATTAAGGTGCTGGTGGATGCTTTGAGCATACCTGTGGGTTACAGCGACCACACCCGGGAGATGGGGACTGGTGCTGCTGCTGTGAGTATCGGAGCGTCAATCCTCGAAAAACACTTCACCGACGACTGCAAGCGTCAGGGTCCAGACCATAAAGCTTCGCTTCACTACTCTCAGTTGAGAACGTATTGCGATGGGGCTCGGTTTGCGGTTTCAGATGGACGGAAATCTTTCGAGATCATGATCAATACGCCGTACTGCGCAGCTGGACCAGAGGAAATAGAAGATCTTGGCGATCTACCGGACGATTTGTTCGATCAACTCCATGCACTGGACAATCTCATTGGCTATGAAGTCGCAATTTCAGAGCCGATACGCAAGGAAGTCCTCGATTGCGAGCGCGATGTCCGCGAAGTCTCCCGCCAATCCGTCGTCGCGGCCCAGCCCATCCTTGAGGGCACCACGATCACGCGCGACATGCTGACCATCAAGCGCCCGGGGACGGGGATTCTTGCCTACCGGATAGAAGACGTGGTCGGGACGATCGCGCAGCGCGACATCGACGGGGATGTCCCGATCGTCGAGGACGACATCGCGGCACTGGAGCGCGCATGATCGGGGACCACTGGACGGACGAATCCGAGATGCGCCGGCGCGATGCGCGTCCGGACAAGGACCACCCGCGCACGATCGCGGTCGTGACAGGGACGCGCGCGGAGTTCGGGCTGCTGACCCCCGTGATGCGCGCGATCCAGGACCGCTCGGACTGCCGTCTGCTCGTCATCGCGGCCGGGTCGCACCTGGTCCAGCCCGCGCTGACGTTCCGTGAAGTCAAAGCCAAGTTCGAGGTCGCGGACTCGATCCCCATGCAGACCGTGGGCAAGGTCGGTCGGCTCCACGATGTCGAAGCGCTCGGGAAGGGGATCGCGCGGTTCGGGCGATCGTTCGATCGGCTCCGCCCGGACTGGCTCGTCGTGCTCGGGGACCGGATCGAGGCGCTTGGTGCGGCGATCGCGGCGAGTGTCGGGGGATTCGCGCTCGCGCACATGCACGGGGGGGATCGCGCGGAGGGGGTCGCGGATGACGCGATGCGCCACGCGATCACCAAGCTCGCGCACCTGCACCTTGCGGCGACCCGATCGAGCGCGGATCGGATCATCCGGATGGGCGAGGACGAGTCGCGCGTGCACGTCGTCGGGTCCCCGGCGATCGATTCGCTCGGGTCGATCGAGCCCCTGGGCGATGCGCCCTACGAAGAGCTCGGTTCCCCGAAGCATGTGGTCCTGATCCACCCGACAGGACGCGCGGACGAGCACGAGGAGCACGATGCGTCGATCGTCCTCCGCTCGATCGGGGATGCGTCGGCGATCGTGCTGCACCCGAACCTCGACCCGGGTCGGGATGGGATCATGCGGGCCTTGATGAGCGCGCCGTCCAACATCAAAGTCGTAGACCATCTCCCGCGCGATCGGTTCGTCGGGCTCCTCAAGCGGATCGGGGCGAATGGGGGGGCATTGATCGGGAACTCGTCGGCCGGGCTGATCGAAGCGAGCGCGTGCCAGTGTCCGAGCGTGGATATCGGGGATCGTCAACGGGGACGGGAGCGTGCGGAGCTCTGGACGATCCACTCGGAATGCGACCCCGACGGGATCGCGCGAGCGCTCGATGCGATCACCACGCGCACGGACCGATCGAGCGATCATCCATACGGGGACGGACGCGCGGGTGTGCGGAGCGCCGAACTGCTCGCGCGTCTGGATCCCCATGATCCGGGTGTGCTGCGCAAACTGAACGCGTATTGAGAGATGTTCTCGGACTGTTGATCCGGGGGGTGGGTTTCATGCGTTGTGCGCGGACCCGAGCGAAAGTCCCGCCGCGACCGTGCCGATGGTGAGGTTGAACCAAACCATTTGCATCCGGAGCACCACCCATGTCGGCGACAGATCAGCAGCGTGAATCAGCGGTCGAGAATGCCCTCAAGGAAATCTCGCACATCGCGACACTCCCCGAAGTGACGCTGCGCATCATCGAGCTCGTCGAGGATCCCTCGTCCACGGCTCAGGACCTGCACGAGGTGATCTCGAACGACCCCGCGCTCTCGACGCGCATTCTCAAGGTCGTGAACTCTTCGTTCTACGGGCTCCCGGGTCAGATCGCTTCGATCAACCGTGCGATCGTGATGCTCGGGCTCAACGCCGTCAAGAACATCGCGATCGCGGCGTCGCTCGCCAAGCTGTTCCGTGGTGGTGAGCTCACTCCGTTCTTCAGCGCGAAGGACCTGTGGGAGCACTCCAATGCGACGGCGATCGCTTGCAAGCTGATCTCCGACAAGCTCGGGATGGGTCTCGCTGACGAAGCGTACCTCGCGGGTCTGATCCACGACATCGGGATCATGGTCGAGATGCAGTACGACCGGACCGACCTGATCGATGCGATCGATCGCTGCGAGCCCAACATCGACGGGGTTCCCAAGCGGAACCTGATCGAGACGGAAGAAGAAGTCTTCGGCGCGAACCATATGGACTTCGGGCTCGGGCTCTGCAAGAAGTGGAAGTTCCCCCACCACTTCGGCGCGGCCGCGGGTTACCACCATCGTCCGATGGAAGCGGCGCAGGAATCCCAGAAGATCGTCGGGGTCGTGCACGTCGCGGACATCATGGCTTCGCGGATCGAGTACGGGTTCAAGCTCGATCTCCCGAACGCGCAGATCCAGAAGGAAGTCATGGAGATGCTCGGGCTCACCAACGAGATCATCGAGGACCTCCAGGAGCGCCTCGTCGAAGCGATCGAGGAGCACAACGAGCAGGCCGACGCGGCCTGACCCGATCCGGGACGAACGATCAACTCAAGGGCGTGTCGCTCCAGCGACGCGCCCTTTCCAATGCGCCATGCGCTCGTGGGATGTCAGGTCGTATCGGAGCGGGGTGATGGTGATTTTGCGCTCGAAGAGCTCGTGGACATCGGTCCCGTCGTCGGTTCCCCGGAAGTCGAGCCCGTGGGCCGTGGACCAGTAGTAGGGTGTGCCCTTGGGGGTCTCGCGCCGTTCATATTGATCGACGAGTGCGTGGGTGTTCATGGGGCAGACGACGATCTCGGTGTCATCGCTCAGGTATTCGCTGGCCGGGATGTTGATCGAGAGGACTTCGTGCCGCTCCGGGAGCGATCCGCGCAGGATCAGATCGATCGCGCGACGCGCGGCTCGCGCGCCCTTCTCGAAGTCCGGGGACCGGTTGTCGATGTGGAGCGAGACGGCGATCGCGGGGACCCCGAGGAACCCCGCTTCGATCGCGGCGGCGACGGTCCCGGAGTAGAGCACATTGATCCCGCAGTTCGCGCCGGCGTTCATCCCCGAGATAACGAGATCGGGCTGCGCACCGTCCCCGAAGCGTTCGGGGTAGAGGTTCGTGAGCGCGAGTTTGGAGCAGTCGGCGGGTCGTCCATCGACGGCCAGCGCGGGCTGGTCGTTGATGGTTGCGTCCTCGACCATGAGGGGCATGTGGTAGGTGATCCCGTGGGAGGTTGCGCTCTGAGAGCTGGCCGGCGCGACCGTGAACACGTCCCCGAGAGGGCCGTCGGGGTGGTCCCGATCGGTCAGGGAAGCGTGGAGGGCTCGGATCCCGGGGGCGCGGATCCCGTCGTCATTGGTCAGGAGAATTTTCACCCCCGAGCGTAGGTCGATCGGGTGTCCTGGGATATCAGGTTTGCGTGAGCGCGGCCCGGAGTTCGTCCAGGTGTGCGGAGAAGCGCTCCGCGCGTCCGACGGACCGGGTGTGGATCGGTTGGCGGACCTGGTCGCGCGAGGCGGTGGATACCGTGCGTTTGGACTTGTGGAAGTCGAGGACCGAGCCCGACCATTCGAGCCCGAGCGCCTGCGCGATGTTCCGGGTGACGGACTCGGGATCGGAGACAAGCTGCGCGTAGTTGACTTCGATCATCTCGACCCCGATCGAGCGCCAGTGCGCCATGAGGCGCTCGGAGTCCGTGTGGTAGCGGCCGATCCAGTCGAGCTTGGTGGTGTGCGGATGACCCTGCGCGAAGCTCTGCACGTAGTTGGACACACAGGTGTCGATCGGGTTGCGCGTGGTGTGGATGATGAGCGAGTCGGGGAAGAGGCGAGCCAGGAGCCCGGCGCAGAGGAAGTGCTCGGTCTGCTTATCGCTCACGAGCGATCCGGACGCGCCGGCGGCATGCATGATCTCCGTGTACTTCGCGAGCCCGGCGCGGGTGATCGCATCGATCTCGTCCTGGGTGTAGCGATCGATCGAGATCGGGAGGGGGCGCGTGTCGAGGTCTGTGTGGTGCTCGAGCCGTGCGATCTGTTCGAGGATCACGCTCTGCTCGTCCCCGCCGACGAGCCCGTCGAGCTGCGCGAGCATCTGCTCGAGGAGCGACGATCCGGAGCGCATCATCCCGAGCACGAAAACGGGGCGCGCGTCGTCGGGTCCGGGACGGACGGTTGATTCCGGGACGACGTCGAGCGAGGGCCACGCTTGGATGAGCGCATCGATCCGAGCGGAGTGCGCGTCCGGGTCCCACGATGCGCCGAGGAGCTCATTCCCCGTGGTGTACGCGCTCCACGCGCCTTCGTAGTTCTCGACGGATTCGAGCAAGCGCCCGAGCTGGAACGCGCCAGCGCGGCGGAACCCGGGCTGGATGGTCTCCGACCCGATCAACCCACGGAGAGCTTCGATCGATTCGCGCGCGTCCGAGTGCTCCGGCGCGAGCCGGGCGCGCATGAGCGTCAACGAGGCGACATCCCCCGGGTCCTTGGGCTCTCCCACCGCTTTGAGCATCGCCTTGATCGCGCGGACAGCGTCGCGCCCTTTGCCCAGGTCCGTGAGCAGCGCGACCTTGAGTTTGTGGAGCCGGGGGTCGTTCTTGTGCGCGTACATCGCGCGTTCGACGGCGGAGAGCGCGGTGCCCGGGTCCCCAGCGCGTTGGAGCACGCTCACGCAGCGCGCGACCAAGCCCGGGTCCGTGGGGAGGAGCTCGATGGCGCGGAGCGCGTGCTCGTGAGCGCGATCGCGCGACGCGATCATCGCGAGGGCCGTCGAAGCGATGTCGTGGATCCGGGCGTCGTCGTCGTGCGCTCGTGCGAGCTTCACGGAATCGACGGCCACCCCACGCGCGTCCCCGGATCTGAGACGCGCGGACAACCCCCCGAGCGCGGCCGTCACTTCCGGATGATCGCGATGACCCGCGCCCTTCGTGCTCATTCCTCGATCCCGAGCCCGCGTTTGAGCTCGCCCAGGTGTTTCTCGTAGCGCTCGTATTTCTTCACGGACGACTTGTAGAGCGGCTTGCGCACCTGGTCGCGCGACGCGGTGTTCACCGAACGTGAGGATTCGTGGAAGCTCAGCATCGCTTCGCTCCAGGGACGGCCGATGTGTTCGCAGATCCGCTTGGTCTGGGCTTCGGGTTCAGCGACGAGGGTCTCGTATTCGAGGTCCATGAACTCGACATTCTCGAGTTCGCGCCACGCTTGCATGACGCGCTGGTAGTCCTTGTGGTACCGCCCCAGCGCGTAGAGGTCGTAGGTGTACGGGTGGGGACGCGCGTAAACGTGCTGGTAGTTCGAGAGACAGTTGTCCATCGGATCGCGCACGAGATGGATGATCTTCGCTTTGGGGAAGATCCGGTTGATCATCGGGATGTAGAGGAAGTTTGTGGGCTGCTTGTCCGTGACGGCGCTGTGCTGGGAAACCTCCCTGTACATCTCCATCGCTTGCGCGCTCATCGCGTTGATCACGCGCTGGGTGTAGGTCCGGAACGTGATGGGGAGGGGGCGCTGTTTGAGGGGGTGCTGTCTCGGTTCGAACTTCGCGCCCGCACGGGAGATCGCGTTCATCTCCCCTCCCGGGACGACCCCTTCGAGCTGCGCGATCATCTGCTCCGTCAGCGACGTCCCCGAGCGCATCATCCCGACAATGAAGATCAGGTTCTCCCCCGTGTGCTTGGTCGAAACAGGGATGTCATCGAAGCGCGACCAGCACTTGATGAGTTCATCCATGTACCTGCTGTAGACATCGGGATCCCAGGGCTCGGACTTCCGCTTGATGGCGGCCATCTTGTTCCAGCTCTCGAACGCGTCGTCGTCGTTCCCGAGCCCCTCGTGGAGTTTCCCGAGCAGGGTGTACCCGGAAGTACGGCGCGAATCGCGCACCCCTTCGAGCTCGAGCAGGGGGGTCATCTCGTCGATGACTTCCTGCGCGGGGATCGACTTGGGCGCGAGTCTCGACTTGAGCAGCGCGACATCGACCCGGTCGTTGTTGCTCGGGTTCGCGTTCTTGATTGCGTCCTCGAGCTCACGGAGGCGTGCGAGCGCCTTCTCGTGGTCCCCCATATCCACGTGGACACTCACGATCGAGCGGAGGAGGTACAGGTTCCCGGGGAGACGGAACAACGCGCGTTCGTATTCCAACAGCGCCTGCTCGTATTGCCCCCCGTTCTGAAGGACGTGCCCGTATCGGGTGCGCATCGCGGGGTCGTCGGGGAGCAGTTCCACACAGCGCTTCCCCGCTTCGATCGCTTCGTTGTGACGGCCGAGAGAGGACTGGGTCCGCGCGAGGAGATAGAACCCGCGCGGGTCCTTGGGGAACCGGACCGTCAGTTCCGCGAGCGGGGTCAGGGCACGGACCCCGTCCCCCTTGTCCACGAGCTCGTTGAGTTTCGCGAGGCGCTTCTCGTACATCGCGGCATCGGCGCTCTTCGCGTTCTTCGCCGGCCCTCGACCTGGGCCGCCGGGGCGCGCCCCTTTGGGGGTCCCGGGTCTCGCTTGGATGGGTCGTTTCTTCATTCGTTCGGTCTCGCTCCGGGCTCAGGCGCACGATCGAGTGTATCGTGCGTCCTACTCCCCTCGATCGACCAGATCCGGGATCTGCTCCAGATCGGGGGGCGCGTTCTCCACGAACAACCGACGCGCACGCCCCAGAAAGAGGCGCTCAACACACTCGATGATCACCCGATCGTACACATCCAGTGCCCCGACGAGCCCTTCGGGGGTGATCCGATCGATATGGACGAAGCTCACATCCTCGAAATACCTCGACAGGCTCGGTCTCATGTAGAGACCAACGAATGAGTCGTGGATGACCAGAGTCCGTCCTCCGATGAGCCCGTCTCCTTTGCTCACGAATCGCGCGGGCTGTCCCTGGGTCTTGGCCATCGCGTCGCGCGTTTGTTCGCCATCGATTGTTTCGCCGGCCACGTGGGTCAGGGTGCGTGTGATCCCGGGGCGCACGACCTCGACACCGTAGAAGTTATCCTGACGATCCCAGATCCATGCAAGACGCGCGAGCTCGGGGACCCGGGTCTCTTCCCATGTCCGGGTGACGAACGATGGGTCCCACGCGCCGGGTTGCGCCCATTCGACCATCATCTCCGTGAGCACCATCGCGCCGAGCCCGTTGAAGTGGGAGCCGGCCGGTTCGTAGATCGGGTCGGGGCTCGAGTCGGCCGACGTGCGCATCGGGGTGATCACGTCGGGGATCGGATCCCCCTCCCGCGCGACCCACCGGTGAATGAGCTCGCGCTGATCGAGTTTCGATTCGTACAGTTCGCGGGCCGCTTCGCCCAGCAGCTCTGGGTAGATCGTTGCTTTGTCCGGGACGACAAAGAGCACAACTTCACGATCGTCGCTGTGTGTCTCGAACCACATATCGATCTGCGCGAGCGTGGATTCGGTTTCCTCGATCGTCGTGTACCCGCTTCCCAGCGACGGGGTGTAGAAGAGCCAGTTGTCTGCGCCGGCGAGGACGTCCTTGTTGCGCGAGACCCCGAGCCATTCCGGATTGAACACGTCGCGCCTCAGGATCGGACGGATCCGCGCCGCGTTCGAACGGAGCGCCATCCGATCCTCGATCGATCCGGAGACCTGCGCCCAGAACGCGCTGTCGATCAGATCGGACACGGAGTCGAGCTCCGGCGCATCCCGGACGGGTCGGCTCTCGATCTGCTCGATGAATACTCGTGTTGACTCCGACGAGACCAGACTCATCGCGCCGGGGATCGCGATGAGCACCATCGCGATGGTTCCGAGGACAAGCGTGGATGAATCGGGTCGTTTGGTCATGGATCAGAACTGGAAATACAGGAACGGCGAGAACGTCCCGCCGAGGATGAGCACGATCGCGATGGGGAGCCCAACGCACACGATGACGGTCCGGAGAATCGGGGCGAACCTTACGAAACGCGTGTCAACGACGTCCTCGTGGAGCCCATCGATCGCGGCCCCCACGATCCAGCGCCTCGGGACCACAAACGACGACGCGCCGATCACGAGCCCGAGCATCCCCTGGAGGGTCAGCTCCTTCGCGATGGGCACGCTCACGGGACCCGTGTTCCCGAATAGGAAGATCGACCAGTACGTCAGCGCGTCCCCGATCGATTCGGCGCGGAACACGATCCACCCGATCATGACGAGCAGCAGGACCCACGCGCGTTTGAGCGCGAGCTTCCATCCCGGGGGCGCTCGGGGCGCCCCTGGAGCCGATCGATGATGAGCCAGAGCCCGTGGTATGCGCCCCAGACGACGAAGGTCCAGTTCGCGCCGTGCCAGAACCCCGTGACGAGGAACACGAAGATTAAGTTCCGATACGTCAGCCACTTCGACCCGTGGGATCCCCCGATCGGGATGTAGACGTAGTCCCGGAACCATTCGGAGAGCGTGACGTGCCAGCGTCTCCAGAACTCGGTCATAGAAGCGGACGAGTACGGGTGCTTGAAGTTCTCGGGGAAGGTGAACCCGAACATGCGCCCGAGCCCGATCGCCATGTCCGAGTACCCGGAGAAGTCGAAGTAGATCTGGATGGTGTACGCGATCGCGCCGATCCACGCATCCGTCGTGGTCAGGTCCGCGCCGGGCATGAAGGCCGCGTCCGCGATGGGCGCGACGCTATCGGCGATCACCACCTTCTTTGTGAGCCCGTGCGCGAAACGGACCGCGCCGGCGCACAGGTTCTCGTAGGTAAACTCACGATCCACGAGCTCCCGCGCGATCTGACGGTACCGAACGATCGGCCCGGCGATGAGCTGTGGGAACAGACACACGAAGAGCGCGAAGTCGAGCGGGTTCTTGAGGGGCTCCCCCTCCCCCTTGCTCAGGTCGAACACGTAGCTCGATGCCTGGAACGTGAAGAACGAGATCCCGATCGGGAGGAGGATCGGGGTCCAGGTGATCGGGTCGCGCCCGAAGAGCTCGACGAACCACGACACCTGATCGACGAGGAAGTTCGCGTATTTGAACCACCCGAGGAGCCCGATGTTGAGCACAACGGTCAGCGCGACCCACCCTCGCATCGCGGATCGCTGTTCAGCGAGCCGGGCGCGATGGGTCAGGAGCCCGAGGACCCAGTTCCCCATCACGGAAGCGAGGAGCCAGGCGATGAACCACCCCCCGCCCCAGACATAGAAGAGCAGACTCGCGACCAGCAGCAACGAGTTCTTGAGTCTGCGCGGGGTGAGCGCGTACAGCACCACAAGCACGGGGAGGAACACGAACAGGAATGTCTGCGACGAGAAGACCATGCCCCGGGTTCAACCTCGCTCCGTGCTTCCCTGTGTGTCCTACTTCTTGCTCTTCCGGAGGACCGAGAGGGTCCCGAACAACCCGCCGACGACCGCGCCGATGATGATCGGGGTGTACTTCGCCCAGGGTTTGTGCGATCCCGGGGTCCACGTGTTCGGAGCGCCCATCTCGAAGGTGTCCGCGCTCTTCTCGATGATTTCGAGCAGCTCGGGTGCGCCGTCCGGGAGGTAGTAGTTGATCTGGACCTGGGTTTCCGACCCCGGGAACATGTACGACACCCCGTAGGTCACACCCAGGACCGGGTCGTTCTGGGTGAAGCGCAGGATCGTGCGTTGCTCGTCTTCCTCGAACGTGTACCCGGAGAACTCCGAACCCAGCACCCCCCCGGATCGCTCGTTGAGCCCTTCGATGATCTCGGGGACATCCCCGAACCCGATCCGCAGCGCGGATTCGTACTGCGCCCAGGTCATCTTCCCGTTGAGCTGATGATCCGAGGTCTGGACGATCAGGTACACACCGGACAGGAACGACCCGTCGTGCGCGTACGCATCGATGTACTCGAAGGACCGATCATCGACCATCCCGTACACCGTGTCTTTCAGCGACTGGAGCTCGGCCTCGGGAACCTTCGTCCACCCCTCCGGGATCTCGAAGGTGAACGGGGGATCTTCGGACACGAAGGGTTCAGCACAAACGAGACCCGTGAGGAGCAGCGCGCTCATCGCGATCGTGGTGTGTGTTCTGTTCATCGCGACATCCTTGGTTGCTCCATTGGTTCAGAGATCAGAAGCGTTGTTTGCTCGGGACGAGGAGCGTGTTGTCGCGCCCCGGGATCAGCACATCCGCGATCTCGAGCGCCTCGCTCAGACTCGCCATCGCTTGTTCACGATCGTGCGCGCCCCCGAGGACCTGCGCTTTATCCATGTGCTCGCGCGTCGGGACCGCATCGCCGCTGATCAGGGTCGTGCGGGTCGCTTCGGAGATCAGGAGCCCGCACATCCCCGCGCTCACCCCGGGGAGTGGGAAGAGATCGACCCCCGGCGCGATTGAGTCCGGAGCGGCCGTGGTTCGTTGGAGCACCTGGATGTCGCGCTGGAGCATCTCCAGCATCGCCGTCTGATCCTCGTGCGCCTCCTCCCCGGCCGCCTTCGCTTCCTCGATGCTCTGCGCGATCCGCGCGAGGGACTGGACCAGCGGGACCCCGATCGACTCGCGCTCCGCTTCGGAGATCAACCACGGCGCGTGGTCGAACAGCCCGAGCCCCCTCCGGCACTCGGGGTTGAAGCTCGTCAGGAACACGTGGGTCACCTTGTCGGGACCGATCCCCGCGCGCTCGTTCAGACGCGCGGCGATCACCTGGTCCGGGAGCCCCGGGTCCACGAGGATCGTCGCATCCCCCGTCCGGATGAGGGTCGTCGTCGCGTGACCCGTGCGCACGGATGTCCGTTCGTTCCACAGGGGATGCGCGCTGAGGGTCCCGATCGAGAGCACACGGATATCCATGCTCCGAGGATAGACCCGATGGGGGAGGGACTTACTTGGTTTCGCCGATGATCATCGCCGCGCCGACCGTGTTGTTGGTCTGCTCGTCCACGATGATGAAACTCCCCGTGGCGCGGCACTGACGGTACGGGTCGCACAGGAGGGGCTTGGTCGTCCGGATCGAGACGCGCCCGATCTCGTTGAGCCCGAGGTTCTCCGCGCTCTCGTCCCGATGGAGGGTCTCGATATCGATCCGGTAGTTCAGCCCCTTGACGATGCAGCGCGCCTCGTTCGAGGTGTGCCGGATCGTGTACTTCTTCCCGATCACCATGGGCTGGTCCGTCATCCAGACGACCATCGCATCGATGTCCTGGACGGACATGGGGGTGTTGTTGGGTCGGCACAGCATGTCGCCGCGCGAGATATCGATGTCGTCCTCGAGCTGGATCGACACGCTCTGAGGCGGGCTCGCCGCATCGATCGAATCACCCCCGATGTCGATCGATTTGATCTTCGAGGTCATCCCGCTCGGGAGCGCCATGATGTCGTCCCCGGGCTTGAACACCCCCGAAGCGACCTGGCCCCCGTACCCCCGGTAATCGTGGAACTCGTCGCTCTGGGGACGGACCACCCACTGGACGGGGAACCTCGGGTCGATCATGTCCCGGTCCCCGGCGATGTGCACGTTCTCCAGGTGATGGAGCAGCGAGGGTCCCTGGTACCAGTCCATGTTCTCCGAACGGGTGACGACGTTATCCCCCTGGAGCGCGCTCATCGGGATGAACGTGATGTCGTTGATCTCGAACCGCGCCGCGAACTCCTCGAAGTCGTCCCGGATCTTCTCGTACGTCGCTTGGTCCCAGTCCACCAGGTCCATCTTGTTCACACACACCACCAGGTGGGGGATGCGCAGCAAGCTCGTGATGAACGAGTGACGACGGGTCTGCTCGATCACCCCGTGACGCGCGTCGATGAGGATCAGCGCGAGGTTCGCCGTCGAAGCGCCCGTCACCATGTTGCGGGTGTACTGCACGTGACCCGGGCAGTCCGCGATGATGAACTTCCGCTTCGGGGTCGCGAAATAGCGGTACGCAACGTCGATCGTGATCCCCTGCTCGCGCTCCGCGCGGAGCCCGTCCGTGAGGAGCGCGAGGTTCATGCGCTCGTCCCCGCGCGAGAGCGAGGCGCTCTCCGCCGCTTCGAGCTGGTCCTCGAAGATGGACTTGGAGTCGTAGAGGAGACGACCGATGAGGGTCGATTTCCCGTCGTCCACGGACCCGCAGGTCAGGAACCGGAGCAGGTCCATCCCCAGATAGGCGTCGGAGGAGAAGTCCTGACCGTCGGCCGCGCTGGGCTCGGGCTGATTGGCGGTATTCGTCGTCATCGCTTAGAAGTACCCTTCCTTCTTCCGGTCTTCCATCGCCGCTTCGCTGTTCTTGTCGTCCATACGCGCCCCGCGTTCGCTCGCGCGCGCCGCGGCGACTTCCGCGACGATGTCCGCGAGGGTCGCCGCCGGCGATTCAGTCGCGGCCGTGCACGACATGTCCCCCACTGTCCGGAACCGGACCGTCTTCGTCACGGGGGTCTCGTTCTCACGGGGACCGAACGGGTCGTCCCCGACAGGGACGAGCTGACCCATGCGCGTCACGACCTCGCGCTGATGGGAGAAGTACAGGCTCGGGATCTCGATGTCCTCGAGCATGATGTACTGCCAGACATCCATCTCCGTCCAGTTGGAGATCGGGAACACCCGGATGTTCTCGCCCATCTGGTGACGTCCGTTGTAGAGGTTCCAGAGCTCGGGGCGCTGGTTCTTGGGGTCCCACTGTCCGAACTCGTCCCGGAACGAGAAGATCCGCTCCTTCGCGCGGGCTTTCTCTTCGTCCCGGCGTGCACCCCCGAAGAGCGCATCGAACCGGTAGGTCTCGATCGCGTCCAGGAGGGTCGGGATCTGCGCTCGGTTCCTCGACGGGAACGGCCCCGGGTCCTCCGTTGCGAGCCCCTTGTCGATCATGTCCTGGACCTTGTGGACGATGAGCCGCTCACCCAAACGATCCACGAGCGCATCGCGGAACTCCAGCGCTTCGGGGAAGTTATGTCCCGTGTCAACATGGAGGAGTGGGAACGGGAACTTCGCCGGCCGGAACGCCTTCTCGGCGAGACGGACCATGACGATCGAGTCCTTCCCCCCCGAGAACATCAGCGCCGGGCGCTCGAACTGAGCGGCGACCTCGCGCATGATGTGGATCGCTTCCGCTTCCAGCGCTTTCAGGTGGGTCAGCTTGTACTGCGTGTGTTCCGCCGATTGGGCCATCCGTGATCGCTCCGGGTCGTCGTCGCTCGCGTCCCGAGAAGGGCGCGCATGATCCTCAGGAATCCGCGGGGTGCGCATGCGTTCCGCGTCTCGGACCTCATCGGACCACGATTCCAGCCCCTCAAGGCAGATTCGCCGACCCGTGACAGACCGAGGACCGAAGTATAGACAGCGCCATGGTTTGCTCAGCCCGGTTCTCGGACCGGCGACGTGTCCGGCCATATCGTCGATCGAGCACCGTCCATTGATTCGAGGACCCGTTGTGAGCCAACCCGAGCCCAAATCCTCCAACATCGTCTGGCACGACGGCGAGATCGGCCGGGATGACCGTGCCAGAGTCCTCGGGCATCGGGGCGCGACCCTGTGGTTCACCGGGCTCTCGGGCTCGGGGAAATCGACCATCGCCGTCGCCCTCGAGCACGCCCTCATCCAGCGGAACTGCCTGTGCTACCGGCTCGACGGCGACAACGTCCGGCACGGGCTCAACGCGAACCTCGGGTTCTCCGCCGAGGACCGGACCGAGAACATCCGGAGGGTCGGGGAAGTCGCGAAGCTCTTCAGCGACTCCGGGGTCCTCACCCTCTCCTCCTTCATCTCCCCCTACCGCGCGGATCGGAAGCTCGTCCGGGACACCCACACCAAGGACGGCATCCCCTTCCTCGAGGTCTTCGTGAACACCCCCCTCGAGGTCTGCGAATCGCGCGACCCCAAGGGTCTGTACAAGAAAGCCCGCGCAGGAGAGATCAAGGGTTTCACAGGGATCGACGACCCCTACGAGACCCCCGAGGACCCCGAGATCGAGATCGACACAACCCAATACTCCATCGAACACGCCGCGCAGCGCCTCATCGAAGAGCTCATCGCGCGCGACCTCATCCCGAAGGAACCCCGATCATGACCGACTACGCCCGCTTTGCCACCGCTGCGCGTGAAGCTGTCACCGCCGCTTCGATCGTGTGCAAGGAAGTCCAGGACAACCTCGACTCGATCCGGAAGATCACGAAGGACGACAAATCCCCCGTGACGATCGCCGACTATGCATCCCAAGCCGTCGTCGCGATGGTCCTGCGCCAGAAGCTCGGGTCGGATCTCAAGCTTGTCGCGGAGGAGCACTCCGAGTTCCTGCGCGATGAAGACAACGCCGCGATCCTCGACGCGACCGTCGCCGCGGCGAAAACCGTCTGGGAAGACGCGACCGACACGAAGATCCTCGAAGCGATCGATCTCGGCGCGTCCGACACCCACCACGATCACTTCTGGACCCTCGACCCGATCGACGGCACCAAGGGCTTCCTCCGGAACCAGCAATACGCCGTCGCGCTCGGATACATCGAGAACGGGACCCCGACCATCGGGGTCATGGGGTGCCCGAACCTCCCGATCGACATGTCCGCGCCCCTCGACGAACGAGACGAGCACGGGTGTCTGTACATGGCGATCCAGGGGGACGGGGTCTACGAAACCCGCTGCGACGACATCCACGCAGACACCATCCGGATCACCCGTCTCGATCACTTCGAGGAGGACGAGATCAGTGTCTGCGGCTCCGTCGAAGCGGCGCACTCGAACGTCTCTGACACGGATCGGATCCTGGAGTGGATCGAGTCCGAGGGTCACGGGTCGGCCGGGGATCCCGTCCGTCTCGATTCCCAATGCAAATACGCCGTCGTCGCGCGAGGACAAGCGGACGCGTACCTCCGTCTCCCAACGCGCAAGGACTACGTCGAGCGCATCTGGGACCACGCCGCCGGCGCGTGCATCGCCTCCGAGTCCGGCGCGTTCGTGACGGACATCCACGGGCGCAACCTCGACTTCTCCCAGGGGCGCGGGCTCGCGAACAACAAGGGCGTGATCTGCGCCCCCCCCAGAGTCCACGGGCTCGTGCTCCGCGCGATCAAGGAGCTTGGGATCGGTGCCGATGATGTGTAATACATGATCGAGTCCTGGGAACCCATCCTGACCGGATCGCTGATCGTCCTGATGATCGGGACGATGGCGCTGGGCCGATTCGGCGCAGACATCATCATGATGGGGGTCCTTCTCGTCTTGCTCATCACGGGGGTGCTCGAACCCGAGGAAGCGATCTCGGGGTTCGCGAACCAAGCCGTCATGACCGTCGCGATGCTCTACATCGTCGCCGCCGGGATGAAGGAGACGGGCGCGATGGCGCGCATCACCGCGATCCTCCTCGGGCGGCCCAAGACCGAACGGGGCGCCCAGATCCGGATGGCCGCGCCCGTGCTGGGGATGAGCGCCTTCATCAACAACACCCCGATCGTCGCGATGTTCCTCCCCACCCTCGCCGCGATCGCGCGTCGATCGAACCTCTCTCCCTCGCGCCTCTACATGCCGCTCTCGTTCGCTTCGATCCTCGGGGGGGTCTGCACCCTCATCGGGACCTCGACCAACGTCGTCGTCGCGAAGCTCGTCTCGGATGAACAACTCCTCACCCCCGACGGCTCCACCATCGAGTTCGGGATGTTCACGATCGCGCTCGTGGGGATCCCCATCGCGCTCGTCGGGCTCACGTACATCATCCTCATGGGGCGAACCCTCCTCCCGGACCGGGACGATCTGTTCGACCAGCTCGAGCGCGCGGACGGGTCCGGGTACCACGCCGCCCTCCGGGTCGAGCCCAACTCCCCCATCGTCGGGAAGACCATCGAATCCGCCGGGCTCCGGAATCTCCCGGGTCTGTTCCTTGCGCGCATCGAGCGCGAGCACGAAACACTCGTCGCCACTCCCGACAAAGTCATCAGCGCCAGCGATGTGCTTGTTTTCGTGGGGAATCTCGAGTCCGTCGTCGATCTCCAATCGATCAAAGGGCTCGTCCCAGCGTCCCTCCCGGGTCCGGACGAGTCCATCGATGAGGACCCGGACCCCCACTACCGACCCAACCTGCGCTTGACGGAAGCCGTCGTCGCGAACAACTCCACGTTGGTCGGGCTCACGATCCGTCAGTCCGGGATCCGAACCAGGTACGGAGCGGTCGTCGTCGCCGTCCGTCGTCAGGGTCAGGACCTCCCCGGGAAGCTGGGCGAGATCAGTCTGCGCCCCGGCGACACCCTCCTCCTCGAAGCGCCCCCCGGGTTCGCGGACCGGTTCGGCGCTGTGGGTGACTTCTACCTCGTCAACGAGCGCATCACCCCGGCCGCCCTGCGCCACGATCGCGCCTGGATCGCGCTCTCCGTGCTCGCGATCCTCGTCCTGATCCTCAGCTTCGGGATCCTCGAGCCCATGGTCGCCGCCATGCTCGCCGCCGGGCTCATGGTCGTGGCGCGATGCTGCACCGGACCCCAGGCGCGCCGGGGGGTCGATTTCCAGATCCTCGTCGTCATCGGCGCGTCCTTCGGGATTGGGGCCGCGATGACCAAAACCGGGCTCGCGGAAACCATCGCGCACAGCATCGTCACCTCGGCGCAAGCCCTCGGACCCTGGGGGCTGCTCGCGGCCGTCTACGCGCTGACCTCGATCTTCACGGCCACGATGACCAACAACGCCGCCGCCGTGCTGATGTTCCCCATCGCCGTCGCCGTCGCCGCCGAGCAGTCCCTGAACCCCCTCCCCTTCATCATCGCGATCACCGTCGCCGCTTCGTGCGAGTTCTCGACCCCGATCGGTTATCAGACGAACCTGATGGTCATGGGTCCGGGTGGGTACAAGTGGCTCGACTACACACGCTTCGGGGGGCCCCTGACCCTGATCTGCGGGATCCTCTGTGTCGCGCTCGCACCCCTCCTCTACGGCGGATTCTCCTCCTGAATCCCCTTCAAACATCACACCGATCCCCCACGATCGCCGATCTTCATGACAACAATGAACTATGGACACGGATCCGCGTACCACTGACGCGGATCCCCGTTTGGGACGACGAAAGGGCTCGAGATGAAGATCCTGATCACCGGTGGCTCCGGCTTTATCGCCGAATACTTCCACCGAGATCTCGGTGCTCTGGGACACGAGCGCCTCACCCTCGACCTCGTCGATCCCACCCCCGGGACCCCGGCCTCCGAATCCTCGTACATCAAGGGGGATATCCGTGACCCCGATGCGCTCGACCGAGCGCTCGTGGGGGTCGATCTCGTCGTCCACCTCGCCGCCGCGCACCACGACTTCGGGATCGAGCACGACACCTACTACGACGTCAACGAACGGGGCTCCCAGGTCCTGTGCGATGCGCTCGACCGCGCGGGTGTGAAGTCCGTCGTCTTCTACTCCACCGTCGCGACCTACGGCGACGCGCCCCCACCCCACTTCGAACACTCCGAAACCATCCCCAACACCCCCTACGGCGGATCCAAACGCAAGGGCGAAGACGTCTTCGAAGCATGGACCAAGAAGGGTGACGGACGACGCGCACTCATCATCCGACCCACCGTCACCTTCGGGGTCCACAACTTCGCGAACATGTACTCCCTCATCCGTCAGATCGACTCCGGGAAGTACTTCCGCTTCGGCGAAGGCACCAACATCAAGTCCCTGTCGTACGTCGAGAACATCGTCGATGCGACCCTCTTCCTCCTCGGGCTCAACCCCAAAAAGCCCAACCGGGAGATCGAGCCCTACGAGGTCTTCAACTTCATCGACAAGCCCGACCTCACGAGCACCCAGATCTCGGACACCGTGTCCGAGTGTCTCGGGAAAAAACCCGCGCCGGGTGTGCCCTACTGGGTCGGGATGATGATGGGGCTCCCCTTCGACGTCGTCATCAAGCTCACGGGGAAGAACCTCCCGATCTCGACGGCCCGGATCAAAAAGCTCTTCAAGACCCAGACCAAGTTCGAAGCGGACAAAATCCTCTCGACCGGGTACACCCCCAAGGTCCCGCTCAAGGAAGGGATCCGGCGCATGGTTAAGTGGTACCAGGAATCCGGGAAACACGAGAACGCGGAATGGCACCAACCCCCCGCGCAGACCGTGTTCGTGGACAAGCCGGCCGCCGAACCCGCCGGGGTCTGACCACCCGCATCAGAAATGAAAAGGCACGCGCGATGAGTCCACCGCGCGTGCCGGACGAGAGAAATCGTGATTCCGCGATCAGCGCTGACGACGCGCGCCGACCAGACCACCGAGCCCGAGCAGCGCCGCCGCGCCCGGAGCGGGGATGGTCGAGATCGAGATGTTGTCCGCATGGATATCGAAGTTCGTGAACGGGTACCGCTCGACAGGCACGAGGGTCGAGAACACGAGCTGATCGACGTTGCTCAGGATGTCGTTGAACCCGACCCCGTCGGGGAGCACGGGACCGTCCGCGTCATCGGACCCCCCGTACCCGCCCCACCCCTCCGGGAGCGCGACGGCGTTGGGGTCGAACGTCACGCTGAACGTCTCCCATTCGGAGTTGTTCGCCGTCGAGAACTCCCGATCGAGCACGAACCACACGCTCGCGTACTGGAAGATGCTCTCCCGATAGCGCGAGTTGCGCAGCTCGACGACGACCGATCGGGTGGTGTCCTGTCCGAAGAACTGGAGCGTGTCCACACGCAGATCGATCGACAGCGTGATCTGGTCATGCGCCGTGTAGTCTCCGAGAAACGAATCGTTCCGATCCGTCCACCACTCCATCCCGAACGTCTCCGCGACACTGCGCAGGTGGGTGTTCCCGATCCCGTCATCGACGAACTCGTGGAAACCTCCGCTGACATTGAATCCGCCGAAGTCGCCGTCGAACGTCACCGTGTCGGACACCGCCGCGCTCGAAACCGATCCGAGCACACCGATCACACCCGCGGCCAGCGCCGCGTTCCGTTTCATCTTCACATACATCATGGGTCTCCAGTTCAAACGCCCTGTGTCGTGGTCAGGGCTATCCCGCATTTCGAAGCCGCGGCGCATCGACGATGACACACCACGGGAGTGGTTAAATATTCCGGGCTTCCGCCCGGGAGCTCAACGTTCAGCGCCGACGGCGCGTCCCGGCGATCCCGCTCAGACCCAGCAGCGCGAGTGCGCCCGGGGTGGGGGTCGCCGTGACCGAGATGTTGTCCAGGGTCACGTCGTAGTCATCGAACGAGAAGAAGAACCCGGGCTGGAGCGTGGTGAACGCGATCTCGTCCACGTCAGCGAGCACATCAGCAAACGTGACCCCATCGGGGAGGATGGGCTCGAAGGTCATGGGATCCTCAGCGCCGTACCCACCCCACCCGGCCGGGAGCATCCCCGAGGTCGGGTCGATCGTCACGGAGTACGACTGGTAATCCGCGTTGTTGGACTGGGAGATGTTGTCGAGCACGAAGTACACGCTCGTCCAAGGGAACCCACCCTGCGCGAGGGAGTGCGAGCGGAGCTCAACAACCCACGGCCGAGACACGGGGAGGAACGTCCCGATCTGATCGACACGCACATCGACCCCGAACGTCACGGAATCGAACCCGGAGAAGTCCCCGGTGAACGCGGCATTGGTCGAGTTCGCGAACGTGATCCCGAAGTTGTTGAACTGGGTCCGGTACCCAGCACCACCACCGACCCCGGCCGTGTTATCGATGAACGAGTTCCCCCCGGGACCCTGAGGGCCTTCCCAGCCCTGGGTGGTCCCGTCCTCGAAATCGACCACGGTGGTCCCGGCGATCCCGGCCATGGCGCTCGTTGTGCCCAAGCCCAGAGCGATCATGATCATTCCTTTGGTGTTCATTCTGTTCTCCCTTTCTTCAGCATGTTGTCGGGCGTTGCACCTTGCCCGTATCCCCGAGCGGCGTTGGCCCGGGTCGTCGGTTCCTTGCACCCAACCCATCATGCTCCAAACCCGATCCAGAGCAAGGGTTCCGTGCCAACTCCAGTTGTACCCGCTCCCGGGGATGGGTTGCAAGGATGTTTCTAGGAAACTTTATGGAAATCTTGTGCGACCCTCATTCTTCTGGTAGGATCAGGGCTGATCGTGGTTGGGGGGGTATTCTCAGCCCCCGATTTCGGAGAACGATCGCTCATCTACCCACAAGGATCACGTGTGACCACCCCCGAGACCCAACCCAACGCTGTCGCGAACGAATCAATCGAGGTCCGTTTCTCGCGCGCTGGAGAATCGCTCCTCGAGGGACTCACGCGCGTCATCGAACAGGTCCCCGGGTCCGATTCGGGACCTCAACGGCTGGCCGGCGAACTCGGGGTGGACAAAGTCCTCGCATCCAGACTCCTCAAAGCACTCCGCTCTCCCGACTCGATGTCCGTCCTTCATCGCGCGCCAGGACCGGAACCCTTGCGCCGGGTCCTCAAAGCGAGCGCGAAGCACGGGGTGAACCCGGAGCTGATCGCACAGGCATCCCAAGCCGTCGATAACTTCGAGGAGCTCATCCGCTCCGAGATCGGGGATCGGAGCGCGCTCGAAGCGATCCTGAGCGCCTGGGTCCCCGAAGCACGCCGGGAGTTCGAGCTCAGGCGCAAGCAAGCGGCCTTCCGCGCGATGTCCCAGCTCAAGGGCGCCCAGGCTGAGGTCTACGCGGAGACCGCGATCTTCGCGCCCTCCCCCGACAACGATCACATCGATGTCGTCTGGATCAAGTGCCTGGTCAATCTCCAGCGTCTGCGCCCCGGGGTCCGGATCAAGTTCACCTCACGCCGTGCCGTCGAGTCCGGGGATTCGCGTCTCCCCCGTTCGCTCTCGGGGGATCCGATCGAACGCGCCACCGACGCGACCCTCTCCGACTATTCAAGCGCTCCCACCCCCGAGCTGACCCCCGTCCGCGCGGGGGAGATGATGCACTACCTCCTCGAGGGGGACGAGTTTGGGTCCGCGCATTCCACGACCCTCGTGACGTGCGAAGTGAACCGCGCGGAGATCCCGCGCTACATCGAGGACACAACGCGCAAAGCGTGGGCGTCCTCGGACATCAACATCCCCTCCCGTCGTCTCCAGTTCGACGCCCTCGTCCACGAAGACCTCTACCCCGGTGCGCATCCCGAGCTCCTGATCTACGACACGGCGATCAATGGGCAAGCGGACATCAACGATCGGCAGCGCGACATCGATCGGCTCGATCTGCTCGAACACGTCGAGCATCTGGGGAGCGGGCTCGATCGGTTCGCGTCGTCGCATGTGCCCCGATCCCGCAAGCTCCTGAGCGAGGTCTTCGACACCCTCGGGTACGACGCATCGCGCACGCGCGGATACCGGGTCGTCTCCGACTACCCCATCTACGGCTCACAATACGCGATGTGCTTCCCCACCCAATCGCGCCCACAGAGCTGATCAGCCCTTCAGGTGCGCATCCAGAACATCCCCGACCGGAGCCCACTCGAACGACCCGAGCAGGTCATCGAAGCGTGCATCGCACTTGTCGAGGTTGTTGTAGTGACGGAACTTGTGGGAGCGCTTCAGACCCGACATCTTGGGCTGACCCGGGTCGATCTCCCACGGATGGATGTAGAAGACGTACGGGTTCCCCGTGCTCAGGATCTTCCTGACCCCGCGCTTGAAGATCGGGTACGGGAACAGACGGAAGTATCCGCCCCCGGCCCACGGGATCCCCTTCTTCCCGAGCTTGAGCACGGACACGCACACCTCGTGGAACCCATCCCGGATCTCCACGACGGGTTTCCCCGAGTCCATCCCCTCGAGCGTCCCGTACCGATCGTGCGCGACCGTGGGGAACGCGGACGAGTCGTACGTCAGCCCGAGCTCCTGGAGGATGTCGATCGCCCAGTCCGTGATCGAGAACGACGGCGCCCGGTACCCGCGCACCTTCGCGCCCGTCAGGTCTTCGACGATCCCGATCCCGCGCTTCATGTCCTCACGGAACTCGTCGTGCGACAACGAATAGATCAGGTCGTGCCCGTACCCGTGCGACGCGATCTCGTGCCCCTGATCCGCGATCCGCTTGATGAGCGAAGGGCACTTCTCCGCGACCCACCCGAGGATGAAGCACGTGCACTTCACGTTGTGCTTCGCCATCAGCTCGAGCATCCGGTCCGTGTTCCGCTCGACGCGCAGATCGCGCTCGTCCCACGTATCACGCGCGACCACGGACTTCAGGTTCTCGACCTGGAACCAGTCCTCGACATCGATCGACATGGCGGCCTTGGGCTTCGTCGTCATCTCAGATCATCGTGTGCCCGCGCCTGCGGAACGCTTTCACGTCCTTGGGCTGGGGGAAGGAGAAGTACTGTTTCTTGCTCATGTCGAGGGGTGTCGCTTCCGCTTCGCCGCGCTTCATCTTGAGCATGACGTCCATCATGAGCCGCGCCCCGTCGCGCTTGGTCCCCGTGATGACCCGGTCGAGCGAATCGCGTTCCTTGAGCTCCCACTCGAGGGTCCCGAGGATCCCCCCGGCGTCGAGCTTCTCGACCATCTCGTGGACCGTCACACAGGCCGTCTTCTCCCCGTGGAGGAGCTGCCAGAAGTTCGGCATCATCCCCCGGTAGATCGGGAGTCGGCCCGAGTGGATGTTGATGCACCCCAGACGCGCCGCGCCCAGGATCCCCGTCTTGAAGATCTCCGGCGCCGCGACACTCGCGACCACGTCCGGATCGATTTTCTTGACCTGCGCGATGTACGTTTCGTCGTTGACGGAGGTGCACGGGACGACGGTGAGCCCCTTCTCCCGCGCGAGCTTCGCGATGGAGTCCCCGCGCATCTTCACCTTGAAGTACCGCGCGAGGAGTCGGCAGAAATCGATCGCGCCGTAGAACCGGAAGATCCGCTTTGCCGTCTTCCACTTCGGTTCGTGGAACGCTTCCTGGACACTCACCCCCACGATCTCGATCTTGTCCTTTGGGTACTCCTCGAAGAAGACCTCGAAGAACTTGATCACGTAGAGCGGATCGTCCTCCGTCACGAACAGCACACGCAATGGTCGATCGTCGATCGCGCTCATGAGATCGCTCCCTCGCGCTCGGGGTGCTCGTCCGAGACCACGGCCGCGCCCTTCGCGAGCAGCTCTGCAAGGCGCTCGCGCCGCGCTTGTGTCTCTTCTTTCGTGTACTGAGGATCCGCGAGCTTGAGGACTTCAGCGTACTTGGCCGCGCACGCTTGGCGCGTGTAGCCCTGATCGAAGACCCCACGAGCCCGGTCCCCCATCGCGCGGGCACGCTCCCGATCATGGATCAGTTCGCGCAGCTTCGAAGCCAACGTCTCCGCATCACCCAGCGCCGACCAGATCCCGCAGTCGTTGTCCTCGACGATCGTGCGGAGCTCCGACCAGTCCTCCGACAGCGCCACGATCGCTTTCCCGACGGCCAGCGACGTGTAGAGCTTGCTCGGGAAGCTGATCCCCTCGATCCCCTCAGCGATCGTGACGAGCGACGCATCACACGCGTTGAGCGCCTCGTTGAGCATCTCGAAGGGCTGGTAGGGGAGCATGAGCACGTTGGTGAGCCCGCGTTCCTTGACGATCTTCGCGACCTGGTCCTTCTTCCCTCCGCCCCCGGCGAGCACGAGCTTGAAGGGCTCGTCCTTGAGCAGCTCCGCCGCTTGGAGGACCGTGTCGAAGTCGTAATAGAGCCCGATGTTCCCCGAGTAGAGCAGTGTGAAATCGTCGAGCAGCCCGTGCTCCTGCGCGATCCGGGAGTCGGACTTCGAGATCGGGTGCAGGTCATCGCCGTCGGCCCAGTTCGGGACGACGTGGATGTGCTCGCGCTCGATCGGGTAGGTGTTCGCGACGAGTTCCTTCGCCGCGGAGCACAGCACGATCGCTTCGCGCGTGCGCTTGTACTTGAGCTTGTTCACGTACATCCACACGCGCTCGATCATGGACCCCTTCTTGAAGGTCCCGACCCAGATCCCGAGCTGTGGGTGCGCATCATGGAGAAGGGTCACGTAGTGGTGACGACGGAAGAGCGACACGAACCATCCGATCACCCCGAGGAACGGCGGGTTCGTCGTGTACAGGTACACCGTGTCCTTGCGCGAGCGGAGGAGCACGCTCAGCACCAACGGGACCACGAACGTGAGGTAGTTGAACGCGCGCCCGAAAAGGTTGTTCTTGTCGAACCGCGCCACGCGCAGACGGCGGATCTTGACCCCCTCGCTGTCTTCTTTGAGCGGGCAGTCCTGCCACGTATCCGGGGGCCCGTAGCTCGGACGACCCGTGAGCACCTCGACCTCGAACCCGAGCGAAGCGAGCTCCACAGCGAGCTCGTGGAGCAGGTGCCCCGTCGAAGCGACATCGGGCACGTAGTACTGGTTTAGGATGACGACTTTCGTGGCGCTCATCGTGGTCCTGTGCGATGGGGATGATGACCCGGGTTAATGATGCGCCGCCGCTTCGGTCCGAGCAACCGAGGATTCACCGAATGTCTCGGTCAATCGTTCCCCGAGCCACCCGATGAGCGCGTTCTTCTCCTTCCGGAGGAAGTCGAGATCCACACGCTGGGGGCGTTCCTTGATCGCGTCGAGCCCCAATCGCTTGAGGAGATACGCGCGGGGGGAACGGGTGAAGAGCATCGCCGGGTTCCCGTAGGACACCGTCGCGACACACGCATGGACCCGGTTCGAGATCGTCAGCGACGAGTTCGCGTAGATGTTCAGGTACGAGTGAGGAACATCACCCGTGTACATGTTCGGAGCCCGGTAGTTCTTCGCCATCAGGAACGGGTTGTACCGGTGGTCCGTGCGCACGATGTCCATCCCGTTGATCTTCGATTGCTGCGCCCCGTTCAGACCCAGCAGCGAATCCAGGAAGATGTACGCGCGGTGCTTGTAGCACAGCTCCGTCCGGCGCTTGGGCTGACGGACGTTCCAGGTCTCACCCTCGAACTCGAACGAACGATCCACCCGACCCGAGAAGTCCTTCGAGGGCGCGATCACGGGCTCGGGGATCTGGTCGAAGTTCAGCGCGACGTACGGCCCGAGATCCGTCGGGACCTTCGGGCACACATCCGACACGAACGTCGCGACATCCACCCCGTCGAACGCGTGCTCCGCGAGGTCCCCCAAAGCTTCGTAGGTCTCCGTATCACGGGTCGTGAAGATATGGGGGGGACAGTCCTTCATCAGCTGACGGGACGTCTCGATCGTCCCCTTGTCGTACGACATCATCCCGGCCGCCATCACGATGATCTTCGCGCCCTTGGCGTGCTGGGTCCGGATCATGTCCGACACGATCGTGGTCATCTCGGGACGGACGTAAGGTCCGAGAATCACAACGGCGTCGAGGTCCAGGTGCTTGACGTAGTCGAGCGAGTTCGCCGGGTTCCCCTTGTGGGTGCACCAGTAGCCCGCCTGGTCCCCGATCGGGAACACATGGGCGCCGGGATACGCTTGCTCGAGCGCATAGACCGCGCCGAGCTGGAAAAACGCGTTCCCGATGTTCGTGGACCAATACCCCGTCAGGACCCCGATCCGAGGGCGAGGCGCGTCCTGTGCCGCACGGTCCGTGCTCGTCGTCATAACCCGTCTCCTGCGCGTGGTTTCCGCGATCCGATGGAGTCTCAAAGCGGCAATCCTAGAACAAGGATCACGCTACGCCGGGGATCGGCTCGAATGTTCGATGAAAACAGCGCGATCCCCCACAACCGGGCGCTCAGCACGACATCATGATGAACCCGATCCATGATCGACCGATAGTGTCATTGAGACGGACCCATGACCAACACACCCACCCGGACAACACCCGACGAGATCCCCGAGCCACCACGGAAATCCCCGTGGTCCAGACGTGCGCAGATCGTCCGCGCCCTCTGGGGGGTTTTGGGGGTCCCCCTGTTCCGGTTCTCCCCCACCCCACTCCACGGATGGAGACGCTTCCTCCTGCGCCGATTCGGCGCTTCGATCGGGAAAAACGTCCGGATCCACCCGGCGGCCAAGGTCATCATCCCCTGGAATCTCACGATCCACGACAACGCCGTCGTCCACGATCGAGCGATCCTCTACGCGCTGGGACCCATCTCCATCGGACAGGATTCCGAGATCGGATCCCTCTCCCACATCTGCGCGGGGACCCACGACTACACCGACCCCAAGTTCACACTCCTCAGGGAACCGATCACGATCGGACCCCGCTGTATCCTCGGGACGGCGACATTCATCGCCCCGCGCGTCGTGCTCGCGCCCGGGACCATCACCCACCCCAGAGCGGCCATCTACGCGAACACCGAGCCCGACACCCAGTACATCGGGAACCCGGCCAAGCCCGTCCCGTGCGAGACCGAACGCGCATGACCATCCTCCTCTCGAGCATGACCCCGCGCGACCCGGGAAGCCCCGGACCCCGCGCTCTCCTCTGGGGACTCACCCAGCGATTGGTCATGCCCCTGGTCCCGAGCCCGATGTACAAGCTCCGCCGCGCGATCCTCAACACCTTCGGCGCATCCCTCGACCCCCAAGCCCGGGTCCGAGGGGGTGTCCGGATCTCCCACCCCTGGAACCTCACGATCGGGCGCAAGAGCTCCATCGGGGAGGGCGCGCACGTCTACAACCCCGCGCCACTCACGATCGGGGCGCGCTCCGTCGTCTCCCAGTTCTGCGAGATCCGCTGTGTCGCGCACGACGAGCACGACCGGACCAAGCCCCAGCACCCCGCGCCGATCACGATCGGGGACGATGTGTGGATCGCCGCGGAGTGTGTCGTCGAAGGCGACACCCCCATCCCCAACGGGCTCCTCGTCGGCGCGCGCTCCCACATCGCGCCCGAATCCGAACTCGATCGCTGGACCATCGCGACGGGTCACCCCGCGCGCTCGCGCCGGGAGCGCGACTACAACGGGCCCAAATCATGACCGACGACGCGCTGACCACCATCCCGACGACGAGACCCAACCCGTCTCCCCACACCCTGAGCAACCGGATCGGGCGCTCGGTGTGGAACATCGTCCAAGCGACCCTCTTCCGTTGGTCCCCCAAGCCATGCCATCGCTGGCGCGCGTTTCTCCTCACGTGCTTCGGCGCAAACATCCACCCCAGAGCGCGCGTCTACCCCAAAGCGAAGATCTGGTACCCCAAGAACCTCACCCTCGCAAAGCACGCAACCCTCGCCGACGACGTTGACTGCTACTGCGTCGCGCCCATCACCATCGGCGAGTCCACCACCATCTCCCAGTACACCTACCTCTGCGCGGCCACTCACGACTTCGATGTCCCCGAGTTCCCCCTCGTCCCCCTGCCCATCACGATCGGATCGCGCGTGTGGATCGCCGCGGACTGTTTCGTGGGACCCGGGCTGACCATCGGAGACGGAGCCGTCGTCGGCGCGCGCTCGAGCGTGTTCAAAGACCTCGAGCCCTGGGGGGTCTACGCGGGCTCGCCCACCAAGCGCCTCCGTGACCGAGGGTTCGGACCCGGATCGACGAACGGAACCCCCGAAGGCGCATGATCGAGCACCACCTCCAACCCGAGCGTGTCACCCCCGACGACGGGGCGCACTACTTCGTCGGATACTACGACAAACAGCCCTGGTCCGACGATGGATCGAAGCTCCTCGCGCACCGAACGAGTTTCTGCGATCGATTCCCCAGCGCGAACGACCCGTGCGAACTGGGATACATCGATCTCGAAACCAAAGTGTTCCATCCCGTCGCGACCACCCGCGCATGGAACTACCAGCAGGGCGCACACCTCCAGTGGATCACCATCGCCGGGACCGCGTGTCTGCTGTTCAACGACCGGACGGACGAGAACACCATCATCGCGCGAGCGGTTGATCTGAGCGGGAACGAGATCCGTCGATACCCCGTCCCGGTGTACGCCGTCAGCAAGGATCGAACCTTCGCGCTCACCCTCGACTTCGCGCGTCTCACCCGTCTCCGTCCCGAGTACGGATACCCCGGGCTCACGGACCCCCATAGCTCGGAACCGTCGCCGAGCACGACCGGGATCTCGCGCCTCGATCTCGAGACCGGCGCGATCACCCAGCTCGTCTCCATCCACGACTTCGCGCGACACGACGACCTCCCCGAGCACACCCCCCACCAACACATCAACCACATCATGATCAACCCCTCGGGGACCCGCGCGTGCGTGCTCCATCGGTTCGACCGACCCGACGGGATCCTCGCGTCGCGCCTCTTCACCTTCGACACCACAACCGGGACCGATCGTCGGCTCCTCATGTCCGGGATGGTCTCGCACTACGACTGGCGCGACAATCAGACATTGCTCGCATGGGCGGGGAAGCGAGCGCTCCTCGGGACCGGGACCGAGAAGCCCACCCCAAAGCAGCGCGCCATGACGCTCGCGCGAAAGACCCTCAAACCCGTCTACTACGCGCTGGGCAAACCCCGGATCCTCATGAACAAGATCATGAAGGACTCCTACCTCCTCATCCCCGACCAGAACGACGCGCCCACCACCCCCTTCGCGCAGGGCGAACTCACCTGCGACGGGCACTGCACCTATCTGCATGATGGGTCTACACCCCCCCAATGGGTCCTCACCGACGGGTACCCCGACATGAAGTCCCGTCAGCCCCTCTACCTCTGGGATACCCACAAGGACCAAGGCACCGAGATCGGGCGCTTCCACACCCCGCGCGAACTGGACGCCGAGCTCCGGGTCGATCTCCACCCCCGATTCTCACAAGACGGCAGCACGATCTGCATCGACTCCGCGATGAACGGATCCCGCGCGATCTATACACTCGATATCGCACCGATCACGGAAACATCCAAATCATGAGCGTCTCCATCTTCATCCAGACCCTCGACGAAGAGAACAACCTCCCCGGGCTCTTCGACTCCCTCGAAGGCTTCGACGACATCGTCGTCCTCGACTCCCTCTCGACGGACAACACGAAGCAGGTCGCGCTCGATCGAGGAGCCCGCTGGTTCGAGCGTCCCTACGACGGGCGGGGTCCCCATCAGAACTGGGCGATGGAGCACATCGACTTCAAATACACCTGGGTCTTCTACCTTGATGCCGACGAGCGCATGACCCCCGAACTCCGCGCGGAGATCGAAGACATCGCGAAGCGCTGGGACTCGGGTGAGCTCACCCGAGACAACGCGCCCGTCGCGTACTACTGCGGGCGCAAGAACTTCTTCCGCGGGAAATGGCTCAAGCACGCGATGCCCCCGGGCAACATCATGCGCTTCTTCCAGCCCCCCCACATCCGCTTCGCGCGCCTCGCGAACCCCGTCCCCACGGTGGACGGCGACATCGGGTACCTCAAGAAGCACTTCCTCCACTACAACTTCTCCAAAGGGCTCCGGGAGTGGATCGAGCGCCACAACCGGTACTCGTCGTACGAAGCGACCGAGACCATCCGCGCACTCGAGTCCAACCCCGTCAAGCTCGGGAACCTCTTCTCGTCCGATCGAAACACCCGAAGACTCGAGCTCAAGAACATCTCCTTCCGCATGCCCTTCCGTCCCGTCTTCAAGTTCCTCTACATGTACATCCTCGGACGAGGGTTCCTCGACGGGCGCGCCGGGCTCACGTACTGCACCCTCCAGATGATCTACGAATACTTCATCGTGCTCAAAGTCAGAGAAACACGCAAACCCGAGACCGACGCGCATGGATGACCAGAAGCGCCAAGCTCAGCTCAAGAACGGGCGCGTCGCCGTGCTCTACCACTACTTCGCGCACTACCGCGAACCCATCAACCTCGAACTCATCGAGGAGGGCGACTTCCGCTACGAGTTCTTCGGGGACACCGACAACCACAACTCCGGGATCAAGCTCACCACGGCCTTCCCCGACGATCGCTTCCACAAGGTCAAAGGCCGATTCGTCGGCCCCTTCTTCCTCCAGCCCGGCGCGATCCGCATGGCGCTCTCCCCGAAGTACAAAGCCCTCATCCTCCTCGGGAACCCGAAATGGCCCACCACCTGGATCGCGGCCATCCTCGGGAGACTCACAGGAAAGCGCGTCCTCTTCTGGGCGCATGGGTGGCTCAAGGTCGAACGGGGAAACCAGCGCCGGATCCGCAACGCGCTCTACAAACTCGGGAACGCGCTCCTCGTGTACGGGCACCGCGCGAAGACCATCGGTGTGAACCACATGGGCTTCAAGCCCTCGTTTATCCACGTCATCTACAACTCCCTCGACACCAAGTCCCAGGACACCGTCCGCGCCACGATCAGCAACGAAGACGTCTCCTCCAAACGCGCCGAGCTCTTCCCGGGCCGGGAGGACATCCCTGTCATCATCAACGTCACGCGCCTCAACAAACACAAGCGCTTGGACATGCTCCTCGAAGCCGCTTCGAAGATCGAAGCCAACGGGACCAAGGTCAACATCCTCATCGTCGGCGACGGCGAACACAAACCCGAGCTCGAAGCCCTCGCGCAGAGACTCAACCTCCACTGCGTCTTCACCAGCGCGGTCTACGACGAACGGGAACTGGCGCGCATGATCATGAGCGCCCACGTCACCGTCATGCCAGGCCCCGTCGGGCTCACCGCGATGCACTCCCTCGCATACGGCACACCCGTCATCACCAACGACGACCTCGACGCGCAGATGCCCGAATACGAAGCGATCGTGAAAGGAATCTCGGGGGACTTCTATAAAGCCGGGGACACCGACGACCTCGCGCACACCATCGAGCGATGGATCAAGCCCACGACCGATATCGACGAAAGAACCAACGCCGCCCGGTCGATGATCGAGAAGTACTACAACCCAATCACCGAGCGCGAGCTCATCGACGCGGCCGTCCACGGGAACGAGCCCGACGACCTCGGATTCCCCACCGCGCTCGGATCCACACGGAGCGACCCATGATCGGAAAGCTCAAATCCATCGCACGGAACCAGACCTGGCTCTACCTCAAGCTCCGCCACGGATCGATGGCCGTCCGTCGGCTCCGCTACGGGCTGAAAAACGCCCACCCGACGTTCTACTCCAACGATCTCAAGCTTGTCTCCAAGGACCTCATCGCGCACGAGTACTCGTTCGTCGGGAAGGGCTGCGTCATCTGCCCCAAGGTCGAGATCGGCGCGTACGTCATGCTCGGCCCGCGCGTCCTCATCGTCGGCGACGACCACCGATTCGACGAGCCCGGGGTCCCCATGATCTTCTCGGGACGACCCGAGAAGCGCAAGACCACCCTCGAACGGGACGTCTGGATCGGCGCTGGCGCCACCATCATGTCCGGGGTCACGATCGGCCGGGGGTCGATCATCGCCGCCGGCGCGGTCGTCACCAAGGACGTCCCCCCCTACGAGATCCACGCCGGGGTCCCAGCCAAGAAGCTCCGTGATCGCTTCGAGAACGAAGAGCAGAAGCAGATCCACGAGGAGATGCTCAGCCAGACCCCGCAGGTCGGGAAGTTCTGCGAGCCCGTCCAGACCCAGGGTTGATCAGATCCGTCCCGATGTCCGGGCTCAAGCGTGGGCGGCGTAGCCCTCATCGCTGTAGCCCTGGTCGTCGTATCCCGGATCGCCGTAGTCCTCGTTCCACCCGTTCTCGGGTTCGGACCACGATTCGTGCAGCGCCGCTTCCGCGAGCTCCGCGTCGGAGAGCTTGTGCATCTTCGCGAGCACGAGGAACATGTAGAAGGGGAGGGGGTAGAGCATGAACGTGCCCTGCTTCATCGAGATCATCGTCACGTACCCGCACAGCGCCAGCGCGATCGCGACGGAGTTCCGATCCACCTGACCGTGACGGGCGCGCTGGAAGAGCACCCAAGCGGAACGGGCGCACAGCAGGAAGATCACGGTCATGATCGAGAACCCGATCATGCCCTGGTGCATGAGCACATCAATGAAAAGGTTGTGAGGCCAGAGATACCCATCGCCCCCGTGGCGCACCACGGTGTTGAACGATCCTGTGCCCAGCCCCTGGAGAAAGTTTGTCGGGTTCGAGGTGTACGCCTTGAGCGATTCGGTGAGGAAGTACATACGTGAACTGATCCCCTCCGAGAGACCCTCGGACGAGAACCGGGTCACCGAGGCGCTCCCGGAGAGGAATATCTTGTACACCCCGAAGAGCACCACAAGCGCCGCGCCCGCTGAAGCAGAGCGGATCATGAACTGCTTCACGTTCTTCACGTGGTTCGCGAGGGGGAAGAAGAGGACGGCGAAGAAGATCGAGAACATGAGCTGTCCACGCACCGCCGCGAAGAAGCAGACCACCAGCCCTAGCGCTACCGCGCCCGTCCGGAAGACCGCGATCAGGGACCCGGCCCGACGCGCGGACATCAACGCCGCGAAAATGACCACGGTCCCCCCGAGCTCCCCGATCGCGAGGGGGTTCCCGACGGCGTCGGAACCGGCGCGCGAGTAGCTCAGGTCGATAAACATGCGCGAACCCCAGAAGATCGTGCGCGGGCTGATCAGGATCGCGAGCATCACGGCGCACCCGACGACCAGCATCGGGATAGCGACCTCGTTGAGTATCGATGTCCGGGTGATCATCGAGGGGACGAGCACCAGGTACAGCATGTAATACGGGAATCCGGTCTTCACGAAATGCTTCCCGGCCTCGGGCATCATCGAGTACAACACACCGAAGACCGCGAACGCGTACAGGATGAAGACCAGGATCGAGATCCCGTTGACCGCGCCCCGGAACGGACGCTCACCCACGATCAGAAGCCGTCCCACCGTGAGCAGCGAGACCATCCCGACGGCGATATTGATCAGCGACGACTTGCTCGCGAAGAACGCCGAGAACGATTCGATCAGCTGCTCGATCCCCGAATACGCAAACACCAGCACGATCGCCCAACGGGTCCGCACGAGCGCCACGAGCATCAGCACACCGAGGAGCAGGACCGATAATGTCGAGAACGCCGCTGTCATGGACCTTCCGCCTCTGATTGCTCGCGCGCTCCGTCGAGCCCGAGCTCGACCGAAACACCCACATGATCCGATCCCGGCACGGGCACCCGGCTCCATCGCCGCACGGCCCAAGCCGCGTCGTGCCACACATCGTCGATCGCCACCCCGACTATCGACACTTCAGACGGAAATGTCCCCCCCAAAGTCAGAATCGGCTTCGATCTCGACACCCCCAACCGATGGCGCAGCATCCCGTCCCGGAGACTCATCCCCCCACAGTTCATATCCCCCGCGACCAGGACCGGGAGGTGTGCAAGATGTTGTGCATGCTGGAGATACGACGAGCACAGGATCTCGATCTCCGTATTCCCCGCGCCCCACCGCTCCCCGTTCCTCGGCGACGCCGGGTGCGCCGCGAGCAGCACGAACGCGCCCCCGAGTTCCTCCGGGCGCTCGACCACCATCGCGAGCCCGCCCTCATCGCTCATCCCCTCGATCGGGGTCAAAGCCCAGCGGGACATCACGAGGATCGGTGTCTTCACGAGCGCCTCCCGCCGGCGATACACACGGTGTGTGTACCCCAGCGCCGTGGTGATGTCCCCCCCCTGGTCCCGCACCACACTCTCGAAGATCTTCCAGTACGGCTCAGCGCACACCACGATGTCCGCGTCCTCCTCGACGATCATCGACACCACCCCATCAACGTCGCTGTTGTCGAGCCCGATGTTCATCGTCAGGACGCGCAAGGACCCCGAATCCTCCTCGATCGCGCGGGTCTCCGGGAACACACGCCGCCCCTGCGCGAGCACGAGGAGCGAACCCGAAGCGAGCGCCAGCACGACGAGCTTCCGGACCCGATCGACCCCGCACGCGCCGATGACGCTCAGCGCGCCCAGCACAACCACGACAGGTGCGCCCAAGCTCATGACGACATCGCACCACCACACGTCCGCGCGGAGCGCCCAGCACGACCACCACACGATCAGCCCGAGCAGCGCGATCCACCAGGTGAAACGCGAGCCCATCCGGATCAGCCGCGCCCGGAAGCGGCCGCGCTCCTTCCCGTGATCCCCGAGCCCGAAGACGCGCAGCACGACCCCCGAGACCCGACCCGGGAGCGCTTCGCTGAGATCCACGAGCACCCCGGGCGAGAGCACACGGAGGGTGATCAGCGACATCGCTCCGTAGACCAGCCCGACCCCGATCATCCGGATCCCGAGCACGACCCGGTCCGCGTCCCCGTTGATCCCCATCGCCGCGCGTCCGAGGAGCACCAGCAGATACACACCCGACACCACGACCCACGACGGCGCCATGTTCGAGAACAACCCGCCCCGATCACGATCGAACCCCAGGGTGCGCCACGACATCGCTCCGACCACGAAGGTCGAGATCAAATACCCGATCCCGATCGACAACGCGAGTCCGCCCGCGCTCGACGACATCCGCCCCCCGAGTACCGAAGCCACCACGATGATCCCGGCGTAGATCCACATGAGCTTCGCCCACGACACCCAGCGCCCCCTCGACATCAACGCGGGCTCGATCACGCTCTGGACCATCCGGAGGGGGAAGACCATCGCCATGATCTGGACCGCGATGACCGCGCCGAGCCAGCGATCCCCCCACACGAAGCGCATCAGATCCGGCGCGATCACCCCGATCCCCATCCCGGCGATCGAGCTCAACGCCGTCAGCGAGCGCACCGCGCGGATCACGGCCGACTGATGACGCGCGCCCGTGTCCTTGATCGCGCTCAGGGTCGGGAGCAGCACCGATTGAAGATTCAGCGCCACCACAATCTCGAACTGCAGGATCAGCTGGAACGCAAAGTAGAACTCCCCCAGGGTCGCCGTGGACACGATCAGACCCAGGATCGCGTACGGCCCGAGCCGGATCACCGTGAGCCCGCCCGACCCGAGCATCATCCACCACGTCGTCCTCAGCAACGTCCCCCACAAACGCAAACGCAGCGATCCCCATACCCCCAGAGAACCGTTGTACCACACCCCGGCGATCCACCCCGCGATCGCCGCGACCAGCGCCGGCCACGCGAAGCTCATCGCGCCGAAACCCATCAACGCGAACACAATCAGACTGGCGCTCCGCGCGAGCCCGTTCACCGCGTTCACAACCGCGAGCTCCCGGTACTTCATCCGGACCGACAACGAGGCGCGATGGATCGTCTCCGCCGTCCCGACCAACGGACCCAGCGCCATCACGAGCATCATCGGCGCGAGGATCGGTTCCCCGTACAGCGCCGCCATCGGATACGCGAGCAGTGCGATCACCAGCGCCGCGCCCGTGTTGCACAGCGCCGCGATCCAGAACACCGGGCGGATGAGCCCCGCGTACCTCCGCTCCCCCTTCTGGACGAGGATCTTGCGCATCCCCCCGTCCCGGATAATCTGCACGAACGAGGTCACGCTCAGCGCGATCGAGAACACCCCGAAGTCGTCCGGGAGCAGGATCCATCCGAGCACGATCTGCGCCGCGAACGTCCCGCCCTTCGCGACAAGCGAAGACAGCACCATCCAGACCACACCGAGCTTGACGCGGTCTCGATAACCGCTCCGTTCCGACATCCGGGGCTCCAAAGACCCGCGGACAGCGGGCGGGCATGTACCCTACGCCGGGCACGCCACTTTGATCGTCCAAAAAGACGGGCGGCCCCAAACGGGACCGCCCACCGAGTGCGGAAACACTCAACCTTGATATCAGTGAAACCGGATCAGTTCGTGGACGGGTCCATCTCGCCGTCCCGACCGAGGATGATGGTCATCCCACCACCCCCGCTGATGTCGCCGGTGTTGTAGATGTAATCCGCGTCCAGCGCCTTGTTGATCCGGGTCCGCATCTCCATGACATGCGCCGTCGTGTACGGATCCAGACTCGAGCGAGCCGCTTCCGCTTTCTTCAGCGTCGATTCCAGGTCACGGAGGTGCATGGACGCGAGGGTCTTGACGGCCATCGAAGCCGCGTTGTACCCGCCGTTGTCCATCGACAGATCGATCAGACGATCCAGGTGCTCACGCTGGAGGTTTCTCCGGAGCGACGACACCATGGGTTTACGCACCGAGTACTTCCCGCTCACCCCGCCGTCGAACTCGGACCAGATCGCGTCGGTGATCGCTTGCATCTCCTCAGCGAGGGTCAGCACGTCCGTGTCCTCTTCGACATACATCTCGTAGTCGTAGAGGCGCTGGAGGGTCTGCGGGTTCAGGAGCATGCTGAGCACGGAGGCCTGGACACCCAGGATCCGATCGTGCACATTCAGGGTCGGGTCCGCGAGCATGTTCGCGTAATCGTCCCACCACTTGTCCACGGTCGTGTGCGCCAGCAGCTCGGGGGTCAGCCCGAACGCTTCATCGTTGAACGAGTGCTCCATCACGAACTCGAGCGCTTCGCGCTGCGTGTCCGCATCGACGATCTCGATCGGGCGCTGTCCTTCGACATCACCCTTCTTGTTCCGCGACACATACGCCGACCCGACCCAGTTCGCCATCATCGACAGCGCTTGCATCTGGGTGCTCAGCGTGATGTTGTACCCACGGCGAGCACGCGCCCACGAATCACCCTCCTCGACGAACTCGTCGAGCAGGTTCGAGCGGATGTGCTGCGCCATCTTGATCTGGTTCTTCGCGTAGTCCAGGGGGTTCTTCGACAGGTCGTAACGACGCGCACGGGGATCGGGACCCCACGTGTCCTCGTCCGTCCCGTACATCAGCATGGGGTCTTCGCTCTTCGCGAGCACCTCCTTCAGGTCACCCGAGCCGTACCCGTACTCGATCGCCCACTGGTCGTACTGGCCGATCCCGATGACCGAGTAATCGCCCTGCTCTTCGCCGGATCCGGGCATCATGATGTTGATCCCGTTGTAATCCATGACCGTCGTGGACCAGGGGATCTTGCCCTTCATCTCAGACGAGTTGATCTCTTCGAGGGTGTACGCGCTCGAGCCCTTGAAGTTGTGACGGAGACCGAGGGTGTGACCAACCTCGTGCGCGACGAGCTCCGCGAGCATCGGGCCGACGAACCACTCGGGCGCGCCGTCGATCAGGTCTTCTTCGGCCTTCTTGGCCGCCTTGGGCGCATCCGCTTCGGGCGCGTCGGGAGCTTCCGCTTCCTCCTCGTCCTTCGCCATCGCCTTCTCGAGCATCGCGAGGTGCTCAGCCGGGATCATGTTCCGGAGCTCGGGGTTCTCTTCGAGCTGCTTCTTGATCAGCTCGATCATCTCGTCGCTGATCTCGGGCTCGTCATCGACCATCGACGCGCTGAGCGAGTCGAGCATGGTCAGGTGCATACGCATCATCGCGAGATCGAGCGCCTTGCCCGTCGCGGCCCGGCACATCCCGGAGACCTGCGAGGTCCGCCCGCCCAGCCCGTCGAACTCGTCGTCACCGAGCAGCATCGCCGCTTCCGTGCTCACACCCATCCCGCCGAACCGACCGAGCCCGCGCGTCTGCGCCCGCTCGACCATGATCCGCTCACGCGCCGAAGGGCTCGCGAGACGGAGTCTCGGATCCCAACGCGGGTTCTGCTCGTACCAACCCAGGGTCTCGGGGCTCATCCCCTCGACGGCCAGGTTCCCCATCAGGTCCTCCCAGCGGTACGTGAACACACGGATCCAGCCGTCCGTGAGGACGACGTCCGCGTCGAGGATCTCCCCCGTCATCGGGTTCACGCGCGACGGACCGATCGCCGTCGCCACGTCGTTGCTGATCCAGCGGATGAAGTTGTGGCGTACATCCTCCGGGTCCTTGTCCATGTGCGCGCCCGTCGCTTTGTCCTGGTAACGGACCTCGATCGCGCCATCGATCCCGATGTTGCGGTACGCCTCGTTCCAGTACTCGATCCCCTGACGCACCCAGCGACGGTACCGGATCGGGACCGTGTGCTCGACGTAGTAGACGATCGGCTCCTTCGGAGGACTGAGCTTCAAGCTCGGGTCCGCCTTCTCGATGTGCCAACGGTTGATGAGGCGCTGGGACGTATCCTCCCAGTTGAACTTCCCGAGATCCGTGTAGCTCGTCACGAAGAACCCGACCCGCTCATCCGCTGCCCTGGGCTTGAACCCGCGCGAACCCTCGATCTGCGAGATCGAGTAGTGGAGGTTCTTCATCGTTCCCCCGGCCACGGGGCCCTTGAACTCGATCTCCACGTTGCTCGGGAACGCCTTGATCGAATCCACCACCGTCAGGGCGGGGTTGAGCCCGGCCGCGCTGCGCCCGAAGAACCGGGTCGCGTTGTTCACGAGCAGCGCGTCCATGTCGATCACGGGCTGACGGTTCGGACCCATGGTCACGATCGGGACATCGAGGATCACCCGATCCGTCCAGATCGTCTCGACGGAGTCCTTCGACTCCTGGTCGCCCGACGACCGCACCGCGATCTGGGGCTGGACGAGCATGAGGCGCTTCCCGACGCGCTTCCACTGCGTGTACATATCGCCGGCCTGAAGACCCGCGAACACCTCACCGCTCGCAACGGTCATCGCGAAAAAGTGGCGCTGGTTCTCGAACCCGCGCGGGAGCTCCGCGAGGATCTGGTTGTCTTCCTTGTTGATGTACAGGTCGTAGAACGACGAGCCGTCGGCCGTCGAAACCACCTTCTCGAACCCCTTCGAGACATCCTTCCAGGGTTTGAAGTCGGGCTTCTGCTGAGCGCCCCCACCCATCGCGCCGCCGGCCATCGCCGCGAGCGCGGCGAAGTCGATCGACTCCTCCGGGTTCGGGGTCGTGACCGAGTTCGAGCCATCGTCCGCCATCGCCATCGATGAAGCGGCGACGAGCGCGCCGATCCCCACGACCGAACCGACGATCGAGTGGAGCGCGCGTCCGCGTGCTTTCCGTTGCTGTGCCATTCAAAAACTCCGTTGTGTTCACAGATGGACGCTTCGCGCCCAAAGCCAAGGTTGAGATACCGCACATCGCGCACGCGCTCAGTGCGGCCGAACAGGTCGGCGAGCCAGCGATATCGACCGCAACCCCCGTTGCGAACGACAACCCACCTCGCCGTCGCGCACCTCGTGCGCACAAATCCCTGCAGGGTCTCCTACAGCCCCCATCACCAAAAAGATTCAGTCAAACGGGCTTTTTCGAGCGATCGATCCCGCCCAACCCCTGATCCACCAAGGGGTTCAACCCCCGAGCGACCCCGCGATCCCGCTCCCCCACGCCGCCAACCCCGTCAGGATCACGAACACCACAGCGCACGCGCGGACCACATGGTCGCGCATCGCGAGCTCCGTGGGATCGTCGTACTTCCCGGCCATCAGCAGCGTGATCGTCCTCAGAAGCCCGAGCATCACCGGGAGGACGGTGACCCAGAGCAGGTTGAACGTGAAGTCCCCGTGGACCCCCCGGGCGAGCACGATGGACATGTCGTGCTCCCGCGACTGTACATAACCCGTGTATGTCAAAAGGCTTGCGACACCAGACACCACCACCATCATCCGGAGCAGCTGATCCGTGTACACCCCCTGGACAGCGCGCGCCCCCTCCGCCGCTTCGCTCGACCCCATCACCCGGCGCTCACCCAATCGTTTCCCGAACGCGAGAAACATCGAGAGGAAGAGGGTGACGTTGAGGAGCCAGGTCGATGGGGTCACCATCGCCGCCGCACACCCGGCCAACACCCTCAACACGAACCCGTTGGACAGACACAGCACATCCACAATCGCGATGTGCTTCAGGAGCGCCGAATACGCCATCACATTCACGATGTACGCCGCGGCGATCCCCAGCACCCACCATCGTCCGACCCCCCCGACCATCATCGCCGCCCCGATCGCGCCGATCAGGAGGACGATCCCGAACACCCGAGCAGACGATTCCGAGATCGCCCCGCTCGCGATGGGTCGTTTGCACTTGCGCGGGTGTGTCCGATCCCGCTCCACATCCGCAAGGTCGTTGAACACATAACACCCGGAGGACGCAAGACACATCGCGAGGAGCGCCCAGAGCACGGGGACCGGATCGATCGTCGTCCCCGACGCGAGCGCAAACGCCGGACCCACAAGCACGAACGCGCCCTTGGACCACTGATGGACCCGCGCGAGGCGCACGTAGGACCTCAGCGAACCGTTCGGTTTCGTCGTTCCGATGGGCGTTTCCGGGTTGGTCGTGTCTGAACTCAGGGGAGACTCCGTGCGCTCGGATTACGTCAGCGCTCAAGCGCGGGTTCGATCGATACGATCCCCCACATCATCGGCACACCCGAGCGCAAACTGTACACCGCGCCCCACAACCACCCGGATCCGAGTGAGCGACCCCACCCACACACCTTCTGCACCCGACCCGTCCGAGCCCACGGGCTCGATGCGCCACGCGCTCATCGCCGGGCTCGTGACCTTTCTCTACGCGCTCGCCCTCCCCCTCACGATCATCCTCATCACCCCCGCGCGTGGGCGCGCCGCGTGGGATGCGTTTGCGTACCACGAGCGATTCATCCGGGACCTCATCACGACCTGGCCGACCCCGGATCTCTCCAACCCACTCACGGCCACGACCCCCGGGTACCACATGCTGCTCGCCTCGATCGCGCAGCTCGGGTTCGAATCCCCCACCCAGCTCCGGATCGTCAGCGCCGCCATCGGCGCACTCCTCCTCGCGCTCCTCAGCGCCACCATCGCGAAGTCGCGCGGGATCCTGAGCGCGATCCTCCTCACCCTCCCCATGCTTTGCTCGATCTACGTCCTCTCCTCGAGCGCGCACATCCTCCCCGACAACCTCGCGTGGATCGGGGTGCTCCTGATCCTGATCCTCTGCGCCGGCCGCCGATGGAATCTCATCGGGTCCGTCATGCTCGCCTCGCTCTGTCTGCTCGTGCTCGTCTTCGTTCGACAGGTCCACCTCTGGGCCGCCGCGATGATCTGGACCGCCGCCTTCGTCCGGCTCAGCAACCCCGCGCCCTCGATGAGCACCAACCTCATCCGCGCCCTCACGCATGCGTTCTACGCGTTCGTCATGACCCTCCCGAGCTTCTGGGTCGTGTGGTGGTTCATGAACCACTGGGACGGGCTCACCCCCCCGCGCTTCCAGAACGACATGAGCGGCGCAAACCCCGCAACCCCCGCGTTCATCCTCTTCCAGATCGCGTTCCTTTCCATCGCGTTCGCGCCGATGGGGTTCCAGGTCCTGTGTGCGCGCTGGAAGGATTCACGCCCTGCGATCCTCGGTGCCTTCGTCATCGGGCTCGTCGTGTCCATCGCTGTCGCAACCTCCGCCGACCCGGAAGCGGGACGATCCACGGGGTGGTGGGCGATCATCGGCGCTGCGCCGACCTTCGCGGATCGGAGCCCGATCATCATCGCGATGGCGCCCATCGGCGCGGTCATCATCGCCGCGCTGTGTTCGAGTCTGGGCAAGCACCGGGGATGGGTGGCGCTCAGCGCCGTCTGCGGGTTCATCGCCGCGCAGAGCGCGACCCACCATTCCTGGACGCGCTACCACGAGCCCTTCATCCTGATGTTCATCGCGCTCACGCTCTCGTGGGCGCGGATCGAGTACTCCAAACGCGCGATCACGCTGACCCGGGTCACCCTGGTCCTCGTCTCCGTCGCGCTCCTCGGGATCGCGCTCAAGGACCTCCTCCGCGCGAAAGTCGTCGAGCCCGGCGCGATCCCCCCACCCCGTCACATCATGGAAGGCGACCCCTGGATCGAAGCGCACGGTTCCGATAAAGATCCGTCTGACATCGCTCCCGAAACCGAACAAGACCCAATGATCACAGAGGATCTCGGAGATCCCGAGAGCTGAATTCCGGACCCAAAACGGGCAATTCGCGCGACCCACCCACCACTTGCGGCGTAGTCATTCCTCCCGGCTCAATCCCGAGCGAGAAGCGCCGATAGGGTTGTGTCACAACACGAAGTTTCACGTACACAGGATCGAGACGCTATGAGCGACACCAAACGCGCCCTCATCACGGGCATCACGGGACAAGACGGCTCCTACCTCGCTGAGTTCCTCCTCGAGAAGGGTTACGAAGTCCACGGCATCATCCGCCGCGCCTCGTCCTTCAACACCGAGCGCATCGACCACATCTACCAGGACCCCCACAACCCCGCTCCGAAGCTTAAGCTCCACTACGGCGATCTCTGCGACGCAAACAACGTCTCCAAGATCATCGAGCACGTCAAACCCCACGAGGTCTACAACCTCGGAGCCCAGTCCCACGTGCGCGTCTCCTTCGACATGCCCATCTACACCGCGGAAACCGTCGCGATGGGCGCGTACAAGCTCCTCGAAGCGATCCGGGACTTCCAGGACAAGTCGGGTCAGCAGGTCCGCTACTACCAGGCCTCCTCCTCCGAGATGTACGGAAAGGTCGTCGAGACCCCCCAGACCGAAACCACCCCGTTCTACCCCCGCTCCCCCTACGCCGTCGCAAAGCTGGCCGCGCACTGGATCACGGTGAACTACCGAGAGTCGTACAACATGCACGCTTCGTGCGGGATCCTCTTCAACCACGAATCTCCCCGTCGTGGTGAGACCTTCGTGACGCGCAAGATCACCCGCGCTGTGGGGCGCATCAAACTCGGTCTCCAGGACAAGGTGTTCCTCGGGAACCTCGACTCCAAGCGCGACTGGGGCTTCGCCGGCGATTACGTCAAGATGATGTGGATGATGCTCCAGATGGACGAAGCGGACGACTACGTCGTCGCAACGGGGCGCACGATCTCCGTGCGCGAGTTCGCGGAGATGGCCTTCAAGCACGCCGGGCTCAACTTCGAGGACCACGTCGAGTTCGACCCGCGCTACCTCCGCCCGGCCGAAGTCGATCTGCTCCTGGGTGACCCGGCGAAAGCCAAGGCGAAGCTCGGGTGGGAACCCGAAACCTCCGTCGAAGAACTCGCCGCGATGATGGTCGACCACGACATCGAGCTCGCGTCGCGCGAGAAGACCCTCAAAGACGCGGGTCACGCGCTCCCCGAGTTCTCAGGACACGACCAGTAAACCCGGACGATCCGGATCCAGAGCACGATCGGCGCCCCCATGCGTGTCCTCACCATCGTTGATGACCTGGGCCGAGGCGGGACACAGCGCGTCGCTGTGCAGACATCGTCGTACTACCAACGCGCGGGACTGAACACCGCGATCCTGACGCGCAAGGGCTCGGGTCCCCGAGAAGACGAAGCGCGGAGCGCGGGAATCGAGCTCTTCATCGGAGAGGGCGCGGACCAAGCCCCGACATCCCGAGCGACCCGGGACGCGCGCGAATGGAAGCCGGACATCATCATCGCGCACCGGACCGGGCTCCCCAACCCGTCCTACGGCGATCTCCTCCGCGCGCTCGGTGCTGGCAAGAAGGATGGCCCCAGGGTCATCGAGCACACCCACTTCGGGCGCTGGGACTACTCCGAGGACCGACACCTCTTCGATGTCCACCTCCATGTCTCGCGTTGGTGCCATTGGAAATGGACCCGCTGGACCCGTTTCACCCGGCCCAAGCCCATCGGGGTCTGTGTCCCCCACATGGTGGACTCGGACCGATTCCATCCGGCCTCCCCCGACGAAGCGGGCGCGTTCCGGGACCAGCACAACATCCCGAGGGACGCCTTCCTCTACGGCTACCTCGCGCAGAAACACCCCGGGAAGTGGTCCCCCGTCATGTTCAACGGGTTCCGAGCCCAAGCGGAACAGGACCCCAAAGCCCACCTCGTCATCGGGGGGATCGGGGAGGATCGCACACACCTGTTCGAGTCCTTCCCCGAGGACATCAGAAAACGGATACACGTCATCGGGTTCATCAACGGCGACGACGCCATGCGCGCCGCCTACTCCGCGATGGACTGCTTCGTTCTTGTCACGGGGATCGGAGAGACCTTCGGGCTCGTCGCCGCCGAAGCGATGAGCTGCGCCACCCCCGTCGTCACGATGGCCAACCCGACCAAGGGTTCCGGGCAGTGCGAGGTCGTTGGGCACGAGATCGGCGGGCTCATCGCCGCCGGACCCGGACACGTCAGCGAAGCGATGCGCCGGATCCGGGTCGATCACAAGCTCCGCGCGAGGTGCGCCGAGCTCGGGCGCGAGCGCGTCAGGACCATGTACCACCCCGACACGATCGGGAAAGCCCTCGTCAATGTGATCGAATCCGTCCACAACGCTCCGGACCGCGCCTCCATGCGCCGAGCGCTGGAATCGAAAGACGGAGTGATCACACGCGCCGATCTCGACGGGCTCATGAAGAGCTGGGGAGGGATGATCGGGAGCTTCACTCCCAAGCAGCGCCTGATCCAGTCCCTGATCCTGAACCCGCTGGTCCAGCGCCTCTGGATCAAGCGCCAGCTCAAGCTCAGCATGCGATTGGAGCAGGGCTCATGAACACGCGCATCAGCGCACCGACCCGATGCGCGGACACAGAAATGATGGAGTCACCATGAGCAGCAAAGTCGCCGTCATCGGTGAAGTCTTCTCCCCCAACCTCGGGGACGGCGTGATCGCCGACTGTATGGGGCTCCTCGTCGAACGCGCCGGCGCCGAGCCCGTCCACGTAGACCTCTCGGGAAAGTCCGAGTGGAGCGATTCCTACACGATCAGAACCGCCGGGATGGCGCCCGTTGTCCGACGCGCCGCGCGAGCGATGATCCCGACCTCCGTCCGCGCATCCATGCGCGAACGGGAGTGGCTCAGAGGAACACACAACGACCTCGCCGCCCGTGTCGCCAGCGCGAGCCGTGAGTGCGACGCCGCCATCATCGGGGGTGGTCAGCTCCTCATCGACAACATGCTCCGATTCCCGATGAAGATCCGATCGGCCTGCGCCGGGCTGCGTGATTCCGGGATCACCAAAGTCGCCATCCTCGGGTGCGGGGTGGGTCACCAATGGTCCGGACGCGCGAAATCCATCCTCAACGAAGCGTTCGAGTCGATGGATCTCGTCTGGGTCGGGGTCCGGGATCCCAAGTCGTGCGACGTCATCCGGGGGGTCCTTCCGAACCATTCAGATCGTGCCCACTGGAGCACCGATGTCGCCGTCTGGAGCGATGAAGCGTACAAGCTCGCGCCGGCGGATCCCGACTCGGACCGGACCCTCGTGGGGATCGGGATCATCGACCCCAGGAACGCGCTCGGGAAGATCGTCTCCGACGACGACCCCCGGATCACCAAGCTCATCGACGGCTGGGTGCGCGTCATCCGTGGGCTCGAAGCACGAGGGCACAAGGTCGCGCTCTTCAGCAACGGAGATCCGGAGGATCACGGGTTCGCCGAACGGATCGCTGGTTCGTGCGCGAGCGCCGAACTCAAAGCCCGGCCCGAGCGCCCCGACCAGCTCGTCGGACAGATCGCGGGTTTCGGGAGCGTCATCGCGCACCGCCTCCACGCGAACATCATCGCGTACGCGCTCCGTGTCCCCTCGCTCCCCCTGGTCTGGGACAAGAAGGTCGAAGGATTCGCAAAGATCACGGACCGCGCGGATCTGTGTCTTCAGCGCGAGAATCAATCCCCCGACGAGATCCTCGCCGCGCACTCTCGCGTCCTCGAGCGGGGTTTCAGCATCGACAACTGGACATCGAACCGGGAACACACGACCTCGCACGTGCGCGAGGTCATCGATCTGCTCACGACGTGATCCGGAGTGTCCTCGACACGCGCGCCATGGGTTTCGACATCCGAGACGGCGCCATATCGATCGCCCATTTCGCCGTTGCTGTCAGCGCCTTCGAGCGCATCGAGATGCTCAGCGCGAGAAACAGCACGGATCCGAGCAGAGAGACGATGACCCCCACCGCGATATCGCTCCACACCCCGTGCTCATAGAACCGGTGCGCGAGCGCGCCGGGCACAAGGATCCCGATCCCCGAAGCGACGATCGTCGGGAGGACCAGCCCGAACCCTTTCCGGATCCCCTCACCCGAACGATTCAGAGAAACCACAAACCACGTGGTCGCCGTGATCACATGGACCAACGCCTGCGAACCCGCAAGCACGACCACACCGAACGGACCCGCGACGACGGCGACGATGAGGTACAACACCGCGGCCAGGATCGAAAGCCACAACGCCGCCGAGAACCGACCCTGCGCGAGGATGTAACTCCGTGAGGGTTGGTTCAAAAGACGGATCCCCATCCCGATCGACAGCAACTGGAACGACTCGATCAAGCCCGGCCATTCCTCGATCTTCAGCACGTTCGTAAACAACGGCTCCGCGAGCACGGCCTGGAAGAAACACAGCGGGATCCCCACCGTTGAGAGCACCCCGATCGACTTGAGAAAACCGGATTCCTGACGAGCCGGGTCTCGCGCGTTCCCCGCGAGCGCCGCGAACAGGATCGTCGAGAGGTTGATCGACAGGATCCGGATCGCCTGCGACGATGTGCTCACCGCGTACGCGAACACACCCACCAACGCGTTGTCGAAGTGAAGACCCAGCACCAGCGGCGGCGCATTGATCGAGAACCAATCCGCGAGCCGGGTCCCCACGAGCCGACCCGCGTCGCCGACGATGTACTTCCACCTCCGGATGTTGGGCTTGAGCGAACACCCGGGGTTCCCCAGGTACCAGAACATGACGGCCCGCATCGCCGCGCTCACGACGAGCGCGAGCGGGAACGTCATCGCCCCGAACCCGAGCACCGCGAACAGCAGCTGGAACGCGAGCAGCACGATCCCCGCGGAAAACAGCCCCATGACATGCGCCCGGAATCGTTTGTTCGCGAGCAGGTACGCTTCGGGTACCGACTGGAGCGATCCGAGCAGCGGTGAAGGCGCACACATCAGGATCAACGCGGTCAGTTCCGGCCTCTCGTACAGCAACGCCATCGGGATCGAGAGCGAAGCCGTGAACAACGCCGCGATCAGCCCCATCAGCGCCGAGAGCCAGAACGCCGGGCCGGCCCACACCCGGAACGCACGCTGACGACGCACCAGAATCTCCCGCGCACCAGAGGTCCGGATCAGCTCGGAGAGCGTCATCACGGGCATCGTCAGCGCCCAAGCACCGAACGCGTCCGGACCCAGCATCCAAGCGAGGATCACCTGGACCACCAGGGTGAGCCCCTTGATCACGATGCTCGAGCCGGCCGAATAGATCGCGCCGTGGGTCGTGGTTTTCGTCAGGGTCGGAGCCATCAGCGCAGGAGTCCTCGCACACGATCGGTGCAACATCCGTTGGATCGATGCGCAAGCTTATCGGCGCATCGGAGAAGAACAATCATCCAAGATCCACGGATCTCCGGAGAACGGAACAGGTGCTGCTGGTCTACGTGCGAGACGACCCCCGGGTTCACTCCTCGAGCGGCGATGATTCATCGATCACCGGGATCGGATCCACCACGGGCTCGATCCGATACCCCGGGTTCTGCGAAACGAAGGAGTCCGTGTCCATCGTGATCCCCGTACGCGCCACGCTCGACCCCGCGTTCGGGTCGTAGATCACGACCATGAAGTTGTCTTGGACCCGGACGTTCCCGGAGTTCAGATCCCAGATCGTGACCTGGATCTCCCCGCTGATCACGTTCGTCGTCGCGACGCGCGGCTCGTTCGAATCCAGCACCGTCACCTGGACCGTCTGGAACCCGGATCCCAACGAATACCCATCGATCGAGAGCTTGTACGACGAAGAGCTCGGTTCCCAGCGTGCGATCAGGTTCGCCGTCCCGTTGCTCACCGTGCCCGCGGCGCTCACGAACCCGTACGCCAGCGGCCCAACCGGGGAGGGCTCGTTCGTCCCGAAGTCCCGCGCCACGTCCTCTTCAACCCGGAGCGCGTTCCGGATCAGCACATCACCAGTGAAATCGCCGGCGTAGTTCTCTACCCCCAGACGCGCCGAGGTCCCGGCCGGGCCGTTGTTCGCCCACACCGCGATGATGTCCGGGGACGAAAAGAATCCCACACTCCCGAGCACCGAAGCACTCACCCCCGTGAGTGTCGAGGGCTCGCTGTGGAAACCCACCACCGAATACCTCGTCCCCTCACCCCGGATCGCGACCTCGTCGTCACGCGAGTCCACGAGCAGCGCTCCGGACTGGAAGCTGAAACCGCTGTTGAACGTGTCCGAACCCGCGATGTGCACGATGGGTTCGTCCGCCGCATTCGCCGAACGGAACTCCGCGACGATCCCCCCGAACTCGCTCGTCAACGACAGCATCGTCGAGGGATCCCCGAACGGGTCGATGTAGGTATCCGAGTACGGGAACCGGAGCGATTCCGAGATCCCCGCGTACTGCGCCCGCGCGCTCCACCCGACCTTCGCGCGCGTCCCAAGCGTCGTGTACGGCCCGCCCTTGATCAGACCCACCCCGATCTCGAGATAGATGGGCTCGTCCCCGATCTCGCGCCAGAACCGACGCGCCTCCGAAGCGTTCCCGCCCATCTGGATATCGAGCGAGAACAGCCCATCGACGACGGGGATGGGATCAGAGAAGAACAGCAGCTCGTGCGCGATGTCGAACCCGTCCGCGCTCGTGTAGGGCTCGATGCTGAACGAGTACATCCCGTTCGCCGGAGCTCCGTTGTCCGTCAGCACCCCCTGGTAGTTGAACGTCCCATCATTCACACTCACCACCCCGTTGGTGATCTCCAGAGTGGACGCACGCTCCGGGGACTGGGTCTGCGCCAGCGCAACGGATGAAAGCGAAGCAGCGAGAAACAGCGGACGAATGAGCATGGGATCTCTCCTGTGTGGTGGTCTTACCTCCCCCTGAGGAGGTCACCCCATGGTAGTGGAACCGGACCTTGGCGCATCGGGAAAAGATCCCATTCCCTTGAGCACGGCGAGATAAAGCCGAACCCCTTGTCCGAGCCGAGCGTAGAAATGGACTCTCTCTTTCCTGTGCACAGATCAACCCCCCGATGATGCGTCACCGGGGGGCTCTGTGTTTTTATCAGGACCTTCCGTTCAGGGCTCGAACACCAACTCGATCCGCTGCGCCCGATGATCGCTCGGCGCGGGTCCGAACAGCCCGTACCCCGTCGCGCGGAGCCCCTCCCCGACGAGCGCGAGATCGATGTGCCAATCCCCCAGCGCCACAGCGCCCCGCGCGAGCGGGTTCCCCGTCACAGGGACCCACGACCGCCCCCGACCCCACCCCACACGCTCGAACGCATCGACGTACCCCCCACCCGACAACCCATCGAACCGCGCAAGCGAATCCGACCCCCGCGGCGTATTGAAGTCCCCCACGATCAGATCGGGGACCGACAGATCCACCACCGGCGCATCCTCAACGCTCCGGACCCGCACATCCGCGCGCGTCCCCGCGCGGATCGCGCGATCGATCGTCTCCTGTCTCCACTGGGTGGGCTCGCTCGGAAGATCCACCACCCACACCACCAAGGGCGCGTCCCGATCCGGGACATCGATCCCCAGCAGCACCACCCACCCCCGGTCACCCGTCGATCGGGTGTTCGCTTCCGGGTTCGCGCTCGGATCGAGCCACACCACACCCCAGTGGGTCACGGGGAATCTCGAAGCGATCAAGAGCGACCCGGCCAACCTCGGACCCATCTCGTTCGTATCCGGGATCACCTCACCCAGCGCCTCGAGCAGCGCCGAGCGCTGCCCGTCCCAGCGCGCATTCGCGATCAGCGCGATGTCCGGGTCCTGATCCAGGATCACCCCCGCCGCAGTCCCCACATCGAACGAATCCGCGGCGATATTCCAGTGCACCACCCGCAGATCGGGCTCGGGACCCGACGACACCAACCTCAGCACCGGGCGCTGGACGCGCCACACGAACACCAGCGCGAACAGCGTCATCCCCAGACACATCAGCACCAGCAGCGCCCGGACGAAGTTCCCCTTCGGACGAAGCCCGCGCCACCCCAGCAGCGCGCTCAGCCCCCAGAGCCCCCAGCACGAGATCAGGACCCACAGCACGGGGATCCAGTACAGATACTGGGACCAGTGCCGCGTGTCCGTCAGCACCCGACCCACCACGAACCCCCCAGCGATCACCAGCCCCAGCAGCGCGAACCACCTCGAGAGCGTCGGCCAGAGCACCCGGCGCGTCCATCGCGCACCCCGGGTCGGTCTCGTATGCACGTGCGCCTCGCTCATGAGCTCCCTCGGTCGCTCGGGTCCGTTCGACTCTATGATCGCCTCCCACCATCATCGGCGATTTCACCCGAGAGGAGCGAGAGCAATGAGTCTGGACTGGTCCGCGCAGCGCATCATCATCACCGGCGGATCCGGATTCCTGGGCCGACACATCGTCGAAGGGCTCCACACCCGGGGGGTCAGCGACGACCAGATCGTCATCCCCCGATCCGCGAACTACGACCTCACCGAGAAAGACGCCGTCGTTGCCCTCTACAACGACGCGTTCGGGAAAGACAAAGCCACCCTCATCATCCACCTCGCCGCCGAAGTCGGCGGGATCGGCGCCAACCGCGAAAACCCCGGGCGCTACTTCTACGCCAACATGGCCATGGCCCTCCACCTCATCGAGCAAGCCCGCGTCGACGGGCTCATCGAACGGGGAGGCAAGTTCGTCCAGACCGGGACCATCTGCGCCTATCCCAACCTCACCCCCGTCCCCTTCAAAGAGAGCGACCTCTGGAACGGCTACCCCGAGGTCACCAACGCGCCCTACGGGATCGCGAAGAAAGCCGCCTGGCAGATGCTCGATGCCTACAAGCTCCAGTACAACATGAAGTCCACCTACGTCCTCCCCGTCAACCTCTACGGCCCGTGGGACAACTTCAACCTCCACTCCTCCCACGTCATCCCCGCCCTCATCCGCAAATGCATCGAAGCCATGGACCGAGGGGACGACTTCCTCGAAGTCTGGGGCACGGGCAGCGCCTCGCGCGAGTTCCTCTTCATCGAAGACTGCGCCGACGGGATCCTGACGGCCTCCGAGAAAATGGACGACCCCACCCCCATGAACCTCGGGACCAACATGGAGATCACCATCCGCGATCTCGTCCACCTCATCGCCAAGCTCACGGGCTTCGCGAACGAGGACACGATCGAAGACAAGATCCGCTGGGACTCCACCAAGCCCGACGGCCAACCCCGCCGCTGTCTGGACGTCTCCCGCGCCAAGGAACTCATGGGCTGGGAAGCCAAAGTCGGCTTCGAAGAAGGGCTCAAACGCACCATCGAATGGTTCAAAGCCCATCGCAACGACCCCGAAGCGCGGATGTGATCTGAAAGAAGTGAGCATCAATGTACAATCATGGATCGATGAACAAAGCAGGATCCATGATTGGCGTGTTCGGGTATTGCTTGATTGTGCTCTGTGTACTAACGCCATTTGTGGGTTGTGTTGTGGGCGGTGCTGCGGGCTATCGCGCGGCGAACGGCCCGTTACCCGTCGGTCCGGCGTCATTGTTTATTAGCGACAATCCGCCCAGCATGATGCCGGAGTTCTGGGTCGTTCAATATCCCAAAGACGACACCAAGGACCCCAATCCAAGGTTGATCGATCTCTCGGATCCGGATCGGAACAGCCCAGATTGGCACTACGGACCCCCCGCTATTCAGAGTCGTCTCACAACGGGTCCGTGGGATACAACCGCGTACAGATCAGACGAACAAGCTCGAACGCAGATCCCGGCCGGCAATCTCAAGATCAACGCAGGGGGGGTGTCTTTCGCAACGCTTGAAGACGGATCAATCCGTGCAGAGCTGATCGTGTATCCAGCCGATCGTCCCGATGGCTGGGACCGTTGGTACTACATCTACGACATCGCTGACAATGCAGCCGAGCCTGTTTCTGCATATCGCGAAGCGAATAGATCCGACTGGACCGGGGAGTCGGTGTTAGTCTACAGCATTGGCGGACTACTCATTGGCACAGTCATCGGTGTAGTGCTTGTAGCACTGGGTCTGGCAAAGGGTTTGGTACGAATTGGATGAACGATATCTCCCCCTCACGAGTCAAATGAAAATCACCTCCTACACCCAATCCACCCTCACCGCCTGGTTCGCCATGCGTGCCAAGCTCTTCGACGACGAAGACCCCGCGCTCCTCGACGAAGAAGCCCGACAGATCACCGAGCTGGGCACACTCAAATCCCAGCCCTTCCAATGCCTCCTCGCATTCGATGACAACAACAGCCCCATCGGGTTCATCGAGCTCACCATCCGTTCGTCGGCCGAGGAATGCATGACCTCCCCCGTCCTCTACATCGAGGGGTGGTACGTGGACCCCGCGCACCAGGGCAAAGGGGTCGGTCGCGCGCTCATGGACGATGCGTTCGCATGGGGGCGCGAGCACGGGTGCACCGAAGCCGCCTCCGACGCGCGCCCGGACAACACGGGATCGATCAACGCCCACCACGCGCTCGGGTTCGAGGATGCGGGCCTGATGCACTGCTTCCGCCGATCGATCCCGGAGAGCGACACGGATTAATCCTTCAGCACCTCGATCGCTTTCTCCAGAACCGGATCCCGCGCCGGATGCATCCCCCCCGGCCACTCCACCTCAACATCCGGCGCAAGCCCCACCCCCTCGAAGAACTCGCCCCCCATCGTCATCGCGCGCCAGCTCGGGAGAAGCAGCGTGATCTCATGTCCCAGGTCATACGCCCTCGGATTCCCCGACGACCCCTGCGTGGGCGCGCCCACCGTCGTCGCGCCCGCCGCTTTCATCATCAGCACAAACGCCTCGCACGAGCTCATCGTCACCGGCCCCGTCAGCACCACGACGCGCCCCGAGAACCTCGGACGTTCCGTATTAGGCTCGAGCACGCGCGTCGCCGGATCCAGGAACTCCCCGGGATGATCCGGATCGATCGAGACATGCTTCGCGTACGGGACCGACTCCCCGACGAAACACCCCGCGATCCCCTGCGCCAAAGTCTCGTCCCCACCCGAGTTGAACCGCGCATCCACGATCATCGCCGGCGCATCCTTGTGCGCCTCGATGAACGCAAAAGCCTCGTCCAGATCCCCCTCCGACTCGCGCATGAACGACTCGACCGACAGGTACGGGATCCCCCCGTCCTTCGTCGTCCCCGTGAACACCGTCACACTCGCTTGGGTGTAGCTGTCCAGCTGCTTCTGGAGCGTCATCCGATTGAAGTTCGGCGCGACGGGCGCGATGTACGTCATGCGCCTCCCGTTCGGGGTCCGGATCAGGATGTGCTTGTCCCGCGCCCGCGCGAGCACGAACGACAACGTGTTTGCGAACGCTTCCGGGGTCAGCGACCCCATCAGCACCTCGCGCTGCTCATCCATCACCTCCGCCCAGTCGAGCCCGAGCCGATCCCGATGCGAATACATCGTGTCCATCAGCTCCACCACCCGATCGATCGTGGGACCGAAGTCCATCCCCGTCTCGACGTCCTCCCCGTCCGATTTCGTCACGAACCGGATCGGGTACGGCACACACGCCTCCCCCTTCGTGTTCCGGAAGTTCGTGAACCGTTGGTTGTTGATCGACAGCTGATACTCGTGCCCGGGCTCGAGCTTCACGGGGATCACCAACGTGCGCGTATCGCGCCACCGGATCTGCCCCGTGATCTGAGGGAACGTCGTCCCCCCACCCACGATGGACATCCCGCCCCTCGACATCGCCTGATCGAACACGATCACGATCTCGCTCGTCCCCGGATCGACACCGACGGCCCCATTCTCAGGGGTCGCGCTCACCACCGTGGGAGGCGCCCCAAACGCCGTCGTTGCGACAATCAACGCCAGCACCAAAGCGAGCATCCGAACCATCGTGTCCCTCCTGTTCTGCGCAGCTCTGTTATCGGAACCCCAGTCTACAGCACCCCCGCCCCCGCGCGAAGGGTGAAGTCTCACCCCACCTCCCCGATCCCGCTCGATCCGCCCGTCCCAACGCCCGATGTCGTCTCCATCAGCACTTGCAAGGAGCGACAGATGAGCACGATCATGACCCGGACCCGAGCCACCACCGCCGCGATCCTTCTCGGACTCGCCGGGCTCGCCTCGACGACCAACGCGACCGCCCCCGAACCCGCCGAGGATGTCCGCTCCGTCGTCATGATGATGATCGACGATGCCGTCGAAGCCAACGAGCAGGACCCCAGCGACGTCTTTTTCATCGTCTGTCTCCCCGACGACGAGGACGAAGCGAGCGAGATCTTCAGCGCCTGGAAACCGGCCGGGAAGGATCTCGACGACGATGTCCGCGTCTTCTACGTCCGGGGTGTTGATCGGGATGAGGTCCTCGAGAAGTGCGCCATCGCCGAAGCCCCCGCGTTCATCGCGTTCCGGGGTGGCTACCCCGTCCACGCGCGCTCCGGATGCTCCGAAGCCATCAACCTCAAGTCCTTCATCGACATCGCGCTCGACCCCACATCCCCCCCCACCTACAGCGCGGACCAATCCCAGGTCCTCTACAACGACATGGTCGCCGAGCTCAAGTCCGGGGACTTCCGCAAGGGCGCGGAGCACGCATGTCTCCTCATGCTCAACCTCCACGCACTCGTCGAAGGCCCGTACAACTCAAGCTTCGGGCGCTGCGAGATCGCCGAGATGGACCTCATGTACAACCAGTCCGTGATGCGCGTCGCGCAAGCAGCGAATCAGGACAAGGCCGCCGAAGCCATCGTCGCGCGCACCTCACGCACGGCCAAACGCACCTGGGACAAGGGTTCCTTCGGCCACCTCGGGATCGCGCTCTGGATGGACCTCGCGCCGAGCGCCGGGTCCGAAGACGAAGTCGTCGCTTGGGCGAATGGCTACGAACGCTCCGGGCGCGTCGCGCAAGCCCTCGAGAAGTACGGCTCGCGCATCCGACCCCTCCTCATCGACCACGGCTCCTGGGGCGCACTCGCACGCACCGTCAAGAACGTCTCCGACCTCGAAGACGAGCTCGCCGATGCGGAGCGCTTCGCGCAGTCCATCGTGGACGACGGGATCGCCGACGCATCCTTCATCGAGACCCACAAATCCGAGATGGCGCGCACCATGGCGCTCACCCACGCCGCCCTCCTCCAGAGCAAGCGTGAGAGCGACGCCTGGAAGCTCGGATCCGTCCTCGCCGTCTACGTCGGGGACGAGCTCGCCAGCGCCTCGCTCTGCGAAGCGGCCATGGAGCTCGGAGTCCTCACCGCGCGCCACGAAACCATGGCCCAGGACCTGGACTCGACCCGCTACGCCGCCCTCAAGAGCGCGATGGACAACGCCTTCGCGACCGTCCCCACCTCGGACGACTGATCCCCTTCACACAACCCAATCGCCCCCCAGCCGACCGTCGCTCCACCCCCGTTATCGGGGTTGTGCGCGTCCCTAGGGGCTTGCATCCAACCCCGGTTTCTGAAAGGATGGTGACTGACAACGCGCGTTGCGTGGGGGGTGCCTGCGCTCCAGGGTCGCGTTTCTGAGAGAGGGTCGGCACACCATGATGTCGCTTCGATTCGCCGTGCTCGCGCTCAGCTGCGCGCTCCTGTCCTTCACCAACCACGTGCACGCGCAGAGCTCCGCCTTCACCTACCAGGGCGAGCTCCTCGACTCGGGCGCTCCCGTCGACGGGATGTACGAGTTCCAGGTCCGACTCCTCGACATGATGGGAGTCCAGATCGGGAAAACAAACTTCCCCATGGCCGAAGTCATCGACGGCCGATTCCTCCTCGAACTCGACTACGCCCCCGGCGCTTTCGACGGCTCCTACCGGGAACTCGAGATCTCCGTCCGGGACATGATGGCCGGCGGCGCGTTCACACTCCTCTCCCCCAACACCCCCGTCACCTCCACCCCAGTCGCGCAGTTCGCGCTCGACGGGAACCCCGGACCCCAAGGGCCCGTCGGCCCCGAGGGACCCGAAGGCCCAGCCGGACCCGAAGGACCCGAAGGCCCTCCCGGAACCACCACCTGGGCCGGGCTCAGCGGGATCCCCGGAGACATCGCCGACGGCGACGACGACACCACCTACGCCGCGGGGACTGGGCTCCAACTCGCCGGGTCCATTTTCAGCGCCGACACGAGCATCCTCCAGCGCCGGGTCAGCGGAACCGCAGCCCTCGGGAGCTACATCCGCGCCATCAACGCCGACGGCACCGTCGTCACCGCCCTCGACGCCAACACGACCTACTCCGCCGGACAGGGTCTCCAACTCGGCGGATCTGTATTCTCCATCCCCTCAAACTCAATCACCGCGTCCCTGATCGCAGACAATGCCATTGGCACTTCCGAACTCGCAGACAACGCGGTCGGACCATCGCAACTCGCAAACAACGCAGACTCGCTCGCACGCGTCTCCGCGAGCCGGATCCTCTACGACGCCGGAGGCACCGGAGACCTCTCCATGCCCATCTCCGACCTGAGCATCGGGTCCACAGGCGCCGCCGCAACCCCGCTCCATATCTGGAACGGCACCGACGTCGCAGGAGGTTCCGGAGGATACCTCACACTCGGACCAAACTCCCAGAGACTCATCTTCGACGACAACGAAATCTCGTCCCGCGCTCTCGGAAACGCCTCCACCCTCACCCTCAACGCCGACGGCGGGAACATCATCCTCGGAAACTCCAACGACGACGGACTCGTCGCAATCGGACTCAACAACCCCTCCGACCGCTTCCACATCAACACCGCCGCAGGTCAATCCGCATTCCGCATCCAACAAGACGGCCAAACCCGCATGCGCATCAACGCCAACGGCGGGATCTCCCTCGGCGCGAACAACACCACCGTCGCCGACTCCAATGTCTACATCCCCGAATCCCTCGGGATCGGTACATCAACCCCCGAAGAACGACTCCACCTCGCCGTCTCAAGCACAACCACCGAGGGGCTCTTCATCACATCCGGGGTCTCCGAAACACTGTTCGCCCCATCAAGAGTCTTCGCACTCGATGACTTCGAGATCGAATCCACAAAGACCCTCAACCTCACAGCCGAAAGCGACCTCAACCTCGATGCGATCTCAAGGATCAATCTCGATGCCACCACCGAGGTTGACCTCACGACCAACTTCGTTGACCTCAACGCGATCTCGGAAATCGATCTCAACGCACTCCTCCTCGATCTCAACGCCGGAGGCAATGTGGACATCGACGCCGGCGGGACCATCGACCTCCTCGCCACAGGAGTTGTTGATATCGACGGCTCCATCGTCACCGTCGAGGGTTCGACATTCTCCGGAGGCAGCCTCAGCGTCGGGACCGCATCACAGCCCTTCCCGCTCACCGTCAACGGCGACGCCGGCAAAATCGGAGGCGGGCTCTGGTCCATCTTCTCCGACGAACGCCTCAAGAAAGACATCCACACCATGACCGGGTCGCTCGACACCCTCAGCGCCCTCCGCCCCGTCACCTTCCAGTACGCAAACAAGGACCACGTGTCCTACATGGAAGGCACCATCCCGGGCTTCATCGCCCAGGAAGTCCAACGCGTCATCCCCGAGTGGGTCGAAGAACGCAACGACGGCTACCTCTCCCTCAACCCCGTCGGATACGAAGCCATGGTCGTCGATGCACTCCAGGAACTCCGCGCCGAGAAGGACGCGCAGATCTCGGAGCTCCAGCGACAGCTCAAGGCGCAGCAATCCGAGAACGACATCCTCCGCGCACGACTCGATCGGATCGAACGCACGCTCCAAGCCCTGTCGGAATAAACCACACGCCGCACCAACCGGCGAAGGAATAAACCCATGAACTCGATCCGTGTCATCGCCGCGACCCTCGCGTTGCTGTCCGCTGTCGCATGCGCCCAGACCGGGACCCCCGCGTCCAACGCGTTCACCTTCCAGGGCGAGCTCCACTTCGACGGCGCCCCCGTGAACACCGACCTCCAGGTCAGCTTCCGCCTCTTCGCGACCCCCACAGGCAACACCATCAACGATGTCGTCTCCGACGAGATCATCAAGACCGTCCGCTTCAACGAAGAAGGCCGATTCGGGGTCCTCCTCGACTTCGGGCAGACCTTCAACGGATACACCATCTTCAACGGCGACGAACGCTACATGCAGATCACCCTCCTCGATCCTCCCGGCGGGATCGTTGAAGACTTCCCCCTCTCCCCCCGCGCCAAGCTCGCCGCCGCACCCATGGCCGCCTACGCCCTCAACGCACGCATCCCCTCCTTCGCCGAGATCTCCGACGGCACCCTCGAAAGCACCGACGCCGAAGGCAGTCTCGCCCTCAACACCCTCGACGACGACCTCGGGCTCACCATCCGACCCAACGGAGCCGCAGGCGCGCTCTTCACCTACACGGGCATCCACGCGACGGACCCCTTCGCGATCACCACCACACAGGGTCCGCTTTCCATGCAGACCGACACCGACGACCTCACGCTCACGAGCGCATCGGGCAACATCAAGCTCAACGCCCCGATGGGCGAGCTCGCGATCATCGCCGACGATCGGCTCTCGCTCTCCACAGCCCTGAACGGCTCACTGAACATCGACCCCTCCGGGCTCCACCTCGATGCCAACACCCTCGATCTCAACGCGAGCGCGTCCGTTGATATCTCCAGCTCAGCCGTCCTCTCGATCAGCTCTGCCGGCTCGCTCTCACTCACCGGGGCGCTGATCTCGATCAACGGGAACTCGTTCAACGGCGCGCAAGTCATCCTCAGCCAAGACATCCTCGCAACCGCCAACGCCTTCAAGCCCGGCGGAGGCCCCTGGTCCGTCCTCTCCGACAAACGACACAAGAAGAACATCACCCCCCTCCAGGGCTCCCTCCAAACCCTGCTCGCGCTCCGCCCCGTCACCTACGAATACACCGACCCGTCCAACCCCATGTACCTCCCGGGCACACAAACAGGGTTCGTCGCGCAGCAGGTGCAACGGATCCTCCCGAGCTGGGTGCACGAGTCCGACGACGGCACACTCCTCCTCACCCCGCGCGGATTCGAAGCCATGGTCGTCGATGCGCTCCACGAACTCCGAACCGAGAAAGACATACAGATCCAGCAGCTCCAAACCGAGAACGACGAACTCCGCGCCCGTTTCGACCGCCTCGAACGCGCCATGCTCGAACTCACCCGAGACTGATCCGCACCTACGCTCCAGTGTGAGCGCCGAATCCCGCAAAGTCCGGTTCTGTGTCAACAACCCACGCTCCCTCGAGGAGCGCGAAGGCCTCCTCGCGCGCGGATTCGTATGCAAGGGCTGTCTCGGGAACTGCACCCGCTGCTTCGAGAGCCGCTTCCTCGAGCTCAACGATCGGTTCGTCGAAGGAAACACCTACGACGAGATCCTCAGCACACCGGACACCCCAAAAACAACGAGCGGCCCCGATGAAGGGCCGCCCGTGTGCGATTCAGATTAAACGCGATCAGCGATCACGCGGCGCGACGACGGGGAGCCGAGCGACGCGCGGTGCTCTTCCCGATCCGTCCAGCGACGCTCTTGCTCGCAACACGACGGACGTTCTTCTTCGCGGCGTTCTTGCGAGCGCTCGAGGTACGGGGCGCATGCGCCTTCGCGACACGCTTCGCCGTCTTCTTGGCGACGGGCTTGCGGGCCGTGGTCTTGCGAGCAACGGGCTTCTTGGAAGCAACGCGCTTCGCCGTGGTCCGCTTAGCGGCGACGCGCTTCACGGTCTTCTTCGCCGCGGGCTTGCGAGCGGGCGACTTCCGAGCCGTGCTCTTCTTCGCCGTGGTCCGCTTCGCCGTCGCGCGGGTGGTGGTCTTACGCGCCACGGGCTTCTTGGCCGTGCTGCGCTTCGCGACGCGCTTCACGTTCTTCTTCGCGACGGGCTTGCTCGCCGTGCTCTTCTTCGCCGAAGCGCGGACCGTGGTCTTACGAGCGGCGGGCTTCTTCGCCGTGGTGCGCTTCGCGGTCGTCCGCTTCGCAGCGGGCTTGCGGGCTGCCGACTTCTTCGCCGTCGCGCGCTTCGCCGTGGTCCGGGTCGTGGTCTTCTTCGCCGCGGGCTTCTTCGCCGTCGAACGCTTCACGCTCGTCCGCTTCGCGGCGGGCTTGCGGGTCGTGGACTTCTTCGCCGACGCGCGGGTCGTGGTCTTCTTCGCAGCGGGCTTGCGAGCCGTGCTCATCTTCGCCGTGGTGCGCTTCGCCGTGGTCTTCTTCGCGGTCGTCCTCTTGGCCGTCGTCCTCTTCGCCGGGCTCTTCTTCGCGAGGGTCTTCTTGGCGGGGCTCTTCCGGGTGGTGCTCTTCTTGGCTGCGGGCTTCCGAGCCGTCGATTTTTTCGCCGTCGATTTCTTCGTAGTTCGTTTCGAGGTGGTGTTCTTCTTGGTGTGCGTGGTCTTCCGGGTCGCCATAGCAAATGCTCCGTGGTCCCGTATCCATCAGTGACACGGGTGTGTTTCGTTCGCCGGAATCGTCTCGACCCGGCCGACAAGGTTGAACGCGTCCGTGCGCTCGTCGCCCGCCCCACACGGAGCGTGCGGCTCGTGTTTCGGCTGTTCTTGGTCCGGGTATCAATCCAGGGGCGAAAAAACACGCACATCGTGCGCGTCTATGCGAATCAGGCACAATCTGCGCAGGATCCGCGCGATTCTCGGATGAAACGCTTCAGACAGCGTCCCCTCAGCCCGCCCCGAGCGACTCCCGGCGCTGCGCCTCATCCACCCAACGCTGGTTCGCCTCAGCGTCACCCAGCGCCGCGCAGATCTCCGCAACCCGCCAAGCGATGAACGCATTCCGCTCATCCAACCCCGCCGCCCGGATCATCGCTTCCAGCCCCTCCTCGTTCCTCCCGAGCTGGATCAGGATCGTCGCGTAGTCCACACTCAGCACCGGGTATTCCGGGTGCGCCCGCGCGAGCGACTCGTAACGCTCGAGCCCGAAATCGAAGGACTCCGTGTGCTGATAGTTCAGCCCCACCCGGACCATGAGCACCAGGATCCCCTGCTTGTCGAACGGGCTCTCAAGATCCTCAAGCGCGAGCTTGAGCATCTCGAACCCACGATCCGTCTGACCCGAATCCGCAAGCAGCGCCGCCGCCCGGCGCTGCGCCGTCGCCCGATCCGCGCCATCCATCGTCAGCGCGTGCTCCACCCGCTCGAGCCCCAACTCACGCTCCTGTCTCCACACCGCGAACTCCGCCGCGCTCAGCCAATGGCTCACGTTCGCATCAGGGTGCGCGACCGTCAACGCCGCATGCTTCTCGACCAGCTCGCGCTGACCGATCCCATACGCCGCAAACGCGATCTGGGTGTGCTGGACCGGCGCTTCGTGCGCCTCCTCATCGATCAACGCCCCCGCCTCCCCGAGCAGACGCGCCGCGCGGTTCGACTCCCCGATGAACCCCGCGTACGAAGCCTGCGCGAGCAACCAACCGAACTCGTCCTCCTCCGGACGCGCCTCCCACATCGATTCCGCACGCTCGATCTCACCCCGGCTCGCATACCCCTTCGCGACCTCCGCACGGACCAGGTGCAGATGGGGCTGCGCCTCCAGCGCCATCGTGTTGTTCTCCATGAGCGTGTCCGCGTCGCTCGACAGACTCATCGCGATCTTCCCACGACGGATCACCAGATCGCTCGTTGGGTTCGCGTGACGGATCACGAACCCCAGCTCGTCCACCGCCTTCTCACGCTCCCCCAGCATCGTGTAGAAGTACGACAACCGGATCCGCTGCTCCGCGTTGAGCGACCAACCCATCCCCCCACGATCGAGCGAATCCACGGACTCATAGAACTCGACGGCCTTCCGCGCCGTCTCCTGGAGCTTCTCGCTGGGGATGAAGTCCGGGCGCAGCAACGTATCCGCCGGAACCTCCATCGAAGCAAACGCCATATCCCCGCGCCAGCGCCCCACCTTCGCGTTCGTGGACCACGCGCCGATCGCAACAAGCCCGAGCACCGAACACACCAGCGCATACCCCAAGGGCTTGATCCGCCCCTTCGCTTTCAGCTTCATCGAATGGATCCGCACGTCTTTCCTCCGCACCAGCCACCACGCGCTCACACACAGCATCGTCCCGACGGCCGCCAATCCCCCCGCGAGCAGCATCGGGACCTGATCAAGAAACCCGCGCGTCGCATAAAACAACCACAGGAACACCAACGCCGCAGCGATCTCCTCACCCATCGATAGGTCGTACCGACGCTTCGCTTTCACCTTCGCCGCGTTCGCCCCCTCGGAGTCACGCGCCTTCGCGAAAATCGCTGGACGACCCACCCCAACCCGGAGCGCGTCGTTCGGGCACGCCGACACACAGTCGAGCGTCTTCATACACCCCTGATCGATCACCATCCCGAAGTTCGCAACCTCTTCATGCACGCGCACGTTCGACGTGCACGCGCTCGTGCAGTGCGCACACCCCTCGCACGAATCGTTCACGATGATCCGGGTCGGCGACACCTTGTCCAACGGCGCAAAGAACCCCCCGTACGGACACCCGTACGTACAGAACGCTTTCGCCCCCAGAAAGTACACCGTCGCGAACCCGCAGATCAGCAGGAACGGGATCGCGATGTACCACGCCGGGAACGTCGCCCAGTAGTCCGACACGATCAGCTCGCTCCGGAGCACGATCGACTCGTTCACGGGTTTGAGCCACACCGGCCAAGCGACCCCGTTCGACTCCAGCACCGGCCTGAGCACCAACCGCTTGAACGTCGGCCACACAAACATGTACAGCGCCAACACCAGCGGGAAGAACACCAACAACCTCGAACGGAACGGCTTCGGGCGCACCCCCATCCGCGCCATCACCACCGCGCACAGGTCCTGCATCGCCACCATATGGCACAACCACCCACAGAAGAACCGACCGAACACCGCCGTGGACAAAAGCGCCACCCCGAACATGATCGCCCCCGCGTTCACCACCCCCACCTCGAGCGTCTCCATCGACTCCGAGGGCTCTACAGGGGAGATCGTCATCCCCACGATCAGCCACTGAACGATGTGCACGATCATGAAGACATGGACAAGGATCAGCACCCCCGTCCGCCACCGCGCCGCTCGGGTCTGCCCCATTTTCGGAGCGCGACGACCCCCATCAACGACCTTCAACGCCACAGTCCGGGGTGTCTCCGCCATGTCCCAACTCTAGCGTCAAGACCCCTTTGCGAGCACCCGAATATAGAGATCACCCGTCCCCGCCCTACCCTTGAGGTTCCATGAGCGACACCGATACCACATCTCGGACCTTGGACACCAACTGGAACCCGGGTTCCTGGCGCGACGTCCCCTTCGACGCGCCCTTCGCGTACACCGATCCTTCCGCGCTCCAAGCCGCGCGCACCAGACTCGCCGAGTTCCCCCCGCTCGTCACCTCCTGGGAGATCGAACGACTCAAAGCCCAGATCGCGCAAGCCCAGCGCGGGGAGCGCTTCATCCTCCAGGGAGGAGACTGCGCCGAAACCCTCGACGAGTGCCAGCCCGCGCCCATCGCGAACAAACTCAAGATCCTCCTCCAGATGTCCCTCGTCCTCATCCACGGGCTCCGCACCCCCGTCACGCGCGTCGGGCGCTTCGCCGGGCAATACGCAAAGCCCCGCTCCTCCCCCACCGAGTCCGCCGACCACAACGGATCCGTCTGCGAACTCCCCAGCTACTTCGGGGACCTCGTCAACCGCGCCCCCTTCACCCCCGAACACCGCGCACCCGACCCCAACCTCATGGTCGAAGGATACAAACACGCCTCCATGACCCTCAACTTCATCCGCTCCCTCCTCGACGGCGGGTTCGCCGACCTCCACCACCCCGAATACTGGGATCTCTCCTTCTTCCACAACGCCGACCTCTCCGACGCGCGCCGCGCCCAGTACGAGATGATGTCCCGAACCCTCGCTGACGGGCTCTCCTTCATGGAGAACCTCGGGGAACAGAAAGTCCACGAGTCCACGCGCGTGGACTTCTACACCTCCCACGAAGGGCTCAACCTCCACTACGAAGAAGCACAGACCCGGACCGTCCCCCGGCGCACGGGCTACTACGACCTCACCACACACCTCCCCTGGATCGGACAACGCAACCGCCAGCTCGACGGCCCCCACATCGAGTTCTTCAAAGGCATCCAGAACCCCATCGGGGTCAAGATCGGTCCCCCCATCAACGGGGACGAACTCATCAGCATCCTCGATGCGCTCAACCCCACGAACGAAGAGGGCAAAATCGTCCTCATCACGCGCATGGGGGTCAGCAACGTCCAAGCGAACATGCCCGGGCTCCTCGCGCGCGTGAAGTCCGAAGGACGAAACGTCCTCTGGATGTCCGACCCCATGCACGGCAACGGCATCAAAACCAGCTCCGGGATCAAAACCCGCAACTTCAACGACATCCTCTCCGAACTCGAACAGGTCGTGGACGCGCACCACGAAGCCGGAACCATCCTCGGCGGGGTCCACTTCGAACTCACCGGAGAAGACGTCACCGAATGCGTCGGAGGCGCCGCCGGGATCACCGAAGACGACCTCACCCGAAACTACGCCACCCTCTGCGACCCGAGACTCAACTACCAACAGTCCCTCGAACTCGCCTTCCTCCTCGCCGGCGCAATGAGCAAGCGCTGATGCGATTCTTCACTGCGCATTGGTGGTTTGTTGAGAGTCCAGACCTGAGTTCGAGCAACCCGGCAGTCGTTTTTGATGAATACGCTGCACACCTAGATCAAATCCGTGGGCATTTGAAGGGTGTCCCCAGCTTCGTGCTGGATTCATGCGGGTTGCACGATGATGGATTCGAGTCGATTCATATTGACAAGGATGTCGTGACAATCATCCTGAGTGAAGTTGATGACGGACACCCCCGCGCTCTGAGAGTAAGCGGTGTGCGACGAGCTGTTGTCGAGAACTGGGATACGGAAGAAGAACAAGATCCCCGACACATGTACGCCAATGGCGACGACGTCGGGTATCACGAACTTGATCTCGATCTCGAAAGAAACGCCTTGGTCTATTCGATGATCACTCGGTCCGGGACCGAAATCGAGCTTGCCGGATACCTCGACACAATCCGGTTCGAGCTGATTGATCCATTACCAACTGAACAGTGAGACATGGTCCATGCGATGATGATATCAATCTCGCCTTCCTCCTCGCCGGCGCGATGAGCAAGCGCTGATCCACACCGACCGTACCAAGCACGAAAAATGAAAGAGCCACGCGGCCGGGGTCCGCCGCGTGGCTCACGCTCGTTCTCCCGTCAGACCCTCAGCTCGCACACGTGCGGGTCCGCCCCGGGAGAACCCAGGACGATCACGGGATCACGGGCAACCCGCGTACAGCGAGTTCACGAATGTGCTCACATCGAAGTAGTCCAGCACACCGTCGCCGTTGAAATCCACGCTCATATCGCCCATCCCGAACGCATCGGTGAACGCGCTCACATCGAGGAAGTCGAGCTCGCCGTCCCCGTTCAGATCAGGCAAGCACGCCGACCCGTTCCGGAACCGGGTGTTCGTCACACCCGTGTCTCGATCAACCTCCTGCCAGACCGCGTACACCCGATCACCGCTCGGATTCAGCCGGAGCTGGCTCTCGAACGCGCCCTTGTTGGGCTCCAGATCCACATCCACGTCGTCGAGCTTCACGACCGGCGCATAGGTCTCGCCGAAGTCGTCCGAGTGGGTCAGGAAGATGTTCAGATCGAGCGTCCCGACCGAAGCGTGTTCGTACTGGTTCACTTCGGTCCCCCAGGCAACCAGGAACGCGCCCGGGTTCACCGGGGTGTCCGGGTTCGGGCTGACCGGCGCGCCCACGATCCTGGGCTCACGCACATGCACCTTCTCGCTCGACGGGATGTTCGTCATGTTCTGGGCATCCGTCCACGTCTGCCCGCCGTCGTACGACCGACGGACGAAGAAGTTGTAGTTCTCGAGATCCGTGAACCGAGCAACAGCCCAGTCCGGTGTCCAGCTCCATCCGAACACCATGAAGTCGCCCCGGAGCATCCCACGATGGGCGCGCGCGTCCTCGAAGAAGTCATCCTCCGGATGCGCCCCGAGCCCCATCGACGAGCTCAGATTCATCCCGAGCGCGTTGTTGAACGCGTTCTCGCGCGTCGTCGCGTCCGGGTCGATCGGGGGATTCAGATCCTCAGGCCGGAACCCCGTCGATCCCGGATCACCCGGATCGACCGAGCCGACCCGACACATGATGTCGGAAGGCCCACCACGGTCGTACGCGCCCTCTTTCCAAACCCACACGATCCTCACATCGCTCTGGTTCTGGAACGGCCCGGGCTGCGTCACGAACCGGACCCGGCGCGCATTCTCATCGGGCTGCGAAAGGATCCACCCGACACCCTCCGTCACATCCGGCGCACTGTCGTCAAACGCCGAGAACGTGTGGTACCGGATGTACTTGCCCGTGTCCGCGCCCTGGAGACCCTTCGTCTCCTCATACGCAACGATCGCCGTCGTCCCGAACAAGAACGAGTTCGCACGCGCCGCGCCCTCACGACCCGACTCGTACCCGTCGTTGTCCGTCATGGTGAAGTTGTTCGTCACACGCCGACCTTCGGGGAACGGCGCACCCGACGAGAACGCACTCGTACGCAGCGCCGTGTACCAGATGTCGGTCCCGTTGTTCACGTTCGCGCCGGAACCGCCCTCACCCGGGCCCTCCGCGTCACCGGGCTGGAGACCCTTCGGATCCTCCTGCCAGGTCACGAGGAACCCCGCGCTCGACGCTTTCACGACGTCCTGTTTCGCGTCGCGTTCACCGTTCGAGAGCATCTCGGGCTCGCTCCACGTCACACCCCCATCCGACGAACGCACACAGTACGTCGCGGCATAAGGCACTTCCGTGAACCCGAACTCGGGGTACGTCACCGTCCGCTGCGCCCCACCCGGCGCGTACGAATCAACCCAACTGATCAGCACGTTCTTCCCGTTGTTGATCACGTTGGGCTTCTGCGAATCGCCGAAGTACGGGAGCTCGGGGGTGAGCGGATCCCCGTCGTGATCCGCGCTGATCGACGACAGGTTCGCCGTGTTCGAAACATTCACCGGCACCGACCACGTCGTGCCCCCGTCCGTCGAGCGGGTCACGAACAGATCACGCGCCGCGCGCACGCTCCCCGTGTACCCCCACACGTCAGGCCCCTGCGCATCGCCGTACACACTCAGCAACACGACCTCGAATCCCCCCACCCCGTCGGGGTACTCGAGCCGAACAATCTTGCCCTTGTTCGCGTCCTCCCCGTCGAAGCCCGCAGCAGGCATACCCGATAGATCGAACGATTCGTTCAACCGGTACTCAGTCGGCGAAGCCAGCGCGACCGTCGATCCCGCAAGCAGCGCGAACATCCAAGCGTGTTCCATTCTCATCGTGTCTTCCCCTTTCTGAGGGTCCCCGTGGAGCTGCCCGCCAGCCGGGCCCCCCACGCCCTCACCCAACACTAGCCCCGGAAGAACATAAGAACCAAAAAGAAGACAAAGAAATCCAAAATTGGGGAAATTGTACTACGCAAACAAAAAGCTATGAAACCACGAACCCCGGAACCCACCCCGCAGCGCCGCGGATACACGCTGAAACCAAGGCCCTCACCACCCTCGGATCGATCGGATCACATCCGGCACCGCCCGCTTCCACGAATCCAGCGCCTCCGCTTTGTCGGACTCGAGCCCGCACTCCGGACAGCGCCGAACCTCCGTCTTCCCGTTGAACGGATGAAGCCGGAACACACAGTTCGGACAAGGCACCCACTCCTCATCCCCGATCGCGCGTCTCACCTCGCGCTTGAGCCGATACATGATCCAGATCTCGATCATGAAGAGCGCCATCCCGAGCCCGAACAACACGTTCCCGGGTGTCGTCCCCAAGTCGAACACCAGCAACCCCACCATCATGCACCCCGTCGCGATCGTCGCGAGCGGCGCGAGATACACCTTCCGCGCCCGCGCAAACGCACGAGGCATCCCACCCCGGTCATACGGGCTCCCCTCCCGACCGCATTCAGCCACGACGATCCGCCGCGCGAACATACCGCGCATACATCGCCTCAAGCGACGACGGGATCACCCGGATCCCCCCCACACTCGTGATGAAGTTCGTGTCCCCGCCCCACCTCGGGATCACGTGCACATGCAGATGGCTCGGGACCCCAGCGCCCCCCGCGCGCCCCATGTTGATCCCCACGTTCATCCCCTGGGGCTCCAGCGCCGCACGCGCCAACTCCACCGCGCGATCCACCAAGCCCCACAGGTGCGCGCGCTGCTCGGGCTCGTAATCCAACAGCCCCGGGCGCGCCTCCCCCAGCGCGATCAACAAATGCCCGTTCGCATACGGGTACCGATTCAGCAGGATCATTCCCATCTCGGAACGCTCGATCACATGGTTCCGCGCATCGTGCTCCGGCGCTCTCCAGTAGTCGAGCAGGAACGACCCCGACTGTGCCCCGTTCTCGGACGAACCCCCACCCGACTTCTCGGACTCCGAAACCGGGGCCTCCTCGTCACCAAGCGACTCAATATACGCCAAACGCCAAGGCGCCCACAGCGCATCCGCGCCAGACCCTACACCTTCACCCTCGGATCCGAGAACTCCCATACCACGAGTGTACCCATCCAAGGGATCCGCCGATCCGCTCCCCATGACCACCCTCACGGTCCAAGACGCCATGACCGCCCCCGTCGAATCCATCACCATGGACCACGCCGTCCATGAGATCCGCGACATCTTCGAACGCGCCCACTACCACCACCTCGTCGTCACCGACAAGGACGGCACATGCGTCGGCGTCATCTCCGATCGGGACCTCCTGAAAAACCTTTCCCCCTTCGTCGGGAAGATGGCCGAACGCTCCGCCGATCTCGCCACACTCGACCGACGCGCCCACCAGATCATGACCCGACAACTCGTCGCCGCCCGTCCCAGCACCACCCTCAGAGACGCCGCCCGGATCATGATCGACCACAAGGTCTCCTGCCTCCCCGTCCTCGACGCGCACAAGAACTGCATCGGGATCCTCACCCTCAGGGATGTCGCCCGGATGATGATCCGCGCCCTCGACCACGCCAGCGCCTCACGCGCCGCCTGATCGCATACCCACCCACCCAGAACACAAATCGCGCAAGCCGTACTGAAACAACTGTTTAGAGCATTGAGTTATCGGACTCAGCCCATTGGGTCCGAAAATCCGACCAATTCGCTGGCTCAACCCCCAATCCGTGGCACCTTTCCACTGGGTAGGACACCGGCGCTTCGCCGGGTCGGGAGCAAACGCTCCGAGAGATGTGTGAAACGCCCCTGGAGCGCCAGGGGCGTTTCATTTTTGACCCCCTCGTCGCCCTCACCCACCGGCCTTCGCCAACGCCTCCTCGTACACCCCCTCCAGCGCCCCCACCATCGCCGCCGTCGCAAACCACGCCGCGCACCGAGCCCGCCCGCGCTCCGCGCTCGCGCGTCGTTCGTCCCCGTGCTCGATCATCCAGCGCACCGCATCCCCCAGCGCCCCCGTGTCCCCCACCGGGAACAAACACCCCGTCCCCCCATCAGCATCCACCCGCGCATCCGTGATCACCTCCGGCGTCCCATCCGTATCCGACGCGCACACCGGAACCCCGCACAACAACGCCTGAGGCACCGTCCTCGGCAGCCCCTCTCGATAACTCGGATGCACAAGCAAGTCCATCGCGCGCATCATCGCCCCCACCCGATGCTGCACCACCAACCCCGTGTGCAACACCTGCTTCTCAAGCCCCATCGCGCGCACCCGTTCCATCAGCCGATCCGTCCACCACCCATCCCCCACCCACAGCAGCTTCAGCCTCGGGTCATTCTTCAGATCCGCCTCGAGCCCATCGAGGATGTCGTCGTGCCCCTTGTGCTGCGCCAAGCGTGCCACCGTCCCGATCACGAAGTCCTCATCCCCGAACCCCAGCGCCGCGCGCATCGAATCCCGATCCTCCCCCGGAGCCGCATTCAAAAACCGCTCCGTCTCCATCCCCGAGCGCACCGTCACATACTGCTCGTCCTTCCCGATCCCCCGCGCGAGAAACTGATCCGTCATCGCGTCCGCAACGCTCACGATCGTGTGACAGCGCTTCGCCGCGAACCGCTCCGCAACCGTGTACACCCCGTTCTTCACGCGCGTCTTCGTCCTCGACACCACCCCACCCTCCACCGGCATAAACGGAGGCCCATGGATCGTGTGCACCACCCCGATCGGTTTCCCCAATCGCTTCATCGCAACCCAAGCGGCCCATCGCCCCAGGATCCCCGCCTTCGACGAGTGCGTGTGCACGATGTCGGGGCGCACCTCATCGATCAATCGCTTCAGATCCCGATGAAAGCAGAAGTGGTCCTTCACCGGATGGATCTCACGCACCAGATTCGGGAGCTCATGACACCCGATCGATCGCCCATCCCCCGTCCGGAACGACTCCGCCCGCTCCAGCAGCGACCCCTCCGGCCCAAAGATCGGCCCAAAAGCCAAGTGCACCTCGTGCCCAAGCTCCGCCTGACCCTCGCACGACAACACCGTGTTCTCCTGAGACCCCCCAAGGATCAACCGGGTCGAGATGTGCAAAATCGTCCGCGCCATGAGCCGAGTGTATCGCCCTTGAAGCGCATCTCTTGAACCACCCATCGCATTCCAGTAGCGTGGTTCTACCCAGATCCGCCCGATCGCTCAGGAGAGATGGAATGCGCATCCACCCGGTTCTCACCACAATCCTCGTCTTCGCGCTCCTCGTCCCGAGCGCCCGAGCCCAGCTCGCGCCCACCGCGCTCACCTACCAAGGGACGCTCAACGAGAACGGCGCCCCGGCCGACGGCGCCTTCCCCATGACCTTCCGCCTCTTCAACAACCAATCCTCCGGCTCCCAGGTCGGACCCACCCTCGCCTTCCCGACCGTCCTCGTCGAGCAGGGACTCTTCGACCAGCGCCTCGACTTCGGCGCCATCGACTCCGGCACCACCCCCCTCTACCTCGAAGTCGAAGTCAACGGCTTCACCATGTCGCCGCGCACCCCCATCGCCGCCTCCCCCTACGCGCTCCAGACCCGAGGGATCCACGTAGACAACACGGGCAACATAGGGGTCGGGACCACCACCCCCAGCGCCGACCTCGACATCCAGCGCCCCGGCGCAACCCTCGCACTCGATTCAACAAACATCAGCGCCCCGCGCCTCACATTCCAGGGCAACGACGCCTCCCCCTTCTCCGGAAACTACGCCGCCATCGACTTCCTCAATCCCCAGGGCGCGATGAACTTCGCGTTCACCCACGGCAACGCCTTCGGGTCACCCCTCTTCCGCTTCCTCTCACCCAGCAACCCGAGCGGGCTCCTCATCATCGACGAATCCGGTTCCATCGGGATCGCAGACATCCCCAGCGCCGCGCGCGTCCACATCGCCGATACCGATATCGGAAACTTCACCGACGCGCTCCTCAACGACACCATGGTCCTCGAAGACTCCGACACCGTCCTCGGGCTCTACAGCTCCAACTCCGGAAGCTACGGATCCGCCATCAGCTTCGCCGAGATCATCGACGACGAACTCACCGACAAATGGGGACTCGTCCGACTCACCTCAAGCGCCCCCCGACCCGAACTCCGGGTCACCTTCGGCCCAAACCCCAACTACGCCCAAAACCCCCTCGCCGTCGCCTTCATCCCCGGAGGACTCGCCTTCCCCGACGGCTCCGTCCAGACCAGCGCCGTCGGCGCACGCGCCTCACGCGCCTTCGGAGGCGACATCTCCTTCATCCCCGTCATCACCGACCGATTCATCGGCCCGCTCGCGCAGGTCGAGATCACACGCGAAGGACAACAAGTCGTCGTCCTGGGCTCCATCTCACTCCAGAGCCTCGAAGGCGAAGCCCTCGTCAGCATCGCCTACCGACCCCGAGGACAAGTCTCCCCCATCACCCACGTCCTCCCCACCACCGGAGTCCGGACCACGGGCACCGAACTCGTCATCACCCCCGTCAACGGGCTCATCGTCGACATACCCGTCGGCTCATGGGATGTCGGGATCTTCGTGCGCGAACCCAACGAAGAAGACGCAAACGCCTTCCACCGAGAAGTCTCCGTCATCGCGATCGTCGTGGACTGATCCCCCGATCAACCCTTCACCAACTCATACAACACACACCGCACCCCGTAATACACATCCGTCTCCCCCACCTCCACAAACCCCGTCTTCTCCAGCACCCGTCTCGATCCCACATTCTCCGGATACGTGACGGCCACCAACCGCCCAAACCCAAGCGCCCCCCACCCACGCGCCGCGCTCGCACGCGCCACCTCCGTCGCATATCCCTTCCCCCAGTGCGCTCTCCCGAGCCGATACCCCAGCTCGATCTCCTTCCCGTTGAACTCGATCGGGACCAACCCCCCCTGACCGATCACCGCCCTCGACGCCCGCTCCACGATCGTGTAGAACGCGCACCCCGTATCCGCAAACGTATCGATCGCGCGCTCGATCCTCGAACGCACCTTCACATCATCCCAGGGCTCCCCCCCACCGATGTACTTCATCGTCTCCGGATCCGACCACAGCGCCACCAAGGGTTCCACGTCCCCGATCACCGGCGCACACAGATCCAACCGCGCCGTCGAAGCAACAACCTCACGATTCATCGATCACCTCTCCGCATTCCGGACACGTTCCCGATCCAAGCCCCTCGAGCGCATACCCACACCCCGCGCACGCGCCGACCAGCGCCCTCCGCCGCCGACCCCCCACCATCACAACCCCACTCCCGATCACCAGCACCACCCCCACACACGACATCGGCCCATTGAACTGCCGATAGCTGTACACCCCCCGCTGCCCATGGCTGATATACCTGGGCGGCTCAACCAGCGATGTCCGCACATACCCCCAGAACCCAACCCCCCGCGCCCTGGGCATCCAGATCACCGCCGACCGAACCCGCGCCGGATCCGCGTTGGGCTGCACCCCGAACAGCGCATCCACCCGCGCCGCATTGAACGTCACCTGGAACGTCACCGTCCGACCATCCACCCCACCCCTCGGCGCTGTGTCCTTCCGGTAGTCATACCCAAACGTCACCCAGCACGACACCAGCGCCCCCACAACAACAACGGCCGTCGCGCAGTGCAGCGCCCACACCAACACCCCCCGAGCTCGTCGACGGCGCTTACCCATCGGACCCGGCCCCACACTCCGGACACACCGACCCCTCAATCCCATCAAGCGAGTACCCGCAAGAACAACAATGGACACCACGCATCCGTCGTTGTCTCAGAAAGCGACATGCCGCAACGAATCCACTCAATGCGAATAAAGCTGCCACGCAATATGAGAGTGGAAGATTCACTTGGATGTACCGTGTTACTCCAGGCTGCGTGTATCGAAAGATCCGAGGCCTGTGCCAAAGAGAACCCGCAACTGATTTGCCGGGCATCATCCGATCAGAGTGGAACACTCCATAAATCTTGAATTCCGTCGATGGACGCTCGAATGTTTGTTGACTGCTATAAAGCGCATCGAACCGCGTTGCTTCGACAAAGACTGCGATATCAACACGTCGTGGATTTGGTGGCGCAGAGTGCTCCTGGTATCCGTATCCAATATCCACCCAGCACGAGCAGATGACAAGTCCGGTCACAAAGACTGTCGATCCGTAGAGAACGCCAACAGCGACTTGTCGGATCTTGGATCTGCGCTTACCCATACCGAATCCACTCCAACCGCAGCCCCTGCGGCGGAAGCGTCGGCCCACCATTCGCCGTCCGATCCGCCGCCGCGATGATCCCCGGGATCTCCCCCGGCGCAATCTTCCCGCGCCCCACCTCCATCAAGGTCCCGCTCAGGATCCGCACCATGTTGTACAAAAACCCGTTCCCCGACACCCGGATCCTCAGCGTTGACCCGTCCGCACTCGCATCACACCCCCCATCCACCCGCTCCACCGAACACCCCGTGATCGTCCGAACCGTCGTCTTGCGCCCGTGATTGATCTGCGCGAAGCTCGCAAAGTCGTGCTCCCCCACAAGGTGCTTCGCCGCTTCGTCCATCGCATCTGCATCCAGGTCGTACCACGTGTGGAACACATACCTCCGTCCAAACAGCGGCCGCACCGACCCGCTCGCAATCAAGTACGTGTACTCCTTCTCCACAGCCCCCCCGATGGGCTCGAAGCCGATCGGAACAACCTCCGCGCTCCGCACCAAAACATCCCTCGGGAGCTTCGCGTTGATCGCGCGCACCAACGTCTCCGTCCCCCGATCCCGCGGCCACCCCACACCCCTGTCCGGATCCGGAACACTCGTAAACGCCGCCACCTGACCCAGCGCATGTACCCCCGAGTCCGTGCGCGATGCGCCGTTCACCAGCACCTCCTCGCGCACCGCGTCCCGAACCGCTTGCTCCAAAACCTCCTGCACCGTGCGCAGCTTCACCCGTTTGGGCAAACCATCCGCGCCCAGTTCCCCCGAAGGATCCGGGGGCTCCTGCTTCTGCCACCCGACGAAGTCCGTCCCGTCATACGCAACCACCAGCTTGTACCGAACCCCCACGCGCTCTGCACACCCCCCGTCCCCCGACTCATGCGCACCGCCACCCACCACGTCACTCAGCATCACGTTTGGACGACTCACCCAACCCCGAGTCGAAACCCGAGATGACCGTCGGCGCATTGTTGTTCTTCGGAGCCCCACCCCCGTGCCCGAACTTCTTGTACTCCTCGTCGGCCCAGATGTCCCCGAGCTTCCACCACACAATGGTGAACGCAACGAGAAACGCCGTCAGCAACAGAGCACCAAGAGTCCACAAAAGCATGACGGATTCTAGGAAGGGTCAACAGACCCGGATCAGAGCTCGACCATCACCATGTCGCTCTCGACCTTCGCCGACTCCGGAGCCACCTTGAGCCCGCCGAAGTACTCGGATAGCGAGCCCATCGAAGCCCGGACCACCGCAGGGTCGTAGAGCTCGCCGCGCGGGAGACTCACCGAGTCCGAACCCTCCGCGACCTGACCGGGCTGGTCGTCCACGATCATCGCACCGAAAGCAGGGGGATGCTCATCGAGCGACCCACCCCGCGCGAGCTCAAGCAGATCGTTCCCGATCTGACCCTCGCTCTTGGACATGAACTGCGTCGGGATCGACTGGTCGAAGTGCTGAACCACCCCGTCCACGTTCTCGAACGACCCCGATTTCTCAGCGAACGTCGCGCTCGGGAGCACCACGTCAGCCATCTCGACCAAACGAGAGTTCAGCGTATCGATCAACACCAGGTCCGCGTCCGAGATCGCCTGCGCGATCCGATCCGAGGCCCAGTCGCTCGGATAGTTCCCCGTCAGCACAACAGCGCCAAGCTGGGGCGCGGCGCTCATGAACGCATCGAAGTCCCCCGAGTACGCGCCGCTCGCTTCCAGCGCACGCTTCACACCCCGCGCGTTCGGCGCCTTCTCCGCGCGCATCACGAACTTCCCGCTCGGCGCGCTCGGGTTCGGGAACGCCCGATCCTCCCCGTCCATCGGGACCGGACCCAGGTACACCCGGATCGACCCGTCAACCTCGCGCAGCGCCGTCGTCAGCGCGAACGCCTCCTCCGTCGTCAGCATCGGGGACACCACCAGCGCGCTCGATTTCCCCGTCGCGCTCGAGTCCTTGAGAGTCTTGATCGCTTGGTTCAGCGCCCGGGTCCACGACGACTCCACCAGCACCCCGTGCTCACGGCGCTGGGGCGCGCGGAGACGATCCTCCGAATGGACGAACTTCCACCCGTACCGAACCTCGTCCGTGATCCACCACGAGTTGATGTCCATGTTCGTGCGCGGCTTGAACCGGTACACCTTCCCCTTGTTGTGCTCGATCCAGATGTTGTCCCCGCTGGCCGTGATCGGATCGATCCCCGGCGTCTTCTTCAGGAACCACACGCGCTGGGTGAACAGGAAGTCCTTGTCCAAAAGCGCCCCCACCGGACACAGATCGATCACGTTGCTCGCAAGCGGGTTATCAAGCGGCTCACCCGGGAACACATCGATCTGCGACTGGTTCCCCCGACCATCGATCATCAGCTCACCCGTCCCCGGAACCTCCTGAGAGAACCGCACACAGCGAGTGCACAGGATGCACCGATCCGAGTAGATGAACACGTTCTTCCCAAGATCCTTCTTGGGCTGCTTCACCTTCTGATCCGTGAATCGCGAGTGCCCCCGACCGTACCGGTACGAGTAATCCTGGAGCGTGCATTCACCGGCCTGATCGCAGATCGGGCAGTCCATCGGGTGGTTGATGAGCAGAAACTCCATCACCGCCTTCTGGTTCGCAACCGCCTTCTCGCTCTCCGTCGTGACGACCATCCCCTCAGCGGCGTCCGTCGAACACGTCGGGAGCAGCTTCCCCCCCATCATGGGCTCGAGCGCGTTGTCGTTCCGGGGGTTCGGCGCGGAGATCTGCGCCAGACAGATCCGACACTGTGCCGGAACACTCAACCCCTTGTGGTAGCAGTACTGAGGGATCTCGATCCCGACCCGGTTCGCGACATCGAGGATCTTCTCCCCAGCCATGAACTCGCAGACCTGCCCATTGATCGTGATCGTGCCCATCCGGACCCTTTCGCGCGCGACAAAACCATCACCACCAGCGCCGACCGCCGGGTCAGCCACTTTAGCGCCACGATCCCCCCCACGACACATCAGGGCTCCCCATCCACCCCATCCACTTCCCCACCCGGCAGGGATTCCACCCCCGTATCAGGGACCGGGACCAGCTGACTCACATCGTTCGCGTCCACCAGATACGTCTGACCCAGCTCCCAGAACCGCGCCTCACCATGAAGCGCCTCCAGATCCGGATCCACCCTCCAGTACCCCGCCTCCATCACCCCCCCACCCTTCACACACCGCTCCCACCACCCCATCGCCGCCTCCACATCCCCCGCCAACGCCCAATAGCACGCAAGGTTGTACAGTTTCCGATTCGGATGAAACTCCGGAAGCCCCTCGATCCGCTCCGCCAGCTCCCGGAAGTTCGCCCGCGCATCATCCCCGAGCCCCAAAGCCCGCATCCCCCACCCACGCTGATACAGCTCCGCCTCCCCGC